>Ga0075424_100005304_pt1 | contig 12293 bp, 8 predicted proteins | sample SoiMethybrSBSTD3_FD_75301 | JGI IMG/M metagenome (GOLD analysis project Ga0075424, IMG submission 75301) | Bulk soil microbial communities from a Populus tree surrounding site in Tennessee, USA - Soil MetaG P. TD hybrid SBSTD3 | ecosystem: Environmental > Terrestrial > Soil > Tree plantation... | reverse complement strand
GCTTGCTCGCGTTCGGTCGGCATTGTTATCGCCGGTAGTACTGCAGCAGCATGCGGCCGCGTCTCTCGACGTGATCGATGTACAGCCCCTCGAGCGGGGCTGGCTGCGATTGCCGCGACACGACGACGACTTCCGGGATCCGCTGCTCCACCATCGCGGCGCCGAGCGACGTCATGAGCGCCGGCGTGTCCGCCAGGAAAATCACCTTTCGCCGATACAACGGCAGCAGCAGCTGCGCGGTTGCGTCGTCATCGGCGACGACGACGCGTACGCGCGACGACGCGAGGGCGATGAGCGCTCCCGAGTCCTCCTCGTTCCGGCGATGATACGCCGGGAGCGTTCCAAAGACGTGCATGAGCAGCGACAGGGCAAGCAGGGCCATTCCGAGAAAGCCCGTCACGCGTTCCGCAACGAGGATCGAACGCACGTACGATCGCATACGGATGACCGCGGCGACGACGAGCAGCGGCACGAGCGGCAGCAGCAGGCGCGGCCCGAGCGACTTGCCGCCGTGCGTGTCAGTGCCCAGGTACGCAACGACCAGGTACACCGCCGTGGTGATCGCGACGATGAACGGAAAACGGCCGTCGTCGTCGGAGTTGCCGCGGGGGCGCGGCAGGAATGCGCAGACGGCATACGGCACCACGCGCTGCAGGCCGGCAAGCCACTTCGGCGCGCGCATCAGCTCCTGGAAATCCAGCCATGCGGGCACGAGCACGGCGGCCAGCCAGATCGCGAGCGGGATTGACGATCCCGTGAGCGCCCTCAGACCGAACGCGATCGCCCCGGCGCTCACGAAGGTCCAGATCCATCGGTCATTGTCGTAGCCGAACATCCAGTACTGCACGACGTACGCGTAGCGCTCCTGACGGGTGATCGGTTGCAGAACCGGCACGTCGGGGTTCGGCGCCGTCGTGACGTTGAGCGCGGTTTGCAGCACGTGGACCGCGTGGCGCACGTGGGCCGCCGGAGGGCGCCCGAACCACCAGACCTCGAGCGCCATCGCGAGCGCCAGGGGCACGAGGACGCCGCCGATCGCTTGCGCGGCGGCCTGCCAGCGATGAGCGCGAATCCATGCCGCGAGCGCCACCCCCGGGACGAGCAGCACGACTTCATCGCGGATCGTTGCGCCAGCGCCAACCGCCACGCCGGCCAGAAACGCGGCGCCGCCGGACTGAGAATGCAGGGCGAGCGCGAAGGCAAGCACACCCAGTCCGACGGCCGGCGCATGTTCCCAGCCGCTGATCGCGTAGAACCAGAGCGGGCTTGCGAGGCCAATCGCGAGGACGGCGGCGAATCGATCGCGCTCCGGCGCCAGCCGCCGCGCCGCGAGCACCGTCACCGCAGCGCCGATCAGCGTCACGACGATCATGCCGCGAAAGCCGGCCGCCGCCACGCCGATCGCTTCGATGAGCGTCGAGGCAGGCGGAAAGATCGCCTGCGGCGCGCCGCCGCCGACGCTCATGACGAACGGCGGCCTCAGGGGGAAGAACCGTCGACCTGGATCGAGGAATTCGCCTGGATACGGGATGTCGAGGCTGCGGAACCGGTGATCGACCAGCGCCTGCGCCTGCACGTACTTCACGCCGATGTCGCCGGAATACACCGCCTCGGGGCGAAGCACGAGGAGCCCGACGATCGCGTAGTAGAGAATGATTCCGGCCGCAAGCCACGCGTCCGGCGTCCACCGCTTCACGCGCCGCCCCCGGGCGCCAGCCTGGCCGCGAGCGTAATCGCCTCGATCAGGCTGGATGGATCCGCGACGCCCTTCCCGGCGATGTCGAACGCGGTGCCGTGATCTACCGAGGTTCGGACGATCGGGAGACCGAGCGTGACGTTGACGGCCTGCCCGAACGCCACGAGCTTGACCGGGATGAGTCCCTGGTCGTGATAGCAGGCGATGACGGCATCGAACTCCCCGCGCATCGCGCGGACGAAGACCGTGTCGGCCGGAAACGGCCCGCCGACGTCGATGCCGCGCATCCGGCATGACGCCACCGCCGGCGCGAGGACCTCGTCGTCCTCGCGGCCGATGACGCCGTGCTCTCCCGCGTGCGGATTGAGGCCGGCCAGCGCGAGCCGCGGCGTGAAGAAACCGAAGCGCGGCAGCTCGCGCGCGGTGAGCGCGATCGTCCCTTCGAGGACTTCGCGCGTGAGCGCCCGCGGCACTTCGGCGAGCGCGATGTGCACGGTCGCCAGCACGACCCGCAGCGACGCGGCGTGGAACATCATGGCGACGCGCGTCGCACCCGTCAGATGAGCGAGCAGATCTGTGTGGCCGCGCCACGGCAGGCCGGCGGCGGCGAACGCTTCCTTATTGATCGGAGCTGTCGCGATCGCGTCGATGCGTCCCGCCTCCGCATCTCGCGTGGCGGCGACGATCGCGTCGTAGGCGGCGCGGCCCGCGGCCGGCGAGACGCGTCCGCGATCGAACCGCGCGATCTCGTCGTCGGTCGACGGTCCGTACAGCACCATCTCGCAGAGCGCGGAAAGCGCCGGATTGGCGGCGGCCTTGCGCGCGATCTCCGGACCGATGCCGGCGGGGTCGCCGACCGTCACGCCAATGCGCGGACGTTCGCTCACCCGCACGACCCGCAGCCGCCCGCGCCGCAGGTGCCACAGCCGCCGCCCGGCCCCGTCGGATTGCTGCACGATCCGCAGCCGCCTTCATCCGCGCACCCGCCGTGCTTCACGCCTTTGCCGTTCGGCAGCTCGTAGCGGAGGCAGCACTTCAGCCGGCCGCACATGCCGGACAGCTTGGACGGATTCAGGCTCAGGTTCTGCTGCTTCGCCATCTTGATCGAGATGGGCTCGAACGTCTGGAGAAACGTCGTGCAGCAAAGCGGACGGCCGCACGATCCATACCCGCCGAGCAGGCGCGCCTCGTCGCGGACGCCGATCTGCCGCATCTCGATCCGCACGCGGAAATGCGCGGCCAGATCGCGCACGAGCTCGCGGAAATCGACGCGCCCTTCGGCGGTGTAATAGAAGATGAGGCGCGAGCCGTCGAACAGCTGTTCGACCTTGGCGAGCTTCATCGCCAACCCGCGCTCGCGGATTTTCATCAGGCAGATGCGGTGCGCTTCCTGCTCGCGCTGCTGGTGCTTGAGCCGCGTGACCACGTCCTCATGCGTCGCACGGCGCACGACCTTGAGGTCGGAATCAGCCTCCGGGCACTTGCGCGCGCCAAGTTCCGGGACGGTTCGCGTCACCGTGCCGAGCGCGCGCCCCTCCGCAGTCTGGACGATGACCGCGTCACCGGGCTTCAACGCGTCGGCTGACGGCGGCGGGATCGTCGGCGGCGTTTCGGTGCCGTCGAGCGCGAGATCAGGAATGAGAAAGGAATAGGTGCGGCCGACCGGCGAGAACTTGACGCTGACGTACGGGCGTGAGGGTCCCGTGCTCATTGTCGGCCTCTATGTGAAATGGCGTCAGCCGCCACAGTTGGCGGGTCGAGCCGCCACGGTTGGCGCGGTCTGAAGACCCCGCCCTACAAGCGATCTATCCAACACGATTGGCGGGGCTAAAGATCCCGCCCAACAATCGATTTATCCAACATGGCAGGGCGGGGTCTTTAGACCCCGCCGCACCCTATATCTGGAACGCGAGCCAGTCGGCCACGATCTTCGGGCTCGCATTCCGGTCGAGCGCCGCCAGGGCGCGGTCGACCGCCGCAAACGCGCAGAGCGCGCGATCGCCGTCGAACGATCGCAGCAGCCGCTCGAGACGCGGCCGCAGATCGGCGTTCGCCAGCGAGCGCTCGTCCGCGCGGGTAATCAGGATCCCAAGGTCCCTGAGAATCGACGACAGCGCGCGCAGCCGGCGCGCCAGTTCGTCGCGATCGCTGCCGCCTCGAGCGGCTCCGCTCAGCGACTTCGCACCATCGAGCCGGCGCCGCGGATCCCGGCTCCCCGCGACGATTTCGAGAAGTCCCGCCGCGGCCTCGCGCGCCTCGACGAACTCCTCCGATCCACCCTCGAGCGCGAGCCCGATGCTTCCATCCGACAGCGACGCGGCTGCATGCGCGTCCGTCTCCGTGTATCCGTGATTCCGCCTGAGCACGGCGGCCACGTCGGCGGGAGACAATCGTCCGAAGCGCAGCCGCTGGCAGCGCGAGAGCACGGTCGGCAGCAGCACGTCCGGCTTCGAGGTGACGAGCACGAACGTCGACGCCGCCGGTGGCTCCTCGAGCGTCTTCAGCAGCGCGTTCTGCGCTTCCACGTTCACCGCGTCCGCATCGTCGACGATGACGACGCGCCGCCGCCCCTCGAACGGACGATACGCGGTGCGCTCGATCGCATCGCGGATCTGATCGATTTTGATCGCGCCGGTTTCTCCCGGTTCGATCAGGAGCACGTCCGCGTGCACCTGCCGTGCGATCCGCGTGCACGACGGGCACGTGCCGCAGCTGTCGTCGCCGGTGCGGTTCGGGCAGTTGAACAACTGCGCGAGCGCGACCGCCGCCATCCGTTTCCCGACCCCTTCCGGCCCCGCGAAGATCAGGCTGGGGGGCAGCGTCCCGCGCACGGCCGCCCGCGCGATCAATTCAAGCAGCTGGCGATGCCCGGTAATGTCCCGAAACGCCATTCACCTGCTGAATCGTATCATTCGGCTCAGCTGTTTGGCGGGTTATCCGCCCTTCTTTTTGTCCTTGTTGTCCCTGTCCTTGTCGCCCTTGCCGAACAGCCGCCCCCAGAATCCGCGCTTCTTGGCGCCCGGCTCAGCTGCCGGGACCTGGCCGCCGTGAACGGGCTCCGCGGTCTCCGGCGCCGGCGGGAGTGGCGCCACGCCGCTGGTCGGCACTCTCACGGGCGGCGTCCGCGCATCGTCCGCGACAGGACGCGGCGCAGGCTGCACCGCGCCATCGGCATCCGCAACCGCGTCGGCAAAGATCCCTGGATGGACGGGGCACAGCGTCGTCGGCTCGCTGCCCCGCACGAAATACTCGGTGTAGATCATCGATCGGACGACGGGATATCCGTCGCGATCGACGGTTTCCACGTTGTCACATCCGACATTCGGCAGCTTCCCGGAGACGCGACAGACGTTCACGGCAACGACATTGTTCGGCTTGGTAAACCAGTCGGGCTTCGCGCCATCGGTCGCGACCTTCATGAAGCTGGCCCACATCGGGACCGCAAGCTCCCCGGCATACCCGCCCGGCACAATGGTGGATGGTCGATCGAACCCGATCCACACGCCGGTGACCAGGTGCGGCGTGAATCCGACGAACCACGCGTCGTTGTAATCGTTCGTCGTGCCCGTTTTTCCTGCGGCGGGCAGCGTGAAGCCCGTCTGCCGCGCGCGATACGCCGTGCCCGAGTTGATCACGTCGGCGAGCATGCTCGTCATCATGAACGCCGTGGCTTCGCTGATCGCGCGGCGCGGCTTGTCCTGCGTCTGATAGAGCACGTGACCATCGCTGTCCTCGACGCGCCGGATCAGGACCGGCTGCCGCACGAAGCCGCCGTTGGCGAATGCCGCGTATGCAGACGTCAGCGACGCCAGCGTCACCTCGCCCGCCCCGAGCGCAAGCGATGGCACGCTCGGCGGCGTACCGACGTTCAGCTTCTGCGCGTATCCGACGGCCGCTGGAATACCCACCGCATTGAGCAGCTGCACCGCCGCACGGTTACTGGACGTGCGAAGCCCCGTGCGGAGCGTCATCGAGCCTGCGCTCGAATGTTCGTCCTCGGGCATCCAGCCTCCCTGCGGCGTCGGAATTGGATCGTTCAAATGTGTGATGACGGTCGCCGGTGAATATCCCGCTTCGAGCGCCGCCGCGTAGACGAACGGCTTGAACGCGGAACCTGCCTGGCGCTTCGCCTGTGTGACGCGGTTGAACCGGCTCTCTTCGAAATCACGGCCGCCCACCATGGCGCGCACGTACCCAGTGTCAGGCTCCATTGCGACCAGCGCCCCCTGGAGGTATCGCGGCAGCTCTCCTTCCTTGAGCGCCCCGGCCTTGCCGCGAAGGGGATGTTTATAGCCGCGCTGATGTTCGATCTCCGACAGACGTTTCTCGACGAGCGTCTCGGCGGTCTGCTGCAGTTTCGCATCGAGCGTCGTGTAGACGCGCAGACCACCGAGGTAGACGCGCTCGGAGCCGAATCGCTCGACAAGCTCGCGGCGCACCTGCTCCTTGAAGTACAGCCCGGAAGATTCCCCGATCTCGAGGCCATTGACCAGTCGCACGGGCTCGGTCTTCGCCCGGTTCGCCGTCGCTTGATCGATCGCGCCCGTCGCCACCATGCTTTGAAGGACGATCGTGCGCCGGCCGACTGCGCGATCGAGGTTGACGGTCGGCGCGTAGAGGGATGGGGACTGAATCAGGCCGGCGAGGAGCGCGCCTTCGCCGATCGACAACTCGCGCGCAGACTTGCCGAAATACCCGCGCGCCGCAGACTCCGCGCCGTACAACCCGCCGCCGAAGTACACCTTGTTCAAGTACAGCTCGAGAATCGTCTTCTTGTCGTACATCCTCTCGATGTACGCGGCGAGGATCACTTCCTGGAGCTTCCGGCGGTACGTCTTGTCGCGCGTGAGGAAGCTCTGACGCGCGAGCTGCTGGGTAATCGTACTGCCCCCCTCCGCCCGGCGCCCTTCCTCGAAATTCCTGATCATGGCGGCGGCCACGCGCACTCCATCAACCCCGCTGTGGTCGTAGAAGCGCTGGTCCTCGACTGAGATGACGGCTTTGATCAGGTTTGGCGAGATTTGCTCGAGGGGCACCTCGATGCGCTGTTCCTTGAAGATCGTGAAGGCCTGGTGGTCGGAGGCGTCGAGGATCGTTGTCGCCTGCGCCATATCGCCGAGCGCTGTCAGCGCTTTCTTGTCCGGCAGACGCGCGGTCAGATCATAACTGAACCAGGCAATCCATCCGGCGCAGAGGAACAGCACGATCGCAAGCGCCGCCACGGCGCTGACGAGCAGACGCGGCCGGTGCGAAAAGGTCAAACGCACGAAATTCCGTCGACGTTGGTCGGGCATCGCTATTCGCACTCGCACACGCAAATGTAAGGCCCGCCTGTCGTTCGCGACCCACTAACTGACCAGCTAGGAGCCTCAAAACGTAATCGCGGCAACAGAATTGTCGCGCCATACGGTCGAGGTAGAGCCGCGACCGCGTCGATTGGGCGCTTTTTCGCGTGGTGCGCCCACGATGCGTCCCGGCATTTTGCTTGCCCCCTGGCAGCCGTGCGCACGGTCCGTGCGCGCCTCCAACTGATTTTCAACCACCTGCGAACACAGTCGAGGTGTATTCAATGGGTCGTTCCGTCGCCGCAGTTGTCGTTCTTACCGTTGTTTCCACTCTCGTTGGTCCGTCGCGCGCGAACGCGGCCGACCCGGTGCAATGGGTCAACGTCGTTTATGCCACTCCCTCGGGTTCCAACATTCAGAAGGCTGGAGGATGCGGAACGTGCGCCGATGCAGGCGCGACGAGCTCGCAGGCAATTGTCTCCGGAGACGGAGCTGTTCAATTCGCTCCGGTGGCGGGGGCGCGGCTGTATGCCGGGCTCGGCACCGACACCACCGCGAGCACTGACCCGGCCCTGATCGACTTCGCGTTCAGCTTCTGGCCGGATGGCGGATGGGACGTCCGAGAAAAGGACGTCTACAAAACGGACGGTCACTTCATTTCCGGCGATGTGTTCCGGATCGCCATCGTTGCCGGGTCGGTGAAGTATTACCAGAACGGCGTGCTCGTCTACTCGAGCACGGCGGTCCCGGTCTATCCACTGATTGTCGACAGCACGCTCATCGACACGGCCGCGACGATCTCGAACGCATCGCTCGACGGCGGCGCGGCCCCGCCCGCGAAGGTCCCTGTCGGCATCACCACGACGAGTGTCGCGGGCGGCGTCCTTTCGCATCCGTATTCGGCGACGCTGGCGGCCACCGGTGGCGGCGGCTCGTATCAGTGGACGCTCGCATCGGGGTCGTTGCCGACTGGCGTTGCGCTGGCGACGGCGGGCACGATCTCGGGAACGCCCGGCGCAACGGGCACGTTCAGTTTCGTCGCACGCGCAACCGACGCGCTGGATTCGACGAACTACGCGGACCAGACGCTCACGCTTCCGATCCTGGTCCCAACCGGAGCCGTGACGATCCAGACGGCGACCCTGCCGTCGACACGGCTGGCGGGCGCTTATTCAGCGACGCTGACCGCGTCGGGCGCAAGCGGTGCGTACCGCTGGACGGTCGTCGGTGGATCACTACCGCCCGGTCTCCGGCTCGATCAGGTGTCAGGCGGGATCGTTGGATCAGCGACGGGCGCGGGGCGCTTCGCGGTCACCATCCGCGCGACCGACGCCGCCGACAGCAGCAACTTCAGCGATCGGACGTTCAGCGTTGCCGTGCTCGCCGAGGCGCCCCCTTCAGCGTACGACGCGATCGCGGATCGGGTGACGCGTACTAAGCCGGCGCTGCCTGCGCTTTCGGGCGCGGGCTACGCGTTCACCGATCCGGCGTTCGGCACTCGGATGGTTCGCATCACAGACCGGTCCGTTCGTCCCGGCGCGCTCGATCGCTCGTATCGTACGCCGTCCAGCACACATGCAAACGCGTGGAGCGCGGACGCGCGCTACTTCTACACGGTCAGCACCGACGGCACCGTCATTCCGTATTCGTTCGATGCGGCTACGATGCGCGCATCACGCCTGCAGCCGTCGACGACCGGCGACGGCGGCTTCACGGTGAAGTTCTTCAACGAGCCGACCTTCAGCTACGTGACGCCGGGCGTGATGTACGGGACCTACAACGGCACGGGATCGAACCTGCGCAGCATCGACCAGTACGATCTCGAGACCGGCCAGTACACGCAGTTGATCAATCTGGACGGTCTGGCCTCCGGTCTGTCGGGCACCTATACCGGAGGATTGGGCGTGAGTGCGGGTCCTGCTGAAAAGCTTTATGCGTTCTTCGGTGGAGCGAGCCAGGACCGCCATTTCTATCTCGTGGCGTTCGACAAGGCCAACCCCTCGAACCGACATCTCGTCAACACGAAGGCGTCGACCGTCGATGGCGTGCCGACGAGCATCGTGCTGAACTTCAGCATTCACGCCGCAAACATCGATCGGAGCGGACGATATCTCACGATCTATCCGACGGGAACCGATCTGCAGGCGCCGCGCTCCGCCGCTCCGGTCTACATCTGGGACACGGTGACGAACCTCTTCACGGCGGTGCCGCTCGTCGCGGGCATCACGGGAGGACACGACGCGTTCGGTTTCGGCGTGCGCGTCAACCAGGACTGCTGCACCGCGTCGACCTGGGACGCCGCGCAGTGGCAGTTCCGCGCGCTGGATGTGCCGTTGACGACGTCGGACCTGATCGCTCCGGTTCTGCAGCCGGAGGAAATCTATCTGGCCGATCATCCGTCATGGCACAACGCCCAGCCGGATCGTCTGGTGCCGTTCATCGATGCGAATTACCGGTACGGCACGAGCCCCGCGACCTGGCGCGCGTGGGACGAAGAGCTGTTTGCGGTCCAGACGGACGGCGCAGGCGGAGGCGGGGTCGTGTGGCGATTCGCGCATCACCGCAGCAAGGTCGCGGACGACCTGGATCCGTCGCGGATTTCGTTCTGGTATACGCCGCGAGCGAACGTGTCGCCGGACGGTCACTTCGCGCTGTTCACGTCGAACTGGGAGAAGACGCTCGGGACCGATCCGATCGGTGACGCCGGCGGGACCCATCGTCAGGACGTGTTCCTCGTCGAGCTGCAGAGTGCGGTTGTTCCGCCGCCACCGCCGCCTCCGGTTCCCGTTGCGATCACCACGACGGCGCTGCCGTCGGGACAAGTGGGGTCGCCATTCGCCGCGACGCTGTCGGCGACGGGCGGATCGGGAGCGTTCACGTGGAGCGTGACGTCGGGAACGCTGCCGTCAGGCCTGTCGTTGAGCGCGAGCTCCGGATCGCTGTCCGGCACGCCAACGACTGCCGGCACCGCGACTTTCACGGTTCGCGCGAGCGATGCCTCGAATCCGTCCAGCCACGCGGACGCGTCGTTCACCGTGACGATCGCAGCGCAATCAACGGTCCCGGTGGCGATCACGACGACGGCGCTTCCGGACGGCAACAGGCTTTCCACCTACTCTGTGGCGCTCACGCTGTCGGGAGGCAAGGCGCCATTCAAATGGTCCGTGACCTCGGGGACACTGCCGCCCGGGCTGACTCTGGACAGGGCGACCGGACGGATCGCGGGAACGCCGACGAAGCGAGGCGACTGGTCGTTCACGGTGCGGGTCGTCGACTCCGCGTCGCCCGCGACGTCCAGCAGGAAGGCGCTGTCGATCCGAATTCGACGGCCGCTGTAGTTCGAAGCCACTGGCGGGTCCTGGCCGTTGACAGCCCCACTTCACTCGACGCCCGAAACGCACTCCAACGGGTCATGGGCGTCGAGCTGAAGCGCGGCGGCCCCGTCAACGGCCACCCGCGATGTCGTCATTGAACAGAACGTCAGCCATGCCGCGCACGCCGACGTTCGCGCATCGGTACACGCTGCCCGCGTGAGGAACCTGCGCGAGCTCGTCGTCGCTCATCTCCTGGCGTGAAGACGTGACGTACAAATCGACGAGTGCCTCGCCTCCAAAGGCGGGGCACGTCGTGTTCTTGGCCGGGACGCGAATTTCCTGGAGCAGCCGGCCGTCCGGTGAGTAACGTCGGACGCGGCCTGCGCCCCAGGCGGCATTCCACAGGCAATCCTCTTCGTCGACGATCGAGCCGTCGGGCAGGCCGTCGCCAGGGCCCAGGCGAACGAACTCACGCACGTTCGCGGCGCGTGCATGCTCCGCATCGTACTCGCACCGCATGATCTTGCCGAGCGGCGAGTCGCAGAAGTACATCGTGCGCCCGTCGACGCTGAAGCAGATGCTGTTCGCGATCGTCACGCCGCCGAGATCGAGGCGCCGCAGCCCGTGGCGTGCGGAGTACTGATAGAAGCTGCCGGTCGCTCCGTCCTGCGCTTCGTTGAACGTGCCGAAGACGAAGTTCCCCGATCGATCCGTTCGTCCGTCGTTCGTGCGCGTGCGCGGCATGTTCGTTTCGAGAGGTTCGAGTCGCTGGACGGGCAGGTCCGGTCCCGCAGCACCGCCGGCGGTGCCGAGGTACAACCCCTTGGCGAGCGCGAGCAGGATGCGCCCGGACGCGCACAACGCGAACGATCCGAGGCGATCGGGCACGCGCCAGCTTCGCGATCCGCTCGCGCCGTGCATCCAGAGCGTCGAACGCTCGATGTCGGTCCACAGCAGCGCGCGCCGCTGCACGTCCCACACGATGCCCTCTCCTAGGGTGCACCTGCAATCGACGTAGAGTTCGGCGGTCGATATCGGCATAACGATTCGCGATGACGGATTCCCGGATTGGGGATTCCCGATTGGGGATTGGGGATTGATCTCTAGCTTCCCTGTTTCACCCACGGCGCTTGAGAAAACAGCCCACCGTCGACCCACACTGTTTGACCGGTAATAAAGGATGCGTCGGGGCCGGCCAGGAAGGCGACGACGCGCGCGACGTCGGCGGGATAACCGATGCGGCGCAGCGGCGTGACGGCGCCCCAGGTGCCGGCGTAATCCGGCAGCTCGAGCTTCGTGCGCTCCACTTCGATCGCGCCGGGCGCGACGCAGTTGACGCGAATCTTCAGCGGGCCGAGCTCCACCGCCGCCACTTTGGTGAGCATCTCGATGCCGCCGCGGCTCGAGGTGTAGGCGACCAGACCGGGAAACGGCGCCTTGTTGGATCCCGATCCGATGTTGATGATGGCACCGCCGCCGTGATCCTTCATGAAGCGCGCCGCCGCCTGCAGGCAGAGGAACGTCCCCTTCAGGTTCGTGTCAATCACGAAATCCCATTCGCGCTCGGTGACCTCGAGCAGCGGCTTCCACGTCTGCACGCCCGCGTTGTTGACCAGGACGTCGAGAGCGCCGAGCTCCTTCGTCACGCGCTCGACCATGGCCGCTACCGCCTGCGCACTGCTGACGTCCGCCTCGACGGCGATCGCCTCGACGCCCAGCGCGCGAATCTCCTCCACCGTCGCGTGCGCGCGCTCGGGTTCGACGACGTAGTTCACGGCCACCGAGCAACCCGCCCGCGCGAGCTCCAGCGCGATGCCCTGTCCGATTCCGCGCCCCGCGCCGGTGACGATGGCTACTTTTCCGTGAAGGGTCGCACCGTTAGGCATCGTGTCGCACCTCTTGGCACCCTGGGCACCTTCGGCACCTTCGGCACCTTCGGCACCCTTGGCACCTTAAGCACCCTTAGCACCCTAGGCACCCTGGCACCTTCGGCACCTT
>Ga0075424_100005303_pt1 | contig 12295 bp, 18 predicted proteins | sample SoiMethybrSBSTD3_FD_75301 | JGI IMG/M metagenome (GOLD analysis project Ga0075424, IMG submission 75301) | Bulk soil microbial communities from a Populus tree surrounding site in Tennessee, USA - Soil MetaG P. TD hybrid SBSTD3 | ecosystem: Environmental > Terrestrial > Soil > Tree plantation... | reverse complement strand
TATTCGTTGCTGAAGTAGAGAACGCGCCGACAGATAGGGTTCGGGCTGAGATGTTGGCCATTGAGCCGCTGGAAGAGTACGTCCCTTTTCAGCAATACCCGGCTTACATTGAGCCGATTATGTCCGAGCAAAAACTGGACTTTTACAGCGCGGCAATGGGGAGGAAGTTGCGATGAGCGAAGCTAAAGCGGCAATTAAAGGCGGCTGGAAGGCTGTTGCCAAGGCGCTAGAGGCGAACATGAATGCGCTGCTGGAAGAGAATCGAAAGCTACGCGCGGCGGTAGAAGCGTATCCAGAGTGGACGGACGATGACAACGGCGACAGCATAGGAACCATGCAGCGCTTCGTAACGTGCATAGTCTGCGACGGCGGCGGCGCGTTCAACGGCGACGGTAAGCCTAGCAAGAGAATGCCGCCAACACACAAGCCTGACTGCGCCCGTCAACTCGCCCTAAAACCGGAGGGAAGGGATTAAAATTGCACCCTTCCCTGATTCGTGGCATTATCCGCTCTGCACTGGTAGGCGAAAGGTTAAAGCTCTCGCCTACCTTAAACCAAATAGAACTTGGTACGTGCAGAGCGGTTTGCTTATAACCTGAGCCTGTTCAGTTTAGCAACCTTCAGCGCCTACCCGGTTCCCTTGACTAAAAGGGGACGAAATGCAAGCCAAAAAAGAATCCATGCTTTCACAGCGCGGCTGGATGGCTGTAATCTTCATCGGCCTTTGGGGCTTCCTCTGCGCGTGGTCGCTCTCCGCGTTCTGGCAGCACATTGACAGTCTTCAGCCGACATACCGCCTTGCCGCCAAAGCGGGCGCATGCGCTGGCGAGTTCGCCGTATTGGCGCTGACAGTGCTTAAATGCTTCAGCATCCATATCAACGTCCGCAAGTGGTCACTAATTCTCGCCTGCGCGCTGGCCATCGTGATTGTGTTTCACACCGGCGCGCTGCGTGGCCTGGACGAAGCGGCAGTCGTGCAGGACGACAAAGAAAAACGCCTGCGCGATTCGCTTACTCAAATGAGCAAGGAGCAGGGGGTAGGCCGGACGCAGAAAGAGCGCATGGCGACAGCCAACAAAGCAAACTCAAACGCGCAAAAACTTCTTGCGGACACCATCAACAAGCGAGACGAAGCCATTAAGGCGACTTCGTTCTTCCCGCTCTGGTATCTCAACGGCGGCATGTACGCTCTCATCATGATTGCGTCAATTCTGTGCCTTGGATTCGTCGGAATGAAGATGCTCAACAAGGAAGACATTGACCGGGACTTTGACGGCATAGCCGACCACCTGCAGCAGCAGACAGAGGTTAATTGGCCAAACCAAGTGGGAAAATAGCAGCCGCCACGCACGCACAGGGACAAGCGATGGCGGCGGGACAACCCGAACAGGAGGCGCAGCATGAGAAAGCGGCCACTCGGCCTAGTGTTCTGGATAACCTGGGCGCTAATCTGTCTGGCGCTGGCGGGCGTCCTGATGGTGAAGTAGCCGGGGAGCAGGAGGGAGCAATTGCCGCCGCTCCCCAGGGAGCAGAAGCCCACAGGGAGCAGAAATTACCATCAAACGTTATCCGGTTTGCCCGTAATGATCAAAAGGCCGCTCCCCAGGGAGCAAAACAAGCTAAACGTCCGAAAACAAAGAGAAAAAGTGGTGATGATCATGCGCGCCGCTCCCCAGGGAGCAGAGAGGCCGAATGGCTCCACTCGTTGCTCCCAGGAGCAAGTAACGGGTGGTGGGATGTGGCCGAAAACGGCAAGGGTTTTAAGTTCCATTTCCGTTGGCGCGAAGCGGGCAAACAGCGTAATCTACCGTTTCCGCGAATCAGCGCGGAGCAGTTTAAACGGCTAAAGGAGGCCACTAATGAGCGAGCAAAATTCCTTATCGCGGACCGCGTCTACGGACACATTGAAGACCTTTGCGCCCCAGGGAGCGCCCGCGCTGACAGAGCAAGAGCGGTTGCCCAGAGGGTCGGCTTTGCTGTTGGAAACAATCTTGATGTTGGCGCGAGAGATTCAGGTGTCAGACGGGCTTGAAGACGCGAAGGTTAAGGCCGGGAGCATTGCGGAAATGGCCGGCGAGCTTGTGCAGAAGTACAACCGGCAAATAGGGCTGGCTGCATAGTTGACACCCGATAGGCGCGACAGTACTATGCGCCCGTTCAATTGTTTAGAAAAGCTGTAAAAGGCCGTTATCGGTAAGCGCCGGTGGCGGCTTTTCGCTTTTAGGCAAAATAAAAGCCCGTCAGTCCGGCCTAAATGGACTGACGGGCTGAATACACCTTAGCCCGAAGTACTAAACAACTGCCTAACAGAGGTCCGAAATCAAAGAGTTCTAAGTTCCCTGCCAGTCTACCAACCTGTACTCATTCCCGCAAGCCTGCCTGAGACATTCCGATACATTGTGAGTCTATTTGACACACCGTACAGTTTATGCAATAAGGTGCCATGAGCGAAACAACACCCGAAACCAGCGCTTTAACTCCGCAGTTGCCCCCAAGTGGCGCTCGCCGCACTTTCTTACTTGAGTTGGATAGGTTCCAAGAACACCTTGCGCGGCTTGCGCACGACGTGGGGAGCAAGGCGGAGCTAGGTAGACGGCTGAACGTATCCGGGCAGTTTATCGACTTACTCATTGCCGGGAAGCGGAAACCGGGAAACAAGCTACTGAAAGCCATTGGCGCGCGTCGTCGGGTAATGATTGAAATTGACGTGGAGGGTGAATAATGGCCTACAAAATTCTTTACGTGAAAATAGAGGAAGCAATGAGTAGGGGCGGCCTTGTCTTCAACAGTCAGTTAGAGGCCGAAGATGCCGCTAAGAAGGCAAACGCAGAGTGCCCCGGTTTTCACTGTTGGGCTGAGCCACTACCGGAGCCGCAGGGAGTTCCGACCACACCCGGCAACCCTAGCCCTTATCGCGCACGGATGAACGCGCAGGGGAAACTGACGGCCACTCAGCGGGAAATGATAAGACTGCGGGCCGAAGGCAAAATATGAGTGAAGCTCTAGCCGTCACCGATGATGCCGCGCTGTTCAACGACTCCGACTATGCGAACGCCATACAGGAGAGAACGAAGGCGCGGGCTAAGGCGTTCTTTCACGGACGCGGCTTTGACAGGCTGCTGGAAATTGCGGACAGCGAAGACGACAAGACGGCGCTCTCAGCCATTACCACCATTGGCAAGCTGGCAGGGGAGTTCAAGGCGCCTCGTCCAGTGGTGCTGAGTTTTGAAGAGTTGAGGAAAGCGGCGGCGTCGGTTTCAGCCGGGCCGCTTGGCGGGATAACCCAGATAACCGAAAGCGCAGTGATAGAGGGAGACTTTGACGAAGACGGCGGCGATACAACCGAATAGCGCCGACGGACTAGCCGTAGACGCTCTCAAGCTCGCCACGGCAGACCCGGCGCGCGTGGAACGGGAAGTCGCGGAGTTCGACAAGAATCCCGACGCCTACATTGCTCGGCGGTTTACCGAACTATCTGAATGGGACTTTCCAGTATGGGCGGCTATCAACGTCTTTATCAAAACCAAGTCCGGTAAGCGCGTCAGGCTATTTCTCAACCGCATCCAGCGGCGCATGTGGGATTGGGTACTTGAGGACTTAATTGCAAAGCGTCCTATCCGATGGTTCATCCTAAAAGCCCGACAGGAAGGCGTCTCTACGTTCTGGATAGCGTTTTTCTTGTGGCTGACTTCCCTGCGCGCCAACCGCGAAGCTCTTATCTGCGCCCACGACGAACAAAGCACATACGACTTCAATAACCGCCTGCGCGCAATGTATACGCAGCTACATCCAATGCTGCAGCCGAAGACGCACACCGACAGGCGAGACTTGGTGTACTTCAGCAGCACGACACACGAAAGGCGGCGCGGCGCAAGTGTGGGGCTCGAAAGCAAACTGGTATTCAGGACAGCGCAGGCCGGGCAGCTAGGACGCTCCTATAACTTCCATGCCGTGCTGCTGTCAGAGTTCGCGCTGTGGCCCGAACTGAGAGTTGATGTCAACGACCAGATGGGCGGCTTGCTTCAGGTGATGAGTGACGAGGCCGGAACCATCATCATTCTCGAAAGCACAGCGAAGGGCGAGAACGAGGCGACGAAGTGGTGGACCGACGAAAATAACGGCTATAGAAAAGTCTTCATTCCGTGGTGCGGATTCGATGAGTACAGAACCGGGCAGCTCAAGTATGACAAACTGAAAGAGCTATCCGCCGACCCTGATTCACGCTACGGCAACGAAGTTGAAACCGAGCGCATCATCCGCGACACCCTGCCTATCTGGTATCCGCAGGAAGTGGCCGAAGGTGGGGAAGAGTGGATGAAAGAGGAATTGCGCCGCCGTCTACATTGGCGCAGGCGCACGATTGACACGAAGTGCATGGGCCGTCTTGAGGTATTCAAGCACGAATACCCACTAACACCCGCAGACTCGTTTGCCACAGGCGCGAAGAATCAGTTCAACCATGAAAGCCTCGAAGAGATGCGCGCCTATGTTCAGGCTGAGGGCTACACACCGATTCGCTGCAAGCTGATACAGAACGAAGATGAAACGCATCCTAATCGTAAATTCCACCGGGCCGACGGCTACGGCAAAGTCTACTTCTACCGACTGCCGGGGGAGTTCGATAAACAGCATACGTCCTTCGTCATCGGCGCGGATACGTCAATGGGAATGTCGTCCGGCGCTGACCCCTCCGCTGCCGTGGTTCTTGCTGTCTCAGCTGATGAAACTGAAGAAGTAGCCAGCTTCAACGCGGTTATTCCACCGTCCGACTTTGCTGAACTGCTGAACTGGCTAGGCCGTCTCTACGACGATGCGCTGCTAGGCGTCGAACATAACGAACGCGGCGGCGCTGTAGTGAACGACTATCTGCAAAAGGTATGGCGCTATCCACGCCTCTACTACCCGCGCGACATGTTCACGGGCAAGACAAAGCGGGATAGCGTTCCCGGCGTCAACGTGACAGCCGACGGCAAAAGCAAACTTATTTCAGACTTGGCGGAAGAGATACTCAACCACTCGATTCTGTTCCGCAGTACTGAGTTGATAGACCAGCTTAAAAGCTATCAGGAATTGAAGAACAAGAAGTTTGGCGGCGCGCCGGGGACGAAGGACGACTTCGTTTCAGCGGCGATGATAGCCCGCTTTCTGAAGAAACATCTTCACCGTTTTTCACCGCCACGCGAGACGATACCGCGCGGCTCATTCGCCTGGGAAGCGCACAGGCTAGCAAGAACTAGAGGCTTACGAGTCCCAGGAATGTAAATGCCACGTAAAAAGAAAGTAACAGTTCCAATTCTCTTCCCTGACGGCCCTGCGGTTACGCGCAATTCCCGCGTCCGTCGCGCGCTCGTCAACCACAGAACCGAGACGGGCGACCCGAAGCTTGACGGGGAAATTTGGTTGGCCCGCATTGCGATGATGCGCCGCGCACGCGCTGAACGGCGCAACGGGGAAAAGGACTGGCGCAGATACTACCTCTGGTATGAGGGAGAACAATGGAACGACAGGGGAAGCAGCGGAGGCCAGCCCAACAGCGACAACCCGCGCGACACGGCGACCGTGAACAAAACCGGGAGCATAATCAACAGCATCGTGCCGTTTCTGATAAACGACGAGATAAAGTTTCTACTAAAGGCTCAGCGTCCAACCGATGATGACTATCTTGGCGTGAAGATTCAGCAGGCGCTACTCAATTACGAATGGCGCGAACGGAACATGACGCGCGCTATGAAAGCCTGCGCGCGTGACCTGTTGGTTATTGGCCACTGCGTCGCTAAGAGCGGCTACACCGTCGAAGTGGACGAAAGCAAGGCCAAAGGCGAGACAATTAACTACGCCGATTACGTGAAGAAAGACGCGGCTTATATTGAGCGCGTCAACCCGCTCAATTTCCTGTTCGACCTGTCAGGCAAGGACTGTTCTCTGCACACGGCGCGCTGGTGCGCTGAAGTCTTCTTTGTCCCGTTCACCGACGTGCTCTCCAACAAGTCCTACGACCAGGAAACGCTTGGACTGATACGGAGCGGCGATGCTTCAGTCTCAACAATGGCCGCATGGCAGATGCTCGGCCTCGACCCGCGCGCAATGAAAGCGATGCAGGGCATCACGCTGCCGGAGGACAATCTAGTTGCGCTGATAGAGATATGGGACTGGAAAACCAAGAACCACATGATTTACCCCGACGGTTGCCCGCGTCCGTTGCTCAGCGAGAAATGGCCATACGACTACTTGGATAAGTTTCCGTATGCGATGGACAACTACATTGAAGTCCCGAACCAACCCTATGGCCTGGGGCTTCCCGCGTGGATTGAAGACCAGCAGATACAGTTGAACAGAATGGCCACGCTTGAACAGGACGTAGCGCGCAAGAGTCGGCCACGGCTCAAAGCGAGCGAAGGGACGAACCCCGAAGAGGTGGCGAAATACTTAGCCGGTGATGACCTTGTTGTCGGGGACATTCAGGCGATTCAACTTCCGAATCTGCCGCAGGACTTCCAAATCATTCAGGCCAATATTCAGCGCGCCATCGAAGAGATGACCGGGGCCGACGCGCTCTTGCAGGGTGGGCGCTTGCCGTCCCGAACCACGGCAGGGGAAATCGGCACACGCGCAAGACTCACCGGCTTGAAGCTCGACCAGCACGTTGAAGACTTTGAAGAGTTCGTAGAAGACATCGCCCGGCAAGTCCTGCACCACTTGAAGAAGCACCGCACCGTAGCCGACGCGATAGAAATCGTCGGGCCGGATGGCGCGCAGTGGCAGGAGTACACCAACGAGCAGATACAGGATGACGCCGACGTGGACGTTGAATACTTCGCAGCGCCGAAGACTGACCCCGACCTGGAGAAACAGCAGGCGCTTCAGATATTCCAACTTGCCGTGCAGTCACTACCCGTTCTGGCTCAAACCGGCGCGCCTGACACGTTCAATATGCCCGCGCTCGTCGGTTGGGTGCTGGATAAGTTCGGAGAAAAAGACATTGGCAGATTCTTCCGTTCATCGCGTACACCTATGCCGTCGGCGGAAGGCGCAGGGATGACACCGGAGATAGGCGGGGCTTTTGCGCCATCACCTGTCGGCCAAACGCCGGGAGTCGGCGCGCCGGGTGAAGGACTAAGCACGGAAGACCAAATGCAGGGAATGCGCGGCTTTATGCAGTAGCCGCTTAAGGAGAAAGAATGCCAACAATGCAGCAAGCGATAGAGAGATTTACTACAAGTCCGGCGTTTCAGGGCCGCTACGGGCTAATAGTCGTAAGCGAAGCCACATTCCGCGACTTGAAAGACGCCGGGCTTCCAGCCGACGACAGGCTCACGCAGCGCGGGTATCTCAGCGTTGCTATCAACGGCGTTCCGGTTATCTACAACGCGGACTACACAGCTAACGGCTTTATGGCTGTCGAAAAAGAACTAATCGGCATTCTTGCCACTTAACAGGGAGAAGGAATGGCAGAAGACAAGAGCGACAGTCCGTGGCCGCTTGTCGTGACACACGCCATTGACGACGAGCAGATGGCAAAGGTTAACACCGACGAATGGGCCGAAGCGGTTGTAGACAGCATGCTGAATCAGGTTTGCCACACGGCGTATGTAATGCTGCGAGAAGCTGGACGCATGCGGGAAGTGCGGACGCTGAAGCTGTCCCTCTACGACCACAACATCACAAACCAACCAACAGGAGAAGCATGAGAAAAGTAATCATCACACTCACATTCGTCGTTGCGTTCGCCGCTTCGACGTTCGCGCAGGACAAATCAAACGACAAAATCAAGCTGTCAGTCGGCTACGTCGGCAGCGAGTTTAAATTCGACCCGAACGAAGTTGCCGAATATCTCAACGGCTTTTGGATTGACGTGGACGGCAAGATTATCAGCAGGGGCGGCTTCCGTCTCGGCGGCGTCTTCAACTTCCAGCGCACTTTCGACGTGACGCAGCTTGACCCCGAAACATACCCGGTCATGTCGCCGCTTCCTACCGCCGCTGCAATGTTCGACGTGGTACAGCGCGATACCGACACCTATTCATTCGGCCCACGGCTCAGCTACAAAGCTGGCCCGGTTGAACCGTTCGCTACTGCGCTGTTTGGATTCAGGAATCCAACCGACGTTTCCACGCGTCATTTCGTGCGCCGCTATCAATTGGGCGCCGACGTGAATCTTGGACATTTCTTTGTGCGTCCATTCTTCCTTGAGTACGAATTTACGCAGGGCTTCGCGGGTTCGTCAACGCATAAATACGGCGCAGGCGCAGGCTTCAGGTACTAGCTATGCCTATTTTTGAATTTCACTGTCCGGTAGACGGCAACCACTTTGAACAACTATTGCCGCGTCTACCAGCCGACGAACGCGCCGCATGCCCAGAATGCGGCGCGCCGTCACCTCTTATCTGGTCGCTGCCCGTCATGCGTCCCGACACGTACTGGGACGGCTATGTACACCCGAACTATGGCTACGTCACATCCAGCAGTCAGCTTAAGGCCATTATGAAGGAAAAGAACCATGTGCCCGTCGGTGACAGAAGCGACAGAGAAGCATGGGACAAGATTGCCGACAACGCACAGAAGGCGAAAAAGGAAAAGCTCCAAAAGGATGTGCGCGGCTGGAGCGAAAAGACTTTCGGCCCATCAGGGTTGGGGCTTGGCGGCGCAGACGGCGAGAAGTTTATTAAAGAGAATACTTAGGACGAAGTGAGTCAGAATGACACAAAGTTGTTGACTTTTACTCGTCCCACCGACAAAATGGATTTTCACAGCAGGGATTAGACTTATGCAGATTACAGTTCCAGTTGGCGGTTCGAATGTGGTCCCGGAAGGCGAAGGGCCATCGCGGGATAGCGCGCCCGTTCAACGTAAATCGCTGCACACTGTTCGTATGGCGGCGCAAGTAGCGCAACCTGAGTACAAGCCGGAGTGGAAAGAGAATGGCCAGCTAAGGTGGGTTCCACAGGAAGCGGCGGCGGAAGAACCAGCGGCGGAGGAGCAGGTTGTAGAATCTACCGTCCCGCGCGGGAATGGCGCAGCCAGTCAGGATGCGGGAGCAGGCCAACCCTACGATGCGCTCCACCGCGAAATATCCGAACTGAAACAGACGATGCAGATGATGGCGCAGGGCCAGCTTCAGCCACAGCAGCCGCAGGGGCCGCAGCCGCCAGACCCTACGCAATTTGACTTCTACGAAGCGCGAGACGTAGCTGAATACCAGAAGCAAAACAATGCGTACATGCAGGCGATGGTGCAGCAGCAGGTGCAGGCCGCGCTGGCGCCGCATCAGGGCGCAATGCAATCAGCCGAATATACCCGGCAATACAATGATGTCCTCGCGGGCCATGGATGGCTGCCAGACGGCAGCGAAAACCCGCACTTTAAGCCTTTAATGCAGAAGGCGCTACGGCTCGTAGGTGATTCCAATTACCAATATTCTATTCCAGAAGCTTACGACCGCGTAGAACTGGAAGCTTATCGCAGTTCTAAACTTACCTCACCCCAAACAGCGGCGCCCTCACCAAGCGCCAAACCAGCCCAACGAACCATGACAGCGCAAGAAGCGGCGCAGAAAGCAGCGCAGGCGCATAGCCTGCCTCCGCGTAATGGTGTCAGTGGCGCAGCAGAACCGGCATTACCCGCCAGCCTGATGAATGTTGGCGCGCTAGGCCGAATTATGCTCCATAACCAACAGACTGGCAGGGCGCGTCCCATCTAGTCTAGGAGACACTATATATGGCAGTACCAGGAACGATGCTTCGCACCACTTGGGCGCAAGTGGACGCGACATCTCTCACGGACTTCAGCCGCGTTCTCACTGACAATATTACAAGTAACCAGGTAGTTTTATGGATGCTTGGGCAACTTGGCGGGATAGTTACGCGGCAGGGTAAGACAATCTTTGAGCCAATCATGCTGGACGATGCCGCTAGCGCCAAGTGGTATTCCGGCTATGACCCGCTCGATATGACCCGTACCGAAGTTGCGACAGGCGCGGAATACGCATTCAAGCAGCTTGCGGGCGTCGAACAGATTTCGGGCTTTGAGAAATTCCAGAACAGCGGCCCAGGCCAAATCATTGACCTGTGGGACGCGATGGGCCAGCGCTTGGCTATCACCATGAAGCGCAAGGTCAATCAGGCGCTCCCCGCCGACGGTTCAGCCGACGGTGGAAAAGCTCTGATTGGCTATCAATCGGCGCTCCCGTTCGACCCGCAAACCGGGACGTATGGGACGCTGGATAGCGCGCTCAATCCCACATGGCGCAATCAGTTCTTCACAACTACCGGGTTTGGCTTGTCGGGCACGGCGACGGGCGGGGCGAACATCAACGCCGCTTCTCCTGCCGGTGTCAACAACCTCTTCGCCGGACTGCGCGGCATGATTGTCGCGTGTATGGCGGGTTCTGACAGTCCGCACCTTGTGGTGATGGTTCGTCCGGCTTATCTAGTGCTGCTGGACGGACTCGAACAGAAGCAGCAGATAGTTCGCGGGCCGGACAGCACGGATGCGGCGCTTGGGCAGGCTGGATTTAAGAACGTCGTCTATATGGGCGTCCCTCACGTTTGGGACGAAGATATGCAGCCCAACACGTCGGTTGCCGCTGGTTCGGTGTCGAATACCGCTGGTTTCGGCTGCGTGGCGCTCAACCTCGACTACGCCAAGATGGTTTTTGGCGAGGGCTACGAGTTCACTTTCACCGACCCGATTCAACCGGACAATCAGGACTCGGCCAGTATCAAATGTCTGATGTACGGCAATCTCGTACTCAGCAACCGCCGCCGTCAGGGGCGCATTAACTTCGCCGGTGCGTAAGGAGGAAACATGGCAGATATCAGATTAGGGATAAATCCAACACAGGTAGATACCGTGGCGCAGTTTCCTCTGGGGCTGATTTGTGAAGACCCACGCGGGGGAACATCGGGCACGCCCAACCGAATCAAATACTGCAAGTTTGGCGGTACTGTAACGGTAGGGCAGGCCGTTCGTCTGGACGTAACCGCGACTCTTGCCGAGCGTCACGCGACAGTTATTGCTTCCAGCGCCGCCAACCAAAAGGTGGAAGGTATTAGTCTTCCAGCCACCATTGCCAGCGGGCAGTTTGGCTGGATTGCCTATTCAGGCGTGGCGACGGCGGCGACGGCTGCAACCATCGTTGCGGGCGCGCTTCTGTGGACAACCGGTACGGCGGGCACTTTGGACGATACAGGCTTCAACGCCACTTTCGCACCGGCTGAGGCTGAGGCGGTAGTTGGCGGGCGGCAAGTAATCGCCCTCAGTACCACATCGGGCGGTTTCGCTACTGTGCTGATACAGAACTAGCAGGAGAGGGGCCGGGCAACTGGCCCCATATCCACAAGGAGAATATTTATGGCAATGAAAAATATAGGGAAACCGAATCTGTCCAGCAATCTGAAGACTGGATTCAAGCTGATGGGGCGGACGGTGTCCAGAGGCGCAGCGCCGCAGAAGCCAGCCGTTAAAAGCGGAATCGCCAGCAATCACCCGATAGCTTCTTCGCGCGCCGCGCTCAGCGGCGGGAAGAGGAAGAAAATGTACTAGGAGCGAATATGGCAAAGACAAGCTATACGACACTAAAAGAGCGGGCCGACGCAGAGGCGAAAGTTACCGAACTGTCGCTTGAAGAAGAACAGCAGCGGATGAAGAAGCTGATGGCCGACTATCTGCAAGGGCAGGAGGCCAAAGCCGCGCGTGAAGTTACCGTGAGCCACATTGACCGTGGCCAGATTCACCGCTCAAAAGTCGTAGACCCGCAGGAGGGACGACTTGCCACCGTGACGCCGATTGGATGGGTGACTCTCACCCCGTCAATGTGCCAAGCCGACCCTAGATGTAGTTTCGACGGCGCTGAAGCCACCGGCTGGGTGAACGGCTATGACTCAATCCCTGAAGACCTGATTCTGCCGTGGAACGGTAAAACGGCGCGGTGGCATGCGGAGAATACGCTGGCTCGACATCTAGCGGTAAAGCATTCGACTACAGGGCCATCCCATGTGCGTTCACCTGAACAAGTGAAAGTGGCGCGCGACGAACGGCTGCTGCCGGAAACGTTCATTGAGAATCCGAGACTGTAATGGCGACGCCAAATTCAGAAGCAATCGCAATCTTGCAACAGATGGAGAAAGCCACCGACGACGCGGGCTTTGTCCAGAGGGTTGAGAAGCGCATCAATGACGCGCTGGATGAAATTGCGGTTGCCACGAATTACAACATGTTCCGCACCCGTTCCACGTTCTCGACTGTCGCCGGGACTGCTGTATATCAGCTTCCCGTCGGCGGGCGAGAGATTGAACAA
>Ga0075424_100005300_pt1 | contig 12296 bp, 11 predicted proteins | sample SoiMethybrSBSTD3_FD_75301 | JGI IMG/M metagenome (GOLD analysis project Ga0075424, IMG submission 75301) | Bulk soil microbial communities from a Populus tree surrounding site in Tennessee, USA - Soil MetaG P. TD hybrid SBSTD3 | ecosystem: Environmental > Terrestrial > Soil > Tree plantation... | reverse complement strand
TCACGTCGCCGGCGTTCACCATGTTCGCGCCGAAGCGGTCGCTGGTCGTGCCCGAGGGATTCAGGATCGCCCTGGCCGAATAGCCCGCGGGCAGGGCGGCGCCCGCGCTGGGCGCAGCGATGGCTGCCAGGGCCAAAAGGCCACCGACAAGGTCGCCGATTAGGCGGAGACGTCTGCTCACGAGCTACTTCCTCTTCCCTGGTTGGGGCCCCTGCCCACTGCCCGCGGAGGGCTTGATTTCCCTCGGACAAGCCGATTATAGGTCGGCGGCGACGCTCCTAGCGACAGTTTCCATCCACCGTCACAGGCGGCACTCTCCTCCGTCGATACTAGTATCGGAGTCTGATTGGAACGTTAGGTGAGCGCTGACGGAACAGCAGGGGCATTCAGGTCGGTCGTGGCGCGCCGCTCGACGCTGTCTCGGCGCGCGGCGATGGTCGGGGCCGGGTGCCTGCTGCTCGGGGCGGTTTTCGCCCTCGGCTTCGTCAACTCGAACCCAAACGAGGCGGTCGCCGTCCTCTACACCCTCCCGATTGCGCTGATCGCTGTCGAGGTGGGCGCGGTCGGCGGGATCGCGGCGGCGCTCGTGGCGCTGGCGCTGTTCGGCTTCTGGTCCGCACTCGACTCGGCACACCACGTCGGGGTGCTCGGTTTCCTCACGCGCGGAACCGTCTTCGTCCTGCTCGGCGGGCTACTCGGCCATTTCGCCGCCAAGCTGCGGTCGGCCTACGACGTCGTCCGCCGCAGCGAGCAGCAGTTGCACGCGATCCTCGACAACAGCTCGGCGGTGGTCGCCCTCAAGGACAGCGAAGGCCGCTACGTGATGGTCAACCGGATGTTCGAGCAGCTCTTCAAGCTGAAGCAGGACGAGGTCAAGGGCAAGACGGACCATGACCTCTTCCCGCGGTACATGGCCGACGCGTTCCGGGCGAACGACCGCCGTGTCTTGAAGGAGCGCTGCGCGCTCGAGTTCGAGGAGATCGCGCCCGGCGAGCACGGCCAGCACACTTATCTGTCGGTCAAGTTCCCGTTGCGCGACGAAGGCGGCGCGCCCTACGGCGTATGCCAGATGGCCACTGACATCACGAACCGCAAGGAGGCCGAGCGGCAGCTCGTGGAGAGCAAGGACCGCTTCCGCCAGATCCTGGACACCGCACAGGAGGCGTTCATCGCGATGAACGGGGCGGGCGAGCTCACCGCGTGGAACCGCGCGGCCGAGCAGACTTTCGGCTGGCCGAGCGAGAAGGTGCTGGGCCGGCCCCTGGCCGACGTGATCGTCCCCGAGCGCTACCGCGAGGCGCACTGGCGTGGGCTCGAGAAGTTCATGAAGACCGGGAAGGGCCCGATCATGAACAAGCGCATCGAGCTGATGGCGCTCCATCGGGACGGGCACGAGTTCCCGGTCGAGATGACGGTCACGCCCGTCCGGGTGCGCGGCGGCTTCTCGTTCAACGCGTTCATGCACGACATCAGCGCTCGCAAGCAGGTGGAACAGGAAGCCGTGAAGCTGTCCGCCGTGACCGGCGGAAACGGCGGCGGCCCCGACAGCTAGACAGCTGGCAGCTCGAGTCGCGCCTGACCGGCGTCGTGCTCCTCGGGATCATCCCTGGCGAGGGACGCGATCCCGACTCCCAGCAACCGCACGGGTGCGTCGCGCTCGAAGGCGGCCAGCAGCTCGTGTGCGACGCGGCCGATCACCGCGGGGTCGCGCGTGTGCGCATCGATCGTGCGCGACCGCGTATAGGTGCGAAACGGGCGCAGCCGGATCTTGAGCGTCACTGTGCGTCCACGCAGGCGCGACTTCGCCAGTCCGCCGCATAGATCGGCCAGCAGGCGGTCGAGCGTGCCGGTCAGCACAAGCGGGTCGTCCACGTCCTGCGCGAACGTGGTCTCGCGGCTCTCGGACTTGGGCTCTCGCTCGGTCACCACCGGCCGCTCGTCGACGCCGTTCGCACGCGCGCGAAGCGAAGGCCCGAGGCGGGCACCGACCGCGCGCTCGAGCAACGCCGGCTCTGCGTGCGCGAGGTCGGCGACCGTCGCGATGCCGAGCCGCGCGAGACGCTCAGCCGTCTTCGGCCCGACGCCCGGGATCAGCGAGGCCGGCCGGTCGCCGACGGCGGCCAGCAGCTCGTCCGCGGACAGCACGCGGAACCCGTCCGGCTTGTCGAGATCCGATGCGATTTTCGCGAGTAGCTTGTTCGGCGCGAGCCCCACCGAACAGGTGAGCCCGAGCTCCAGCTTCACGTCGTGCTTGATCCGCCGCCCGCACGCCCGCGGCGCGGCCGAGTCCGTCAGGTCGAGATAGGCCTCGTCGAGCCCGAGCACCTCGACCAGGTCGCTGTAGCGATGGAGCATGGCCATCACCTGCCTCGACAGGTCCCGGTAATAGGTCATGTCGCGCCGGATCAGCACCGCCTGCGGGCATCGCCGGTGCGCCACGGCGAGCGGCGTCGCCGAGCGCACGCCGAACCGCCGCGCTTCGTATGAGGCAGCCATCACGACACCGCGCGCGCGCGGATCAGTACCGGTCGCGACCACCACCGGCTTGCCGCGCAACTCGGGCCGGCGAAGCACCTCCGCGCTCACGAAGAACGCGTCCATGTCGACGTGCGCGATCCAGCGCTCGGGCATAGGACGATCCTACGCAGCAGCGCGGACCGGGCCGCGCCCCTCCCGCGAAGAACTTCACTGCCGTTCGCGCTACAGCTGTGCCGCGAGCTTCACGAACCGTTTCCACCTCGCATGCTCGGCCACGCGCCACGCTGGGTCGCTGGCCGGCTCGACGCGCGCGCCCGGCTGCACCAGCGCCGCGCCGTCGGCCGGAGTCGCGAACAGCCCCGCGCCCACCGCTGCCAGCAGGGCCGCGCCCTGGACGGTCGCGTCGGCCTCCATCGGCTCGACGGGGACGCCCGTCGTGTCGGCCTGGAGCTGGAGAAGCAGCGGCTCGCGCGTGAGCCCGCCGTCCACGCGGAGCGATTCGACCTCGACCTGCGCGCCGACCGTCTCCAGCACATCGGCCACTCGCCATGCGATTGCCTCCAGCGCGGCGCGCGCCACGTGCGCGGGCCGCACAGCCGCCGTGAGCCCGGTGATCGCCGCCCGCGCATCTGGCACCCACCACGGCGCGCCGATTCCCGCCAGCGCGGGCAGCACGCGCACACCGGCCGAGTCCTCGACCGTGCGCGCCAGCGCGCTCAGCGCCGGTGGATCGGGCGCGAGGCCGAGATCACCACTCAGCCATTCGAGCAAGGCGCCCGCGGTGAACACGCCACCGTCGAGCGCATAGCTCGTCCTGCCGTCGATCGTCCACGCGACGGTGGGCAGCAGGCCGCCGCGCGGCTCGGGCGCATCGTCGCCCACGTGCGCGAGCACGAACACACCCGTGCCGTATGTCGCCTTGCTCATGCCGGCCTCGACACATCCCGTTCCGGCTAGCGCAGCCTGCTGGTCCACCAGCCGGGCCGTGAGTGGCAGGGGCACGCGCCACCGCACGTGACGCAGTTCCCCGAGCGCGCCGACCGTCTCGGTCACCTCGGGCAGCGTCTCGACCGGTATGCCGAACAGCCCTGCGAGGCGCTCGTCCCAGCCCACCGACCCAAGCCGCTGCAGCTGCGTGCGCGAAGCGGTCGAAGGATCGGTCGCGGACCCGGCGCCGAGCCGGTCGCATACGAACGCGTCGAGCGTCCCGAGCCGCAGTCTGCCTCGCTCGCGGGCCTCGGCGACGGCGGGCACCTCCTCGAGCAGCCAGGTGAGCTTGCTCGCCGAGAAATATGGATCGAGCGGCATGCCCGTGAGCCGCTTGATCTCCTCCCCCGCTCCCTCCGCTTCGAGCCGGGCCAGGATCGCGGCCGACCGCTTGCACTGCCACACGACGTTCGGCGAAAGGGCTGCGCCGGTCTCGGCGTCCCACGCCACGATCGACTCCCCCTGGTGATCCAGCCCGCACCCGACGATCTCGCCCTCGGCCTTTCCCAACAGCTCCTCCACCGCGTCGACGACGGCCTCGAACAGCTCGTCGGCGTCCTGCTCCACCCAGTCGGGCTGGGGGTGGTGGCTGCGGAGGCGCCGCTGGGTGTGGCCGAGCGATTTCAGCGGGCGGTCGAAGAGCGCTGCCTTGACTGCGGTGGTGCCGATGTCGACGGCCACGATCAGCGGATCGGTCATGTCCAGTACTCCGCCGAGCGCCGCCACCACGGGGTTGCCGACTCGGCCGGCTCGAGCTGCGGCACGGGTCTCTCGGGCCCGAACGCGAGGCCCGTCTCCTCCACCAGCCCCACGACGTACTCGGCGATCCCGAGGCTGGCGGACAGCCCGGTCGACCGGATCGCCGCGACGTTTACGAGCCGTGGACAAGAGGGCGAGCGCTCGATCAGATAGTTGACGCCGTCCGCTCCGGCCGGGCGCAACCCCGCGTAGCGGAAGGCAGGCTCGTATCCCTCCAGCGCCGGCTCGATCCTCCGCGCCGCCACGACGAGCCGGTCGGCCGCGTCAGCCGACACGCTCCAGTCCCGTTTGTCCTCCTGGTCGACGGCGGTCGGCCCCGCGATCACGGAGCCATCCACGGCCGGGAACACCAGCACGCCTTTCGTGCGAGGCGTCGGGACCGGGAGGATGATCCGGCGTAGCGGCGGCGCGTCGTGGGACGGCGTCAACACGACGAACTCTCCCTTGCGCGGATAGATCCGGAAGCGCTCATCCCCCGCCGCGCGCGCGATCTCGTCGGCGAAGAGGCCCGCGCAGTTCACAGCCGCCCGGCACCGCCCAATCTCGCCTTCGTCTCCAGCGAGCAGCACTTCGTCCGATCGGCAATCGAGTCGCGACACGCGCGCCTTGCACTTTATGCGTGCACCGAGCTCCGCGGCGGCGCGGAGCAGAGCGAGGGTCATCCGCACGGGATCCGTGACGGCCTCCCCCGGGACTACGAGACGGTCCTCGTGCGCTTGGACCTCGACGCCGTTCGATCGCGCGCGCGCAGCGAGTGCCCGCGTTTTCTCGCGTGGTGCTCTCACCTCCGCACCGCAGGCGACCACCGGCACCGCAAGCCGGTCGAGCACCTCACCGCGCAACTGCGCCGAGCGAAGGATCAGGCGCGTCTCGAGCGCGCCCGGCGTCGAATCGAATCCGGTGTGCAGGATGCCGGAGTTGGTGCCGCTCGCCGCAAGCCCCGGCTCGGCCTCCGCCTCGAGCACCATCACGTCCACCCCGCACCGCGCGAGCGCGAGCGCGACCCCCGCACCAACCACTCCCGCACCTATGACGCAGACATCCGCGCTCTCCAAGAGCGCAATCGTACGGCGAGATGGTCAGCGCGCGGTGACGTACTCGACCGGCTTGGGCTCGCCGATCAGGAAGCCCTGCGCGTAGTTGACACCAAGTTCGCGCAGCAGCTCGAGCGTGGTCTCGTGCTCGACGCCTTCGGCAATCGTCTGCACGCCGAAGTTCTGGGCGACGGCGATGATCGACTTCACGATCTTCTGGTCGGAGGGGTCGATCGCCAGATACCGCACGAACTCCATGTCGATCTTGAGGAAGTTCACGGGCAGGTGCTTGAGGTAGGCGAACGTGCCGTAGCCGGTGCCGAAGTCGTCGAGCGCAAATCCGCAGCCCAGCCCCCGCAGGCGCCAGGCAAAGTCTCGTGCCGCCTCCAGGTTCTCGGCGGCCGCGGTCTCCGTGATCTCGAAGATCAGGTTGCCGGGATCGACTCCCTCGTTGCGGATGTGCGTCTCGATCAGCTTGATCAGGTCCGCGTCGCCGATGCTCTTGCCGGAGAGGTTCACCTCGACCGGCCGGTGCTTCGCGATCTTCACGGCCTCCGCGACCACCCACCGGTCGATCTCCTGGACGAGACCGAACTTCTCCGCGGAGGGCAGGAACTCGCCGGGCATCACGAGGTCCTCGAGTCCGCGGCCGCCGCGCATCCGCACCAGCAGCTCCTCCTGGTGAACCGTATTCGTCTCGAGGTCGAGAATCGGCTGCGAGTGGAGCACCAGCTTCGACTCGCGCACCGCCTCGCGCACACGGATCGACCAATCGACCTCGGCGCGGAGCTCTTGCTCGCGCGCCTTGCGCTCGGTGATGTCGGTCGAGATGCCGCAGACCGCGTAGATCTCGCCGTCGGTGTCACGCAACGGAAACTTCTGAGTGAGGTAGGTGCGGTCACCGCCGCGCCGCCAGATCACCTCTTCCTCCTGGACGATCTCGCCGTCCTCGAGCACGCGGCGGTCGCTCGCGCGGGCGCGGCCGGCGACGTCGAGCGGCATGATCGTCTCGTCGCTCTTGCCGATCATCGTCTCTGGCTCGACCTGGAACATCCGGCCGAACTCACGATTCGCGAACAGGTAACAGAACGTTCGATCCTTGGCGTAGATCACGGACGGTGAGTTGTCGATGATCGACTGGAACTGCTCGTGGGTCTGGCGGAGCGCCCCCTCGGCACGCTTTCGCTCGGTTATGTCCTGGACGATGCCGACCATCCGCACGGGCTGGCCGTAGTCGTCGAACACGAGGTCGCCGTGGTTGTCGATCGTCCGGACCTCTCCGTCCGGCCGCTGGATCCGCAGCTGATAGTCGAATGGCTTGGGGTCCCTCGAGACCTCGGCGAACACGCGCTCGACGAGCGGACGGTCGCTCGGATGTACCAGCTCGAGCGCGCCCTCGAAGCTTGGGTCGAACCCGTCGGGCGGAACCCCGCAGATCCGGTAGAGCTCGTCGGAGAACGTGATGCGACCCGTGGCGAGCTCGTATTCCCAAGTTCCCATCTGCGCCAGGCGCTGCGCCTCGGTGAGCCGCATCTGGCCCTCACGGACCTTCGCCTCGGCATTCTTGCGATCGGTGATGTCGAGCATCACTCCGTGGAGGAAGTGGTCGCCGCCGGCCTGCTCCGAGACGACCATCGTGGCGTGGTCGCGGAACCAGATCACGCTTCCGTCCCGCGCGACCATCCGGTACTCGGAGTCGAGCGGCTCGCCGGTCTCCAGGCAGCGCATCTCGTCCGCGAGGGCGCGATCTCGGTCCGCCGGATGCAGGCAGCGGAACCACAGCGTCGCGTCGGAGCACCAGTCCTCTGACGTGTAGCCGAGGATCGACTCGATCTGCGGGCTCGCGTAGAGCCATTGCCCGGCTTCACCGGCACGCGCCGTGTAGACGATGCCCGGCATGTGCTCGACGAGCGTGCGGTAACCCTCCAGCATCGCGCGATCGGAGTCGTTTCGCGGCAGGGTCACCTCGCCGGGCGACAGGCCGCGTTCGGCGGTGCGATCGAGAGTCTTGCGGGTGGTCATGAGGGAGCCGAGCCCGCCGGCCGGTCGCGCGCACGCAAAGGTCGATGCACATGCCCGCTCGCGACCACCGGGGTGGGCAGTTTCTTTATCGGCACCTCGCTTTTCGCACATTAAGCGCTTGTTAGGTGACTGGCCGAGCGGCGTGGTAGCCGGCGTGGGGCCGGACGCCCGGCGCTAGGCTCGGACGGCGCATATGGCGCTCAGCCGTCGACAGCTCATCGTCCGCGGCGGCCGGCTTGCAATCGCCTCTGCAGCGGGCGGTCTCTGGTCCCTGGAAAGGCCGGCCGGCGCCATCGAGGGCGGCGATGGCCTGCGGAAATGCATCTCGCTGGGAGGCCCCGGACCCCTTCGCCAGGACGGGCATCCCGACGACTACCGGCTGTGGGGAAACCGCGAGTACATCCGCGACGCGAGCGGCACGAGGTGGGTGAAGCTCTGGGTGTCCTGGTACGACCTCCAGCAGGAGCTCGGCCTACCGCCGGTGAGCCGGGCGGGCTCCTGGCGGCACCTGAACGGAGCGCCGGGCGGCCAGGCTTGGCTGCGCCGGCTCGACGGCCAGGTGCGCGCCGCGAATGACGACCGGCTCGGCGTGATCCTCTCGATCTACCACGCCTACCCGACCTGGGCGAGCGCCGCGACCGGCCCCGACCCGGCCGATCCCGCCAGGCCCGCCGAGCAGAAGCTCCCGATCGAGGTCTCCCCCGACGGTCCGTGGGGATGGTTCGTGGCCTATCTGATCGCGCGCTACCGGAAGGGGTCCCGCCCCAATCCGTTCGGCCCCGAGGGCGCGCCCACCGAGATCGCGAGCGGCCACGATCCCCTGTTCGGCAATCCCGACGGCGCGGCGATCGACGCGCTCGAGATCTGCAACGAGCCGAACCACCTCGGCTGGCCGCAGGAGGGCGTGGTCGCGACCACCGCGCAGATGATCCGCTCGGCCACTCAGCTTTCGGCTGCGTGGGGACGGACGCCGATCCTGGCACCGGCGACCTCGGACTTCCCGGACACGACCGAGCGGAGCCGGCGCGGCCTGAAGGCCACCGGGTGGAGCGACTTCACGCTCGGCGTCCTCGAGGGGTTGGCGGGCTACAGGCCGACCGTCCCGGTGCGGTGGTCGCATCACAACTACCGCGACGTGCGGCTGGGGACCTCCAGGGCCGAGGACGTGCTGGCGATGCTGCACGGCGCACGCTGGCGGAGCGACGTGGCGCCGCTCTGGCTCACCGAAGGTGGCATGAACCTGGGGCGCCGGGCGGACAATCCGGCCGCGCGGCGCCTGCAGGCGCGGGCGATCGAGCGCAGCTTCGCGGAGACGGCGGCGCTGGGCGACGTCTATCTCTGGACTCAGCACACGATCAGCGACAAGCCGGGAAACGACTTCAAGTCCGGGCTGCGCGACGACTTCCGGTGGGGGCGCGGCCCGGGGCGGGAGCGCCCGGCGTGGTCTGCGTGGCGGGACCTGCGGGGCGCGCCGACGGCTTAGCCGTCGTCGGGACGAACGCCAGCCTCATCCAGGTCCACCCGGATCGTCAGATGCTCGGTGCCGACCATGCGCACGAGCGCGTCGTTCACCGGACGGCGAAGCGCGCGAAGGCGTGCGGCAACGTCGTCGTTCGGCAGCAGATGGGCAGTTCCCGGATACCACTGGCGACCCACCTTCACGCGCACACGCGGGTTGCGCTGGATGTTCTTGACGTAGTCCGCCGCATAGCCGTGCTCGGTGACGATCCAGAACTGGTTCCCACGGAGCCCGTTCCCGATCGGGACCTGGCGCGGCAGCCCACTGCTTCGCCCGGTCGTCTCGAGAAGCGCGTGGGTCTTCGACGCCAGGCCGTGTTCGAGCAGGCGTCGCATCACGGGGTTGACGAGCCTGTTGCTGACGAATCGGCTGAAGTTCCGTTTGGCCGACACGCGTGCATCCTGACACGGCCGCGCATGATTTCTTCGTTGCTCGACGCCCGCGTCACACGAGAACCCGGATCATCCGCTGCACACCACCGAAAGGAGACACGAATGGCGAAGCAGCTGCGGCGCGGGGACCGCGTCGAATGGAACTTCGGTCGCGGCAAGGCCGTGGGCGTCGTCAAGCGCAAGCTGACCGAGCCGACCGTGATCGGCAAGCAGCGGGTGGCGGCGTCGTCCGCGGACCCGCGCTATCTGGTCCGGACGGACTCGGGCAAGGAAGCCGCGAAGCGGGCCGAGACTCTGCGGAAGGTGCGCGCGCCTTGAGCACGCACAACTGAGCCCGAGGATCGCGCCACGCCTCTCCGCGCCGGGACCCGTCAAGCTTTCGCGCCGTGAAGGCCGCCATCGTCCTGCTCGCGGTGCTGATCACGACCGTCCTCGGCTCGCTCGCCTCCGGCCGCCCCGCCCCCGGCGCACCCGAGCCGAGCATCGTCCAGAGCCGCATTCCATTCGGACCGAAGCGCAAGGGCGAGATGCGCCGCTACGCGCGCCGGCACTACGGCATCGATCGCTACACGCTCGATCATCCGCACGTGATCGTCGAGCACTTCACCGGCACGAACAGCTACCGGTCGACCTATGCGACGTTCGCCCAGGACGTGCCGGACGTGGAGCTGCACGAGCTGCCCGGCGTCTGCGCGCACTTCGTGATCGACCAGGACGGAACGATCCACCAGCTGGTGTCCACCCGGATCATGTGCCGTCACACCGTGGGGCTCAACTGGACGGCGATCGGGATCGAGCACGTCGGTACCTCCGACGAGCAGGTGATGTCCGACCGGCGGCAGCTCACGGCATCGCTGCGGCTCACGCGCTGGCTGCAGTCGCGCTTCGGCATCGAGACCCGCAACGTGATCGGCCACAACGAGAGCCTTCGCAGCCCCTACCACCGGGAGCGCGTTCGCGCCCTCCAGCACCAGACCCACGGCGACTTCAGGCACGCGACCATGCAGCGGTACCGCCGCCTGCTGCGCACCGGCGCGCGATCGGCGTCGCCACCGGCGGTCGACCGCACGGTGCTGCTCGGGCGCTCGGTTCGCGGCCGCCGGATCGAGGCCCGCGAGCACGGCAACCCGGCCGCGCCGCGCAAGGTGCTGGTGGTGGCCAGCATCCACGGCAACGAGACTGCCGGGGAAGACGTCGCAAGGGCGCTCGAGCACGAGCGTGCTCCGGCCGCCGCCGATCTATGGATCGTCGGCCGCCTCAACCCGGACGGCGTCGCGGCCCACACGCGCCAGAACGCGCACGGCGTGGACCTGAATCGCAACTTCCCCTACGCCTGGCGGTCGATCGGCCGGCGCGGTGACCCGACCTGGCCGGGAACGCGGCCGCTGTCGGAGCCCGAGAGTCGCGCCGCACGCTCCCTGATTCGCAGGCTCCACCCCGCCGTCACGATCTGGTTCCACCAGCCGCTTGGTCTCGTGGACCGCTCGGGCGGCGATCCGCGCGTGGAGCGGAGCTTCGCCCGCCGTACGGGCCTGCCGCTCCGGCACATCCGGCCCTACCCGGGGACCGCCACGCGCTGGCAGAACCACCGCTTTCGCGGCGGCACGGCGTTCGTCGTGGAACTGCCCCGCGGCCCGCTTGCCCCGCGGCTTCGAGACCGATGCGTCCGCGCGATCCTCGCCCTGACCCGGTAGCTTCGCGTACACCAGACCCATGGCCGTTGACGTCACAGTCGAGACCACGATCGACCGCCCCCGCGAAGAGGTGGCGGCGTTCGCGACGGATCCCGCAAACGACACCCGCTGGATCCTCGCGCTGAGATCCGCTCGTGCTCTAACCAATGGGGCGATCGCGCCCGGGGCGCAGGTCGAGCGGGTGGCCTCGTTTCTCGGGCGCCGCGTCGAGTACGTGAACGAGGTGAGCGAGCTCGACCCCGGCCGGCGGCTGGTGATGCACTCTGTGCGGGGCCCCTTTCCGATGGAGGTCACATACCAGTTCGAGGACGCCCGCCGGGGTACCGTGATGCGGATCCGCAACCGCGGCGACGCCGGCGGCTTCTACAAGCTTGCCCAGCCCCTGCTCTCGGCCGCTGTCCGCCGTGGCGTCAGCCGCGACCTGGCCCAGCTCAAGCGCCTGCTGGAAGCCGGCTGACCCGCCCGCGACCGCTCAGCTCAAGCGCATGTGCAGCCGCGCGACGTTCTCCGTGCGGAACGACCGCAGCTGGAGCAGATCGCGCAGTTGGTTCACGAGCCACAGTCCGCGCGGGACCAGCCGGACCAGGAATCCTCCCTCGCCTGGCAAGATCTATGACCTCAGCGGAAATCTTTTCGCTCGATTTCGTTGGCCGTGAGATTCCGCGCTACCCTCGAAACAGAGCGGTCGCCGCGGCGCACGGGGATCGCCGTGTACGGCCTGCCCCGCACTCGGTTGAGCCCCCGCTTCGCCAGGACGCCCTGGAGAAATCGAACAGCCCCGCCGTAGGCTGAGCGAGGAGCTTCCGGGGGTTCTGCTTTACGCGACGGCCGTTCTCCTATCCGGCCTCAGCGGTCTTCGAGGAAAAGGACATGGAGAAGAAGATGGGCTCGAAGAAAGATGAATCTCCCGCTCAGCTCATCGATGCGAGAATCGAGGAGCTGGGCGACTGGCGCGGCAAGACACTGTCGCGGCTTCGCGCCCTGATCAAGCAAGCCGACCCCGAAGCGATAGAGGAGTGGAAGTGGAGAGGGGTCCCGGTCTGGTCACACGACGGAATGATCTGCACCGGCGAGACGTACAAGAACGTCGTAAAGGTGACCTTCTCCAAGGGCGCTTCCCTGAAGGACCCTTCAGGCCTTTTCAACTCGAGCCTCGATGGCAACACCAGGCGCGCCATCGACTTCCACGAGGGCGACGCGATCGACGAGGAGGCGTTCAAGGCGTTGATCCGCGCGGCCGTGAGCCTGAACCAGTCGTCGGGTCGCGCACCAAAGAAGGGGTGACCGGAAAGTACGTTCCAGGTCCGCGGAACCACACCTGGAGCGGCGCATGGATCCTCTGTGCGATCCCGCGTCCTGAGTCGGGGCGACTGGATTTGAACCAGCGACCGCTCGGCCCCCAGCCGAGTGC
>Ga0075424_100005299_pt1 | contig 12296 bp, 13 predicted proteins | sample SoiMethybrSBSTD3_FD_75301 | JGI IMG/M metagenome (GOLD analysis project Ga0075424, IMG submission 75301) | Bulk soil microbial communities from a Populus tree surrounding site in Tennessee, USA - Soil MetaG P. TD hybrid SBSTD3 | ecosystem: Environmental > Terrestrial > Soil > Tree plantation... | reverse complement strand
CCGTTCGGGAAAATCCCCGAGTTCAAGTTCTGCGCCGCCAAGGTCGAGCCGGTGAGAGTTGCGCGCGAGGCGGCGGAGTAGTCTGGCACACTTCGTAGGGCGCAATAGCGCAGCGTATTGCGCCGTCTGCGAGGAAGCGGAGTAGGGCGCCGCGATGATGCGAAAGTCCGCGCTTTGTCTTCTCGCGATCGCCGCGGCCTTGGCGCCCTCAGTGTCGAGCGCCGGCGCGAAAACCTATCCCTGGTGCGTGGTCATTCAGGATCAGGACGACGGCTGGGCGTGCGGGTTCGAGACCTTCGAGCAGTGCCGCCTGGAGGCGCGTTCCGGCAATACCGGGTTCTGCGCGCCGAACCCCGCCTATCGCGCGCCCGTGCCGCGCCTGCGGCCGCAGAAGCGCCGCCGATCCCGATAGCGGCACGTTTCGGGGCTGGGGTTTAGGGGCGGCGTCTGCTTTTCCCCCGTAATCGGAGATCAGCCGGTGCGACTGCTGCGTCCGCTCAGGGCCACGAGCAGCCATTGTTTGGCATTGCCATACAAGTCGGACCGGCTGCTGATCACCCCGGAAGAAAAGCGGTGGCTGAAGCGTCAGCAACCCGTTGCACCGGCGCATTGTAGAGTTCTTCCAGTCGCTCGCGCGTCAAAACTTGCTCGACAGAACCCTCAGCGAGGCGTTCGCCGTTGCGCAACAGGTAAGCCCGGTCTGCCGCGCGTAGTGCATGGTTGGGATCGTGTGTGGTGAACAGCACGCCATGGCCCGAGGCCGCGAGGGCGCGAATTTCGCGCATCACCTTGCCCTGGTTGCCGAAGTCAAGACTGGCGGTCGGCTCATCGAGCACGATAAAATGCGGCTCCTGTGCCAACGCGCGCGCAAGCAACACCAACTGACGCTCTCCGCCAGAGATCATCGTGTAGGGGCGTTGGGCAAGCTTCAAAATGCCAAAGCGTTCAAGCGCGGCCGCAGTCACGTCGCGGTCCTTGGCCGTCGGCCTGCTGAAAAGATTGCCGTGCGCAGCGCGTCCCATCAGCACCACAGTTTCCACTGAGAACGCGAACGTCGCCACATGGGTTTGCGGCACATAGGCGATGAGGCTCGCGCGCTCGCGGATCGAGCGTGCGGAAAGCGCCGCTCCGTCGAGCCGCACTTCGCCCGCCTTTGGGGCCAACAGCCCGAGCAGCGTCTTGAGCAGGGTAGTCTTACCGCCGCCATTTGGCCCGAGCAGAGCGAGCACTTCCCCTTTGCTGAGCTTGACGTCGAGACCCGTGCCGACGACCCGGTCGGGATACCCGATGGTGAGATCGTGCCCTTCGAGGATCATGACCGAATCCGCTAGGACCAAGTCTTCTGCACGCTGGCGAGCAGCCAGATGAAGAACGGCGTACCGATGACGGCGGTAAGAATTCCGAGCGGAATTTCCACCTGCGCCATCGTGCGTGCCAGCGTGTCGATGAGCAGCAGGTATCCGCCGCCGAGGATCGCGGCTGCCGGAAGGAGGCGCGCGAAGTCAGGGCCGACCAGCGAGCGGGCAAGATGCGGTACGACGAGGCCGACCCAGCCGATGATGCCAGCGGTAGCGACACTTGCCGAGGTGACTAGTGTCGCCGCAGCGACGATGACGATGCGCAGCGGTCCAGTGGCGACTCCGAGCGCGCGAGCTTCCTCGTCGGGAAGCGACATCACGTTCATGCGCCAGCGTAAAGCGAGCAGGACGACGGTGCCGACGGCCACCGGGCCGAACAGCGGCAACAAATCCGAAACGCTGGTCGCGGCAAGACTACCGAGCAGCCAGAACGTCATCGCTGGGAGCTGGTTGTAGGGATCGGCGAGATATTTCACGAGGCCGACCCCGGCCCCTAGTAGCGACCCGACCACAACGCCGGTCAAAACCAAAACGAGAATCGGATCGCGCGAGCGCACCGCCGAACCGATGGCATACACCGCCGCGACTGCAATGAGGCCACCGACGAACGCAAAGGCCTGGATTACAAAGACACCGAGTGAAAGATAGATGCCGACGACGGCGCCGAGCGCGGCACCCGAGGACGCGCCGAGGATGTCAGGCGATACCAGTGGGTTGCGGAACAAGCCCTGGAACGCAGTGCCGGCGACGGCAAGTGCCGCCCCAACCAGCACAGCGGCCAGCACACGTGGGCCGCGCACCTGCAGGATGACGCTTTGGACCGCTGGGGCGACATCGGACTTATACCCCATGGCTTTGGAGAACAGGACGTTGGCGAGTTCCGCGAGCCCCACGGGATAACGGCCGACCGTGAAGGCGAGTAACAGTCCCGCGACGAGGACGCCGACCGCGATCATGAAGCCATGGAAGGCGGTGCGACTCACCGGATCAATCCCGTCCCGCCAGGACATGATCGATCTGCGTGGCGCTTGGCGTCACGTGATAGAAGGTCCGGTAGAAATCGAGCGTGAGCTGTCGCAAGTCTTCCGGAAAGCGGTCCGGATATAGGATTTTGGCTAACCACCAGAGTCCGATCAGACGATTGACCGACGGTGGAAAATCAACCCAGCCGAACGGCATTTTCGGCGACAAATGTAGGCGCCCATCGCGCACCGCCTTGACCGACGCCCAGGACGGATCGTTGCGCGCATTGGCGGCGAAGTCCTGATCAATCGTGATGATGACGTCCGGATTCCACAGCAGTACCTGTTCAATCGACACATTGGCGAGCCCGCCCGGCGTGCCGCCAGCGGCGTTACGCGCGAGCAATTCTATGGTTTCGACATTGATCGATCCCCCGAGGCCGGTCACCAAACCGCGTGGTCCGCGCGCGTAATAGACCTGGGGTCGCTTGTCGACCGGAATCGTGGCGGTGCGGGCCAGGATGGTCTTCATTGTGTCTTCGGCATAGCGAGCGAGCTTTTCCGCATCGTCGCCGCGGTCGATCAACTCTCCTATTTTACGGTAAGTCGCAGCGACGGCATCGAAGCGGCCATCGAGCAGCGCATACGGAATCTGGGTCTGCTCCTGGACCCGGTCGGCGAGCGAGACGAACGTTCCGCTGGTCGAGCCAACATCGAGAATGAGATCGGGCTTGAGTGCGAGCACCGTCTCCAAATTGGCTGTGTTGCCCCGGCCGGTGATGCGCCCGACTTCGGGCCGCGTGCAAATATTCGGCAGCATATAGGCGCATTCTTCTGGACGATTGGCTCGTGGCCACCCGAGCAGCAGATCGGGTGCGAGTGTGTAGAGCAGAATGGCAGCGGGCGGCCCGGCGGGAAACACGCGGACAACGCGCGCAGGAACCGATATTGCACGGCCGGCGGCGTCGGTGACCGTGGCGGCCCGCGTGTCCATCGGCGGGAGGAGTGCCGCCGACAATCCCGCAATCAGTGTACGGCGATCAATCAATCCACGCCCACCACGACATCGCTCGCCTTGATGACCACATAGGCGGTCTGGCCGGCGGCGTATCCTTAACGCACGCCGCCGGCATTGACCACCGGACCCGTATAGCTCTCGAAGCGCTTGCGCAGCTCCGCGAGTGTCTTTTCGTCGCTGACGAATTCGCGGTACCGGTTGGCGGTGTTGTAGGACGAGAGCGCCTTGAGGCCTGCGGGCGGCGGCACATCCGCGCGTGCGGAGAACACGCCGATCCGGCTCTGCTGTTCCTTGGCCATGTACCAGGTGAGGAAGAGCTTCGCCGCGTTCGGGTGCGGCGCGTCCTTGAAGATGCCTGCGGTCAGCGTAAACAGCGGCGTCGCATCGTCCTCGGAAAACACCGACTCGATCGGCTGGCCCGCGCGTTTGACCTCCGCGACCGACGAGGTCGCGTCGAACGTCACGATGTTGCTGCCGGCCCCGACGCTGCGCGCGACGCTCAGATGCCCCTGCACGAAGTTCGGCTGGTTGGCCATGTATTTGTCCATGTACTCCCAGCCGTATTTCTCCACGATGGTGTGGAACAGATAAAGCGTGGCGTCGTCATCGGCCGGATAGCACGTGATCAGCTTTCCCTTGAACTGGGATTTGAGGAAGTCGAGCGCGGATTTCGGGACGTCCTGCGGTGGGACGAGCGTGGAATTGTACGCATAGGTCATTTGATTGACCTTCGTTGTCGTGAAGGCGCCGTCCGGATCGCGAAATACGGGTGCGATCTGCTCGTATCCGTCCGGCTTGAAGTTCAACAGCACGCCTTGTCGCTTCCAGGCAACGAAGTCCTGGACCGTCTGGAAGAACGCCATGTCGACTTCGAGCTTGCGATCGCGCAATTGCGCATTGATCCTGTTGTTGAGCACATTGCTGAACCCGCCCGTGATCGAAACCGTGATGCCGGGAAAGCGTTGCTCGAATTCTTTGGCGAAGGCCTCGTAGGGCGTGACTGGCCCGCCGGAATAGAACACGACCGATTTTTCCGCCTTCGCCTTGGCGTAAAGGTCGTCCATGGTCTCGGCGACCGTCGGCGGCGCGCACGTGAGAAGCACGAGCGCAACGGTCCCGACATGCGCGGTCGCGCCAGCAAGCCAGCCGAACAGATTGCGACGCATCTGCGCCCTCCACGACTCTCCGCATTTCTCCCGAAAGGCAGTCTGCCGATGGGACCCGTCGTGCGCAACCTGGTCAGTTCGTAGTTGGTAAGGCGCAATAGTGCCCCGCCTACGCTCGCGACGCGAGCTACGGCGGGTCCGCCGAAGCGCGTGAGCGCGAAGGCGGAAGCGTATTGCGCCGTGGTGAGTCAGCGGCGGGTTACGCCCTTCGGACTAGTCCATCCTACGCGCTGACTTTATCTTCCAAAAGGACGTGGCCGATCGAGCAGCAAAAAGCCAAAGTGCGTTTTCGCCTGCAGACTTCAGAGCTTCGAACCGCCATCCACGCGGATCGTATCGCCGGTGATCCAACGCGCGTCTCGCGAGGCGAGGAATGCCACAACCGAGCCCACATCATCGGGCTGGCCGATCCGCTTGAGCGCCTGCATGCCGAGAACGAAGGACTTGCCCTCGTCCGTCTTCACGAGGTTCGACATGTCGGTGTCGATCACGCCCGGCGCGACCGCGTTAACGCGGATGCCGCGCGGCCCGAGCGCCGCCGCGAAGTACTTCACCAGGGTGTCGATCGCGCCCTTCGTGGCCGCATAGGCCGACAGGGTGCCGACGGCGGCGTGCGCTCCGAGGGAAGAGACGAGAATGACGCTGCTGCCCTCGCCGAGTATCGGAAGCAACTGCTGCACCAGGAAATACGGCGCGCGGACGTTGACCGCGAAGAGCTTGTCGAAATCCTCGACCGTCGTTTCCTCGATGGTCGCGGCTTTCGAGACCCCTGCATTGGCGACAAGGATGTCCAGGCGATCTCCGATGATGCCGCGGGCCTGGCTGGCAAGCTTGCTGGCGCCATCCGCAGCGGCAAGGTCCATCGCCATGGCGTCCGCTCGGCCACCGGCGTTGCGTATCTCCGCGACAACAGCGTCGGCTTCATTGGCGCCGCGGCTGTAGTGGACGAGAACCTGGGCACCCGCCGCGGCGAGCGCAAGCGCACTGGCGCGGCCCATGCCGCGCGATGCGCCGGTGACGAGTGCGGTCTTACCGGTCAGGTGGGGCATGATCTTACTCCTTGTTGCTCGGTATGGCGAAGAGCGTGACCGGACGGCGTCAGTTGGCGGTATGACCGCCGTCGACGTTGAGGACATGGCCGGTGATGAATGAAGCGTCGTCCGACGCGATGAAGACGATCGCGTTGGCAAGCTCCTCCGAGAGGCCGAGGCGCCCCATCGGAACACCCGTCACCAGAGCCGCCTTGTTCTCCGGCGTGCCCGTGAAACGGCTCAACATGCCGGTGTCGGTCGGACCGGGCGCCACGCCGTTCACGCGGATTCCCGACTTGGCGACCTCGAGCGCCACCGACTTGGTGATGCCTTCGACGGCGTGCTTGCTGCCGACATAGACGGAAGCCCCCGCCGCACCCTCGTGCCCGTAGGTCGAGGAGATGTTGATGATGCTGCCGCTGCCCTGTCCTTGCATGACGCGCACTTCGTGCTTCATGCTCAGGATCACGCCCAGAACATTCGTGTCGAACGTCGCGGCATAGCTTTCCGCGGTCTGGTCCGTGATCGGGCTGACCTGGCCTTCGGTGCCGGCATTGTTCACCGCGACATCGAGACGGCCAAACCGCGCGACGGTCTTGTCGATCAGAGCGCGGATGTCATCCTCCTTGCGGACGTCGGCGTTGATGAACTCGGCCTCCGAACCGAAAGCGCGCAACTCCTTGACGAGCGCCTTGCCGGCCTCGTCGCGCCGGCCGGCAACGACGATCTTCGCGCCCTTCTTGGCGAAGGCGACAGCGGCGGCGCGCCCGATGCCGGACAAAGCGCCGGTGATCAATACGACTGGGTTGCTCATTGTCCGGTTCCTCACGTTTCGGGCTTCCTGCCGGCGGAGCATGGATTGCGGCACCGGGAAGCTGATCAGACCCACGGGTTCTTTCCAGCGGGCGCTTCTGTCGTATTCAAAGTAGGAAGCCCTGGCGCCTACGCAAAAGACTTTGTAAGTTGATGGGCATGCCTGAGAGATATGGAGCTCCGCTATGGAGCTACGGCACCTTCGCTATTTCGTCGCGGTCGCCGAGGAGGGCAGTCTGACGCTCGCGGCGGAGAAACGGCTGCACACCGCGCAGCCTTCCCTCAGCCGGCAAATCCGCGATCTCGAATACGAAGTCGGCGTCCAGCTCATGAGCCGCAGCGTGCACGGCATCGAATTGACCGCCGCCGGCCGCGCCTTTCTCGACCATGCGCGGCTGGCGCTGACTCAGGCCGAGGCGGCCGCGGAGGCAGCGCGGCGAGCCGCTCAGCCCATCAAACCGATCTTCGCGATGGGCTTCCTCACCGGCCAGGAAGTCGATTGGCTGCCGCGTGCCACGAGCCTCCTTCGTGACGAATTGCCCAACATTGAAATCAGGGTCTCGAGCGACCATTCGACGACGCTCGCGGACGATCTCCAGCGCGGAAAGCTCGATGTCGCTTTCCTGCGCCCCGAACAGAAACCCGATCTCGAGTACAAGCTGGTCACAAAGGAGCCGCTCGTCGTCATCCTGCCGAGCGATCATCCACTCGCTGGGCGCGAAGCCATCGATCCGCACGATCTCATAGGTGAAACATTTATTGGGATATCAAGCGTGCCGCGTGTACTGCGCGCCGTCATCGAGGATTATCTCAAGCGGTGCAAGATCGAGATCACGCCGCATCTCGAGATCGACAACTATCCGATGGCCGTCTCTCTGGTGGCATCGACGCGCGGCGTGGCCCTGCTGCCGGCCTCGGCGTCGAATTTCTTGAAGTGGTCTGTCGTCAGCCGTCCGCTCGAGGGCGAGGCGCCGACCATCGATTTGGCGGTCGGATATCAAAAGGCGAACACGTCCCCGATCCTGAGGACATTCCTCTCCAGAATTGATGACTTGACCGCCCGGATTTCCGGCAAGGGTCGCCGAACGAGCGGACCGGGATCGGCTGCTGCGCCACGATGACGGCAGTTCGCAGGGCGCAATATCGAAGCGTATCGTGCCGTGGTGAGTCAGCGGCAGGTTACGCCCTTTGGGCCACCCCCCTATGCGCTGACTTCTACCCGCCGCATAAGGCTGTGCGACGGCGGGATTTTAGCGGCGCCTCGCTACATCCACCCCAGCGGCGGATATTCGATCTTGCGATCGAACCCCTTCAGGCGCGCTTCGGCGACCGGCTCGGCGAAGGTGAGCGCGACCGCGTCCCATTCGTCGGGGCTGGGCGCGCCGCGCCGGCGCATGTCGTCCTTCTTCTCCAGCACCAGGCGCGTGGTGCTGTCGTAGGAATAGCCGGGGCCGCAGGCGTCGGCCTGCAACGAATCCGAATCCGGGATCTGCACGCCGGCGGGGTCGGCGAGCCATTCCTTCGACTTCATCCACATCTCGACGCGCCGGTTGAGCGGTCCGCCCGAGGCGCGCCCTTGCTCGTCGCGCGGCGGCGGATCGAACGGCGCCGAGCCGAAATTGATCGGCCGCACGGTGTCGCCGTAGCCCATTTCCTTGAGGCGATCGCAGACGCCGGCGCCGACGCCGCCGACGTCGATGAACACGCGCCGCGGCTTGTCCTTGTCGATCACCTGCTTGACCCAGCCCGCCGCCTGCATGGTGTCGAGCTTCTGGCGCGTCTCTACCTTGATGAGGCGGCGGCCCTGGCGCCACGCCATGGCGTGACGGTCGCCGCCGGTCCAGGCCGGATCGAACCCGATCACCAGCGGCCCGGACGCTTCGCACGTCGCCTTGCGTGCCGCGGCGACCAGCGCCGGCGGAATGAAGCTGTCATGGCCGCTCATCTCGAAGGCTTCGGCCGCGGTGGCGGGATATTCCTGGCGAAACAGCGCCGCGTCGTTGAGATCGGCGATCTTGGCGCGCCGCCAGGCGAGCTGGCCGTCGTCGAGCCCGTAGAGGTCGCCGTAGGCGCGCTCCTCCTCGGTCGGCTCGAAGCCATCGACCGTCTTGCGATACTCGTCCTGCCAGTACCACGGTACGAAGATCGGAATGTAGTCGTTGCGGCCGGCTTCCGCGTCGCGCCAGGTGCGATGAAAGAAGTTGCCGGGCCCGTTCGCGGTGCTCTCGAGGATGATCTCGGTGCCGTCGGCGTCGGGCACCGCCTGCAGCACGCCCGCCGCATGCGTCTCGGCGTGCGGCCAGAACGCCACCTCGGAGCCGTGGAAGAGCTGGACGGTGGACGAGCGGCCCACCGCTTTGGTGCCGGCGGTCCCGAGCATGTAGCCGGAGTCGAGATCGACGAACGTCAGCCCGTGCGCGTTGGACACCGCCGTCGGAGTCTTGTGCCTGTTGGCGCAATTGGCCTGGAAGCGCTGAACGATCTCGAACAGGTTCTGCGTCGCCGCGTCCTCGTGGGTGAGGATGAACACCCGCAGCCCCTTCACGTGCATGGCGCGGTGAAAGAAGCGCGCGCCCACGTAGGTCGAGCAGCCCTGCTGGCGGCCTTTGAGGATCAGCGCGCGGACACGGCCGGTCTTCCTCCGCTGCGCCTCGAGCCGGGAATGGATGTGCCGTTGCGCGCGGTTGAACACCAGCGTGCAGATCGCGCCGCTCTTGCTGCGGATGTTGAAGGATGCTGTCGCGAACTCCGGGAACTCGGACGCCAGCTCGTCGTCGGCGGCGCCGTCGCTTGCGATGGTCGAACGCATGCGTGCCTCGCGTTGTCTTGGAATGGTGGTTTGGGCGGATCGGAGGCGGGCGCACCGGGGTCGGCTTGGCCGACGTCGGCATTAAAAAAGCGCAAGCCGGCTAAACCCGGCTTGCGCGCGCAATTCTCCGTATCGCATTTCGCCACTACCGCATTTGCAACGGCTTGGGAAGAATAATCGTCACAATTTTCGTGTCGATTATTCTTGCGCTCTCCCGAAAACGCCGTAACGTGGCGAAATGCGATACGTCGAACTGCGCCCGCAAGCCGGGTTTAGCCGGCTTGCGCATTCTTTAATGGCCGATCTCGGGTAAACCCGATCGGTGCGCCGGCAACGGCCCGGGTTTTTTATTGGATGTAGAACATGTTCCGATCGGACAAAGCAGATGTCCGCTTCTGACCCAACTCGGACATCAATTGCCGAAATTGGGCGAACGGGACCAAGCTTCCTATGATCTCAATGTTGGATGATATCTGCCGGATATGGTCGAAGAGGGCGTCCGGCACAAGCATTGTCGCGAGCCTGTACCGCCTGGCGGTAGTACCCTTCCACTTGGTTCAGCAATGGGACGGAAATGTTGCATGACTCGCCATTGTTATTTGCGTACTTGAGTGTCGCCTCCGCGGCCGAGGAGGCATGATATAATGCTCCGCAGCGCTCCGATCGCGGTGCTCTCATCGCCTGTTTCCAAACCTCCGTGGCCGCATTGCGCAGTTGCACCAGTTCCCGGCACGGCGTTTGCGCTTCGGCCTGAACCCCGAGCCAGACTATTGCGATCATTGTGAAGACCGGCACTCCTGTCAGCGTCATAGGATATCCTCGCAAGCGTTAGTGCCGCTAAATACGCGACAGCATGCCCGCAATATTGGCCCATCAGTGCGGCGGATATGCGACCACACCGTTTGGGTTGCCTGCGAATGAACGCGGGGTAAATCGGTGTCCACGATCTGCAAGTTCCGCCGCCGGCCCAAAGCGGACTTGGCCGTGTCGATTATTCTTGCGCTCTTCCGAAAACGCCGTAACGTGGCGAAATGCGATACGTCGAATTGCGCCTGCAAGCCGGATTTAGCCGGCTTGCGCATTTTGTAATGGCCGATCTCGGGTAAACCCGAGATCGGTGCGCCGGCAACGGCCCGGTTTTTTGTCGGGCGTAGCGCAATAGCGGCTGCCGAAACATCGTAGGGCGCAATAGCGAAGCGTATTGCGCCGCCGGCGTGCCCGGCTCGTACTCCGCTCGCCACTCTTGCTCTGACATCGCGGCGCAATACGTGTCCGCCGTCGCGCTCCGCGCTTCGGCGGTCGCTATTGCGCCCTACGGATCGAACCGAATTTATCTGCGCAACCCGGAGATCACCGACATGAGGCTCACCCACCCCAGGCGCCTCGCCAAGCTGGCGGCCGTATTCACGATCGACGATCGCATTCCGGTCTATGTGAAGTATGAGAAGGACCTCGCGATCCGGATCGAGGAGTTGATCGCGGCCGGCGCGCTGGCCGAAGCCGACCGGCCGCGCTGCGTCTTCTACCTGGATTGCCGGCCGGCCTACCAATGGCGGAGCACCGACGCGGCCGCCCGGCGGCTCAAGGCGCAATCGGACATCAGGACGCCGTGCGCCACGTGGCTGCCCAAAGAAAATCATGCCGACGCGAGCGCTTGTCCCGGCGAAAGCCTGCCCCGGACTCGATCCGGGGTGGATGCCGGTTCGCCGACAACGACAAGCGCCAACCAAATAAATGACGCCGAACAGACACCGCCGGGCGACGGCACAACCGGCGCGTGCTGAGCCGGGCGCGGCGCGCTTGTATTTTCGTTGTTATTAACAAGCGCGCGGGTCGCGCCGAATCCTTCAACTCAACGGTACAACCAGCGGTCGGCAGTCGGCCGGTGGCGGATGATTCACAACAGGAGAACGGACATGACCTTCAAACCAGGTCAAAGCGGAAACCCGGCCGGCCGCCCGCCCGGCGCGCGCAACAAGCGGACGATCATGATCGAGAAACTGCTGGACGAGAGCGCCGAAAAGCTCATGCAGCTTGGGATCAACAGGGCGGACGACGACCGCATGGTGTTGCGCCTGTTCCTGCAACGCATCCTGCCGAGGGCGAAGGCCAGCCCGGTCGCGTTCGAGCTGCCGCCGATCGCGACCGCGGCGGATGCGCTCGCGGCCATGAACAAGATCAGGCAGGGCCTCGCCGACGGCGAACTGACGACCGCGCAGGCTACCGAGATGGCGGCGCTGGTGGAGTTCATGTCGAGGGTCGTCGCGGACACCGACCATGAGCAGCTGATCCAGAAGCTGGAAGCGGCGGCGGCGCAGATGGCCAAGGCGAAGTAAGGCCGGCTGCCAAAGAAAGGCCGTCTGGGGCCTTCCAGTTCACCTTTGCCGGTGTTCTGCTATGGCATGCGCATCGAGACAGAACGAATTGACGCAGCCTACGAGCTCGGCTTCGGTCGTGTTATGCTTCAGCCAACAGCCAGGAGAGAGCAGTGAAAAAATTTGTTCTTTTGCACTACGGGTTCGAAAAGCCCACGCCGGAAATCATGGCGGCCTGGGGCAAATGGTTCGAGTCAATGAAAGACAGCATTGTCGACATGGGAGGCCATTTCAGAGGTGGTCGAGAAATCTCGAAGGCTGGAACAAAGGATTTGCCGCTGGGACGTGAATCCATCACCGGCTTCACGATCGTGAGCGCCGACAGCCTTGATGATGCGGAGAAGATGGCGCAAAGCAATCCGTACATATCGAGCATCAGGGTCTATGAAGTGATGTCGAAGTAGATTTGCCTGGTCGTCAAAGGGTACATCCAGGAACAGTCATTATTAGCTTACCTGGCTCATGCCCGTTTTGGGTGAGGACCGACAAAACTCGGAGTGAACATAACGAGCCCGGCTTTCGGGGGAAAGCGACCGAAAGTCCTTTGAGTTCGGCAACGCATATCACGCGCGCCCGCTCGATATCCTCCGATCGGTGGACGCGCCGCGCGAGTTGAACCGTTAACAGACCTTCCCCTTGGCCGTGTGCAATCGCCCGGCGGCCACATATTGTCGAAGGAAAAACCATGGCTCATTTCGGAAGCTGTTTTTGCGGTGCCGTGACATTGGAAGTCAGCGGATCGCCGGAGGCGATGGGTTACTGTC
>Ga0075424_100005298_pt1 | contig 12297 bp, 11 predicted proteins | sample SoiMethybrSBSTD3_FD_75301 | JGI IMG/M metagenome (GOLD analysis project Ga0075424, IMG submission 75301) | Bulk soil microbial communities from a Populus tree surrounding site in Tennessee, USA - Soil MetaG P. TD hybrid SBSTD3 | ecosystem: Environmental > Terrestrial > Soil > Tree plantation... | reverse complement strand
GGGGTTCAGCGTACGTTAACAGGGCATCTTGTACATCGATAAATAAAACATTACGTTATGTCGCAAAACATCTATATCATCGATCCACATAAAATATTTTGTGTCAACGGATGATCAATTACCTATAGGTGACGAAACCATTCCGATTGTTCATTCTCTTCAAAAAACAAAAACTTCGCCAAAATCCGAACAACTTTTTGAGGGCATTGTAGGCTACCATGATGTTAAAAAGCTATTTAATCTGTCCTTTTCATCAGAAAAGCCTGTTCACATACTACTGGTCGGTCCGCCAGCATCGGCTAAGACACTCTTTATGCTAGAATGCATGAGACTAGAGCGCTCTTACTTTACCCTCGGCAGTCATAGTACGAAGTCTGGAATGTTAAATTATCTATTTGAAAAGCGACCGAGGTATTTGATTGTAGACGAAATTGAACACATGCCAATGAAGGATCAGACAGCTCTCCTAAGTCTAATGGAAGCGGGTATTGTTGCTGAAACAAAATTTCAAAAAACTCGTAACACTCAGCTCAAGACATGGATATTTGCAACCAGCAATAACACCGAACGAATGTTAACTCCACTTCTGTCAAGGTTTTTGGTACTGCATTTTAAACAATACAAATATGAGAGCTTTCATGAAGTGGCTGTACACTTGCTTTGTAGTCAAGGAACTTCTACAGAGATGGCCGCCGCTGTAGCTGACGCAGTGTGGTCAAAAATGAAGTCCAAAGATATCAGAGATTGTATAAAAATTGGTCACCTTGCAAAGACTAAGGATGACATAGATTGGATTGTTGCAACTCTTCAAAACTACAAATAATAAATATATGATACACTCATTGTAATCGCTCTTTCTATCCATATGTAAACATGATGCATTATTGAATACGGTTGAATGTATGTTGCCTTTTTGTAACTTTTAATTTTACATATTGGATAACATTCAATTTGCGTTGTATAAGCGATAAGTAATAATAGTTTATTCGCTTTAGATGCGGTTTAGATAGTACCTAAACAACTCATGGTCTACAAGACCGAGGCCAACCCTTCAAGGAATCTATCGTGCTTAACGATTCTTTAGAAACGTTGAATGACAAGATCTCCTAAAAATAAGTCGATAAAACTATAAAAACAAATGACTAATGGATACGCCAGATGGCATACATGTCAGTTTCATACATAGACCATTTCTACGAGTATCACATACAATATGATATCATTAGTTTAATCCTCTAGGTACCTAGCTAGATCCATGGAAAAATATGAAATAATTCTATCTGCTCCGGCTCTTTTTATTGATGCAACAGAAGTAACTTTCCACAATTCTTCCTCAATCCACCTATACATTGCAGCAGCCTTTATCATGGCATATTCGCCTGATACGTTTTGTACTGCGATGGGAAAACCAAATTTTTCTTTTATCATGCAGACAACATCAAGAGACAGTACTCCGGGCTTTACCATAACCATGTCTGCTCCCTCGTTAATATCAGCTTCCACTTCTCTCAAAATCTGCCGAGGATTGCTACATGCTATTTGATATGATGATTTATCGATATTATTGAATTGACATTTTTTAGAGAAGGCGGCGGATCTAAATGGTGTGTATAAGGAGGATAACTGTTTAACAGAGTGGGAAAGAATTTTAGTTTTTTGAAAACCATGTGTTCTAAGCAATTTCCTTATGGAATATACTTGTCCATCCATCATAGAGGATGGTGCAACAGCATCTGCACCAGCTTCAGCGTGGCTAAGGGCTATTTTGGATAGTAAATCCAAAGTAGAATCATTATCTACTCTATTGTTGTTAACCAATCCACATTGTCCTGAAAAGTTGTACTGACATATGCAGACGTCTGTTATTACATTCAACTTATTCCCAAATTCCTTTCTTATCCTTCTCAACGCTTGTTGAACTATGCCATTTTTATCCACAGCAAAGGATCCTCTTTCATCTCTGTTTTCAGGTATACCAAATATGACTATTGATGAAATTCCTGCATTGATTACTGCATGTACCTGTTGAGTCACTTTTTTTAACGGAGTCCTTGCTATTCCCGGCATAGCAATAATTTGACTCCGTTCTCGGTGTCTTTCCTGAATGAAGATTGGAAAGATTAAGTGTTTTTTTCGCAAGCCAACCGCGTCAAGAACTTTTTTATATTCTAAATTATCTACGGGTTGGGCGAGCACAATGACATCACTAGCTTTAGAACTTATTAATATTGATAATCTTCGATATTGCATCTCCTACCAATTCCGGAACAATTTGTAATACATGTGCATACCACAAGTTGTATGTGAAATGAAGACGTGACGATCTCAAGGAACATCTTTGGCGTATTCTTGTTGTTTACCTGTGCAGATCAAATCATCGTTTATGCTCTCCGAATTATCTAACTCCCCTCTGCTCTACTGCCTCACTCACTTGTTCTGCTGCAATTCGTGTACAGATCTTCTAATAGATGGATATTTTTCGATGAGTATAAAGAATGCTATAATATAATATACTCCTTAACTTTAAAAGTATCACTAAGATTGCAAAAATTAACGATCGGTATTCCGACATTTAATGAGGGAGAGAACATAATTAACCTCCTTAAAGCCTTAGTGACAGACACTTCAAAGGATTATATCATTTCTGAAATTATAATTTCCGATGATTCATCAGATAATACACCTCAGCTAGTAGATAAATTTCTGAGGAATTCTTTATTGAATGTCAAATTTATACATCATCATAGTAGAAGGGGAGCCGCAGCTGCATGGAATGAAATCTTTGAAAGGTCTACTGGAGATATTATAGTATTGTATGACGCAGACATCATAGTAGGACGAGATTGTACACAACGATTGGTGTCCTCTATACAAGGAAAAATAGGACTCTGCGCATCAAATCCAAAGCCCATTCAGGTCAAAGGCCTAGTTGCAGGTGCATCCATTTTTATTTCAGATTGGCTGAGATCAGTAAGGAACAATCAACTTTCACAATATACCGTAATGGGAAGAGCATTGTCGATTCGTTCTGATATTGCCAGAAAAATCTCAATACCTACTGACATAATAGCTATAGACCTTTATATTCAATGCAAGGTTCTAGAATGTGATTCGGATGTTGTATACGATGACAATGCCGTAGTTTATTTTTACCCACCAAATATCATATCGGATTTTGCTTCGCAGGTGTTAAGAGCATTTAGTGGGCATAAACAAATTCGGGATTGTATAGAACGGTTCAAAATTAGTCTCTCGCCAAATGTTGGTCTCATAGAGATAATACGAAATGCTATTGCTAATCCTCTTGGTGCCCTTTCAGTACTTACTTGTTGTGCATCAGTTCCCTTTTATAAATTCAAGTTGAAAGACACAAAATCTGCTAAATGGCATACAGCAAAAAGCACCAAATTAAGATTATAGTCGATTCAATCTGGGTTTTGCTCATAAAACAAATCAAACTCCTACTATTCATTATTTTGTAGTAAAGATATGCTTTTACATAAGCCAACATTTTAAACAACTTCCTATAGAATATTTTTAAGATAAAGTTAACACAAAGCATTTATGAGTTCGCTTAACGTTCTAGTTATCGCTAAAAGATGTTGCCGAGTCATCAATAATTAACGAATAGTAAGTCATATGGGATCATTTGGGTTGCATATAATAATACATATATCATTGCAGGATAACTAGAATTTAGCTTGCATAGCGCAGAAATAGGCATACAGGGTTACATATGTACACCACATGGAGGACATTCGGCTCCTCTTCTAGACTATTGGAAAAGGTCTGATAACATCAGCGTCATTTACTTTGTTACTGCGACTTTTCCTTGTGAAACTATGCCATATTTTCCAAATAAGGCAAATCATTATATCCTTGCGTCATTTAGAGAAATGAAAACTGCGTTGGAAGATATTAAGAAACAGAATAACACCAGATTATCATTCATATTTAGCTTGAACGGTGCTCTATTTGAACGAGCAACTAATAAACTTAACTACATTTCAATTTATTTTACAAAATATACGTACGGTGATATTGAAATTGGCGATCTGGCGAATACCATAGCCAAAAGAGATCGAGTAAAGAAAGCTAGCCTAGCGAGCATACAAGTCATAACTACTGGACAGCTGAAATTTGTATTTCCTTATTCTAAAAACGCAGTAATGCTTGAAGTCGAGGGAGAAAAAACGCACCAGAGCGATCAAAAATATTGTGAGCGAACGAGAAGAGATGTAGCAAGAAAAGGTCTTTTGTTGAGTAATCTGGTCAGTTTTTCCATCCTCGACAAACTGAAGTAATAAACTCACTACAAACGCTTCACTTGTCTTCATTTAAAAGAAGACGCCATATTTTATATCGGCGCAGATTTGTAGTAATGAACATACCATCACACCTCCATATACCTGTATATATACTACCTCATACTTCGGTTTCACTGTGTTGATCACACAAGCATTTATAGTGAATTTTAGTTTCATTACATTGTAATACTGTAACATTCGGAACTAGGATATTCCTCTTAGGGCGTTATTTTTTTATTATAGTAGCACAAAGCTATTTTCTGATAAGTATTGAGTAAGCCAATGGACCTTGGCAGCCTAAAAGTTGGCTCATATATTGTAATTGATGGAGAGCCTTGTAGAATAGTTTCATATGATCATAGTAAACCTGGAAAACATGGTTCCGCTAAAGCCAGGGTAGCAGCAATAGGCGTTTTCGATGGCTCTAAACATAGTTTAGTTTCCCCAGTATCTGCAAATGTCGAAGTTCCTATAATTGATAAGAGAAACGGTCAAGTTATATCAATCTCTAGTAAGACACTCCAGCTTATGGATCTTGAGACGTTCGAAGTCTTTGACACATCATCGGTGGAAGATGAAATGAGAGACAAGATCCGGCAGGGCGGCGAAGTTGAATACTGGAAAGTTCTTGATAGAATAAAAATTGTGAGGGCCAAGGGGTAGGCTTTTTCTTCTCGGTTAGTAGATATGGTATTATTGAGAGTTGATTTATTGTCAAGGCACTTCGAATTTGCAGCATGCAGTCCAGACATCCGGAAGAACAGAATTGGCGAAGAACATGACACACCTGTAGCGTTAAATTAGATAATGTTTTCCTTAAATCATCTACATTCCACATTATTGTTTATATCAATAGTGGGATAACTGATGTTTGATGTGGACAAATTTGAGGAGATGTGTAAATTAAAGATAGAAGATTTAATTTCAAAAAGAGGTATTGAAAGAATCAAGCTACGCTCTTTTAGTTTCGAATGATGCACTCAAATTAAAGACACAAGAATAAGATAAATCAAAACAGGTTATTATTTTGAATCAAACCATGAACCTGCTTCAGTAAATAGAGAACTTGTAGCAACTAATAAAAGATTTGCAGAAACTAACGAGAGGTTTGCTCAAGTGGAAGAAGAAATACATCAGCTCAAGTTTACCTCTATGGCTCTTAAGCTTGTAACAGCTTCATCTTCAGCTCCTATCATCAACACATACTTTCCAGGTTTCAAATTCATTGACGGTTTAAAGGTAAATGTTACCTGCCTTGATTTTCCATCCGCAGTAGTTGAAAATGATTCTTGACTGAAGGATCCTGTGGAGTTTCCAAGATCCCCTGTTGGAGTAAGAGTTCCTGATGCCATCATATGAAGACTTGACTTGGTGGCGGAAGATGACGATAGTTCTGTAATTTTGACTTTTATTTCCTTACTTTCGCCTCTTTTTATCGTCAATTCCTTTTGAGGTGTGGTAGCTACTGAAAATGGCAGATGGCTCCTTGTATCTAACTTGCCAATCTTGTTCTCTGACCACTCTGTAAACCAGATCTGTTTATTATTATTTCTTATAGAAAATTGCAACGCATTGGCAATACCACATTTCTGGCTGCCATTGACAGTGGTATTATTGCTAGGTGGACAATTGCCCCATAATCTATTCTGTGTTGGAATCCAATATTCAGTTAGCTTCATATTGGAAGGATCAAATCTAGCTATTCTGTTACCCTCCTGTTCATTGAACCAGAGGGAACCATCAGAGGCTTCCTGTATCCAATACGGAAGAGTATATGCATTCTTAGAGATGTTGATCCCATTGTCACCACGAATCTGCCCGTTATCACCACCGAAAACTCTAGGAGATGCTTTTGAAGTGACGAACTTTATGATGTCACCGCTGTCCGTATTTAGCTTGTAAAATATGCTGGTTCCTGCATTTGTTATCCATAAATCCGAGTTAGAATCCACAGCCATCCCTAAAGGGGAGTTAAGTTCTGCTGGCAAGTCAAAGATTTCAAAGGATTTTGTAGTCAAGTCATATCTGAATATTTCACCTTTCCTTCCATAAGATAGCACAGATATCCATACAGAATTATTCTTGCTATCAAGTGCAATTGAACCGGTTGTAATTAAAACTGGGTCAATCCCATTAAACCCATTAATAGGAATAGGAATCTGCGAAATCCCATCCGAGGTACCGTTTTTCATCATGGTGATATCTCCAATCCACAGTGAAGCTGAAAATGTTCCTACAAAGAAAATACGGTTATTCTTAGGGTCGATCTCTAAGGATATTGGATAGGTTGTTGCAAAAGAGCTGGAATTATTTGGAATCTTGTATATCTCGAAACTTTGTGAAGATTTGATAAATTTCCATATTGCATTTTGTTTCGCATCAGTAAACCATACATCTCCTAGTTGTTGCCTTCTGCTACTGCTGTCATCGACCTTTAAAGACCATGCCTGAGAATAACCAACTGGGTCTTCACGTGAAATCCAGTTGGGAATGATATGCTCTCGATCAAATGTGTTTTGTTTTAGATCATAGCTTCCCAAGACTCCCTTTTTTGTGGATACATACCAGACCTTATGGGCATTATTATCAACAGCAATACCTAAAGGCATCTCACAGTTTTGAGGAAGCGTATTTTCTGTTACATATCCATTAGAATCAGCTGCTGGCGTGGTTTTAATGTTAGCACCGCAAAAAATCTCTTGAAAGTTTTTAACCGCAGCTTGTTCTTTTTGTGTTGTCTTTAAAGGAGTGGAATTTTGTAGTTTTATATCGGTCGTTGAATTATTATTTGCTAAAATATCATCGGTGTTTGCATGTACTAAAGTAACATGCGGATACCGTTTTTGGAGTAATCCTTCGGCAGCAGCATATTGTTGTTGTAGCAGTATGGACGTGGTAGAAACTAATGAAATTAAGATTAAAGTAAGTAAGCAAATTGAAGAAAAAGTCTTTAACATGGCAAACATTATATTTATCGGGTATACTTCTGTTGCATATTTAGTTGTCGTCGTTGCTGCTTATTCTAGCACTACTATTCACTTCTTTGACATGCTATATCTAAAAATCACTCCATTTTCACGATAGTCTGGTAAAGACACGATGAGCAGGAAAAATACTGACTGTAATGTAGTTTCCTCTAACATTTGTAATTAATATGGTGAAAAAAGTAGCTGGATTCGAATTTCTAGTTGATAATCAACTAATTATCGGCATTAATTGACGATATACCTTATCATTCTTTTTCCTTCCTAATCTTACCTTCAGTTTTTTCGCCTCGTCTTTACGCCAATACTTCATTTTCATTTCACCATCACGCTAATAATAAGTTCATTCCAAAGGCACTTTTACGTTAGGACCTACTTTAGGCGCCTCTTAGCGGGATCTACTTGTGATTACATTATAAAAGACATTATATAGAGCATGAGCCGTTATAGCTGTAATCATGATATACAGGATACATCCTTTTTACTCTCGCTATGATGAAATATATATTAGTTATTAGTTATAACGGCATTGTAATCTGGTAAATATTTATTGAAAATATGAAGTTATATTTACACATGGTTGACTACTCAGCATATTTCTCAGCAATAACGAAATATCAAAGCGTAAAACTTGGAGAGAAGGAGAGATCATCTCTTCTTAGGATCATAAATGCTCCTGAATCTACATCAAAAATAGCTTCTTACTTTAAATTAAAACGAAGACAGGCAGCTCGTTTCAATGATGATCACTATGCCAGCATAAAGATACTCCAAAATATTGACTTGATTGAGGATGCTCAGGAAGAAAAATTTTTGCGTGGAGCAACGTACTATAGGTTAACAACGTGGGGAATATTCTATACCTTATCTAATATGGTTAATTATCCTCCACAACTATTTATGAAATATCAAAACAATGTAATTCTAAAAACTCTACTTTATCCTTACTTTGAGGCAGATACTATAGAAAATTGTACTTCTCGTTTATACTTTGTATTAACCCAATATCTACATGAAGCTTGTAACATCACTCTTGATAAACTTGAAGCAATCAAATCTATGACTGATACAAAGGATAAGGAAAGATACATTAAAGGATTACAATTTGACCTGGAATGGCATGCCAAGGTTTTGGGATTTAAGCTAGCGGTGATGTACAATGAATCAAATATACTTACAACTAATCCAGAAGTCATGGATGACAATGCTAAAGTTGCTTTATATGAACTTGAAAGTAGCATGAAGATCCGTCTCTCCCGTGATAACAGGTTCATGCAATTCCTGCAACTTATAGAAAAGGACTATGAGGACGGATATAAGGAATTGACAAGACTCAAAGATGGAGAATAACAGTATATCATCGGCGCATGTAAGGCTAGTTTGACAAGACAGAATTCATTTAACATAACTCAATGCTTTGATACTTGCAAATGGTGAATTATTATATACTAGGGAAGAAAAGAGGTGAAAATATATTTTCGAAATAGTGGCTGAATCAATGCGTAATCCAAAGCTGCTGAAGATATTATATGAACAAAGAATAAAAACATTTGATGTTGTTAGACAGTATTTAGACCTTCAGGAAGAAAAGGGATTCTTTAGAAAAGTAGACACAGAAGCTATAGTATCTCTTTATGATGGGTTAGATATAAGTAATTTTATGAATAGGTTGCAATTTCAATAAAAGGACTTGGGCTGGAACAGTCAATGCTATAGTTGCTAGTACAGGTTAACGCATGTCATATGCATCTCAGATACTAGCCTGCTATAGATAGTACTCAATCTATGCACCTTTGTGATGGTATGTAGTCCATAATCTAACGCAAGGGGATTATCACTAGACAAATTATGAAGTACAGGTATTATAGATAAATGTAAGCAATGGGGAAGTGGTGAAACTCGGACGAACCAATCAATAAGCATGACCATTGGCTAATTAATTCTAATGACAGATTCAAATCTCTTTAACCAGGTCTTACCCTTCTTTGTTACTTTCAGATTATCAGCTGGGGTAGTGTCTTTTTCTTCATCGACCCAATGTTTATCTTTGAGAAAAGCAATCCAAGTAGAAACCAGCTGTCTATTACCATCGAACTTACCCTCAACTATTTGATCTTGAGAATAACCTTTTGCAAGGCATTTTAAAATGCAGGTTGCTGCAGTCAAGCCTGATATAGGTCTAGCGTTATCAAGGTCGTTTGTATTTGAGCCTGTCATTAAATTATTTTTATCCGCCATTTACTTGACATTACTACTTCAAGTATCTACGCTCGAACCCATATTTATGGCTATTTGTAAATAATGGCAAGCATAAGTCGGGCAAGTAATATGCTTCAAGTACCCAATAGAGTATAGATTCAACGTATGTTCACCGCTCTCCCTCTACCAAAGAGGTTATACAAGCCGACTGCATTAGGACGTAAAACTACCATTCATTGATTAATACTGCTTGACTCTTGACAATGGTAACTCTAGTACTGATATCGAGCTATAATAAGGTAATCATTATTAATAATTTCCTCTACCTGCTCCCTCTAACAAGTATGGAATATGCTACTGTTGTTGAACACGTATTATTAGCATAATAAATCAAAGAACCAATTTGTCTGATTAGATACTGAAAATTTTGAGCGAACTTTATACTATCAAACTTGCTTGTTTTTGAAGCTCGTTATACTCACAATCGTGGGAGGCTGTTAGGTCGAGCTAGTTTCAAACATAAGTGTGTAAGTAGCATATAATTTCCTATTGGGTGCCTAATAGAAATAAACTTTTCAGATGTTCTTTTTTGTTTAATCATTCATTATTAGCTGATGTGCAGTAGTTACTATTTTTTATTCTGCATGGACGTGTATGTATGCAAAAGGTTCTCCTCTGGTTATAGAATTTCATAATAATATTGTATTCCCTTTGGTCCAAAGCCCCTAACTCTTTTAATTTTACCTTCTTGTGTCAAACGACGTATGGCATATCTCATCTTTCGCTTGCCCATATCATCCATTTCCTTTTCAATATGCTTTGTAGTGGCTCTGCCGCCATAATCATTTTTTATAAGCATGTAAACCGATTCAATCAGCTTTTCCTTAGAGATTGTACCTCGTTGAATATCAGCAAGCTGCATATAGAATCTTGCAGAAGATTTTGACTAAAAGTAATGTAGCTTGTATTATTTTACCATAGTATACAGAAGAAGTTCACTCGAGCCACCTAACTGCATAATCTATCGAAAGTCAATATAGCGAGTCACAGGGGCAAAACTCATAAAGCAATTGGTGTATAGTATTTGAGAACTCAAATCCGATATCATTTACTTATCTACTAACGAGATATTCCAGATAAGATTCATCAGACTTTGAACGCATGAAAAATCGCCTCTCAACTTTCATAAATATTCATGAACCAAACCATATCTTATCAATGCACATAATCCTATGTTATTAACATTTGTCAAACAAAAATCCAATAATAGATTAGTTGGAAGACAAGGGCTCCGTTTGTCAAATATAGTCGATAAATTTTATTTATAGCCGATAGTGAACAAAAAGTTGATGACACTATATGCTTGTGAGACTACCTCCAGCGCCGAGGGTCCTTGTCGCTACCTTTCTGGGCTCCTTATACCTGTTGCGATCAGCAACCCCATACAGCGAGTATCAGATGGTTGCCGATAGGAATCAATTATACAGCGAATAATAGTGGGAAAAAGAAAATGAGCCTCAAAGGTATGTGTATGCATCACAGAACTCAAAAAGCCTACCCGCATTGGTCGTATGCCACGGATTTGGCTCGCCCAACTTGTGAGAAATGGGATGATTTATGATACCTTACTGAAGTTGCAGCTGCACCCAAAGAACAGGACCACATAACACAAAAATTTAAGGCACGATTGAGAGATGAAAACAAGGAACAGATACAAGAACCTAAGATAAATATTAAACAACCACTTACGCTATCGCATTTTTCATGTATGATGGGTTCATATCCAAGAAATGAAGATAACACAGGACACGAACTGGAAAAACAAGAATTCCTATCAGAAGAGTGTGGAGGGGCATCAACGTAAAACGAAGATAATAATGGTGTCAGTTATCTATTTTCGATTAAGAATTTTATGTTTAATTATGTCAGTTTTCATGGGCAAATAATGAATATTTGCCCCGTTGTTACAGGAGCAGATAGTATGAATATCGCAATGAGCTTGAATTAAGACTTAACGTGTACGATGAAATATTTTTACGATAAGGGATTCTGCTTTTAACAAAAGCCTTAGAGCGACAACTTTATCTTTCTAATTCTAGTAAACAACGTATGGAAACAAAGAAAAAAACTTTCTTTATGACATTAAACAAAGCCATGGTATTGATTACCGCCATAACATTACTACTGCTAACAATGATGCCAATCAAAGGTCATGCGGCATTGTGTGCCAAGCCAGAAAGAAGCACTGGCTATTTTAATGGTTATGAAGCTGCTCAATCCGACTTCCATGCGGGGCATCCGCAAAATCAAAATGTGACCAGTGCCAGTTCAAGCTACATCTCAGATTATAAGCAAGGTTATAAGGATGGATGGAATGATGCACAATACAGTGTAAACGTGCTGGAGAGTTCGATCTGCTAAAGTACGTAAAGTACTGTGTTCTTAACCTCTCAATTGCCAATCAATACGTAAACTCTCCTTTTCCTAGCTACGCCACCAACCTGCCTAAAGCAAAAGAAAGCGCAAACTAGAATCGATAAAATGGCACATCATTAGATCAAATACCTGGGAAGTTAACTCAAAAGTGTGATGTGGTGTGATGGGAATACGAACTATAGAACGGCAATGAAAAGGTCAGATAGATTATACGGGTTAATATCACCCTGATATTATTCAATGGTCAATTTGATGTAAAACAACCTGACGAAGTAGAGCATGAATTCCCTAACTACTGCGTTTGTTGGAAAATGCGGCAAACTACACTCACTCCGCAGGCACTACGAATACAGTTGGAGCTTTTGCAACGC
>Ga0075424_100005297_pt1 | contig 12297 bp, 10 predicted proteins | sample SoiMethybrSBSTD3_FD_75301 | JGI IMG/M metagenome (GOLD analysis project Ga0075424, IMG submission 75301) | Bulk soil microbial communities from a Populus tree surrounding site in Tennessee, USA - Soil MetaG P. TD hybrid SBSTD3 | ecosystem: Environmental > Terrestrial > Soil > Tree plantation... | reverse complement strand
CGCGCCGCGCGCTGCACGGCGTGCGGCTCGCCGCGTCTTGTGCGGCACGCCGAGCTCGATCGGCTCGCCATCGCCCATGTCGATTGCGACGCCTTCTATGCGGCGATCGAGAAGCGCGACGATCCTTCATTGCGCGACAAGCCGCTGATCGTCGGCGGCGGCAAGCGCGGGGTGGTGACGACCGCCTGCTACATCGCACGCACTTTCGGCGTGAAGTCCGCGATGCCGATGTTCCAGGCCCGCCGCCTGTGCCCGCACGCGACCGTCGTTCCGCCCGACATGGCAAAATATGCCAGCGTCAGCCGTGAGGTCCGCGCGCTCATGCTCGAGCTCACGCCGCTGGTCGAGCCGCTGTCGATCGACGAAGCCTTTCTCGATCTCGCCGGCACCGAGCGCCTGCACGGACGCTCGCCGGCGTGCTCGCTTGCCGGTTTCGCGCGCGCGGTCGAGGACAAGATCGGCATCACGGTGTCGATCGGCCTCTCCGAAAACAAGTTTCTGGCCAAGCTCGCCTCCGATCTCGACAAGCCGCGCGGGTTCTCGGTGCTGACCCAGCGCGAGGCCACGGCATTCCTCGCCGAGAAGCCGGTGACCTTCATCTGGGGCGTCGGCAAGGCCATGGGCGAGACACTCGCGCGCCAAGGCTTTCGCCTGATCGCCGACCTCCAACGCGCCGACGAGACCGAGCTGATGCGCCGCTTCGGCGCCGAAGGATTGCGGCTCTCTCGGCTCGCGCGTGGCATCGATGCGCGCGACGTCAGTCCCGATCGTGAGACGAAGAGCGTTTCGGCCGAGACCACGCTCGAAAGCGATCTCTCGGCCTATCGCGCGCTCGAGCGCAAGCTCTGGCGCCTATCGGAGAAAGTCTCCGCGCGGCTGAAGATCAAGGATCTCGCCGGCGCCACCGTGACGTTGAAGCTCAAGACCGCCGATTTCCGTCTGCGCACGCGCGCCCGCTCGCTCGCGGCGCCGACCCAGCTCGCCGCGAAAATTTTCACGGCCGGCCGCGAGTTGCTGGAGCGCGAGACCGACGGCACGCGCTACCGCCTGATCGGCATCGGCGTCTCCGCGTTGACTTGCGCCGCGGATGCCGATCCGGCCGATCTCGTGGACCGCCACGGCGAGCGCACCAAGGCGGCCGAGCACGCGGTCGATCGGCTGCGCGCCAGATTCGGCCGCGAGGCGGTGGTGATGGGCCGCGTGCTGGGCGAGGAAGAGGATGAGTAGCGGATGCACAATGGCAAGCCCGCAACCCAAATTGCCCCCCTCGCTCGACCTGATCGCGCGCACCATTGCGGCCGAGGACGCCTACACGCTGTCGCGCCTCAAAGTGCTCGAACGCATTCCGGGCAATCCGATCGGCGTCGCCTATCGGATAGTCGATGAGGGCGTGACGGCGCTGATGGCGCGGCATGCCAACTGGCCGAGCTTCAACAGTGTCAGAGGATTACGCGCCGTGCATGAGCGCCACATCGAGCCGCTCGTCCAATGGTATCGCGAGAATGGCGTGAAGGGGCACTTCGAGATGGCGCCCGGATTCTTTCACGCCGAGCTTGGCCGCGAGCTTCATCGGCTCGGCTATTACCAAACGGAATTCCACTGTTCGCTGATCGCCGCGGCCGATGCTGCCCCGACGTCGAACGGCATCGCGGTCGAGCGGGTGACGGATGCGGGCGTCATGGAGGAATATCTCGACGCCTATGCGGCGGGATGGAAATTTCCAGAAAACGAGCGCGAGCGCTTCAAGGCCAATGTCCGCTCGTGGCTTCGCGAGCCGGACTGGTCGCTCTATCTGGCGCGGATCGATGGACGCGCGGCGGCCGCGGCGATGCTCTACCTCCACCACAAGGTCGGGTACTTCGCGGACGCCGCCACCGATCCGGCATTCCGCGGCCGTGGACTGCACACGGCGCTGCTCCAACGGCGCTGGCAGGACGCGCGTGCGGCCGGCGCCGATGTCGTGTGCAGCGGCGCGGCCTTCCTCTCCGCCAGCCATCGCAACATGGAGCGCGTCGGGATGCGGCTCCAGTTCACCCGCTCGATCTGGGCCTCAATTCAGCCGTGCCCCACGACATCCTGATCCGTAACGGTCTGCTGATCGACGGCACCGGCAACGACGGCACCGTGGGTGATCTCGCTGTCGCGGACGGCCGCATCGCCGCGCTCGGAAAAAACCTGCCCGGCGGCGCTACGCACGTCATCGACGCGGCGGGCCTCGCGGTCGCGCCCGGCTTCATCGACATCAAGACGCATTCCGATTTCACGCTGCCGATCAATCCCAAGGCCGAGAGCAAGGTGCGCCAGGGCGTCACCACCGAGATCATCGGACATTGCGGCTTTTCGGTCGCGCCCGTGTTGCCCGGCAAGGTCGAGCTGCTGCGCGATTATCTGAGCCCGAGCGCGCCGTGGCTGCCATTCCGCGAGACCAGCTTTCCCGATTATCTGGCGAGCTTTCCGGCGATTGCGGTCAATGCCGGCATGCTGGTCGGGCACAATACGCTGCGCCTCATGGTGATGGGCATGGCGGCGCGGCCGCCGACCCCGGCCGAGCTCGACGCCATGATCGCGCTCCTGGAGCAGGCGCTTGATGCCGGCGCGCTCGGACTGTCGTCCGGCCTCTTCACCGCGCCCGGCTCCTATGCCGCGCCGGCCGAGATGATCGCCCTGTGCAAGGTCGTGAAGCGTCACAACGGCGGCTACTTCACCCATATCCGCGACGAAGCGAACAAGGTTTTGGACGCGGTCGAGGAAGCCATCGCGATCGCGCGCGAATGCGCGATCCACGTCGAGATCGTGCATTTCAAATGCTCGGGGCTGGACAATTGGGGCAAGGCCGCGCGCGTGCTGGAGATGCTCGAGGATGCCCGCGCGCAGGGCCTGGACATCGATTGCGATTCCTATCCCTACACGGCCGGCAGCAATCCGCTGAAGAATCTGCTGCCGCAATGGGTGCAGGCGGGCGGCGTCGCGGCCATGCTGGAGCGGCTCGCGCACGAGGAGACGCGGGCGCGCATCCGCGCCGACATCGCGCGCGAGGGACTCAACAACTGGGGCCGGTTGCCGTCCTGGGATTGCGTGCAGATTTCGGTCTCGCCGCATCTGCCGCGATACGCCGGACGCACGATCGCGACGCTCGCGGCCGAGCGCAATGAAGATGCGATCGATACGCTCTGCGATTACCTCATTCGCGACAAGGGCGCGACGCGCGTGCTGGTGACCTCGATCGCGGAGGACGACGTGCGCGACATCGTGCGCTCGCCGGCGGCGCTGGTCGGCTCCGACGGCAACTGCGTCGCGACCTACGGCACGGTGAGCCAGGGCATGCCGCATCCCCGTTTCTACGGCACGTTCCCGCGCGTGATCGGCCATTACGTCGGAGAGCTCGCTTTGCTGCGGCTCGAGACGGCCATCCACAAGATGACCGGCGCGACCGCGCGGGCGCTCAGGCTCAAGGACCGTGGGCTGTTGCGGCCGGGCTATTGCGCCGACATCGCGATATTCAATCCCGCCGATTTCAAGGACCGCGCGACCTACGCCGATCCCCACCAGTATCCGAGCGGAGCGCGCACGACCGTCATCGTCAATGGCACCGTGGTGGTCGAGAACGCCACGCACACCGGGGCGTTGCCCGGAAAAGTGCTGCGCCGGGCGGACGACGGTGGGGTTCACTGAAGGACTCTCCCGGCCTCATGGTGAGGAGCGCGGCGAAGCCGCGCGTCTCGAACCATGGGGCCGGCGAGGTGGCCGCCCTCGTGCTTCGAGACGTCGCGCTTCGCGCGGCTCCTCAGGATGAGGGCGGAGCAAGTCAATGCTTCGCCGCGGCGTGCCTCACTTGCACGCCGGCTGGTCCTTGATCTCCAGCTGGCTCATCTCGCCGGCCACGACGAAATCGCCGTAGTCGAGCGCCAGCGCGCGCGAGATGCCGTTCTCGTAAAGCTCGAAGCTGATCGAATAGACCGGCGTCTGCTCGCCGGTTTGCTTCTCGGACCGCTCGAAATAGCTGATCGTGACGGGCCAGCGCTTGAGTCCGGCAAGTGCGGCTTGGTTGGCGGCGGCGTCGGTCGGCTTCTTCTCGTCGGGCTCGATCTCGCGCCCGATCACGGTCAGGGTGCTGTAGATGCGCTCGCCGGTTTCCGAGCCGTCATAGACCGGCAGCTCCAGCAGGCTCTTGCCGGCGCGCGCGGCCTCGATGATGCGCCGCATGTGCTCGGTCGGGAAAACCATCCCGGATTCGAGATCGAACGACTTGTCCGCCGGCTTGGCCAGCTTGACGGTGACGTGCTCGGCATTGCGTTCTGCCGCGCCGTCGACGGCATCGACCGGCCTCTGGTTGATGAAATTCTGCGAATTGAAGCGGAAGCGCTTCGCTGTTCCCTCCTCCCAGGTCTTCGCACGCAGATCGCTCAACGCCACCTTGCCTTCGCCGCTGTCGAGCTCCGACACCTGGCGGAAATTGAGCGCATAACCGTCACAGGCACTGCCCGAGAAATCGTACAGGATGCGGCCGCGCACCGATTCGACCGGGCGCTTGCCACCCGCGCGCAGCAGCGAAAGCTCGTAGACCGCGCGGTGGGGCGCAAGCACCACGCCCGCCGCCTGGGCCGGCCCCTCGGGAGTGACGATCAAGGCGCAGCCGACCAGGGCCGCAGCTGCGATCGTGGAACCTGTCATCATTGCGATTCGCCTTTCTCTCGCCCGCGGCGCGAACATAAGCATTTTCCGGCGAAGTGGATACCGGTTCGTCGTCGAAAATGCGGCAAGTGCAGGAATCCAGGGCCGAATTCAGCGCCCGCAACACACGTTCCCTCCCCGCTTGCGCCGCCCCGCATGAATGAGGAAACTCCGCCCCGCCATCGCGAACATTGCGCCCCTCCCGCAGGAGAAACTCATGACCGGAACAGTGGAGAGCAAGCTGGCGGAGCTCGGTATCGTGCTGCCGACGCCATCGGCGCCCGTCGCCAACTATGTCGGATTCGTGCGCACCGGCCGCCTGCTCGTGGTCTCTGGCCAGCTCTGCCTCGGCGCCGACGGCAAGCTCGTGGCCCAGGGCAAGCTCGGGGCCGGCGTCTCGGTCGAGGATGGGCAGAAGGCGGCGCGCGCCTGCGCGATCAATCTGCTGGCCCAGGCCAAGGCGGCCCTCGGCGATCTCGAAAAGATCGCGCGCGTGGTGCGGCTCGGCGGCTTCATCAACTCCGCGCCGAGCTTTCTGGATGGACCGAAAGTCATGAACGGCGCCTCCGATCTGTTCGTCTCGGTGCTCGGCGACAAGGGCCGCCACGCCCGCACCACGGTCGGCGTCGCCGTGCTGCCGCTCGATGCCGCGGTCGAGGTCGAAGGCATGTTCGAGGTGTCGTGAGCGGCACATGGCGGACTGGCTGACCGGCCGTCCGATCGCCCATCGCGGCCTGCACGATCTGTCGCGCGGCATCGTCGAGAATACCACGAGCGCCATCGAGGCGGCGATCGCCGCCAACTACGGCATCGAGGTCGACTTGCAGATCACCGCCGACGGCGAAGCCATGGTGCATCACGACGGCGCACTCGGCCGCCTCACCGACGGCGAGGGCGAGCTTGCCGCGATGACCGCGGCCGAGCTCCGCACGGTCGCTTTCCGCGCCACCAAGGACCGCATGATGAGTCTCGGCGACCTCTGCGATCTGGTGCGCGGGCGCGCGACCCTCCTGCTCGAGCTCAAGCGCCGCGGCGTGCCCGACCAGCGGCTGGTCGCGCGCACTGCCGACGTGCTCGCGCGTTATTCGGGTCCGGTGGCCGCGATGTCGTTCGATCCGGCCCTGGTCGCGGAACTGCGGCGTCAGGCCCCTCGCCTGCGGCGCGGCATCATTGCCGAGCGCCGCTTCGATCATGCCGAGTGGGACAAGGTGCCCCCGTGGAAAAAGCGCAGCATGGCATATCTCCTGCATGCTGCAGCGACGCGCCCCGATTTCGTCGCCTATCGGGTCGATGATCTGCCGGCGCCCGCCACCCTGATGGCGCATTTTTTCGGTTTGCCCGTCCTGACCTGGACGGTGCGCACCGAAGAGCAGCGTCGCAGGGCCGCGCGTTGGGCCGACCAGATGATCTTCGAAGGATTCCGGCCGTGAGCGGACGGATGCGCACATGAGTGAACGGAAGGACATGAGCACAAGCATGCGCATCCGCGTGGTGTCGGCGATGGGGGAAATTCCGGCCGCGACCTGGGATGCCTGCGCCAATCCCGCGGCTCGTACGGATGCTGCGGTCCCTCCCTTCAATCCCTTCATCACGCACGATTTCCTCTCTTCACTCGAGATCTCGAGATCGGCCGTGGCGTGCACCGGCTGGCAACCTCAGCACCTCGTCGCGGAGGACGAGCGCGGCGCGGTTCTCGGAGTGGTGCCGTGCTATCTCAAGTCCCATTCGCGCGGCGAATACGTGTTCGACCGCGGTTGGGCCGAAGCCTATGAGCGCGCGGGCGGCGATTATTATCCGAAGCTGCAGGTCTCGGTTCCCTTCACACCGGCGAACGGACGGCGGCTGCTCGTGGCGCCCGGCGACCGAAGCCAGGAAGTCGAGGCCGCACTGGTGCAGGGCCTCGTCGAGCTGTGCCGGCTGAGCGAGGCGTCCTCTGTGCACGTCACCTTCATGCCACAGCGCGAATGGGAGATTTTCGCCGGCCGCGGCTTTCTCAAGCGCACCGACCAGCAATTCCATTGGGAGAACGCCGGCTACGCCACCTTCGACGATTTCCTGGCCGCGCTTGCCGCGCGCAAGCGCAAGGTGCTCAAGCGCGAGCGACGCGAAGCCTTGCAAGCCGGCATCGAGGTGCAATGGCTCACCGGCTCCGATCTCACCGAGTCGGTCTGGGACACCTTCTTCGCCTTCTACATGGAGACCGGATCGCGCAAATGGGGTCGGCCCTATCTGACCCGCGAGTTCTTCTCGCTGGTCGGAGAGAAAATGGCCGATCGCATCCTGCTGATCATGGCCAAGCGCGCCGGCCGCTACATCGCGGGCGCGATCAATTTCATCGGCTCGGACACGCTCTTCGGCCGCCATTGGGGCGCCGTCGAGCACCATCCGTTCCTGCATTTCGAGCTCTGCTATTATCAGGCGATCGACTACGCGATTGCCAACAAACTGCCGCGCGTCGAGGCCGGCGCGCAGGGCGAGCACAAGCTCGCGCGCGGATACATGCCCGTCACCACCTACTCGGCCCATTACATCGCCGATCCGGCGCTGCGGCGGGCAATCGCCGATTACCTGATGCGCGAGCGCGCCTACATCGAAGCCGCCGGCCGCGAGCTCGGCGAGCTGTCGCCCTTCCGCAAGGATTTCGCCGCCGAGGAGGCGTGATGAGGATTGCCGGGCGTTCGTATGGGCAAAGGCACACGCAACGGTAGGCACGCTTCGCTTTGCCTATCCTACGTGCTACATGCCACTGTCGGGACTTGAGATTTCAAAGATATCGTTCTTTCGGAGAGGCCAATGCCGAGTTACGACGCGAACAACATTTTCGGCAAAATCCTGCGCGGCGAGATGCCCTGCCACAAGGTCTACGAGGACGATCGCGCCTTTGCGTTCCTCGACATCATGCCGCGCGCGCCCGGCCACACGCTGGTCATTCCGAAGGCGTCGGCGCGCAATATTCTGGACGTGAAGCCCGACGATCTCGCCCACGTGATGAGCGTGGTGCAGAAGATCGCGCGGGCCGCGGTGAAAGTCTTTTCCGCCGACGGCGTGACCATTCAGCAGTTCAACGAGCCGGCCGGCGGCCAGGTGGTGTTTCACCTCCACGTGCACGTCATCCCGCGCAAGGAGGGCGTGCCGCTCAAGCCGCCGGCGAGCTTCAAGGAAGACACGGCGGTGCTGTCGGACCAGGCGCTCAAGCTCGCGGCAGCGCTGCGCGGCGGGTGAAATGTGGATCTTCGCTCGCTCGGCCGGAACGACAGTGCAAACTAGTACCCTCACGCCGACTTCGTATGGGACGAATTCGGCCCGCGTTGCGCGTTGCCGAGCATCTCGCCGAGCATCGCGACCAGCACCGCCGCCTTGTAGGGCTTCTGCAGGAAGGGCCGCTCGCGGTGGCGCTCGGGCACGTGCTCGCGCGTGTAGCCGGTGACGATCATGAAGGGAATGCCCGCCTCGTGCAGGGCATCGGCGATCGGAAACACCATCTCGCCGCTGATGTTGACGTCGAGAATGGCGCCGTCCGGCCGAACCTCGCGCAGCTTGCGCATGGCATCCGACACGGTGCCCACTGGCCCGATCACCGTGCAGCCGGCGGCGCGCACCAGCTCCTCGATATCCATGGCCAGCAGCATTTCGTCCTCGACGACGAGGATGCTGCGCCCCGCCAACCCGCCCATGGCTGCCGCCCGACCCCTGACTATCCCTTCCCGGGATCGGGAGCGTAGCTCTTTTCGTAGGGAATGGAAATGCGGACCGCGAGGCCTCCGGGTCGATAATCGAAGCGAACCTCACCGTCGAGCGCGGACTTGATCTGGCGCTCGATGAGTTCCGTGCCGAAGCCGCGCCGCTGCGGCGGACGCACCTTCGGTCCGTCGCTCTCTCGCCAATCGACGACGACGCGGCCCTTCTTCACCGCCCAGGTCACGGCGATCCGGCCTTTGGCCTTGGACAGCGCCCCGTATTTCGCCGCATTGGCCGCAAGCTCGTGGAAGACGAGGCCGAGCGTCAGCGCGCGCTTCGGATCGAACGGCAGGGAGGGTCCCTTGATCGCGAACCGCTCCTTCGGCGCTCCGCTATAAGACTGCATCTCGGTCATCAGGATGGCGTCGAGCGAGACATCGCCCCACTGCTCGCTCGCGACGAGCCCATAGGACTTTGCCATCGCCTCGATACGTCCCAGGAAAGCCTTCCTGAAATCCTTGGGGGAGGCGCTTTTCGCCAGCGTCTGCGTCGCGATCACGCCGACCACGGTCAGCATGTTGCGGACACGATGGTTGAGCTCCTCGACCAACGTGCGCAGGTGCGCCTCGGCCTCGACGACCCCGGTCACGTCCACGAAGGTGACGAGCACGCCTTCCGTGGCGCCGGCGGACGCGCGGTAGGGCAGCACGCGCATGAGATAATACGCGCTGCCATCGGCGCGCTGGACGCGCCGCTCGATCGTCTGGCCGCGCTCGAACACGGTCCGGATGTCGCGCTTGAGGTCGCCCTTGTCGTCGAGGCGGCTGACGATGTCGGTCAGCGGTCGGCCGCGATCGATGGAGATCACATTGAAGATCTCGGCGGCCGGCGCGGTGAAGCTGCGAATGATCAGGTTCTCGTCGAGGAAGACGGTCGCGACGCCGGTGGCGTCGAACAGGTTGCGCAGGTCGCTATGGGCACGGTCGGCCTCGTCGACCTTGGATTTCAATTCAGAATTGACGGTGTGAAGCTCCTCGTTGATCGACTGCAGCTCCTCTTTCGAGGTCTCGAGCTCCTCATTGCTCGATTGCAGCTCCTCGTTCATCGACTGAAGCTCTTCGTTGGAGGATTTCATCTCCTCCACCGCGGTCTCGTATTCCTCGACGGTCGACTGCAGCCGCTCGCGCGTGTTGCGCAGATCCTGCTCCAGCCGTTCGACGTCCCGATTGTCCGAATTGCGCTCACGCGCCTCGTGTTCGGAGGGGACGTAGGGCGAGCCGACGTCGGCGAACACCACGAGGAACAGCGGGTCTGCGTCATGGTCGCCGATCGGCTCGACCGCGAGATCGACGAGCTGGATTCGATCGTCGATCTCGACCGCGATGTGCTGTCGCATCGCCGGCTGCCGCGTTTCCATGACCTCGTTGAGGATCGCGCGCAAGTCGAGCCGCAGACCGCGTCGTGCCATCGCCATCAGCTGACGATTGGGAAGTCCCGCCGCCGGCTCGAGGTATTTTCCAGTGCGCGGCGAGTAATGAAGAATGTCGCCGTCGCGGTTGACCACGACGTGTGCGGGGGTGAATCGCTCCGCAACACGCGCGTCGACAGCGCGCCGCAGATCGGCCGCCATCACGCCGTGCTGCTGCCGCATCCCGGACGGCGGCAGCGAGTGACGACCGTGCTGCGCCATCAACGGAAGTTGCAGCGGAGCGACGACATGGTCGCGCCGCTGGAAGACCCGCTGCTTCTTGTCCACCGGCGAGAACAGATCGCCATGCCGGCTGACGTTCTCGGACATCCCGAGAAACAGATATCCGCCCGGCCGCAGCGCGAAATGAAAGGCCGGTATGACGCGCTCCTGCAAATCCGCGCCGAGGTAGATCAGGAGATTGCGGCAGGAGATGAGGTCCATGCGCGAGAACGGCGGATCCCGGATGACGCTGTGCGTTGAAAAGATACAGAGGTCGCGAATGTCCTTGTTGACGACCAGGCTCAGCTCGTCGCCGGAAAAGAAGCGCTTGAGGCGGCGCGAGGTGATGTCGTCGAGAAACGGAGCGGGATAACGCCCGGCGCGCGCGACCGCCAGCGATTGCTCGTCGATGTCGGTGGCGAACAGCTGGACTTTCGGCGCGGAGTTCAAGGTATCCATGTGCTCGCGCAGCAGGATCGCCAGCGAATAGGCTTCCTCGCCGGTCGCACAACCCGGCACCCAGACGCGCACGGAATCGGATGCGCCCTTGCCTTCGAACAGACGCGGAATGACATCTTTCTCGAGCGTCGCGAACGCCTCGGGATCGCGGAAGAAATTCGTGACCCCGATCAGGAGGTCGCGAAACAGCAATTTGACCTCCTCGGAATCGTTCCGCAGGCACTCGATATACTGCGGCAGACGCACGATCTGCCGAACTTCCATGCGCCGCCGGACGCGGCGCGAAAATGTATTTTCCTTGTAACCGCTGAAATCGTGACCGACTTGATTGAGCAGCAGGCGATAGATGGCGTGATGGCCCGCGCTTTCCGGCTCTCCGTCTTCGGCAATCCGCGAGCCTTCGACGTCGGCGAAACGGCGCGCGAAGTCGGCAAGGCGTGCCGTCATCTCGTCGACCGGCAACGCGAGATCGACAACTCCGGCGGCGATCGCCGAATCGGGCATGCCGCTCTGCATGGGTCCTTTGCCGTTACTGCCTTGCGCAAGCGTCAGGCCCCCCTGCTCCTTGATCGCCTTGATACCGAGCGTGCCGTCGTTGCCGCTGCCCGACAGCAGGATGCCGACGGTCGCTGCGCCGCGATCTTTCGCGAGCGAGCTGAGGAACACGTCGATGGGCTTGGCGTCAGCAGCAATGCTCGGCCGCAGGCGCAGCTGTCCTTGTTCCAGCGTCATGAGCTGGCCGGGCGGACAGACATACACGTGATTGGGCTCGACTTTGATGCCGTCGCTCGCGGACAGCACCGGCATTTTCGTGCATCGGCCGATGATCTCGGGGAGTGCGCTCTCATGCTGGCGGGCGAGATGGGTCATGAGCACGAAGGCCATGCCGGTATCTGTCGGCATCGGCCGAAACAGACGCTCGAACGCTTCGACCCCGCCGGCGGATGCGCCAACTCCGGCAATGAGAAACTGATTTTCCGCGGGCATCTCGGCGGACCTTTTTTGGAGGGTCCATTTATCGTACTCCGGTCCTGCCGTGACCGGTAGGCTGACGCGGGTCACCGAAAGACCAGGTTCCGCCAGCCCTTGGGCGCGATGTGCTTATGTTCCGCCGCCGGCGCCGCGTCGACGCCCGCGGCCCGCTTGCACAATGCAACGCCTGTCGAGTGCCCCTGCCCTTCGGCCGGCGAGGTTCGAACGCTCATCGAAGCGGCGGTTGGTCGCGGGTGGATTGCGCTTGATTAATCTCGATGTGCGGTCGCCGTCATGCAGCGCAATGCGCGCGCGAGCGCCTGATCAACGAAGTGCGTCGTCTCGATATCGAAAAAATCGACCTTTCCCAGGAACAGGACTATGGAATGCATCTCGCCCCCTGAAATGGCATGCGCGAGCAAAGACCTCGGTATGAAACCCGCCGACGCCGCTCATTTATAGTAGTAGTCGACGCCGCACCCCACGTTGCCGACTCGCGTGAGATAGGATGCCTTCTGTGCCAGCGTGACGGCGCCGGCGCGGCGATAGGCATAGCCGGTGCTCAGGGTAATCTGACCGTCGAGGGCGGAGTTGTAGAGCTCCAAGCCGAAATCCCTGCCGGTCTCGTCCTTGAGCGTCCGCACGTCTCGCCCGATCATGTCGGTCGCCATGCTGGTCAGGATGCGGCCGTTGGTGCTGTCGAAGCAGAAGACGTAGAGGTCGCGATCCCGGAAGCCCGACTCGCCGTTGCGAAACTTTGCAATGGCGGCAATCTCATTGACCTTGAGCTCGCGGATGGCGCGCTCGATCATCGCCTTTGCCTCCAC
>Ga0075424_100005296_pt1 | contig 12300 bp, 11 predicted proteins | sample SoiMethybrSBSTD3_FD_75301 | JGI IMG/M metagenome (GOLD analysis project Ga0075424, IMG submission 75301) | Bulk soil microbial communities from a Populus tree surrounding site in Tennessee, USA - Soil MetaG P. TD hybrid SBSTD3 | ecosystem: Environmental > Terrestrial > Soil > Tree plantation... | reverse complement strand
TTATCGTTTCGGGATGCGCGCCGCCTTCATGGCCGTCGTCGTGCTCGCCGCCGCCGGCTGCACCCAGACCGCGATCGCCAAGCCCCCACCCGGCACCATCGCGGTGGTGGCGACGACGACCCAGATGCAGGACCTCGTGCGGAACGTCGGCGGCGGGCGCGTCCACGTCGTCGGCATCCTGCGTCCCAACGTCGACCCGCACGACTTCGAGCCGACGCCCAGCACGGTCGTCGCCCTCACGGGCGCGAAGCTCGTCGTCGAGTCCGGGGTCGGTCTCGACGCCTGGGCCGACCAGCTCGTCGCGAGCGCGGGCACGTCGGCGCCGGTCTTCGACGCCGCGGCCGGCCTTCCGATCCGCGGCGACGACCCGCACTGGTGGGGCGACCCGACCCTGGTCGAGCGGGCGGCGGCGGCGCTCGCACGCCGGCTGGGCGAGGTCGACCCGGGCCACCGGGCGGCCTACGCGCGAAATGGCGCCCGGTACATCCGCCAAGTGGCGCGCATGGATGCCGAGAACCGGCGGTTGGTCGCGACCGTGCCGCCGGCCGACCGCAAGCTCGTGACCAACCACGACGCCTTCGGGTACCTGGCGGCCCACTACGGGATCCGGGTCGTCGGATCGGTCTTCCCGGCGCTCTCGACGGCCGCCCAGCCGAGCGCTCAGGACGTGGCGAGCCTGATCGGGAGGATCCGCGCGCAGCACGTCCGGGCGATCTTCACCGAGTCGTCGCTCGACCCGGCCGTCGAACGCCAGATCGGGGCCGAGGCCGGCGCGCGGGTCTTCGCCGACCTCTACGGCGACAGCCTGGGCCCGGCCGGCTCGCCGGGCGCGACCTACCTCGGGATGGAGCGCTGGAACGTGCGCGCGATGGTGGCCGGCTTCCTCGGCGAGCCCCCACCGACGGCGTGAGCGCACACCGGTGCCTGGCACCAATGGTGCACGCGCCTAGTAGATCGGCGCGCGCTTCACCCGGTTGGCGCCCGCCAGGAGCGGCAGGCCGAAGGTGCTCTCGATGGCCCGGGTCAGGCTGTAATGGCTGTAGAAGCCGGGGAACGACCCGCCGCCCAGGCGGGCCGAGACGAGGATCGTGACGACTCGGCAGGTGGCCGTGTTGGCGACGTACACCGCGTGGTTGGAGCAGTCGATCCCCCAGTTGCCCTGCGACTGGATCGAGCCCTCGTTCGCCTCGTCCCAGGTGACGACAACGAGCGTCCTGCCCTTCGTGTAGCTCGGCCGCGTCGCGAGGGCCGAGATGACCTTCTTGATGAAGCTGTCTCCGAACTTGATCCGGTCGGCCTTCGTCCCGCCGACCGTCTGCTCGCAGATCGGCGAGCGCCAGTGCATGTTGTGGCACTCGCTGGGGGCGATCCAGCTGAAGGCCGGCAGGTGACCGTTCTTGACGGCCGAGAAGAACGGCGCGAGCGGCACGTCGAACTTGGCACACGACCCGTCGCCGCCCTTGGAAGCTGGTCCGAGGTCGGTGAACCAGAAGGCCGGGTTGTGGTTGTCGCGGTACTGCGGCACCGACCCAGGGGTGGGCACGCAGTTGTGCGGCATCGTCTCGTTGTAGTCGCGCCACGTGACCCCGGCCTTGTTCATCTGGTGGAAGACGTTGTTGGCGGTCGAGGTGCAGTGCAGGCAGGCCGGCGTGGGGAAGGTCCCGCTCACCACCGCCATGTAGTTGGGGAAGCTCGGATGCGTCTCGCCGGCGGCCCCGGTGAGCCGGCGGCACTCCGCGGCCAGGCGGTGCGTGTACGGCGCATCGGGCGCCGCCTCCCACTGCGACACCGAGAGGTTCTCGTCCATGAGGACGACGATGTGCTTGTACGGCTTCCTGGACGCGGGCCGCGCGCCGCACGGATGCCCGCCGGTGGCCTCGGCGGCCGCGGGGCGTGAGCTTGGAGCGGCGCCGACGGCCGGGGCGGCCGCGAGCCCGGCGAGGAGCAGCGCGACGCAGATCCCGAAACCCCGCCGCGCAACAATCGAGCCCACCGCCGTGAAGAGTAGCGGCGATGGGCCCGAAGGGAAACGTGACCGGCGACCGCTAGTAGCCGCCGCCCACGCCGCCGCCCCCGCCTCCGGAGGCGAGAAGGTAGATGACGATGACGATCGCTGCGATCACGGCGATGACGCCGATCGGGACGATCGGGCTCCGCCGGCGAGTGCTGTCTGTGCGTGTGGGTTGCATGTCTGGTCCTACGGGTGTTCGAGGCCCGCGGATTGTCCAGCCTGCCGGGCCGTGTCACTATGATCGGCCCGTGAAACCGCGAGTTCTCGTTCTGGGGGCGGGTTTCGGCGGCCTCGAGCTCGCCACGACCGTATCGGAGGAGCTGGGCGACGAGGTCGACATCACCGTCGTCGACAGGTCGGCGGCGTTCGTCTTCGGCTACTCCAAGCTGGATGTGATGTTCGGGCGCACGCCGCCCGACACGGTGAAGCTCGACTACCGCCGGTTCGCGAAGCCCGGTGTGCGACTCTTGCGTGAGACCGTGCTCGCCGTCGACCCGGTCGCGAGGGCGGTCACGACCGATGCCGGCGTGCACGAGACAGACCACCTGGTCGTCGCGCTCGGCGCCGACTACGACCTCGACGCCACCCCGGGACTCGCCGGGGCGCACGAGTTCTACTCGGTGCCCGGCGCCGAGCGGCTGGCCGAGGTCCTGCCGGAGTTCTCCGGCGGCCGGGTGGTCGTGGGCGTCTGCGGCGCGCCGTACAAGTGCCCGCCGGCGCCGAGCGAGACGGTGCTTCTCCTGCACGACTACCTCGATCGCAAGGGCATCCGCGCCGAGTGCGAGATCGCACTCGTGGTGCCGTTCCCGGTCCCGATACCGCCCTCGCCGAGCACGTCGGAAGCGCTGCTTCGGGCCTTCGCCGAGCGCGGCATCGAGTTCGTTCCGGGCCGTCCGGTGGCCTCGGTCGACGTTGCCCGACACCTCGCCGTCCTCGCCGACGCGACCGAGGTGCCCTACGACCTCTTCCTCGGCGTGCCGAAGCACCGCGCACCCGACGTCATCCTTGAGAGCGGAATGGCCGTCGACGGCTACATCCCCGTCGACGGGCACACGCTCACGACGCAATTCCCGGACGTATACGCCGTCGGCGACGTCGCGACGGTCGGGACGCCCAAGGCGGGGGTCTTCTCGGAGCGCCAGGCACGGGTCGTCGCTCGCACGCTGATCGATCGCGTGCGCGGGCGCGAGCCGGCCGAGCGCTACGACGGGCGCGGCGCCTGCTACATCGAGTTCGGCTCCGATCTGGTGGCGCGCATCGACGTCGACATGTTCTCTGCCGCGGGCCCGTCCGGGACGTTCCGGGAGCCGTCCACCGAGTTCGCCGCCGAGAAGGAGCAGTTCGGCGCAACCCGGCGGGCGCGCTGGTTCGGCCTTTAGGGATGGCTCCCCGGCCGCGCTCGTACGCGTCGGCCGAGGAGGACAACGCGCGCTGGGCGACGTTCCCGTTCCGGCGCGGCGACATCGTCATCAGCACGCGGTCGAAGCACGGGACGACCTGGATGCAGATGATCTGCGCGCTCCTCGTCTTCCGGACGCCCGACCTGCCCGCGCCGCTCGGCGAGCTGTCGCCCTGGCTCGACCGGCTCACCGAGCCGAAGGACGAGCTGTTCGCCCGGCTCGCCGCCCAGACCCACCGCCGGTTCCTGAAGACCCACACGCCGCTCGACGGCCTCCCGATCGTGCCCCAGGCCACCTACATCGTCGTCGCCCGCCACCCGCTCGACGCGGCCGTGTCGCTCTACCACCAGGGCGAGAACATCGACCGCGGCGTGCTGCGGCGGCTGGTCGGGCTCCCGCCGGACGACGCTCCGCCGGCTCCGCGGCCCGGGCTCCACGACTGGCTCATGGAGTGGATCGAGGACGATCCCGCCCCGACCGAGTCGCTCGACTCGCTGCCGGGCGTGATGTGGCACCTCACCGACGCCTGGGGGCGGCGGTCGCAGCCCAACATCCTGCTCGTCCGCTACGACGATCTCGAGCGCAACCTCGAGGGGGCGATGCGCGAGCTGGCCGCCCGCCTTCGGATCGAGGTCGACGAGCCAACCTGGCCCGCGCTCGTCCGGGCGGCGTCGTTCTCCGCGATGCGCGCCGAGGCGGAATCGGTCCTGCCGGATCGAAACGGCGTCCTCAAGGACCCGGCCGCGTTCTTCCGCCGCGGCACGTCGGGCGCCGCGCGCGAGGTGCTGAGCACGTCGGAGCTCGGCCGCTACGAGGATCGCGCCCGGCACCTCGGGCCCGCCGGGCTGCTCGAGTGGCTGCACCGAATGTAAGGACGGGAAGGCCCGCCGCTATCATGCTGCCCGTGCCGCGCGAGCCGTGGGGGGGTTCGCATCGACCGCATGCGGGCAATGTGACGGCACAGCCAGAAGGAGGGGGAACGACATGAGAATGAGGTTCGGATCGTCACTGACGGCCGCGTTCGTGGCCGTCGCCGCGTTCGCCGTGCCGGCCTCGGCCGCGACGCTCGCGAACTGGCAGATGAACGAAGGCCCGAACGCCAGCGTCATGGTTGACTCGAGCGGCCACGTGAACGGCTCGATCGGCGCCGATGTGGTGACCGGATTCACGTTCAACGGCGCGACCGGCTACCACTGGCCGTTCACGAGCCCGACCCAGCCGCCGGCGAAGCCGGGGCGGATCGTCCAGGCGAGCAGCTCGACGCTCAATCCGGGCTCTGGCGCCTACACCGTCACGCTTCGCTACCGCACGACGAAGCACTTCGGCAACATCGTCCAGAAGGGCCAGGCAGGCTCGTCGGGCGGCTACTGGAAGATCGAGAACCCGAACGGGAACCTGACCTGCGTGTTCCGGGGCACGAACTCCTCGGGCAGCTTCATCCGCAGGCAGGTCGTCTCCCCGGGCGTCCTCTCCGACGGGAGCTGGCACGTCGCCCGCTGCTCGCGGACATCGACGGCGCTGACCCTTACGATCGACGGCAAGCTCGTCGACACGGCCAACGGGGGCACGGGCAACATCTCGAACAGCCGTCCGCTCACGATCGGCGGCAAGCTGAACTGCGACCAGATCAACACGACCTGCGACTACTTCACGGGCGACATCGACTACATCACGATCTCGAACTAGCGCATCGACGACCGGGGCCGTTCGTCCTCGAAGGGGGCGGGCGGCCCCGTCGTCTGCCGGGGAGTATCCTCGCCGTGGCCCACGCGAGAGAGGAGACACCGATGATCGGTGTCATTGTGTCGTTTCGTTCGGAGGGCGGTCTGGATCGGTCGGCCGTCATGGCGGTCGCGGAGCAGGCGGCGCCCGCGTTCGAGGGGATGCCCGGCCTGCGCTCCAAGGTCTTCACGTTCGACCCGGAGTCGGGCGAGGCGACGAATGTCTATGTCTGGGAGTCCGACGCGGCCGCGCGCGAGTTCTTCTCGCCGAAGCTGACCGAGCGGGTGACCGGGCTCTACGGCGTCCGCCCCGAGGTTCGCTTCGTCGAGGTCGGCGCGCTCGTCGACAACGGCGTCGCCGCGCCCGCCTGACCGAAGCGGGTCAGCCCGCGTCGTTCGCGAGCAGCTCGGCCATGTCCCACGCGCCCTCCGACGTGTTGGAGATGACGGTGCGCGTCGTGCCCGTCCCGGGATCGTGCGAGCTCTGGAACGAGACGCCGGCGTCGTAGCCGTCGAGGAGCACGATCTCCGACGACTCGTGGAGCCAGAGCCCGAGACCGTAGCGGCGTGAGATCGCCGGCACGTCGCTGCGCGGCCGCACCATCTCGGCCACCCAGCGCGGCGGGATGATCCTCCCGCTGAGGAGCGCTCGCCAGAACGCTGCGATGTCGGCGACCGTCGAGTAAGCGCCGCCGTCACCGTTGCCGCGCACCGGCAGGTGGTGGACGTTCGTGCGCGGCGAGTCGTCCCTCAGATAGCCGACTGCCGCCCGGCCGGGGAGCTCGTCGGAGCGCAGGTAGGCGGTGTCTGACATCCCGGCCGGATCGAGCACGCGCTCCTCCACGAGGTCGTGAAACGGCGTCCCGCCGGCCCGCTCGGCGATGAGGGCGAGGACGACGAAGCCGCCGTTGCAGTACGCGAACCGCTCGCCGGCGGGAAACGTCGTCGGGAAGCCGTCGAGCACCGCCAGAAAGTCCTCGGTCGTCGCGAGCGCGTGCACCGGCACCGGCATCGCGTAAGCGGTGATCGGGGCGTCGGACTCCTCGTCGAGGTAGTCGCCGATGCCCGAGCGGTGCGCGAGCAGGTGCTCGACCGTCACGTCGGCGGCGATGAGGGGCAGGTCGGCTCGCAGTACCGACCGGGCGGTGGTCGCCAGGTCGAGCACGCCCTCGTCGACGAGCGAGACGACCGCGAGCGCGGTCAGGGCCTTCGCGCCGCTCGCGATCCCGAACTGGGTCTCGACCGTGTTCGCGATCCCGTGCGCGCGGTCGGCCATCCCGTAGGCCCTCGCAAGCTCGACTCGCCCGCCGGCCTCGACGTGCACGACGCCCGAGAACCCGGTGCGCTCTGCGAGCGAGTCGATCTCGTCTTCGAGCCGCGCCATCGGCCGGCGAGCCTACCGGACGCGGTCTAGGCGATCGCCTCCGGCGGCTCGTCGCCGAGCGCGGCCTTCACCTGCGGCGCGAACCGCTGGAGCAGGAGCGCCGCGAGCAGCAGCACCGATCCGGTGACGATGAACGACACCGCCCGGGCCATCGCGGTCAGGAAGGCCAGGTCGTACAGGAAGATCTTGCCCAGGGCCGCGAAGAGCAGCGCGATGCCCGCGGCGCGAAGGCCGCGGCGGTCGCCGCGAAGCGAGGCGATGACCAGCGCCAGGCCGACCATGACCCACCCGATCGAGACCAGGACGTGCCCCTGCTGGAAGTGGTCGTGCACAGAGGCTGCGATGCCGGCATCGGCGAAGAGCTGCTCGGCACCGAGGATGGCCGCCGCGAGCGTCCACAGGCAGAAGGCCCCACCGGCGCAGACGAGCAGGGTCGCGACCCGAACCGGGCCGGCGGCCCAGCGCAGGCGGCTGGTCGCGGCCGCGGCCACGAGGAGCGCCGCCGCCGCGGCTGCGGCGGACGCCAGGCCGGCGGCCGGCGCATGCGACGTCTGGAAGAGCATGCGCGGCGTCTCGTAGGCGACGAGGACGATGGCGGCGACGGCCGTGGCGCCGACGGCGCCGATGGCGGCGAGCGCCTCGCGGTCGAGTCGCGATGCGATCACGGGCGGCCACACGAGGGCGACGGCGCTCGCGAGTGCTGCGAGGCCGGCCACCGCCACGAGCGGATACTGGCCGGGCAAGAGCATTGCCGAGACCTGGGCCGCGAGCAGGAACGGGAGCCAGAGCGCGTTCGTCCGCGTGGAGCGTTCGGGGAACGCCAGCGCGAAGAGGAGCGCTGCGGCGGTGGCGAGCGCGATGCTCTCCCAGCCCGCCGTCCGACCGTGATCGGCGACCGCCTGCAGCGAGGTGTCGAAGTTCCAGGCAGCGACGACGCCGGCGGCCAGCACCGAGCCGCTTGCCACGAGCAGCGCCTCGCGGGTGAGGCGGCGCCGGATCGGGCCGACCTGGACGACGGCCGCGAGGAGCCCGGCGAGGACGAGCCACGCCCAGATCACATGCGGTGCCGTGAGCGCCTCGGTGAGCGCGTAGACCAGCGCCGCCACCGGCACAAGCAGACCGTACTCGCAGAGCGGGCGCGCCGGCCGCCGTCCAGACCAGGCGAAGACGCAGGCCGATGCGATGAGCGCCGCCAGGCCGGGAAGGCCGTGCCGCTCGCCGACCCGGTTCCAGCCTTCGGTCAGCTCGTCGACGGGCGCCGTCAGCGACAGCGCCACCACGGCGCCGGCGATCCACCAGCCGGATGCAGTCACGAGCCCGACCCATTCGGGCAGCCAGCGCACCAGAAGCGGCGTGCGCCGGTAGACGAGGAGCACCGCGGCCATGCCCGCGTACGCGATCACGGCCGGCTCGGCGCCGAGCGCCCAGATCGGCAGGAACCCGAGCGCCACCGCAGGGACGATCCACGCGACGGCGAGCTCAGGCTTCGCGACCGTGCGAAGACCGAAGCAGAGCACGATCCCGGCCAGCGCGACAGCCACCAGCGCCACGGAGCCGCCGGTCGAGCCGGCGCCGACGTGAGGGAGCGTGTCGGGCAGCGGCTGGAGCACGTCGATCGCGGCCAGGATCCCCAGCAGCAGGTAGGCCGCCGCCGAGACGATCGCGCGCAGGCTGCGCGTCGCGCTGCGGCGCCGGATCCGCTCGCCGAACGCGACGAGCATGGCCGACTCGGCCGTCCAGGCGCAGACGAGCGCCGGGCCGCCTGCGAGCAGGCCGGTGGCGATCGCCGCGCTCGTCAGGCCGAAGCCGGCCAATAGATCGGCCAGGTTGGCGTGCGGGCGGTGCACGGCGACAGGCACGAACGCGAGGAGCAGCCAGACGCCGGTCATCCCTGCGAGCGCGATGCCGGCGAGCGAGTGGCCGTCGAGCTCGCGCGAGCCGCCGAAGAGGGCCGCGGCGCCGAGCGTCATCGTGAAGGCGCTGGCGGCGGTCAGCGAGCCCAGCGCGCTCAGGCCGGTGCGCTCGCGCGGCAGGAGCTCGAGCAGGAACGTGAGACACACGACCAGGGCGGTCATGACGGCGCCGGCGACGACGGGGCCGCCGAAGCCGATGTGGTCCGCCGAGAGCGCGAGCAGGGCCAGCGTCTCGCCGAAGCCGATCGCCCACACCGACGCCACGAGCCAGCGCCAGCCGGTGCGGACGAAGAGCGGCAGCGCCGCGGCGACCATGACGGCGCCGAAGAGGACGCCGCCCGTGGTGACGTCCTTGCTCACCAGCATCGGCGCGAGCATCGCTGCGGACATGCCGAAGACGGCCAGCGGCTCCTGGCGGATGCGCAGCGCAGCGGCGACGGCGATCGCGGCGATCAGGCCGGCGAGCGGCGCGGCGGCCGCGGACGCGACCAGGTGGTAGAGCGACGTGGCGGCCCACAGGCTCGCGTAGAGCCCGCCGATCCCGACGCCGGCGGCGGCCAGGATCGCGTCGGAGCGCCATGAGCGCCGGTCGAGCTCGATCGCGGCGCCGAGGAGGGCGAGCGAGACGGCCGTGCCGATGCCCACGCGCATCCCGGGCGTGATCCAGCCGCGGCTCGCGGCCATCACGAAGAGCAGCACGATCCCGAGCACGGTGGCGAGGCCGCCGGCCCAGGCCAGCGTGCGGGCCGCGAAGAGCTGCTCGGCGAGCTTGCCCCAGTCGAACGGCGGTTTGGGCGGCCTCGGCGGCGGCGGCGGCGGGAGCGATGGCGCGGCAGGCGCGGGGGCCGTGACGGCCCGCGTCGGCGCCGGAGTCGCGGCCGGAGCCGGCACCGGGGTCACGGCCGGCGTCGGGGTCTGAGCCGGGCGGGGAGGCGTCGCGCGGAGCGCGTCGACCGAGAGCTCGTTGACGGCCTGCTCCAGGCGGTAGACGCGCTGGGTGAGCGACTGCACGGTCTGCTCGAGGCCGGTGATCCTTTGCTGGGACTGTCCGTCGTTCATCGAATATGCTCCATAGCTCCCATGCTATGTCGGGAAGAGGTCGATTGCAAGGTCCGCTGATCCCAGGCTATGGGGGAGGGATCGGCATGGCATCGGGAAAATCCCTCGACCGGCGTGACGCAACCGCGCCTACAGTGCGCCCATGACCTCGACTCCATCCCACCCAGGCCCCCAGGGCACGATGGTGCCCGCGGCGCGGAGCTCCCGCCCGATCGACCCCGGCGTGACGATCGGCCACGTCCACCTGCGCACGGCGGACATCGACCGTGTGCGCGGCTTCTACGTCGACGTGCTCGGGTTCGACGTGATCATGGAGGCGCGCGACGTTCCCGGGTGGGGCACGACGGGCGACATGCTGTTTGTGTCCGCGGGCGGCTATCACCACCACCTCGGCTTCAACACGTGGAAGTCGGCCGGCGGCGGTCCGCAGCCCGACGGCGTGGCCGGCCTGCATCACGTCGCGATCCGCTACCCTTCGCGGCCGGCGCTGGCGGATGCGCTGCGGCGGCTGCGCGAGGTCGACTGGCCGATCCGGCAGGCGACCGACCACGGCACCCACGAGGCCATCTACCTGGACGACCCCGACGGGAACGACCTCGAGTTGATGTGGGACCGCTCGCCGGACGAGTGGCCGCGCGACGCCGAGGGGCGGATCGCGTTCGCCGACAGCGACCTCGACCTCGATGCGCTCCTGCGGGACGCGCCCGCCGCCTGAGGCCCCGACCGGGAGGGATCGATCATGCAGCTCACGCGGAACGGCACGGCGACTGTGACGGGGCCGGCGGACTGGTTCACCGGCACGGTCTTCATCGACACGCTGGCTGGGCCGGCGGGCGCGTCGCGACTGAGCGCGTCGAGCGTCCGCTTCACGCCCGGTGCGCGCACGGCCTGGCACACGCACCCCAACGGCCAGACGATCTTCGTGGTGGAGGGCGTCGGGCGCGCTCAGCGTCGCGGCGGGCCGGTGGAGGAGATCCGGCCGGGCGACCGCGTCTTCTTCGAGCCGGGCGAGGAGCACTGGCACGGGGCGGCACCGGACCGCTTCATGACCCACATCGCCATGCTCGACGTCGACGACGAGGGCCGAAACGCCGACTGGGGCGAGCACGTGACCGACGAGGAGTACGGAGCCGCGTAGGTTCTCAGGGTCGCCTCACGTCCTTCTCACGAGCCTTGAGTAGCGTGGTGCGATGCGACCGACCAGGTCCGGCGGGGAGGCGGGCCGCGTGGTCCGCCGCCGTCGCCGGCTCCGGGCCCGCCGCGTCGTCGCGCTGGCGGTCCTGGTGCTGCTGGTGCCGGCGGCCTACTCCTACGCAACGACGATGATGCAGCCGTCGAGCCTTCCGCTGTGGCCTCGCAGCGTCGAGTGGCTGCGGGCGCACCACGGCAACTGGTTCGTCGACGAGGTCGAGCACTACTACTACAGCTGGAAGGCACCGGCCCCGGGCGGCCCCCAGCTTCACTCCCTGCCGGCGGTCGGGGTGGGTACCGCGCCCGTGGTGAAGGCGAGGCGGCACCGGTCGGACCCGCGGCCGCCGCGGATCACGCCGGTCTTCTCGCACCCCCTCCCCGGCGAGGGCGTGTGGAAGGGGACCGGCCCGCTCATGCAGGGGCGGCCGCCGGTCATGGTGACGACCTTCCGGACCGAGGTCGGCTATCCGCGCATCGTGGCGTACGTGGCCTGGTTCGACCACACGCGCACGTCGGTCGCGTGGTATCCCGGCCGGTACGAGCCGCCGCGCGCGCCGTCCCGCGGGCCGATGTCCGTCCCCTACGACCAGCGCTGGCGCCTCTTCGCGACGTTCAACGGCGGCTTCATCTATGCCGACGGTAACAACGGCTCGTCGATCGGCGGCAGGATGTACGAGCCGCTCAAGGCGGGCCTCGCGACCCTCGTCGCCTACCGCGACGGCCGCGTCGACGTCACGCGATGGGACGGAGGCCCGGTCGCCGGCCCCGATGTCGCGTTCGCCCGCCAGAGTCTGCCGCTGATCGTCGACAACGGCCGGCTGAACCCGGCCCTGAACGACAGCTCGCAGTGGGGGTACACCCTCGGCAACGCGGTCCGCGTGTGGCGGACCGGGGCCGGGATCGATCGGCACGGCAACCTCATCTACGTCGCCGCGGACTACCAGACGGTGACGACGCTCGCACGGATCCTGCAGCGGGCCGGCGCGGTGCGGGCGATGGAGCTCGACATCAACCCGGAGTGGCCGACGCTCATCACCTACTCGCACCGCGGCGGGCTGGGTCCGGTGCGGGTCGTGCCCAACTACCAGCAGTCGGTGGGGCGATATCTGGTGCCGGACGACCGGGACTTCTTCGCCGTCTACCGGCGCGTGCCCGGCCCGGTGACCGTGCCCTTCCGCTGAACGCCGGCGCGGGCCGGGCCGAAACGATCATCTAGGGTCAGGCTCATGGCGTCGCCGCTCGTCCTGACCCGGCCGCAGATCCTCGCCTTCCGGCGCAGGGCGGGCGCGCTCGACGCACGGCTCCCCTGGGGGCCCGGCTCGCTGCGCCAGGCGGCCTGGGCGGGCCTCCAGGACAGCATGCCGCGGGCGGCGCTCCTCTCGATCCACGCCCGCGTCGAGGGCGCCCACCCCGGTATCTGGGAGGATCCCGCCCTCGTCCAGGTCTGGGGCCCGCGCTTCAGCGCCTACGTCGTGCCGGCGAAGGACCACGCCTATTTCACGCTCGGCCGGTACCCGGACGACGAGCGTGGCCGGAAGGTCGCCGAGGACGCCGCGGATCGCGTTCGGGCCCATCTCGAAGGTCGACGGCTCGGCCACCACGACCTCGGCGAGGGCCTCGG
>Ga0075424_100005290_pt1 | contig 12307 bp, 7 predicted proteins | sample SoiMethybrSBSTD3_FD_75301 | JGI IMG/M metagenome (GOLD analysis project Ga0075424, IMG submission 75301) | Bulk soil microbial communities from a Populus tree surrounding site in Tennessee, USA - Soil MetaG P. TD hybrid SBSTD3 | ecosystem: Environmental > Terrestrial > Soil > Tree plantation... | reverse complement strand
TGGCGTACGAACTGAACAATCGTCCGGACTGGGTTCGGATTCCGCTGACGGGGATTCGGAAGCTGCTCCCGTAGTGGTGTGCGGCGCAACCAGTTGATGGCGAAAGGTTTGTACGGCTGGGGCGGATCATCTGGAGCGACTGTGTTACTGATTGATTGCGACGCCGTTCGTCGCGGCTGAGTCGCAGTAGTTCGGAGAACGGTATGGCAAAACGACCTGCTAAATCACAAGCAGACGACAGCGGCACGGCGGCGCCAGCTCAACCGCGCGCGCGCCGCTCGCGGACGCCTGCAACGACGTCCGAGTCTGCAGAAGTCGCGCAAGCGCTTGGCGCGACGGAGACGCCGGCAGCACCGGCCGAGTCGAACACACAGGCTGCGCGTGGCCGCGCCAAGTCACAGCGTCAGGGCAGTACCGATCGCGTTTCGCGGCCCGAAGCGCTGACGTCCGAATCGGTCTCGATGGCATCGGAGCCGAGCGAGGAAGAGATCCGCATGCGGGCCTATCATCTCTACCTCGAGCGTGGCGGCGTGCCCGGCTACGATTTCGACGACTGGCTCGAAGCCGAACGCGAGCTTCGCGAGAGACGCTGAATGGCTCGCGCACTCTGGAAGGGCTCGATCTCGTTCGGTCTGGTCAACATCCCCATCGAACTGCACACCGCGGTGCGCGATCACCGCCCGAAGTTCCGGATGCTGCACGCGAAGGACAAATCGCCGGTGAAATTCCAGCGCGTCTGCCAGCGCGACGGTACGCCGGTGGCGTGGGAAGATCTCGTCAGGGGCTTCGAGTACGCGAAAGGCCGCTACGTCGTCATCACGAAGGAAGATTTCCAGGCGGCCGCGCTCGAGAAGACCCGCACGGTCGACATCATCGACTTCGTGAACGCTGACGAGATCGACGATCGCTTCTTCGAAACGCCCTACTATCTGACGCCCGCGAAAGGCGGCGAGCGTGCGTACGCGCTGCTGCGCGAAGCGATTCGCGAATCGGGCCGCGTCGGCATCGCAAAGTTCATCCTGCGCGACGCCCAGCATCTGGCCGCGGTCGAAGCGATCGACCAGGCGCTCGTGCTGACGGTCATGCGATTCGCCGACGAGCTCGTCGAAACCACCGGTCTCGACTTCCCGAGCGACGAGGGCGTACGAAAGGCCGAGCTCGACATGGCGAAGGCGCTCGTCAACAGCCTCGCCGCGGAATGGGATCCGGCGAAGTACACCGATCAGTACCGCGAGAACCTCCTGCGCATCATCCAGTCGAAGGTGAAGGGCAAGAAGGTGGAGCTCGAACCGGCCGAGGAGCCGCGGCAGGCGGAGGTCATCGACCTGATGGAGCGGCTGCGCCGCAGCCTCGGCCAGTCTGCCGGCGCCGGCGGGCGGCACGGAGGCATGGAACGCGACCGCGCGGCAGACAAACCAAAGCGCGGGACGACGAAGAAGCACGCTGCACGAAAGCGGGCCCGGCACGCTGCGTAACAGCTGTCAGCTCACAGCGATCGGCTGTCACCTGGCGGCTGATCGCTGACAGCCGAGAGCTGATAGCTTCATGGATCCGATTCTCCAGCCGATGCTCGCGTCGCTGGCTGACGCGCCGCTCGAGGATCCGCATCTCGTTTACGAGCCGAAGTACGACGGCATCCGCGCGATCGCGGAGATTTCGCCCACGCCCCCGGTCCATCTGTGGTCGCGTCTCGGCAACGAGAAGACGCGGCAGTTTCCCGAGATCGCGCGCGCACTCGACAAGTGGGCTCGCAAGCTGAAAGCGCCGGTCGTTCTCGATGGCGAGATCGTCGCGCTCGACGGCAACGGCGAGCCGATCGGATTTCAGAATCTTCAGGGCCGAATCCATCTGAGCGACGGCTCGGTCCCGACCGGTGCACCGGTCGCGTTCATCGCGTTCGACATCCTGCGCGAAGGCCGGACCGATCTCCGCGATCGGCCGTGGACCGAAAGGCGCGCGGCGCTCGAGCGCGTGTTCGGCAAGACCGGATCGCCGCTCCTCCGCATGAGCGCCGTCGCCCGCGGCGACGGACGCGCGCTTCACACCGAGGCGCTCGCGCGCGGATGGGAAGGACTCATCGCGAAGCAGGCCGACTCGCTCTACAAGTCGGGCAAGCGCACGCCGGACTGGCGCAAGCTGAAGATCGTCCACGAGCAGGAGTTCGTCATCGGCGGCTGGACCGAGCCGCGCCACACGCGCTCGTACTTCGGCGCACTCCTGCTCGGCGTGTACGACGACGCGGGCAGGTTGATCTACGTGGGCCACACCGGGACCGGATTCAACGAAAAGGAACTGGCCCGCCTCATGAAGCTGTTGAAGCCGCTCGAAATTCCCGCGTGTCCGTTCGCGAACCGGCCCAAAACGAACGAGCGCGCCCACTGGGTCCGTCCGGAGCTCGTCGCGCAAATCAAGTTCACGGAGTGGACGGCCGATTCGAGACTGCGCCATCCGGTGTATCTCGGATTGCGCGACGACAAGCGTCCGGAGGACGTGCGGCGCGAGGACGTCGAACGGATTCGGCGCGACGCGGCGCCTCGCGCTCGCGTGTCCGCGTCCAACGCGCGACGCGCGGGATCCAGCACTCGAAGATCTCCGTCCGCCGCTTCCGTGCCGAATACCAGCGACATCGTCGAACAGCTCCGCGCGCTCGAGGATGCGCGGCGGGACGGCGTGCTCGCGCTGCCCGATGGCGGCCGACTGAACGTCACGAACCTGAACAAAGTCTTCTGGCCGAAGCAGAAGCTGACCAAAGGCGATCTGATGCGGTACTACGCGCGGATCGCGCCGTTCATCCTGCCGGCGGTTGCCGACCGTCCGCTCGTGATGAAGCGATATCCGAACGGCATCAGCGGTAAATGGTTCTATCAGCATCGCGTCAGCGATCTGCCGCCAGGGGTCACGACCGACGTCGTGAGCGTCGTCGAGAAACGCGCGCAGATCATCGGCGGCAACCTGACCACGCTGCTCTACACGGCGCAGCTCGCCGCCATCTCGCAGGATCCGTGGTTCTCGCGCGTGCAGCATCCGCAGTATGCGGATTACGCGGCGTTCGATCTCGATCCGTCGGAAGGTGTCACATTCGATCGAGTGCTCGACGTCGCGCGATGGATCCGCGACGAGCTCGATGTGCTCGGCGCGATCGGCGTGCCGAAAACGTCGGGTGCATCGGGCCTGCACGTGTACATTCCCATGCCGCCGCGCACGCCGTACGATGCGGGACTGCTCTTCTGCCAGATCGTCGCCACCGTCGTCGCGCAGAAGCACGCGAAGATCGCGACGATCGAGCGCAGCGTGAAGGCGCGCGGCAAGCGTGTCTACATCGATTTCCTGCAGAACATTCTCGGCAAGACGCTCGCGACGGCGTACAGCGCGCGGGCAAGCGACTATGCGGGCGTCTCCATGCCGTTGACGTGGGCCGACGTGGACGCCGGCGTGGATCCGCACGACTTCACGATCCAGTCCGCGCCGGCGAGGGCTGAGAAAGCGGGCGATCTGTGGTCGGCGCTGCGATCGTCGAAAGGCGTGAATCTCGAGCGCGTGTCGCGCTACGTGGACGGCGTCGGCAGCGGGCGCTTGAAAGCCGACAAGTCGTAGTGCTCGAGTAGATCGCCCGGATCGTCGTAGATCGCGAGCGCGCCCTCGAGCGCCGCGTCGTGCCATCCGCCGCAGCGCAGGGCGATGATTCCGATGCCGGCGCGACGCGCCGCTTGGACATCGTACGGCGTATCGCCAATCATCACGACGTCCGCGGCGCTGCATCCAGTCCGCTGCACGGCGGCCAGCACGATGTCGGGATCCGGCTTCGATCGATCCACATCGTCCGACGTCGTCGCCGCGTCGATCAACTTCGTTGCGCCGGCGACGCGGAGCAGAGCCTTCAGTTCTTCGCTGTCCGCCGAGGTGGCCACGGCGAGTGTCTTGCGCTCGTCGTGGAGCCACTCGAGCAATTCGCGCGCGCCGCGCGTCGGTCGAAGCGTCGGGACGAAGTCGTTCAGAAGAATTTCGCGGCGCCGAGCCGCAAGCGCGCGTCCTTCCTCGGAGTCCGCGGAGATACCAATCAGCGCCGGCAGCAGCTTGTCGCTGCCGATGCCGATGAGCGGCCGCACGCGCGAGAACTCGACCCGGGAGCCGCGTTCCGCGAGCGCCCGCACCCACGCCTCAGCGTGTGCGTCGTTGCTGTCGACGAGCGTGCCGTCGATATCGAAGATGACTGCGCTGAACATCGTCGTGCGTCAATGGTCGTTGGTGTCGGTCATTGGTCCGTGACGACCGACGACCAACAGCCAACGACCACATTCAGGGACTTCGCCTTCCCTGGCCTGACTCGTCGCGGATGACTTCGTCGACGTGTTCGTCAACCGGTCGCCACGTTTCACTGGCTTCGCTGCCGGTGCCGGCCGGTCGGTCGACGGCGATCTGTACATCGCCGGACGATCCGCCTTCGCTGCCGACCTCGGCGGTCGGATCGGGCGATGGCGTGTCGACGTCCGCGTCAGTTCCGGGATTGCGATGGGCCACGTTGTTACTCCTGGACTTCCTCGTCTTCCTCGTCTTCAATTTCCTCGTCTTCGACTTCGAGGAATTCGTCGTCTTCGCCTTCACCGACGACGTCGTCGTTCGTCAAGGCGTCTTCGTTCACGTCGTGGATTTCGTCGATTTCGGGCTTCCGATCGCGTTTGTCAGCCATCGTGCGCCTCCTCGCGGATCGGTTTGGCAGCAAGCGCGATACCACTGGAACGAAACGCTGAGCGTCACGTTCGGATTACAATGGACTGCGTTGCGCCCGTAGCTCAGCTGGATAGAGCGTCGGCCTCCGGAGCCGAAGGCCACAGGTTCGAATCCTGTCGGGCGCGCCATGTTTTCGATCGCCGTGTGACAAATGGGTGACAATCCGTAAAACCTCAAGTTCACTTACTGGGGATTTCTACTGACCCACGGCGCGCAGTTGCCGCCGGGGTTCCCACACACACCCGTCATTGCCTTCCTCAGCTCCTTGTCCGTAATGTCAAGTACCGCTGGGTCTGCCGCATGGCGTGCCGACCAGGAATCGCGATTTGATGCTGCTCCCAATGTTTGGATTTTGACGAGCCGGCGACGGGGGAGTGTTCTGCAGATGTAACGCGCTGGCGAAGACGGAATCGAAGTCCAACGTCCCCGCATTGTCAGGTTACGTCACGACGGCCGATGACGAGGTCGTGTTCTCGATTCTTCGCAAACAATTTTGGCGCGCCGCCGCACACGATCGACCGCGTGATCGACGCGATCGTCGGTCACGTTGCAAGCTTCTGTCGCGAGAGCTCACGACGCGAACAGAGGACACGGAAGAATTAGGGCGTTTTCGATATTGATGTAGACGCGGCCCTGAAAGGGCCGCGCTACACGCATCTGGAAACTGCAATAGCCACAGGAGACACCAAGACACAGAGTTTCTCGATCTCCGTGTCTCGGTGGCTGATCTCTCTCTGCGATCTCCTGCAACCTCTGTGTTCTCACCGAATGAGGATCGTCGTGTCGTTCTTCAGCGCGCCTGGCGCCGACGTGAGGTACTTGCCGCCGCTCAACACGATTTGATCGATCGAGAAGCCGTCCTCTTTCACCTGCACGCGCAGCGTCTGCGGGCCGGCCTGCGCGAAGTAGATGTTCGGACCGAAGACGTTGACGCCCCACCCGTTGTCCTGCCAGCCCCAGCCCGATTCGCCGCAGCCGCTGCAGTCCTCGAGGTTCACGCCGCCGCCCGAAGTCGTGCCGATGCGGTACATCGGGTTGCCGTTCGCGTCGACGCTGCCGGAGAATTGAATCATCACCGAGTCGTTTCCCCAGAAATCGTTGTCGGCCTTGCCGCGCAGCCAGAAGTGGTACGCGACGCCGGCTTCGGCTTCGAACGTGATGTCGAAGTAATTGACCGGCGTCGCCAGCGGCGTCGCCAGTTTGGCGGCGCCCAAGTTCGGATTCCACAGGCGCGTGCCGCCGGCGGCGGTCGCATCCGCGACGAGCGACCACGTGCCGGCAATCTTCACCGCATCGGAGGCGTAAAGAAGGATTTCGCGCGCGCGAACCGCGATCGTCAACGACTGCGAGGCGACATTGCCTGCCCAGCCGGCATCGCTGGCCTGCACCGTGAACGTCGACATACCGACCGACGTCGGACTCCCGGTGATCACGCCCGCGGATGAAAGCGCCAGACCATTCGGCAGCGAACCGCTCGCAAGAGTCCAGACGGTCTGACCCGTGCCGCCGCTCGCGACGAGCACGCTCCGATACGTCTGCCGCACGCTGGCATCCGGCAGCGAGACGGTGGCAATCGTGATCGGCAGCGGCGCGATGGAAATCGTCACGGGCGCCGACGCGACGCGCACCGGATCGAACGAATCGTTCGCCTGCACCACTGCCGTGAACGATCCGGACGTCGTCGGCGTCCCGGCGATTACGCCGGTCGCGACATCGAGTCCGATTCCAGTCGGCAGGGCACCGGATGCGACCGTCCACGTCACGACGCCGACCGCTCCCGTGGTGCTCGCGCCGGCAAATCGATACGGAAGGCCGATGCGTCCTGCCGGCGCAGGAGGAATCGACGCGGTGAACGCCGACGCGGTGACGACGAGCGTGACGACCGCGGTCGCAGTATTCGATGCCGAGTTCGCGTCGGTCGCCCGCACGCTGATCGTGAACGTGCCGACGCTCGACGGCGTGCCGCTGATGACGCCGTTGGCGCCAAACGTGACGCCCGCCGGCAGCGCGCCGCCAATCATCGACCACGTCGTTGTACCGCTGCCTCCGGTCGACTGGAGCGTCGCGGAATACGGCGACCCGACAGTTCCCGGCGGGATGGATGTCGTCGAGATCTGCAGCGGAGCAGTTGATACCGCGCCCGGAGCTTTCAACTCGACGATGAACGCATCCTGGCGAAACAGACCGCCGACCTGACCGCCCGGATCGGTGCCGAGCGTCTTGTCCCAGTTCGAGGTGAACAACGCCCACCGTCCATCCTGCGATACGATCGGCCGCGGCTCGTACCAGAAGTACGTCGTCGTTGGGTCGTTGTCGTTTGCAACGTTCGACCGGTGATGAGCAAAGCGCCATACAGTTGCGCCAACGCCCGGCGCGAGATCGGTTTGGATCGCGAGGATCTCCTCGTCCCATGGACGCCACGCGGTGGTGTTCGTGCCGTAACGATAGTTACCAGAGATAAACGGCACCATTGCCGACGGCTGCGCGTTGGTCCACGACTGATGATCAGCGAGATAGATCTCTTTCGGCATCAGCACCGGCGAAATGATGTCCCGCGACGTCTGCGGCGCCGCCAGCGAACGAAGCTGCCACTGCGCCGCGTCCCAGGTCGAGGAGATGCAGCAGTCCTGGTTGGCGTAGTAGCCGTACCCGATTGCATCGTGTCCCATCGGCAGCGCCGTCATCGCCGCGAACTGGTTCGTCGTCAGGTCCCAGAGGTACGACGCCGCGGCGCTGCGCGGCGCCTGCCGATCCGCAATCGTCGGATAGAGCATCACGTACCGGCCGCTTTTGTCCATGAACGCGTGATGCAGATGGAAGTTGAGCACGATGTTCGTCGCAGCGCCGTCGACGGTCGACGCCATCGTGTTCAGCACGCGGCGCGAAGCGGGGTTGGCGCGATCGAGGACGACTACGTAGTAGTGCTGATCCTGCGACATGCCGCCGAAGAACACCGCCAGCCGCTCGACGCTGCCTGCGCTCGAACTGAGCCCGCCGACGTAGGTGCCTGAGAGACCCGACACGATCGTGTCGAGATCCAGAATCGACGTGTAAGTCCCGGTCGTGAAGTTGTACGACGACAGGGTGCGGAGGTTCGTGCCGCTTCCGCTGTAGATGCCGTAGATGATCGAATCGGACACGAAGCTGAATTGCGGCTCGCCCCAGAGCTTCAGCGTTATGCCGCCGTCACCGGTCGTGGACGCCTGAATGCGCGAGGCCTTCAGAGTGGCTGCATCGAACGTAAACGGGATGACCGTCCCGTCGGTGCTCACGACGTAAAAGTACTTCGCACCCACGCTCCACACGTTCTGATGCGATCCCGAAGGGCTGCCATACGAGCGGCCCGGTGCGCCGGGTCTCGTGCTGCCGTCGGTCACGCGCAGAATGCGCGAGCCGAACATCGGATCGGTCATCGCCAGACCGGCGCTGGCCGGCGCCGCGGTGGTCGGCTTCGTCCGGACAACCAGATCGGTGATGGCGTCGTAGCACGTGGGCACGACTGTCGATGATCCGCACGTCTGGATCGCCGGTGCCGGCGGTGGTGGCGGCGGCGGCGGTGGCGGCGGCGGCGGCGGCGGTGGCGGCGGCGGCGGCGGCGGCGGTGGCGGCGGCGGCGCAACAGCGGAGGATTCGGGAAGGATCGTCGTGTCGTTCTTCAGCGCGCCGGGCGCCGCGTTCAGAAATGTCTGCGGCGACAGCACGATCTGATCGATCGACAGTCCGTCCTCGCGCGGCTGAATGCGGATCGTCTGCGCTCCGGTCTGCGCGAAATACAGGAGCGGTCCAAAGACGCCGACGCCCCATCCGTTGTCCTGCCAGCCCCAACCGGAGAGCCCGCAGCCGGAGCAGTCCTCGAGATTGATTTCCGTGCCACTCGTCGTGCCGATTCGGTACGTGGCGCTGCCGGTCGACGTCACCGTTCCGCTGAACTGCACGAACACAGAATCGTTCGCCCACGAATCCGATTCCGCTTTGCCGCGAATCCACAGCCGGTACGGCGTTGCCGCACTCGCGTTGAACGTCATCTCGAAGTAGTTCGCGGGCGACGCCAGTGCCGTCGTCAGCTTCGCCACTCCGGCATTCGGATTCCACAGTCGCGCGCCGCCGGCAGCCGTCGCGTCGGCGGTCGATTGCCACGTGCCGACGATCGTCGTCGCGTGCGAGGCGTAGAGCACCACGTCCGCGACGGCCGTCGGCGGCGGCGCGATTGTGATCGTGTTGTTGACCGCCACCGATACGTTCGCCGACGTTCCGACGTTGCCGGCGGCATCGACGGCGCGAGCCTGCAGCACGTGAACGCCGTTGACGACCGCCGTCGAGTTCCAGTCGATCCGATATGGCGAGGTGTTCGCGCTGCCGACGACGGTGCCGTCGACGAGGAGATCGACGCGCGACACGGCGCGATCGTCGCTGGCGTTGATGCTGACGCTCACCTTGCCGCCGACGGTCGCGTTCGCCGCTGGCGCGGCGATCGATACCGTCGGCGCGGTTACGTCGGCGCCCGAAGACGGCTGCGGATATTCGACGATGATTCCGTAGTGATCGGACGGCGAACCGTCGCCAGGCGTCCTCATCCCGAACCGCGTCATCGTCAGCGGCAGGATGTTCTTGGACCACGCATAGTCGATGCGCTTCCACGTGTAGCCTTCGGGCACACCGCAGCCGGCGCGATTGGCCATGCCCGTGTAGCCTTCCGCCGCGCCGTTCACGTACACCCATGCGTCGGTGTAGCCCGCCTGCCGCAGGTAGTCGAGCGCGGTGTTCTGCGGGAATTGGCCGCAGACGGTCGTTGTGCCTTCGAACACATTCAGATCGCCGATCAAGACGTGCGGCACGCCGGCTGGCATCGCGGCCGCGAGCGCGTCGCGCGTCTGCTGCGCCTGAATGTCGTACACCTGCGAACCGCCGCCCCAGTGCGCCGTGAACACGTTGATCGCTTCGGTGCACGCGCTGTCGAGACAGACCGGCGTCCTGACCACCCACATCGTGTCGGACGGGTTCGGCGCAAGCGACGTATCGAGCTGGGTCCACGTCGCCGGTCCAGCGAAACCGTAGCGCGCGATAATCGCGACGCCGTTCTGTTCGCCCGTGCGAGCCGGCCAGCCGAGCGCGAGCCGCACGTTCTCGGGCGTTGCGCACGGCCACGCTTCGCCCAGGCCGAGCGCGACGACCTCGGGATCGTTTTTGACCTTGTCGACCAGCTCCTGCTGGACCAGGTTGATGCCCCACGCGTTGAGCGGCTGCGTCTGGTCGGTGCAGTTGGGGGTGTCGGCGAACGTGACCGGGTGGCCCGGAAGCGCGATGTCGCCTTTGCCTGATTTGATGTTCCAGTACGCGAGCTTGAAATTGCCCGCAGCTGCCGGGATCGGCAGACCGATCCACAAGGCGCACGCACACACCAACACCGATCCCGTGCGACGGGTGAGAAGCCGCATCGTTGTGCTCCAGGTTTTGTGTAAGTCGAGGCTGGGGGGCTGCCGTGCAGCTCTACGGCAAGCGACGTGCCAGAATGGAACAGCTAGCGAAACAGGCGCCGACGTCGAACAACTCGACTGTATTGATCAACGATTCTGTAAGAACAGAACGCAAAACTGAAATTGCAGAGCTTTTCGAATATAAATTTTGTATTTATGAGCTGAAGGTTAGACGCGCCGCCGCACGAATCGAATCGAACGAGGCATCGAGGCCGCCACCCTGACGAAAGGACAAACGAGGTACGCGACACCACGCGACCGGTGGTCGTGACACCGATCGGGAGGTCGCCCGGAAACAGCCGACGACGTGTCGTGGACCCGATGCCGATCGTGAGGTGAGACAGGCGCTGCGAGGCCAGCGACAGCGCCATGAGACTGAAGAACGCGACCTTCTCTGCCTCGCTCGCGAGTCAGATCAACTCGGGGCTGGTGAGGATCGCGTCGAGCCGCATCAGGCGAGACCGAAGAGTGGACGCGGACGCCGAAGCCGCGTGGTCTGCCGAATCATGGTTCGACACGCTCACTATGAGCGGCGAGTCGAGGGCTCACCACGAGCGTGAATAACGACGCCGTTTTGCAAACCGCGATAGGCGACAACCGGCAATGGCCTGTGCATGTCACGCAGCATCATCGAATAGCGTCACTTCATATTCCTCACGCACGGGACCTTCGCCGCCCATCGGTGATGTCGTTCACTTGCTGCCGCACTCCGCGCGGCAGACGTGAGTAGTACCGATCGAACGCTTCGAGGACAACTTCCTGAACCGACAATCCGGTGACCGCCGAGAGCGCGCGAATCGCCGCGCGCGTTTCGAACGGCAGTCGGACGGTGAGCATCGTGTCGCGCATCGCGCCCTCCTCTACCCCGATCACGGCGCAAGCTCGATTCCGCCCGCTATCCGCCGTTTTGCCTGCGATTACGCGCGCTGCACGCTTACGGCTGGGTGAATTGCGTAGCAATTACACGACGATCCGGAAGAGATGTAGGATGCCGCCGCGATGGACGAAAGCGTTCAAGTTCCACCCTTGGTGATAGGTGTGACTCGTGCAGGCGTCACGCTGCTGCTCGTTGCCGCAAACGTTGCGGTCTTCGTCGTCATGGCCGCGCGCGGTGTTCCGACGATCAGTCCCGGCCCCGACGCGCTCGTCCGATGGGGAGCGATGTACGGTCCTCCGGCAACGCACGGCGAATGGTGGCGCGTCGTCACTGCCATGTTCGTGCACGTCGGGATCATTCATCTCGCGATGAACATGTATGTGCTCGCCGCGGGCGGCGGCTTCGTCGAGCGCCTGTTCGGACACCTGAATTTTTTCGTGCTGTACATGTTGTCCGGCATCGGCGGAAGCATCACCAGCCTCGCTGTGCATCCGGGGACCGTGTCGGCCGGCGCATCGGGGGCGATCTTCGGGATCTACGGCGGCCTGCTCGGATTTCTCCTGTGGCACCGCCACTCGCTGCCCGGTGATGCCGCTCGATCGATGATGAAGACCGCCGTCGCCTTTCTCGGCGTGAACATCGTGTTCAGCCTGGCCAACGAGAACGTCGATCTTGCCGCGCATCTCGGCGGGTTCGTCAGCGGCAGCGCCGCCGGAGCGGCGCTTGCGGCGCCGATGTTCGGATCGCGTCCGCGGTCGCACTTCGTTCACGCGATCGTCGTCGCGGCGGCGGGGGCTGCGTTCGCGGCAGCGATCTTCGCGTCACTGCCGCGCGTCGACGATCTCCTCGCGGAGCTGCGCCGCGTCGAAGCGGTCGAGAAGGACAGCATCCGCATGTACGGAGACGCGCTGCAGAAATTTCGAGACGAGCAGATCGACGCGAATCAAGTGGTACGAGTGGTCGAACACGACGTGCTGCCGCCATGGAACGGCGAGCGTGAGCGGCTCTTGAGCGCGAGGTTTCCCGGCGCCCAGCGGACGATTGCGCAGAAGGTCGCGACCTACATGGCGCTGCGCGGCGACGCGTGGAAGCTCGTCGCCCAGGGCATTCAGCAGGATGACGATGAGATGATCAAGGAAGCGGACGCGAAGGAAGCCGAAGCGGCCGATATTGCGAAGGCATTCAGCGCGACACCGTCAAAGCGCTCGCGCTGAAGAAGCATCGGCCA
>Ga0075424_100005287_pt1 | contig 12309 bp, 12 predicted proteins | sample SoiMethybrSBSTD3_FD_75301 | JGI IMG/M metagenome (GOLD analysis project Ga0075424, IMG submission 75301) | Bulk soil microbial communities from a Populus tree surrounding site in Tennessee, USA - Soil MetaG P. TD hybrid SBSTD3 | ecosystem: Environmental > Terrestrial > Soil > Tree plantation... | reverse complement strand
TCCTGCCGACTCCGATCATCGGCGTGGTGGGTGTGCTCGACGATGCGGCTCGGCGCGCGACGCAGTGGTTCAAGGGACCCGGTCACCGCGTGGCGCTCCTGGGGCCGGAGGCCGTGAGCTTCGGCGGCAGCGAGTACCTCTGGACGCGGCATCGGCGTCTGGCCGGGGCTCTGGCGCCCCTTGACTTCGACACCGAACGCCGCGTGCAGCGCGCCGTGCGCGCCGCGGTGGCGGCGGGGCTGGTCGCGACCGCCCACGACTGCTCCGAGGGGGGCGTGGCCGTCGCGCTCGCCGAGAGCTGTCTCACGGGTCGCGAGCTGGTGGGGTGCGAGGCGGCGCTGCCGGCGGCGGCGCGCGCTGACCTGACGCTGTTCGGCGAGGGCCCGTCGCGCGTGCTGGTGGCGGTCGAGGCGAATGACGCGCGTGAGTTCGAGGGGCTGATGGCGGAGTCGGCGATCCCGTGGCGCTGGATCGGCACCACCGGCGGCGACCGTCTGGTCATCCGGATCGGGACCGACACGGTCGTCGACGTCGATGCCGGCCGGCTCGAGCACGCATGGAGGAGCGGATTTGAACGCCACATGGCGTGACGACGATCGGTTCCACGACGAGTGCGGACTCTTCGGCATCTGGAACCACCCGGAGGCCGGCAACGTCACGTACCTCGGTCTCTACGCGCTCCAGCATCGCGGCCAGGAATCGGCGGGCATCGCCACCACCGACGGCGCCAACTTCCACACCGAGAAGCACATGGGCTGGGTCGCCGACGTGTTCAGTCCGGAGCGGCTCCGTCGGCTGGTGGGCCACCGCGCCATCGGGCACGTGCGCTACTCGACCGCAGGCAGCTCGAATCTCCGGAACGCGCAGCCGATCACCGCGACGACCGCCCGCGGCCCCATTGCGATCGCCCACAACGGCAATCTGACGAATGCCGAGTCGCTGCGCCGCGAGATGGAGCGCGATGGCGCCATCTTCCAGTCGAACTCCGATACCGAGGTCATCCTGCACCTCCTGGCGCGATCCCCGGCCGGACCCCTGGAGGAACAGATCGTCCACGCACTCAAGCAGGTGCAGGGAGCCTACTCGCTCCTCATCCTGACGCTCGACGCGATGTACGCGATCCGCGATCCCTACGGATTCCGTCCGTTGACCCTCGGACGTCTCGGTGACTCGCACGTGGTCGCCTCCGAGACGTGCGCGCTCGATCTCATGGAGGCGAAGTGGGAGCGCGACGTCGAGCCGGGTGAGCTCCTGATCGTTTCGGACGCCGGCCTCCGGTCGCTTCGCCCCTTCGTGACCGGCGAGCGCCTGCAGTGCGTCTTCGAGTACGTCTACTTCGCCCGGCCCGACTCGATCCTGTGGGGCCGCAACGTGCACACCGTGCGCAAGGCGATGGGGCGACAGCTCGCGCGCGAGTACCCCGTGGAAGCCGACATCGTCATCCCCGTCCCGGACTCCGGCACCAGCGCGGCGCTCGGATACTCCGAGGAGTCGGGCACGCCGTACGAGATGGGCCTGATCCGGAACCACTACGTGGGTCGCACGTTCATCGAGCCCAAGCAGGGGATCCGCCACTTCGGCGTCAAGGTGAAGCTCAATCCCATGCGCGAGATGCTCGAGGGGCGCCGCATCGTGGTCGTCGACGACTCGATCGTGCGCGGGACCACCAGCCGCAAGATCGTGCGGATGGTCCAGAGCGCCGGCGCGCGCGAGGTCCACGTACGGATCTCGTCGCCGCCGATCCAGTGGCCGTGCTACTACGGCATCGATACGCCGACGCGCAGGGAGCTGATCGGCTCGAGCCACAGCCCCGAGGAGATCCGGCGCTATCTCGGCGCCGATTCGGTCGGCTACCTCTCGCTCGACGGGATGCTGAAGGCGACCGGCTCGGATCCCGCGCATTTCTGTCATGCCTGCTTCACCGGCAGCTATCGCGTCGGCATCGAGCCCGAGCCGACGCCGCAGCTCCGCCTCTTCGACGCCTGACGTGAAGCCGCTCACGTACCGAGAGTCCGGCGTCGACATCGGCGCGGGCGAGGATGCCGTCCGCCGGATCACGCCGCTGGCCCGCGCGACGAACCGCGCCGAGGTGCTGGGCGGTGTCGGCGGCTTCGCGAGCTTCGTCAGGATTCCGGCCGGCTATCGCGAGCCGGTACTCGTGTCGTCCACCGATGGCGTCGGGACGAAGCTCAAGGTGGCCTTCCTGGCCGGGCGGCACGACACCGTGGGGATCGACCTGGTCGCGATGGGGGTCAACGACATCCTCGTCCACGGCGCCGAACCGCTCTACTTCCTCGACTACATCGCGGTCGGCCGCATCGACCCGGCCCAGATCGAGATCGTCGTCGGCGGGATCGCGGAGGGTTGCCGGCAGGCGGGCTGCGCCCTGGTGGGCGGTGAGATGGCCGAGCACGGCGTGGGTCACTCGCCGGGCGAGTACGACCTGGCCGGCTTCGCGGTCGGTGTCGTGGAGCGCGCGCGGCTCATCGACGGCACGGCCGTGCGCGTCGGGGACCAGCTGCTCGGGCTGGCGTCCTCCGGGCTTCATTCGAACGGGTTCAGCCTGGTGCGGCGGATCGTCTTCGATGTGATGGGGCTCGGCGTTCGCGATTCGTTCCCGGGCACCGGCCGTAGCGTGGCAGACGAGCTGCTCGAACCGACGCGGATTTACGTTCGCTCGATTAAGAAGCTCCTCGAATCGGTCGAGGTTCGCGCGATGGTGCACGTGACGGGCGGGGGTCTTACCGGTAACGTGCCACGCGTGCTCCCGGCGGGCTGCCGCGCTCGGATCTCCCGAAGCGCGTGGTCCGTCCCGCCCGTGTTCGAGGTGCTCCGTAAGGCCGGACGGGTAAAGGATGCGGAGATGTTCCGGACCCTCAACATGGGCATCGGCTACGTCGTGATCGTGCCGCCGGTGGCGTCCGAGATGGCCTTTCGTCTCCTGCACGAAGCGGGAGAGCGCGTGGCCCGGCTGGGTGAGATCGTCCCGGGTGAGCGCGGCGTGGAGCTCGTGGCATGACGCGAGAACGGCTCCGGGTCGGGGTCCTCGCCTCGGGCCGGGGATCGAATCTCCAGGCGCTCCTCCATGCGTCGGCGCGACCCGACTATCCAGCCGAAGTCGTTGTGGTCATCTCGGACCGGGAGAGGGCGGCGGCCCTGGACCGGGCGCGCGCCGACGGGGTCGAGGCGCTGTTCGTCAATCCCAAGGACTTCGGCGACCGGGAGTCGTTCGATCTGGCCCTGGTCCGCGAGCTCACGGCCCGCCGCGTGGGCCTGGTCTGTCACGCCGGGTTCATGCGGATCCTCTCCGTGCCGTACGTGCGAGCGTTCGCCGGGCGCGCCATGAATATCCACCCCTCGCTCCTGCCCGCTTTCCCGGGTCTCCACGCCCAGCGACAGGCGTTGGAACACGGCGCGAAGGTCGCGGGGGCGACCGTCCATTTCGTCGACGAGGGAGTGGACACCGGCCCGATAGTCCTGCAGGCGAGCGTGCCGGTGCAGCCGGACGACACGGAAGAGTCACTGTCCGCCCGCATTCTCGCCGAGGAGCATCGCCTCTATCCGGAGGCCGTTCGTCTGTTCGCCGAGGGTCGTCTGGAAGTCGTTGGACGGAGGGTCATCATCCGATGAAGATCCGGCGGGCCCTGATCAGCGTTCACGACAAGACCGACATCGTCGCATTCGCCCAGGCCCTGACCACGCTCGGCGTCGAGATTCTCTCGACCGGCGGCACCGCCAAGCTCCTCCGAGACGAGGGCGTGCCCGTTCGAGAGGTCGCAGACGTCACCGGGTTCCCCGAGATGCTGGACGGCCGGGTCAAGACGCTCCACCCGAGGATCCACGGAGGCATCCTGGCCCGCCGCGACCTGCCCGCGCACCTCGCGGCGCTCGAGAAGCACGAGATCGATCCGATCGACCTCGTGGTGGTGGCGCTTTACCCGTTCGAGGCGACGGTGGCGCGGCCGGGCGTGACGCGGGCGGAGGCGATCGAGAACATCGACATCGGCGGGCCGGCGATGATCCGCTCGGCGGCGAAGAACCACGCGAGCGTCGGCGTCATCACCGCGGCGTCGCAATACCAGGCTGTCCTCGACGAGCTTCGCGCGAGCGGCGGATCCCTGGGCGAGGCGACGCTCTATCGGTTGGCCCAGGACGCATTTCGCCGGACCGCGCAGTACGACGGGGCGATCGCGGCCTACCTGGCGAGCGACTCGGCGACCGAGCGGCCGGCCGTTCCGGACGAGGCGTTTCCGTCCACGCTCAGGCTCCAGGGCGAACGCGCCCTCACGCTGCGCTACGGAGAAAATCCACATCAGGCGGCGGCGTTCTACCGGCAGGACGGCGCGCCCGCGGTCGGGCTCGGCAGCATGCGCCAGCTGCACGGACCGGAGCTCGGCTACAACAACCTCCTGGACTTCTCGGCGGCCCTCTCGCTCCTGCTCGAGTTCGACCGGCCCGCGGCGGTCGTCATCAAGCACACGAACCCCTGCGGCGCCGCCCTCGGCGACACGGTGGGCGCCGCGATGCTTCGCGCGAAGGCGTCTGACCCGGTGTCGATCTACGGCGGAATCGTCGGCGTCAACCGGACGCTCGACGCCGCCGTCGTCGAAGCGCTCGCGGGGATCTTCGTGGAGATCCTGTTCGCGCCGTCGTACACGTCCGACGCGCTCGAGGAGCTCAAGCGGACGAAGAAGCGCTGCCGGGTGTTCGAGGTGTCCTGCGATCGCCGAGCGCTGCCGGCGCGGCTCGCGGAGTACCGGAGCGTCCTCGGGGGCCTGCTCGTACAGACGGTGGATCTCGACGATCTGGATCCGGCGGCGCTCCGGACGGTCACGCGACGAGCCCCGACCGACGCCGAGCGCGAGGCGCTTCGCTTCGCCTGGCGCGTCGCGAAGCACGCGAAGTCGAACGCGATCGTGCTGACGACGGCCGACCAGGTCATCGGCGTCGGCGCCGGACAGATGAACCGGGTCGATTCCGCGCGCCTGGCGGTGATGCGCGCTCAGAGCCAGGGTCTCGCGACCGCGGGCACCGTGTGCGCGTCGGATGCATTCTTCCCGTTCCGTGACGGGCTGGACGTTGTGGCCGAGGCGGGCGCTACCGCCGTGATCCAGCCCGGCGGCTCGCTGCGCGACGAGGAAGTCATCGCCGCGGCCGAGGCGCGGGGCATGGCGATGATCTTCACGGGGCTGCGTCACTTCCGCCACTAGGCCCGAGTTTCCGATGAGCCAGCCCGAACGCATCTACGGCTACCGCGAGCTCACGCGGATCCTGACGCTCACGCCGCGGCGCGCCGGACAGCTGCGCCGGCTGGAGCTCCTGCGGGGCGACTCGGGCTACACGTTCCGCGACCTCCTGGCGCTGCGCGCCGCGAGCGCGTTGCTCGACGCCGGCGCCTCGGTGCGCCAGATCCGGGCCGCCCTGACGGCGCTTCGCCGCCAGGATCCCGGGCTCGAGCAGCCCCTCGCCGAGCTCCGCCTGATCGTGGAAGGCGACCGCCTCCTCGCCCAGTCCGATCGCGTGCGCTTCGACCCGCGCACGGGGCAGATGGTCCTGGCGCTCGACTCGGGCGGGCTCGAGGAAGCGGCCACCGCCACCCTGTCGACGGGCCTCGTTCGCCCCCTCGCGCCGCCGGCCGACCAGGCCGAGACGTGGTTCGAGCGGGCCAGCGAGTGGGACGGTGACCCGGCCCAGTGGGAGGACGCGATCGTCGCCTACCGCCGAGTCGTCGCCATCGATCCGACGTACGCGGCCGCCTGGAACAACCTCGGCCTGCTCCTGCATCGGATGGGGCGCTATGACGAGGCCGAGAGCGCGTACGCCTCGGCCCTCGAGCAGGATCCGAACTGCTCCGAGGCCGCCTACAATCTGGGCTCGCTCCACGAGGACCGCGGCGCGCCCGAGGAAGCGATCCTCGACTATCGTCGCGCGCTCCAACTCTCACCCGACTATGCCGACGCCCACTTCAACCTGGCCGGGGCCCTGGCGCGCAACGGTCGCGACGGCGAGGCCATCAAGCACTGGCAGCGCTACTTGGAGCTCGACTCCGGTAGCCCGTGGGCCCGCATCGCGCAGGCCCATCTCGATGGCGTCGAGCCGCCGGACCCGCCGCGATGAGAGTCCTGATCGTGGGCGGGGGAGGGCGGGAGCACGCGCTCGCCTGGAAAATCGCCCAGAGCCCGCTGGTCGAAGCGGTATTCGCGGCTCCGGGCAATCCCGGGATCGCCCGCCACGCCTCGTGCGTCGACATCGGCGTGGACGCGCACGACGACCTCGTGGCCGTCGCGCGGCGCGAGCGGATCGATCTCACGGTCGTTGGTCCCGAGATTCCGCTCGTGGCCGGGCTCGCCGACAAGCTTGCGGATGCGGGCCTGACCGTCTTCGGGCCGAGCGCGCGCGCGGCGGCCATCGAGGGCTCAAAGGTGTTCTCGAAGAGCCTGATGTCAAGCGCGGGCGTCCCGACGGCGCGGTTCGCGGCCTTCGATCAGCCCGCCGGCGCGCGCCGTTATTGTCGCGAGCTGGGCGCACCGCTGGTCGTGAAGGCCGACGGGCTTGCCGCCGGCAAGGGCGCGATCGTCTGCCGGACTCTCGAGGAGGCCGACGCGGCGATCGCCGAGTGCATGGAGCGCCGGGCCTTCGGTCTCTCTGGAGCGCGCGTGGTCGTCGAGGAGTTCATGGTCGGCCAGGAGGTCTCCTTCTTCGTCCTGGCGAACGGGAGCGACGCCCTGCCGCTGGCCGCCGCCGAGGACCACAAGACGGTCTTCGACGGCGATCAAGGCCCGAACACCGGCGGGATGGGATGCTACTCGCCCGTCGCTACCTTCGACGAGGGCATCGAGAAGCGGGTGATGGAGACGATCGTGCGGCCGACTCTCGCCGCGCTCGCCCGCCAGGGCGCGCCCTATAGGGGCGTCCTCTACGTCGGGCTCATGCTCACGGCCGATGGACCGAAGGTCGTCGAGTACAACTGCCGCTTCGGCGACCCGGAGTGTCAGGCCCTCGTGGTGCGCGCGCCCGGCGACCTGGTCCCGCTGCTCCTGGCGGCGGCGAGAGGCGACACGTGGCCGCCGCCGGTATCATGGCCTGCGCGGGCGTCGGTCTGCGTGTGCGTCGCGTCGGGCGGCTATCCGGGCAAGTACCCCACCGGGCTTCCCATCCGCGGCGTGGACGCCGCCGAGGCGAAGCACGGCGTGCAGGTATTCCACGCGGGCACCGCGACGCGCGAGGGGCAGCTGGTCACGGCGGGCGGGCGCGTTCTGGGTGTGACCGCCGCGGCCGACACGCTCGAGCACGCGATCGCGACCGCGTACGCGGCGATCGGTGAGATCTCGTTCGACGGCATGCACTATCGGACGGACATCGGACGGAGGAGGAGACCGTGACTGGACCAGTTCGCGTGGGTATCGTGCTCGGCAGCGATTCCGACCTCGAGGTCATGTTGGAAGCGGTGAAGGTCCTCGACGCCCTCGAGGTCGGCAGCGAGGTGGTGGTGGCCTCGGCTCACCGCACCCCTGAGCGTACCCACGAGTACGCCTCGACCGCGCACGCACGCGGGATCGGCGTGCTGATCGCGGGCGCCGGCGGAGCGGCGGCTCTTCCGGGTGTGCTGGCCGCCAGCTCACCGCTTCCGGTGATCGGCGTTCCGGTGGCCGCGACGCCGCTCGGGGGTCTCGACGCGCTCCTGTCGATTGTGCAGATGCCCAAGGGCGTACCCGTCGCGACTGTGGCGATCGGAAAGTGGGGCGCTGCCAACGCCGGCATGCTCGCTGCCCAGATCCTGGCGGTTGGGGACGCCGCGCTCGCCTCGCGGCTCGCGGCCTATCGCGAGAAGCTGGCCGATGAGGTCGAGGAGCGGGCGCGTCGCGTGGCCGCTCAGATGAAGTCGGGCGGCGCCCCGAAGTCGGGGACGTGACGGATCGCCCGCGCCTCATTTCTCTCGATCCGGTGGCGCCCGCGCCGGCCGGGCTACGAGCGGCGACGGACATCCTGCGCGCCGGCGGGGCCGTGGCGTTTCCGACCGAGACTTTCTACGGCCTGGCCGCCGCCGCGCTCGATCCGGCGTCCGTCAAGCGCATCTTCGCGCTGAAGGGGAGACCCGACTCCAAGCCCCTGCTCGTCCTGGTCGACTCCGTCGCCATGGCCGAGACCGTCGCCCACGTGAGCGAGCCCGCGCGAGCTCTAATGAAGCGCTACTGGCCCGGCGCGCTCACGCTCGTCTTGCCGGCGCGCGCGATCGTGCCCGCGGACGTGATGGCGGGAACGGGCACGCTTGGGGTCCGCGTCTCGTCCCATCCGATCGCGCACGCTCTCGTGCGGACCCTCGGCGAGCCCGTGACGGCGCCGAGCGCAAATCCCTCGGGGCTCGAGCCCCCGACGACGGCCCGTGCGGTCGTCGCCTACTTCGGCGACGGGCTCGACCTGGTGCTGGACGGCGGACCGACGGCCGGCGGCGTGCCGTCGACAGTGCTCGACATGACGGTGGACCCACCGACGATCATCCGGCAGGGCGCCGTCGTGGTGACCTGACGTGAAGGTCACGGGCGTCGTCCAGGCGGGGGGCAAGAGCACGCGCATGGGCGGGCAGCCGAAGGCCCTGATCCAGCTCGGCGGCCGGTCGATCGTCGAGCGCGTCGTCGCGGCCCTCACGCCCGTCGTCGACGACTTGCTGGTCGTCACCAACACGCCGGAGCTCTACGCGTTCCTCGGGCTGCCGATGGTCGCCGACGTCTACCCCGACCACGGCTCGCTCGGGGGCATCTATTCGGGTCTCAGGGCCGCGGGCGAGATCGCGTTCACGGTCGCGTGCGACATGCCGTTTCTGCACCCCGAGATCGTCCGGCTGGTCATCGCGCGCGCCGGTGAGGGCGATGTCGTCATTCCGCGAGTCGGCGAGCAGCTCGAGACCATGCACGCCGCCTACGGCAAGGCGTGCCTGCCGCCCATCGAGGAACGTCTGCGCGCCGGGCGGCTCAAGATCGTGGGATTCTTCGACCGCGTGCGCGTGGTCGAGATCGGCGAGGCTGAGGTCGCCCGGGTTCGCGACCCGGCGGTCGCGTTCATGAACGTGAACACCCCGGACGAGCTCGAGCACGCCCGCGCGCTCGTGGCCGAGCTCGGCTGACATGAGCCGGCGGCGACCGGTCGGGCTCGTGCATTACCATGAGCTCGGGCTCAAGCGCGGCAACCGCCCGCTCTTCCTGCGCCATCTCGCCCGCAATCTCCGCCGCGCGACGTCCGACCGGGGGCCGCTGACGCTGCGGCAGGTCTCGGGCCGGGTGCTGCTCGACCTCGAGAATCATCCCGATCCGGCGGCGGTGCGCGAACGCGTCCAGCGTGTGTTCGGGGTCTCGAGCGTCGCGCTCGCCTATCGCGTCGCCTCGACCGTCGAGGCGATGAAGTCGATCATCGCCTGGCTCGTCGAGGGGCAGACCTTCGCGTCGTTCCGGATCACCGCGCGGCGGGCGTTCAAGACCTACCCGATGACGAGCGTGGAGCTGAATCGCGAGCTCGGCGCCTTCGTGCTCGAGCGCGTCGCCTCCCGCGTCGACCTGCGCCACCCGGAGGTCGAGATTCACGTCGAGGTGATGCCGGCCGAGACGTTCGTCTACGTCGATCCGGTGCCCGGCCCGGGCGGGCTGCCGGTCGGCGCGAGCGGAACGGTGGCCGCGCTCCTGTCCGGTGGAATCGATTCGCCGGTCGCGGCCTGGCGCATGATGAAGCGCGGCTGCCGCGTGCTCTTCGTCCATTTCCACAGCGTGCCGTACCTGCCGCCGACCTCCCAGGCCAAGGCGCGCGCGCTCGTCGGGCTCCTGACCCAGTGGCAGTACGACTCCACGCTGATCCTCGTGCCGTTCGCCGAGATCCAGCGCGAGGTCGTGCTCACCGTTCCGCCGCCCGCCCGGGTCGTCGTCTACCGGCGGCTCATGGTTCGCATCGCCGAGGCGCTCGCCAAGAAGCACGGGGCGGTCGCGCTGACGACGGGGGAGAGCCTCGGCCAGGTGGCGTCGCAAACCCTGTCGAACATCGCGCGGATCGACGAGGCCGCGGGCATGCCGATCCTGAGACCGCTGATCGGCATGGACAAGCTCGAGATCACCGACCAGGCCCGGCGGCTCGGCACGTTCGAGATCTCGATCGAGCCCGACGCGGACTGCTGCACCCTGTTCGTCCCCAAGCATCCGGCCACGCGCATGTCGGAGCATGAGGTGAGTGCGGTCGAGTCGCGCCTGGACATCGCGCGGCTGGTCGCCTCGGGATGCGACGGCGCCTCCGTCGAGGCGTTCGAGTTCCCGTCGTGAGCTCCACGCTCACGTTCCTCGGCGCCGCCGGCACCGTCACGGGCGCGAAGTTCCTGCTGACCGCCGATGGGACCCGGCTCTTGATGGAATGCGGCATGTTCCAGGGGCTGCGCGAGCTCCGCGTGCGCAACTGGCAGGCGCCGCCGGTGGAGCCCGGAACGCTGGCCGCGGTGGTGCTCTCGCACGCGCACATCGATCACTCTGGCTACCTGCCGCGGCTTGCCCGGGACGGATTCGAGGGCCCGATCTTCTGTTCGCCGGGCACCGCAGATCTCTTAAAGATCATGCTGCCGGACGCCGCGCGCCTTCAGGAAGAGGAAGCCGAGTTCCGCAACCGCAAGGACGCCACGAAGCATCGCCCGGCGCTGCCCCTGTTCACCACCGCCGATGCCGATCGGGCCCTCGCGCTCGTGAAGCCTATCGCCTTCGAGCAGCCGTTCGCCCCGGCCCTCGGCTTCGATGCCCGGTTCCGCATGTCCGGCCACATTCTCGGCGCTTCCACCGTCGAGGTCGTTACCGGCGGGCGCCGGCTCGTGTACTCCGGCGACCTCGGACGGTACGACGTGCCGATCATGCGCGATCCGGTTCAGGTCGCAACCGCCGATACGTTGCTGATCGAGTCCACCTATGGTGACCGCCTTCATCCGCCTGGCGACGCCGCGCCGATCGTCGAGCAGGCGGTGCGGCGGGCGGCCGAGAAGCGCGGCTGGTTGCTGGTCCCGGCCTTTGCCATCGGGCGCACCCAGGATCTGCTCTACGTGATTCGCGAGCTCGAAGAGGCCGGCCGGATTCCGAAGCTGCCGGTCTATCTCGACAGCCCGATGGGGATCGAGTCGACGAAGATCTACGCGCGCCACTCGGAGGAGCACGACGCGGACGTGGCGCGCGTCGAGGCGGAGGGCAAGCGGCCGTTCATGCCTGCGCGCTTCCAACTGAGCCCGACCGGCGAGGATTCGAAGAAGCTCAACGGCCTTGAGGGGCCCGGCATCGTCATCGCCGGCAGCGGCATGGCCACCGGCGGCCGCATCCTCCATCACCTTCGCCATCGCCTGCCCAACGAGCGAACGACCGTGCTGTTCGTCGGCTATCAGGCCGCGGGAACGCGCGGCCGGCAGCTCCGTGACGGCGCTGCGAAGCTCAGGATCTTCGGCGAGGACGTCCCCGTCCGCGCCGCGATCATGAGCACCGATGCCTTGTCGGCTCACGCGGACCAGGCGGAGATCATCCGCTGGCTTCGCGGCTTCTCACGGCCGCCGGGAATGACGTACTGCGTGCACGGTGAGCCCTCGGCTGCCGCCGCCCTCCGCGACGCGATCGAGAGACAGCTCGGCTGGCGCTCCGCCGTCGCCGCCGACCGCCAGCAGATCGACCTCTGAAAACCGTCCGAAGCCCGCCCGGCAGGCAAAATCCCCATCATATTGATAGCTTGACACGCGGAAGCCACAACCGATATGGTGCCGATATGACGATCGTGGGCCTCGGCGCCGATCACGCGGGATTCGCCTTGAAGGAAGATCTCAAGGCGTGGCTCATCGACCACGGCCACGACGTCGTGGACTTCGGCACGCAGTCGACCGATTCGGTCGATTACCCCGACTACGCCGTCGCGGTCGGCACGGCGGTGGTCACCGGCAAGGCCACGTGCGGCGTTCTCGTGTGCGGCACGGGCATCGGGATGGCGATGGCCGCCAACAAGCTGGCCGGCGTGCGCGCCGCGGCGTGCAGCGACGCGTTCAGCGCGCGTATGAGCCGCGAGCACAACGACGCGAACATCCTCTCGCTCGGCGCGCGCATCACTGCGCGCGAGGCCGCCATCGAGATTCTCGAGACCTGGCTGGGGGCGCAGTTCCAGGCGGGCCGGCACGCCCGGCGGGTCGACAAGATCCTCGCGCTCGATGACGCGCGAGGTCAGGAGTCGCCGGATGAGCAAGCTGGCTGACGTCGATCCCGAGATCGCCAAGGCGCTCCGCGGCGAAGCGCAGCGCCAACACCGCAACCTCGAGCTGATCGC
>Ga0075424_100005286_pt1 | contig 12310 bp, 6 predicted proteins | sample SoiMethybrSBSTD3_FD_75301 | JGI IMG/M metagenome (GOLD analysis project Ga0075424, IMG submission 75301) | Bulk soil microbial communities from a Populus tree surrounding site in Tennessee, USA - Soil MetaG P. TD hybrid SBSTD3 | ecosystem: Environmental > Terrestrial > Soil > Tree plantation... | reverse complement strand
ACGCGGCGCAGGAACTTCACCGCGAGCTCGCCGTCCACCACGCGATGATCGAACCCGATCGAAGCGTTCATCATCGGGCGTGCGACGATCTGGCCGTCCCGGATCACGGGGCGTTCGACGATCTTGTGGACGCCGAGGATCGCGACCTCGGGCACGTTGATCACGGGCGAGGAGTTGATCGCCCCGTAGACGCCGGCGTTCGTGATGCTGAAGGTGCCGCCCGCGATCTCGTCGGGCTTGAGCCGGTCGGTACGCGCGCGCGCTGCGATGTCGTTCACCTCGGATGCGATCTGCACCAGGTTCTTGCGGTCGCAGTCCTTGAGATTCGGCACGATCAGGCCCTTCTCGTCGCGGCCGACCGCCATCCCGATGTTGTAGTAGCGCTTCACCACCATGCTGTCGCCCCGCACCTCGCCGTTCACCCACGGGAACTCGCGCAGCGCGATCACGCTCGCCTTGATGAAGAACGGCATGTAGGTGAGCCGGGTCCCCTGGGCTTCCAGCTTCGGGCCCCACTCCTTCTTGAGCGCGACGATCGCGCCCATGTCGGCCTCGTCGAAGCAGTGGGTGTGCGCGGCCGTGTGCTTGGCGCGCACCATGTTCTCGGCGATCAGCTTGCGCACCTTGGAGAACGGGATCACTTCCTCGCGCGGACCGCCCGCCGCCGCCGCAACACGCGCCGCGAGGAACGCGGGCGGTGCAGCGGGCACCGCCGGCGCGGCCGCCCGGGCTGCCGGCGCCGCCGCCGGGCGCTCGGTGCGCGACTGGAGGTACTGCATCAGGTCGTCGCGCGTGACCCGGCCCGCCACGCCCGAGCCGCGGATCGCCGCGACCTCGTCGGCGGCGAGATTGTTCTCGCGCATCATCTTCCGCACCGCGGGTGAGAGGTTGCGCTCCTCGATCTCGGCGCCGCCGTTGCCGCTCGAAGCCGCACCCGGCCGAGCCGGTGCGACCGGGGGCGCTGCGGTCGCGGTGGCGCCGGCCGCGCCGCGGGGCGCGCTCACCGCGGCCGCTGCGCGCGCCGCCGCCTGCGTGACCGCGGCCGAGGTCATCGCGGCCGGAGCGGCCACGTCGGACTCACTGGCCTCGCCCGCTCCCGACAGCTGCCCGATCTCGGTACCCACCAGCACGGTGGTGCCCTCCTGGACCACGATCTTCTCCAGGATGCCCTCGGCGGGTGATGGGATCTCGACGTTGATCTTGTCGGTCTGGATTTCGACCAGCGGCTCTTCCTTGCGCACGCGGTCTCCAACCGCCTTGAGCCACTTGGAGACCGTTCCTTCCGCCACGCTCTCACCGAGCTGGGGCACCACGATCTTGATCGGCATGGGACTCGATCCCCTCCGGGATGGTCAGGGCATTGGGGCGGCGCGGGCCCTCGAGGCCCCACGCCACGAAATCACGACGAATATAGCGAATTCAGAGGTTTTGATGCATCTGGCGGCTTCGGCGCCGCCTCGAAACCGCAACTCGCGTCAGGCCTTGAGCCTTCAGCCGCCCATCCGCCGCGCGGCCTCCCGGCGCTCGAGCCGGTGGCGCCGGCGCTCCCGCGCCCGCGCGTGCTCTTCACGGTCGGCGTCGGTCTCGAGCTCGAGCGGCGGAACCGGCGTGGGCCGGCGCGTGACCGGGTCGAGGGCAACGAAAGTCACGTACGCCGTGCTGGTGTGCCGGTGCTCGCCGGTGAGCAGGTCTTCGGACTCGACCTCCACCCGGATCTCCATGCTGCTCTTGTCGACCAGCGTGATGCGCGCGTGGAGCAGCGCGAGCTGCCCCACCTGGATGGGCGCCAGGAACGCCATCTCGTCGAACGCCGCCGTCACCACCGGGCGCCGGCAGTGGCGGTTCGCGGTGACCGCGGCCGCCATGTCGATCCAGTGCATCACCGTCCCCCCCAGCACGCTGCCGTGAACGTTGGCGTGGTGCGGGAGGACGATGTGGGCCATCTCGGTGGCCGAGGCCGACGGCTTGTGTGAAGTGGGCTCTCGTCGCAAGCCGCGCAGTATACCTGAAAGCGCGACGGCCGGGCCCCGATCGGGAACCCGGCCGTCCACGCGGTTGCTGAGAACTAGTTGAGCTTCACGCTCCGGAGCTTGAAGACTTCCTTGCCCACGCGGAGGCGCAGGAAGTAGACACCCGGACCCGCGTTCTTGCCGCTGTCGTCACGGCCCTCCCACTTCTTGCTGTATTGGCCTGCCGGCATGGTTCCCTTGGCCAGCAGCGCCACGCGGCGGCCGAGCACGTCGTAGATCGCCAGCTCGACGTCGTCCTTGCGCGGCAGCGAGAAGTTGATGGTCGTCGTGCGCGCGGGGTTCGGGAAGGCGCTGAACTCCACCAGGCCCGAGTGGCCGTCGCCCACGCCGGTCGGGAAGGCGTGCTTGAAGATGTCGCTCGCAAACCGCGGGCAGATGCGGAACGTGCCGCTCGCGAAGTGCAGGATGCCGGTCACGTCCACGATGGAGCCCGAGTCGGGCGGCACGACCGCGTTCAGCACGCCGTTCAGATTGGAGACCAGGATCGTGTCGAGGAAGGTGCAGCACGGTCCGGCCGCGAAGAAGCTCTGGCCGAGCGTGCGCTTCTCCGCGACGCGCAGGTCCACGATCTTGATCAGCATGCCTTCCTTGTCCTCGCCGTTGTCGATGTTCCCTGCGGCGTCGCAGGTCGAGTCGGTGAGCGACGTGATGTCCTTGCCGACTCTCACCGGCGGAATCCCGGGATTCCCGGTGTTCTGGAGGAACACGTTGTTCACGACCTCGGTCTCGCTGCCGAACTCCTGAATCTGGCCCGCGATCAGGTACCGCTTGCCGAGTTGGAGCCCGGAGCTCGGGCCGAACACCGAGACGCCGCTGCGATTGGCCGCGTTGGCGTCCTCCATGTACTGGAGCGACCCGAACTGGCCGGTCCCGACGCCCGACACCGTGAGCCGCACGCCGGGTGCGGAGCCGGTGCCACCGAACTTCGACCGGTCGGTGCAGACCGAGCCCGACAGACTCTCGGGAGCGGCGGCCTGGACCTGCGCCACGCTGAGCACGCCGTTGATGAACGTGCGGTTCTGGGTGGACATCAGGCAGCTCGGGCAGCTCTGGGAGCCGATGCCGGCCGCCGTGACCGTCTCGCTCGCGCCTTCGGGACGGACGCTCGTGATGTTCAGATCCACGGAGCGGCCGCCGTTCGTCACGGTCGCAAGATCCACGGTCGAGCCGTCGATCCCCGAAGCGAGCGAGTACTTCGTTTCATCCTCCGCCGTCGCCGTGTCCACTCTGCGGCCGAAGTCCATGCGGATCGTCTCGTTGCTGGTCCCCAGGATCACCGGTCCGTCCTGCTGGCCGGTGAAGGTGTCCGCGATCGGGTAGGCGTCCGACAGGCTGGTCGCGAACGATCCCAGGATGTCGTCGCTGTCACGGATCTGGATGCGGTACGAGGTGAAGGCCGGCGAGCCCGACGTGCCTTCGTTCACGATGCCCTGGATCGAGTCGATCAGCGTGCCCACCGAGGGCGGCGTGAAGGTGGTGAGCGTGTTGCCGTCGATCAGTACGCTGTCCGAGGGGCTCGCGACGCTCACGACCAGGAACGAGTTGGTCGGAAGGCCGGGACGTCCGTTCTGGGTCGAGGTGCGGCCCACGCGCAGCGTGCCGCGCACGCGCACCAGGCAGCCTTCCCACGGCTCCTGCGTGCTCCCCGGAATCCAGCTCATCTGGCTCGTGGTGAGGATCTTGAACGGCGGCAGCGGGTTCCCCGAGCTGATCTTGCGCACGACGAGATCGTTCGTGCTCTGGATGATATCCGGGCCTTCGATTTCGGTCGTCCCGTTGGCGCCCGCCGGGAACTCCTGCGTGGTGCCGTACACCGCGACGCTGTCACCGAGTGCGTAGCCAAAGTCGAGCCCGGCGTAGTTGTAGGCGCCCGAGAAGACCTGGACGCCGCCGAACGGATTGCCCTGGCTGTTCTGGATGTAGAAGGCGAAGGCCGAGGGCTTGGCGTCGAACCCGATGATGATGCCCTTGATCCCGAGCACCGTGTCCCCGCCTGCGGGCGAATACTGGGCCGGGTGGCAGGGCGCCAGCGTGGTGTCCGATTGCTCGACGTCGAAGATTTTGAGCGTGTCGGGACACGTTCGGTACGGGGGCCCGGGCGGATACTTGTACTTCACGATCTGGGCGCTTGCGGTGCTTGCGAGCAGCGTGATGCCGAGCAGCGTTGTGACCAGTTTTCTCATGACGGCGTCCCTCGGTTTGCAGGTCGTCGATGCGGCGATGAGCGAAGGGATGAGACGGTGGACTGGCTGGCTCCCTCCTTAAGCGGGCGGCAGGAAGATCCGCTCTAAGTCATTCAGCACGAAAGCTTCACGGGCTGTAGTGGGGGAGCCCGAGCCGGATTATACCAGCCCCCCGCGCGCGGTTACAGGCGAATCATCGTCCTGAAGCGGGCTCCGCGATCCGGGAAAAACCGGTCAGAAACTGAACGGGTTGCGTGGCGTGGATTGCACGGGGCAGCCGGGTCTCAGGGTGCGAGCAGGCCGTTCGGGTTCTGGAAGAGCATCCGGTGGAGCAATCGCCAGGAGGCGAAGAGAGATCGGTTGCTGGGCGGCGGCGGCAACACCGAACGAATCGGGAACGTCACCACGATGAGCCGGCCGGGGAACCGGTTGACGGTCATGGCGAGGGGCAGCGGCGGCTGCGGGTCCGTGGGGGACAAGAGCCCCGAGGAGTCGGCGCTGGCGGCCACCTGGCTGACGTCGAACGGCACGAAGGCCCGGATGCCGGGAGGGGTGAGGTCGGGGTACGACGGCCGCTGCATGCGCATCAGCGTGTCGGCGTACATGCGCGAGTGCAGGTTTGCCGTTGTATTCACGCCGATCCCCACCGTGGAGTCCTGGGTCCCGCTGTCGTACTGCTGATAGAGGCGCTGGCAGTTCATGTAGCGGGTCACGAAGTCCTCGCGCAGCGTGCCGAAACAATTGTGGCCCTCGATGAGATAGAGGCCCTCGAGGAGCAGGCGGCCTCCACCCTGGATGAAGACTCCGATGCTGTCCTGATAGGTCTGCATCGTGGGCGAGATCTCGGTCTCGTAGCCGCGATACCAGACGATCGCGTCGAACTGGCGGAAGGTCTGCATCAGGTCGCGGGCGGACCGGAACGGATTCGAGAACTGGAGCCTCAGGATGCTGAAGGTCCCGGCCGGAAGTTGCACGTAGGCCGGGTGAGTCAGCTCGTTGTAGGGGTTGGCCGAAGCGGCGCGGGCGCACACGTTGGCGTACATGGTGTCCACGCCGAAGTTGCTGTTGCTCGTGCTGCGCGAGTCGTCGATCACGAGCAACCTGCCGTGCAGCGTCGTCGGGTCGAGGACCGGCGACGGCGCCCGCACGAACCAACGCATGCTGACGGCCGGTCCGGAGAGCCCGCCGTCGTCCACCGCTTGCACGAACAGCGTCCGGTAGCCCGTGCGATAGGTCCTCGGGCTCCCTTCGAGGAAACGCGCGCTCGGGACGGTGAAGGTGTTCGCGGACGTGGAGTCGTATTCGGCCTCGTTCCCGTTGAGCCAGATCCGGTAGCGGAGCCCGGGGCCGCCGCCGTCGGGGTCGTCCACGTCCCAGTTGATCGTGACCGATCCGAATGAGCTGTCCGCGGCCGAGAGCGGATTCGTGATGTGGACGCTGGGCGCCAGATTCGTGAGCACGAAGCGCTGGGTCGCGGGCGTCGGATCCACCAGTCCCTTGTCGTCCATCGAGCGGATCTGGAACTCGCTGTGGATCAGCGAGGAGTCCCCAGTGAAGAGCGTGAACACCGAATCGGTGCATCGGCCGGGCAATCCGCAGAAGAGGGTGTCCCACTTGGGATCCAGGTTGCCTGCCTTGGGAACGAAGCGCATCTGGTATGCGACAACGTCTCCGTCCGGATCGCTGCCGAACCAGTAGAGATGGACGCGGTGGCTCACGGTGTCGATCGGCCCCTGCACGAAGACCGAGGTCTCGGGCGGCAGGTCGGGTCCGAGCGTGTTCTTGCGCGATCCGCAGCCCGCCACGATGGCCAGGCCGAGTGCCAACAGCAGCGCCAGGGCGAATGCCGGACGCATCATCGGTCGCGGTCCGACTTCACGATGAGGAACTTGCCGATGGTGCGATCACCGGTCGCCCGATCCTCCACCGAGAAGAGATAGAGCCCGGTCGCGACCGCCTGTCCCTCGGTCGTGATCATGTTCCAGCCGAAGGTGGCGCCCGAGAGCACCGGCGCCCCGAGCGTCTGGCTCGGGTTGTAGATCCCGCGCGCCCCCTCGCCGTGATAAGTGTCGCCGTCGAACTCCTTCTCGAAGACCAGGTCCCCGGAGAGCGTGAGGATCTTGAGCCGGCACCTCTTGGGCAGGCCGGCGAACCACAGGTAGTGGTCGCGGACGTTGTCGCCCTGGTCCCAGCGCGCCTCGACCCGGTAGGGATTGGGGAACACGATCGGCTTCTTCGCGCGCGCCTCGCCGGGAGCCGGCCCGGGGATCGCGACCAAGCGGTTCTGGTCGAAGCCGCTCTCGAGCGGCTCGCTCTGAGTGTTGCCGAGGTCGTACGCGGTCACCGCGACGTAGTACTTGAACCCGTTGCGCAGCGCTCCGATCGTGTATTTGTAGTGGTAGTAGATCTTTCGGCAGGCGCCGGTCGAGTCGCAGCGCTGCTCTCCAAAGGTGACGGAGTCCGCCAGCTTGCAGCGCGAGAACCCGGTGTTGAATCCCGCCGTGTCTCCGGGCGCCGTCTGCGAATCGAACTGCGCCACGCGCGCCAGTGTGTCCGGATCCTCGCCGATGTTCACCCGGTAGCCCTCGAAGTCGTAGTGATTGGGGCTCGTGATGTCGTAGGCCAGCTCGGAGGAATTGTCCCAGTAGACGTCGAGCGCGGTGTCCCGCGGCACCACGTGCATGAGCGGCGAGCTCGGCGGCTCCGGAACGATGTAGTTGTTGTCGTATGCGAACTGGGCGAACTTGGCATTCTTCTGGATGTCCTTGATCTCGGCTCCCCCCACGATCGCGAAGTCCACCGTCACCGTGCTGTCGTGCGGGATCAGGGGGAACGGCCCGACGCAGAACAGCTCGATCGGGTCGGGATTGCCGGTGGCGATCCCGTGGGGCATGAGACTGTCCTCGTTGAACGTCTCCCACTTGCCGGAGTTCATGAGCGCGTAGCGCTCGACGTCCTGGTCGCGGTCCTGGATGCCCGGAAAGTAGTTCCATCCGGCGAGCGTGAGCTTCCGTGTGGTCGCGTCCCCATAAAGCCCGCGCGAGCCCAAGTACCGCAGCCCGATCCAGTAGGGCGCGATCCCGAGATTGCAGGCGTCCGGGGCGGGACCGTCCGCGCAGTAGTGCTCGCGCACCATCTTCAGCGAGTCGTCGGACTGGACCCACTTGCGCCGGTAGAAGAACCCGAGCCCGCTGGCGTCGCCGGTCGTGGGCGGCCAGTTCACGTAACCGCCCTTCCAGCCGCTCGCGAACTCGGTGTAGATCCCGACCCAGGCGCTGTCCATCTCGGCGCCCGTGTTCTTGACGTTGATGTGGAAGAACAGGCAGTGCTGGGCCAGGCCGAAGCCCCACTGGTAGTTCTCGTGATGCACCTCGACATGGAGCGGACGATGGGCCTCCTGGGCGTTGTCGGCCAGAACCGGGATGTAATCGTTGAAGTCCGAGACCACGTCGAGCTCGCTCACCGCGTCCCGCGCGAAGAACTCGCTGTTGAGCAGCTTGGAGCGCCGCAGGATCTCGCGCCCGCCGGGCGTGAACTCCGTGGAGCCGGGGCTGGTGGCGCCCTGCGCAGCGTCCACGGTGCCGGTGGTGACGCCGACGAACTCGCCATGGGAGTCCTGCGCCTTCGCGCCCACCCACAGCCCGCCGCGCACCAGGTGCTCGTAGCCGCGGTTGGCGGGGTACTCGAGCGAGGCGTCGCGGCTGAAGTAGTTGTTGCCGTAGAACCCGTAGTTGGTGATCGTCATGTTCACCTTGCTGCCTTCTGCGATCACCTGGTCGAAGCGGGTCCCCGGCGGCGCGGAGCGCTGCGCGCGGCTCGGGGCTGCGGGGCGATCGCGATCGGGAGCGGCGGGGCGCTCCGCGGCAGGCGCCGCGCCGCTGAGCGCCAGCAGCGCCAGTGCGAAGAGCCCGGTCGCGCGTGCCGCGTTCCTCACTGGCGCCTCCGGTACACGCCGACCTGGTTCCCGGCGGCGTCGACCACGTACACGTAATTCGTGCCGTCGAAGTCGAGCGAGGCCGCTGCGACCGGGCCGATCAAGGGATGCTCGCTGGTGGCGGATTCGAGGTCCACGCGCTGGGCGCAGCGGCTGCCGTCCTTCTCGTAGCGCAGCACCCGCCGGTTGCCGGCGTCCACCACGTACACGAAACCGTTGTCGTCCACCGTGATGTCGGTGGGGTCGACCAGCTGCGTCGTGTCCTCATCGCAGACGTCGAGCTTGAACGAATTCGCAAGGCTGCCCTGGAGGTCGAACTTCTGCGCCTCGTTGTTCCCGAAATCCGCGAAGAACAACGCGGACCCGGTGGCCGCGCTCCACTGCATGCCGCGCGGGTCGTGGGTCGAGCCGACGCCGGTGCCTTCCACGACCTCGAAGCTCGGATCCCGCCCCCACACCCCGCGCTGCACAGGGGCCGCGCCCACAGCGCCGAGCACGTAGCGGTCGTCGATCCCGCGCGCGTAGCGGTAAATGCGGAATTCGTTGTCGAGTGTGCGGTTCCGCACGTCGTACTGGTCCACGAAGCAGTGCATGATGACTCCCGACACGTAGACCCTGCCCTGATCGTCGGCGGCAATCCCGCTCACCCACGCGAAGGTGGTGTCGGTGAACAGCGTCTTCAGGCTCCGCCCTTTGATGTCGTACTCGCGCGCGTACCAGTACTTGGAAAGATCGACGATCACGTTGAACTTGCCCTTCATGGGACCGCAGTCGAGCTGGTAGTTGTTCGAATCCGGATTCGCGGATCGCGCCGCGCTGGTGTCGCCCTGGTCGAGCACGAACACGCTCGCAGCGTTCGCGGCCAGCGCCGCCGGATGCAGGAGCCCCTGGAAGCGGTCGACGGCGAGCGGCTGCGGCAACGTGGTCGAGAACTCGAAGACGCGGCCCGCAACCCCGGGCCGGCCCTTGAACGCGAAGAACAGCTGGGGCCCCGGGATCAGCAGCACGTCGGTCACCCCGGTGAGCCCGGTCCAGGTCGCGATCATCTGGTACTGCTTGTCCGCGGGGGCCACGCGGTTCGCGGTCTGCTCGGTCGGCAGCTTGAACGCCGAGCCGCAGCCCGTGCCCGCCAGCGCCGCGGCGATGAGCGCGATCCGGGAGATGGAGCGAACGCGCGCGCCCATCAGAAACGCACCGAGAGCGACAGGCGGTTGATCGCGCCGAGCGCGCCGCCGTCGGTGAAGGCATAGTCGACCGTGCCCTGCTTCTGTCCCACGCCAACATAGAGCCCGGCGCCCGCGGCGTACTTGAGCTCGTCGGCGTTGAAGTCGTAGCCGGTGCGCAACGCCAGGCGGTGCTCCCAGGTCCACTCCGCGCCGATCTTCACGCGCTGTGCGTTGTCCGCGGGCTGCGCCACCTCGAACGACGTGGTGAGGCGCTGGTGCGCGTTCTCGATCGGCTCGAACGCCAGACCGTAGCGGAACATGATGGGCGGATCGAAGCTGTCGTAGCTCCGCACCTCCCCGGTGGTCGGCGAGGTGTAGTCGCCGCCGGGCGTGAGCGCCGGTCCGAAATTCGTGAGCGAAACTGCGATCCGCACGCTGCCGTAGCCCAGGTAGTAGATCGAGCCCATGTCCACGAGCGGGGCGTTCGTGACCGGCCCGCCCACGTCGGAGCCCAGGTCCTCGTGCACGTACTTGAGCCCGAAGCCGACCAGCAGCTTGTCGGTCCAGCGCCGCGCGTACGCCACGCCCGCCACCATGTCGCTGTACAGGAACGAGCGGCCGGTGCCGAACGGCTGGAGCTCCGTGGTCTCGTCGAGCTCGGTGGCGAGCACCCCGAACTGAACCGCGAACGATCCGCCGAAACGCCGCGACGGCACCACCCATGCCGCATGCTCGTAGTGGATGTCCGCGGGCCAGTCGACGTGCGAGAACTGGACCTCCTGGCGCTGGAGCGAAGCGAGCCCGGCGGGGTTCCAGTAGATCGTGCTCGGGTCGTTCGCGACCGCCACGTAGGACTCGCCGAGCGCCACCGCACGCGCGCCCACCCCGATCTTGAGGAAAGCGCCCGACGATGTGCCCGCGCGCTGCCCGCCCAGCTTGAACTGCGCGCGAGCCGGCGCCGCTGCGCCCAGCAGCGACGCGACGAGCAGCACGAGGGCGAGCGCGATTCGTCTAGAAGTCATAGTCGATTGCCACGCGCCACTGCCCGCCCGGGCCGAAGTTCGATGGATCGTCCACCTCGGATTGCCGGGTGAACGTGCCGGCGTCGGAGTTGGCGAAGCTGGGCGGGAACGCGTATGTACCCACGCCCCACTCCCGCCCGCGGCCGGTCTGCGGGTCCACGCGGTAGATCACGTAGTTGTTGAAGATGTTGGTCCCGGTCACGCTGAAGTCGAGCCGGCGCCCACCCATGCCGATCGAGCGGTTGAGCCGCAGGTCGGTGGTGATCTGGAACGGCGCGTTCCGCGAATTCGGCTCGGCCGACGGGTTCGTCGAGTTCGGATCGTAGGGCGTGTAGGCGCGCCCCGATTCGCCCTGGATGTAGACGTTGACCCCGGTCCAGCGCAGCCATCCGATCGGCGCGTCCTTGTCGAATCGGAGGTCGAGGTTGGCGCTCAGCTTGTGCGGGCGGTTCCAGCGCACGTAGGTCTCCGACAGCCGCACCTCGGAGGCGTCGCCGCCGTTCTCCTGGACCACCTTCTGCTCGTTCGGATCGCTGCTCTTGCCCTTGGTCTGCTGGTACGAGTACGTGATCTTGCCCGACCAGTAGTTGCTGCGGCGCCGCTCCATCTCGACCTCGAAGCCACGCGAGCGCGCGAAGTGGCCGTTCAGGTACACGAAGAACGGCGTCACCGTGGTCCCCTCCAGACGGCTGAAGGTGGTCGCCACCGGGTAGTCGTAGACGTCCTTCACGAAGAACGTCAGATTCATCGCCATCCTCTGCGTGAACTGGTTCTTCGCCCCGATCTCGTAGTTCACCGAGACCTGCGGATTCAGGTTTACGTTGCCGAGCAGCGGGAACGACTCGCTCGAGATCGAATGGAGCTTCGAGTAGACGTAGCGGTACGAAGGGATCTGGCTGAACTGGCCGTAGTTGAAGAAGAAGCTGCTGCGCTCGGTGATGGGGTGCGCCACGATCACGCGCGGCGACAGTTTGAGCTTGAAGCGCCGGCCGTAGAACGAACGTGTGCTGTTCTGGAAATCGGTGCGCGACTCGGGCGTGATGTTGGGGTTGTTGGGATCGTTCACCGCCTGCTCGGCCTCGCGCCCCAGGAACCAGTAGTCGGCGCGCAGACCGAGGTTGCCGGTGAAGCCCTCGTAATCGAGACGGTCGCGGAAGAACAGGTCGCCGAGCCAAGGGTGCACGAGCCACAAGTCGTGCGAGTCGCCGAGCCCGCTCGGATCCGCGATCCACGGGTTCTCGATGGTGACGTACTGCACGGTCTGGAACTCGTGGTCGATTCCGAACTCGATCTCGTGCCGCTTCATGCGCTGCACCATGCTGCCCTGCAGGCCCCAGGTCGAGGTGCGGCGGTCCTGCCACTGGTAGTCGTCCCCGGTGTCGGTGAAGTAGTCGTTGTAGCGCACGTCCGTGCTGTCGAAGGCCGCCTTGTCGTTGGGCTGCACGTACTCGTTCCACATCTTGCCCTGGACGTCGGTGCGCTGCGCGAACAGGTAGCGCGACACCTGGAAGTTCACGTAGCTGGTCGTCGACAGCGTGCGCCGCCACTCCAGCGAGGTCTGGGTGTTGTCCTCGAAGATGGTGTTCGCATGGTCGATGTTGTGCGCGAACTGCCAGGGGTACGCCGGATCGCCCACGTCGCCGGTGGCGGTGATGAACGTGCGGCTGAAGCCCTGGTCGATCGCGATGCGCTTGGAGAAGCTCAGGTTCCACTTGTCGTGGACCGTCGGCTTCCACGTCAATCCGTAGCGCAGTGCCCAGCGGTTGTCCTCGGATGGGCTGAAGAAGTCGCCGTACTTGAAGTGGTAGCCGAGGAACGAGTCCTCGTAGCTGGAGTGCAGCGGATGGTAGATGTTCGATGAGAAGACCGGTCCGCCGAAGTTGCTGTACCCGCCCTGGGGCGGCAGGTCGAGGAAGCGGAAGCGGGTCTCGTACAGCGCGGTCGAGACGTCGAAGATGCCGCTCAGCTTCTCCCT
>Ga0075424_100005285_pt1 | contig 12310 bp, 13 predicted proteins | sample SoiMethybrSBSTD3_FD_75301 | JGI IMG/M metagenome (GOLD analysis project Ga0075424, IMG submission 75301) | Bulk soil microbial communities from a Populus tree surrounding site in Tennessee, USA - Soil MetaG P. TD hybrid SBSTD3 | ecosystem: Environmental > Terrestrial > Soil > Tree plantation... | reverse complement strand
GGCCGACTTACCGTTCTATCAGCAGGTCTACTACCACAAGCTCGGCACGTCCGCCGACGCGGACACCTACGTCATTGGACGTGAGTTTCCCCGCATCGCCGAAAACCGATTGCAGACGAGCGCGGACGGCAAATACACCGTTGTGACGGTGTTGAACGGCGACGGCGGCGAGTTCGCCCACTACATCGCTTCGGTTGATGGAAAGTGGCGGCAGATTTCCAGCTTTGCCGAACGGGCGTCGATCGTCGCGTTCGGCACCGACGACACGCTATATGTGTTGTCGCATCGCAGCGCGCCGCACGGGGCGATTCTCAAGATGTCGCCCCTCGATCAAAGCACGTTGAGCGCGCGCGAAATCTACCGCGCTGCGGACGGGGACATTGCGGACTTCGAGGTGACCAGAGATCATCTGGTTGTCAGCCTTGTGATTGGCGGCCCCTCCGAGGTGCACGTCATGGATCTAGAGGGCAAACGCGACACCAAAGTGAACGTGCCGGCGCTCTCGGCGGTGACGCGGCTCGTGACTGTCGGCAATGACGTACTCGGGCTGACCGAACGGTTCACAGAGCCCGCCGCGTGGTATCGCATTGGTCCGACCGGCACGTTCGCGCGGAGCAGTCTCGGCTCGAAGTCAGCTGTCGACTACAGCGATATCGTGGTCGAGAGGATCGAGGCGACGTCGAAGGACGGCACTCACGTGCCGCTGTCGATCCTGCACCGGAACGGGATCCGCCTCGACGGTACCAATCCGACGCTGCTGTACGGGTACGGCGGCTACGGCATCAATCGGAGTCCGAACTTCAGCGCGACGCGCATCGCGTGGCTCGAGCAAGGGGGCGTCTACGCGGAGGCGAACATCCGCGGAGGAAGTGAATTCGGTGATCTGTGGCACACCTCCGGCTACCTGACGAAGAAGCAGAACGTCTTCGACGATTTTGCCGCGGCGGCGCAAGCGCTCATCGATCGCAAGTACACCACCTCTGCGAGGCTTGCGATTCAGGGGGCCAGTAACGGGGGATTGCTGATGGCGGCGACGTTGACGCAGCATCCGGCACTCGCGCGCGCCGTCGTGTCGGGTGTCGGCATGTACGACATCCTCCGGTCGGAGTTGTGGCCAAACGGCGAGTTCAACACGACCGAATTCGGCACCGTCAAGAACCCCGCGCACTTCAAGGCCATGTATGCGTACGCGCCGCTCGAGCACGTCGTCACGGGAACGGCCTATCCAGCCGTACTTCTGCTCAGCGGAACCAACGACCCTCGTGTGAATCCGGGCGATTCACGGAGACTGACGGCGCGCCTTCAGGCTGCGACAAAGGGAAGACCGGTGTTGCTCCGTGTCAACGGTGCTGGACATGTCGGCACATCGTTGAGCGAAGGGCTGTCGCAGACTGCCGATGTCTACACGTTCCTGTTCTGGCAACTCGGCGTCGCGTACAAGCCGGTGGCAGCGCAGGGGAACAACACAAGGTAGGTAGGATAAGGCGGCGGACTAACGAACGCTGGCTCGCGCTGACGGGAGCAGCGCGAACAGCCCCGCCATTGCTTTGCTGACCGGATCGCCGTTGCGGATGTTCGGAGCATCCGTACGATCCCACACGACTTTTCCATCGCGGACCGGAATCATGAAAAGCGGGCCGGCGATCGGCCGATAGCGGCCGATGGCAGGTTCCCATCGTACGAAGGCGATGTACTCCTCACCGGTGTTCCACGCGACCCGGCCGTCTCTCACGATATGAACGGTCTTGGTGATCGAGCCGCTGTCCGGACCCATGTTGAGGATGCTCAACACTGTGGCGGTGTGATCGATGCCGACGATGCACTGTCTGTTGACGATCCAGCGATCGGGATCCGACACCGCGACGAAGCGGATGTACAGAATCGCCTGCGCCGCCTGCAGCCCCCACCGCAGTCCGCCGTCGACGTACGACCCTTCCTCCAGACACGCTGGATGCAGCACGAATTCGGTGTTCAGCGTGCTCCCTCCCGAAACGTTCACGACCTTCATGTCTCCAACGTAATCCGCAAGATCGGTCTTCAACGTGTAGCCCCCCGCCGAGAGATTCTGGAAGGCAAAGCGTCCGTCGGTGTCGGTCGTCGCCTCGCGATGTGTTTTCAGGCCATCGATCGCGACGTGCACGCCTGGTAAGGGCCCGGCCTCAACCTCTCGTACAGTGCCGGAAATGCCGCCCGAGTTGCCGCATGCGGCCAGGAACAGATACGAAAGGACCGCAAACCACGAAGGTCGCTTCCGCGACGTGTCACGAAGCACACGATGGCTGACTCTTCTTCGTGTGCTTCGTGGCGGCCAAAAGGCCTTCGTAGTGCTCATCGCCCAACCGCCAGGCGCTGCGCGAGGACATCCGGCAGTCCGGCGGCGACGATCTTTGCCTGGGCGGCGGAGACGTCGTATTCGACGCGTTCGAGCGTCAGCGTCCTGGCCGATGAGTCGAGCATCCCGTACGCGGCACGCGGGTCGCCATCGCGGGGCTGCCCGACGGCCCCGCAATTGACAAGGAAACGTGAGCCGCCGTTCGGCGGGATACGAATCGAAGTGTCGTGAACGGGCGCGACGATGTCCGTCTTGTTCGTCACGTTGTAGCCTGCGACGACATGCGTGTGCCCGAACAGGCAGAGCGGACGGCGCGCCACACGCAGCGCGCGCATCGCGTCGAGGTCATCGAAGATGTAGACGTCTTCGTCAAACGGGGCGCCATGGCAGATTTCCACGAGGTCGTCGATGATGGTCGGTCCCTGAGGCAGCGCGGCGAGCCATTGCCGCCGCTCTGGCGTCAGCGTGTTGGTTGTCCAGGTGATCGCGTGGCGCGCCAGGTAGTTGAACCCGTCGGTGTTCTCGAGACCTGCGCCGACCTTGTCGTGGTTGCCGCGGATGAGCGTCGCCGCCGGCAGCGCACGGACGCGATCGATCACGGCGTTGGGGTCGGCGCCGTATCCGACCAGATCGCCAAGCACGAGCGCACGATCGTGAGGCCCCGCAGCCGCGAGCACCGCGTCGAGTGCCTCGAGATTGGCGTGAATGTCGCTGATGACGAGATACCTCAAAAGTCGATCCACTCCAGGATGCGCTCGACGATCTCGGGAAGAGGTCGCGAGGCGTCGATTCGGACGTGTGCCTGACTATATGCGGCGCGGCGCCGGACATACAGTTGTTCCATCTGCACGCGATCGGCCGCGAGGGGCCGGCGGCCGTCCGCGGGAACGCGCTCGATGACGCGCTCGAGCGGCACGTCGAGCCAGGCGACGGCGCCGTCCGACAACATGGCCGCGCGATTCTCGGCGTCGACGAACGTGCCGCCTCCGGTCGCGACGATCGCGTGACGCTGGGAAAGCAGTTCCTGCAGCACCGCCCGCTCGAGGCTGCGGAAGTACGGCTCGCCCTGTCGCGCGAAGATCTCCGCGACGCGCTGATGCTCGCGTGCTTCGATTCGGTGGTCGATATCCTCGACGCGCCAGCCCATCCGTCGGCCAAGTGCCCGTGCCACGCTGGTCTTGCCCGCGCCCATGAATCCAACCAGATACAACTTGTCCGCCTTCACGCGCGCAGCGACTCGAGCACCGTGAAGAACTCGGGGTACGACACCCCGGCGGAGCCAGCGTCGTGGATCACTGTCGGTCCGGTCGCCCCGAGCGCCGCGATAGCGAAGGCCATTGCGAGGCGATGGTCATTTTTCGCGTCCACCTCACCCCCACGCAGGCGGTTGCATCCGCGAACGTGGAACCCGTCCGGTTGTTCGTCAATTTCGCCACCCATCAGACGCAGCCCTTCCGCAAGCGTCGAGATGCGATCACTTTCCTTAACGCGCAACTCCTCAGCGCCGAACACGCTCAGCTCGCCTCCATGGGTCGCGAGGGCGGCCAGGACTGGCAACTCGTCGATGACGCCGGGAACTTCCTCGGGGGTGATCTGCGTCGGCTGCAGGTTTGCGTGGCGGACGCGAATGATGCCGATAGGTTCACCCGCCTGCGCGTGCTCGGTAACGGTCTTCACTTCGGCACCCATCCGGCGCAACACGTCGAGGATGCCGGTGCGGGTTGGGTTCAGCCCGACATGTTCGATGGTCACATCCGAGCCGGGCAGCGCCGCCGCCGCGACGATCCAGAAAGCGGCTGACGAGATGTCGCCAGGCACGTGGAATGTGCCTCCAATCAGCCGCTGGCCGCCGCGAATCGCCACGGATGTGCCCGCGCGCCCGACTTGCGCACCGAATGCCTCGAGCGCGCGCTCGGTATGGTCGCGGGTGCACATCGGTTCCACCACCCGCGTCATCCCGTCGGCGTGAAGTCCGGCGAGCAGCACGGCGCTCTTGACCTGCGCACTCGCGACGTCCGGCTGAAAATCAATCCCCTTGAGATGATCCGTGCCCATCAGGGTAAGTGGCGGACGTCCATCGTCAGAGATAAACCGGGCACCCATCCGCTCAAGCGGACTGATGATCCGGCGCATGGGCCGTCGACGAAGTGACGCGTCGCCGGTCACAGTCGTGCGGAAGGGATGCGCGGCGAGGATTCCCGAGAGCATGCGGATGGTGCTCCCGGAGTTGCCGGCGTCCAGCGGTGTGGGCGAACGATGCAGGCCGCCAACCTGAAGACCCAGGATCTCGAGATGAATTCCTGTTTCGCGGTCGCGGCTGATGTGCTCGATCGGCACGCCGAGCGCGCGCAGGCAGCCGAGGGTCGAGGCGCAGTCGGCGCCCGTCGAATAGCCGTAAATCACCGAGGGACCGTCGGCAATCGACGCCAGCATCGCATACCGATGCGAAATCGACTTGTCGCCGGGAGGCCGCACGCGGCCGGACATGCGGGCCGCCGGCTGCACGGTCACGGCGAATGTCGAGGACATGAGACAGTTATAATTCCGATCCGGCCCGATGACCAGCGGCAACACCGTCCGTATCGACTTCCACAGCTCGCTTGGGATGCTCGACTTCGTGCAGATGATAAGTGAGTACATCGCGCGAACAGTCGGCCTCGATGACGATTCCGTGCATTGGGTCACCGTTGCCGTGCGCGAATCGGTGGTCAACGCGATCAAACATGGCAATTGCTACGACGCCGGAAAGCGCGTGCACGTCGAATTCACGTCGCTCGAGGACAAGGGGGGAGCGGGCATCGCGATCCTGGTCCGAGACGAAGGCTGTGGTTTCGACCCGACAACGATCGCCGATTGCCTCGCACCCGAAAATCTCCTGAAGGCCAACGGGCGCGGCATCTTCCTAATGCGCACGTTCATGGACGAAATGACGTTCGAGCGGTCGGAACAGGGAGGGATGCAGGTCCGCATGGTGAAGCGCGTTCCCCAGTCACAGCTTGCCTGATCCGCTCTACCTCGCGACAGCCGTCGAAATCGTGCTGCGCGCGGGCGACCTTCAACTGGCCGGGCAGCAGTCAGGATTCCGCGTCGATAAGAAGGGAAGCATCGATCTCGTGACCGAGGTCGATCTGGCGTGTGAGCGACTGTGCCGCGACACGATCGCCGAACGCTTCCCTGGCCACGATGTGCTCGCGGAGGAACTTGGCGCCCTGCCTGGTCGTTCCCCCTCGCGCTTCCGCTGGGTGTTCGATCCGCTCGACGGCACGACGAACTACGCACACGGTCTGCCGATTTACTGCTCCTCGCTTGCGCTCGAAATCGATGGGCGCGCCGAAGTGGCGGCGATCTACGACCCGACTCGGAAGGAATTGTTCACCGCCGAACGCGGTGAAGGCTCATATCTGAACGGCCGGGCGCTGCACGTCTCCGCGACAACCACATTGATCGATTCGCTGCTGGTCACCGGTTTTCCGTACACCGTGCACGAAGAGGGCAGGGAACTCGTCGAGCTCTTCGGATATTTCCTCGGCCGTGCGCGCGCCGTACGGCGGCTCGGCTCCGCGGCCCTCGACCTGAGTTATGTCGCGGCGGGCCGGTTCGAGGCATTCTGGGAACAGCACTTGAAACCATGGGACGTGGCTGCAGGTGCGCTGATCGTGACCGAGGCTGGAGGACACGTCACCGGGATGGACGGTGGTCCATTCGATCCGGCCGCCGCGCATCTCATTGCTTCAAACGGTCAGGTGCACGCAGAAGTGGTCGACACGATTCGAGCCTTCCGGGCTGAACGGGCTAAAAACCGGCCGAGCTGACTGGCACTTCCGTTGCTCTGAACCGAGTTGTCTCCGACTCGGGAGGTAGAGATGTCACGACAACACTGGCTCGCGATGGCCATTGTGTGCAGCGCGATGCTGTTTTGTCCGCAGGCTGCACGCGCGCAGCAGACCCTCAATCTTTCACTTGGCTACTTCACGGTTCGCGGGCAGGACGCACGTGTCGCCGGCGATGTGCTGAATGCCAACCGCAATTTCCTGACGTTTGACGTCGACGATTTCAACGGTGCGTCGATCGGTGGCGAATGGCTTCTTCCGGTCGGACGCTACATCGAGGCGGGTGCCGGCGTGTCCTTCACACGCCGCACGGTGGATTCGTTCTACACGAGATTGGTCAACGAGGACAGGTCGAATATTACTCAGGATCTACGGCTCCGGATGGTCCCCGCGGCATTTACGTTCCGCGTGTTGCCGCTGGGGCAGGACCGCGCTGTTCAACCGTATGTCGGCGGCGGTCTCAATGTGATCGCGTGGCGCTACAGCGAGTCAGGTCAGTTCGTCGGGCTCGACCGCACGATCTTCAACAACTCATACGTCGCCTCCGGTACGCAAACTGGTCCCGTCGCTCTGGGCGGAATTCGGTTCGCAGGGGACACCGCGGCCGCAGGAATGGAGTTTCGATATCAGGGCGCTGAAGCCGATGTCCCTGCGCCAATTGCCGGCGGAAAAATCGACCTGGGTGGCTGGTCGTATTTGTTTACCGTAGGGATGCGGTTTGGGCGGTGAGGTCGCGTTTGTAAAGCGCAACGCCACCGCCTTCACAGACGCGCCGCATTCCGGTGACGAACGCGCCACTGCTCCTGATGTGCGCGGCGAGCACGTCGCCTCCTTCCGCGACCTCCTCGACCAGCATCCAGCCGGCGTGCGGCGCCGGCCCCGTCGCGAGCGCAAGGTTCCAGATCTCGCCGTTGCCTTCGTTGATGAAGTCCGCGATGCGAAACCCGTTCGCTGAAAGCTCCTGCATATAGTGGGCGAGCGAGCCCATGCTCGCGAGCACCTTTTCACCACGGTAGTCGCGAGCGAGGCAGGCGGTCACTTCGCGCCGGCCGACACTGGCGCCCCGATCCCATTGCGCCTCGACCAGCATCGGCGCCTGCAGGTTCCATGGCGGCGACTCGACGAGGAGCGAGGCGAGAAGAATCGCCGATAGAGCGGCGGCGCGAACCTTAAAGGTTCGCGCTACGAATGCCGTGGAGGCCGGGTCCTTTTGGACCCGACAAATCATCCCGACGGCCAATCCGCAAAACAGCGCGCACGCCGCCGCCGTGGGAATCATGTACCGGATGCGGTACGGGTGGCCGTCGTAGAACGCGACGAACGGAAGCACCGCCGTGGCAAAGAGCGCAAGCGTGATCAAGAGCGCGGCCTCCTGCTTGCGGAGAAGTGCGCGCCACACGACCACCGCCGCGGCAATGAGAGCGACCGCTTCGATGAGATAGCCGCTCAACTGATGCGTGCCCCACCAGATGCCGATGAGTGTCCGCCACGCCTGATGCGCATAGGTAGGATCGACAATGTAGAACCCGTCGCTCACGAACCAGGCGCCGACAGTGAAACGGCTGTTGATCAGGAAGACAGCGACCGCAACTACGGGCCAGAGCGCGAGTCTCGCGACACGGCGGATTAAGTCGGGAACGCTCGCGCCGCGCCGCCACAGTGCGTAACCCGTTGCAGCAATCGCGGCGGCGACGACGGGCCATGCCTCGTAGCGCGTCCACATTGCGGCAAACAGCGCGCAGGCCAGTTTCCAAGGGGGATCGAATCCCGAATCCCGAATCCCGAATCCCGGCGAATCAATCCACTCGACGAGCCATAACACCACAAGAAGCGTCGCCGCCAAAAGCAGCGGCTCTGTCATTGGTGTCGTGTGCAGGTAGAGAAGATTCGGATTGAAAAGGAACAGCACGGTGCCGGTGATCGCGCCGATCGCCGAACGTGTCGCGCGCAGAATCAGTCGAGCGGATGCATAACAGCTGATCGCGAGACAGGCAATCGAGACGATCGACGCGAATAACCCCGTCCGATAAAACAGATCCACCTGCACCGGCAAAAGGTCGAGCAAGTGAGGCAGAGGCAGCCAGACCGCGCCAATCTGCTGCCATCCGGGCGTCAGGTTGTCGAAGACGCGGCGCGCCACGACCAGGTGGGCCTTCGCGTCGTAATGGCTGAGCACGAGGCCTTGCCGGAAGAAGACGACCCAGGCCGCGCTGCCGACGAGGGCCGCGGCTGCGGCAAGCTGGAAGGGAAGCGCGGAAGGGCGCGCGGAATCGCGCGATATAATCACGTGTCCGTCCGCTCAGCATAACGCGAATAGGTGCAGTCGTTCATCAAATGGGTCTACGGGCTCGCCCTTTCTCTCGGCGGTCCCGGCCTCTTCGTTGTCGCCTTCCTCGACTCTTCGTTCATCTCGCTGCCGCAGATTAACGACTTGCTCGTCGTCCTGATGGTGGTGCGCAACAAGGCCCTGATGCCGTACTACGCGTTGATGGCGACCGCCGGATCGGTTGCCGGTTGCTATGTGTTGTATCTCATCGCGGAACGTGGAGGTGAGGCCTTCCTCGCGAAGCGCCTGCACCGAGGTCATGTCGAGCGCGCACTCGCAATCTACCGCAAGCGTGGCGTGCTGGCGCTCATAGTGCCTGCCTTGCTGCCGCCACCGTCCCCGTTCAAGCTGTTCGTGCTCCTCGCCGGCGTGGCGGAGGTTCGACCGATCACGTTTCTCGCGTCGATTGCCATTGCGCGTGGGCTTCGATATCTGGTCATCGGCGCGCTGGCGGTACGGTATGGAGACTTCGCGCTCGATCTGCTCCGCGCACATGGTCGTGAAGCCGCGCTCTGGGTCGCAGTGTTCATCGTCGCCGCCGGGATCGCGTGGTGGCTGCTGAGACGATCGTCCCGTGCTCGATCCTGAAGTATCGGTCGTCATTCCGCTGCGCGACGAAGAGGACAATGTCGTGCCGCTGCACGACGAGCTCACCGGTGTACTCGATCAACTGGACGTCTCGTACGAGGTGCTGCTGATCGACGATGGGAGCACGGATGCGACGTTCGAGAAGCTCGCCGCCGTGCAGACGCAGGACGCTCACGTGAAGGTCATTCGCTTCACACGCAACTTCGGACAAACCGCCGCCTTTGCAGCAGGATTTGCCGAAGCCCGTGGCCAGTTCATTGTCACGCTCGACGGTGACCTGCAGAACGATCCGCGCGATATTCCGGAGATGCTTGCGCTCGCGCGCAGGAAGGACATCGTCTCGGGATGGCGGCGGCAACGGAAGGACAACTTCTTCACGCGGTACCTGCCGTCGGCGATCGCGAATTGGCTGCTGGGCATCGTGACCGGCGTACGACTTCACGACAACGGGTGCTCGCTGAAGGTCTATCGGGCGACGGTCGTCAAGCCGCTCAAGCTGCGCCCGGGGATGCACAGGTATCTGCCGGCGATTGCGAGCCAGCTCGGAGGACGCGTAGCGGAGGTGGAGGTCCATCATCGTGCGCGGCAGCACGGACGCTCGAAGTACAACCTTTCCCGGACGTTCACTGTGCTCGCCGACCTGGTGCAGCTGCCACGGCTGATGCGCGACGCGATCGATCCGAAGGCGCCCGTGCCACATCTCTACGACATCGCGGAGATTCTCGAGACGCGGTCCTGAGACGTTTCGCGCTAGAATCCGCCGCAACTCTGGCGTAACGAAATCGGCCGATGGGTGTTGGTTGCATATGAGGTCCACGGAACCGGTGCGACGACGCTTGTGCAGGTGCATGGCTGGTCATGCGACCAAAGCTATTGGAACTCGCAGGTCCGTGCATTCAGTGGCCCGTATCGACGCACATTTCGCCAACGACGTAGCAGCGGTTATTACCACAGTGGGTGCACGCAACGTGATTCTCATCGGCCACTCGATGGGAGGTCCTATCGCGCTTGAAGCGGCGCTGCTTTGCCGAACCGAGTCACGGCGGTCATCGGCGTCGACGCGTTCATGGACGCATGGGCGGGGCGCGGCTTGTCCCAAGTCATCGACGCATTAGGCAGGAACTTCAACGTCGAAGCTCGCAATTTCGTCCGCCGCTCGATGTTCCTTCCTACGAGCGACGCGCAACTCGCAGATGGGATCGCCGCATCTATGGCATCAGCGTGCGCCAGACATCGCGATTCCGGCGATCGCGGCTTCCTGGTTGGGCCAGGAATCGTCAGGCGGCCGCGTTGGGCGAACTCGCGGCGCCGATTGGGCTCATCATGGCGCAGCGTAATCCTCTGCTGCCGCGGGCGTTCGAAGCGGCCCGCGGTACACGTCCATTTGCTGGAGTACAGACCATTCCCAACGTGGGACACTTCTTGATGCTGGAAGCGCCGACACGTTCAACGATCGGCTGCGCGACATGCTCCGGCTCGTTACAACCAAAACTGGCTGAGGCTTGACATAGCAGGAACTACGATGCGAGCCGCTCACCAGCTGCGCACATTCCGCAATCCTGCGATCACTCACACACAGATGATTCACTAATTCGCGTGGGCACAGCACCTGCCGTGTATGAGGCCGGTGCCGATGCCACAACGCATGCTCCATCTTCTCGGCGAGACGGCACGTGAAATAGGAATCCTGATGCTCGTATTCGCGCCGCTCGAATCGGCTTTCTCCGAGCGCCCGTTCAACGTTGATTCGTTGATCACCGTTGCCGCAGCGAGTTTTGCACTGATCGCGTGCGGTATACTCATGGAGACAAACGATTGATGCGATTGAACTTCTTCACGCATTGGATGATCACCGCTGCTGGCGGTTTTCTGCTGCTTGTCTGGGGCTGGGTCCTGATGTGGCTCAATCGCCGCGAGGCGCGCACGCGCTCGCGCTGACCTATGTCCTACCGCAGTTCCCTCGAATCACGCATAGCCAAGAAAGCGACCAAGGCGATCAAAGACTTCAACCTCATTGAAGACGGCGATCGGGTGATGGTCGGTCTTTCCGGCGGCAAAGACAGCTGGGCGCTGCTGCAGATCCTTGACGAGTTGCGCCAGCGTGCACCCATCGACTTCTCGCTGGTCGCCGTCAACGTCGATTCCGGCTACAAGGATTTCAAGCACGACGTGATCGCGAAGACCTGTCGCGAGCGCGGGTGGGACTATCGCATCGAACACACGGCAATCGGCGATGTCATGGACGATCTGCTGGAGGCGAACGCGACGCCCTGTTCGCTCTGTGCGCGGTTGCGGCGCGGCGTGCTGTATCGGCTGGCATCCGAAGTCGGGGCAACAAAGATTGCGCTTGGTCATCATCTGGACGACTTCATCGAAACGCTGTTGCTGAATCTGTTCTTTGCCGGCGCACTGAAGGCGATGCCGGCGCGTCTGGTTTCCGACAACGGTGAGCACGTCGTCATCCGGCCGCTGGTCTACGTGGAGGAAGCCGAGGCTCGCCTCTACACGAAGGAACGGGAGCTGCCGATCATCGGCTGCTGCTGTCCCGCCTGCGGCGATCTCAGCCTGCAGCGGCAGCGCGTAAAGCGCCTGATTCTCGATCTCGAACAGGAGCATTCCGGGGTCAAGCAGTCGATGCTGAAGGCGCTCGGCAACGTCATGCCGCGCCATCTGCTCGACACGCGCCTCAATCCGAGTGGCGAACTGCGCGACAGCGCGGCGCTTCGGCTCGCCGAAGAGGCCGCACCGACGCTTCTTCAAATCCGGCAATAGCGTGCGAGCGGTCGTTCAGCGCGTCACCGAGGCGCGTGTTCGGGTGAACGACCCCTCCGCTCCGCACGGGGCGGGCCGCGTGGTTGGCGAGATCGGCCACGGCCTGGTCGTCCTGCTGGGCATCGGTCGTGAAGACAACGCAGACGATGTCGCGTATGTGGCGGCAAAGATCCGCGAAATACGTGTCTTCGAGGGCGAGGCAGGCCGCAATATGGACCGATCCGTTGCCGATGTCGGAGGCAGCGTCCTCGTCGTTTCGCAGTTCACCCTGTACGGGGACATTCGAAAAGGGCGTCGCCCGGCGTTCGACGCGGCAGCGCCACCGGAGGTCGCACGCGCGCTTTATGAAAGCGTCGTGAGAGAATTGCGCGCGGCACAACTGCCGGTTGCCACCGGCGAATTCCAGGCCATGATGCGCGTCGAGCTGGTCAACGACGGACCTGTGACCGTGTTGATCGACAG
>Ga0075424_100005284_pt1 | contig 12313 bp, 8 predicted proteins | sample SoiMethybrSBSTD3_FD_75301 | JGI IMG/M metagenome (GOLD analysis project Ga0075424, IMG submission 75301) | Bulk soil microbial communities from a Populus tree surrounding site in Tennessee, USA - Soil MetaG P. TD hybrid SBSTD3 | ecosystem: Environmental > Terrestrial > Soil > Tree plantation... | reverse complement strand
GCAGCTCCGCCTCATCTGGGACCCGGGCAACGCCGCGATGCTCGATCCCGCCGCGTGGACCGGGCTCGGCGGACTCGAGACGATCGTCGAGCGCGTCGTCCACGTTCACCTCAAGGACGTCAGCCCGGCGGCAGCCTGGACGCGGATCGGCGATGGCATCGTCGACTTTCGTGCGCAGCTCTCCTGTTTGCGCGACGCGGGCTACGACGGGTATCTCTCGTTCGAGACGCACTATGAGCGCGATGGCAGTGGCGAGCTCGCGACGCGCGACTGCGTCGCCGCGTTGAGGGCGCTCACGTGACGCTGCGCTACGGGCTGATCGGCGCCGGTGTCGCGGCGGACATGCACCTCGACGCGATCGCGCTGCGCGATGACGTTGAGCTCGTCGGGATCGCGTCACTCAACAGGGATGCGGCGGAGGCACGCGCGCGCGAGCACGGCTGCCGTGCGTTCGGCGCGAGTGACGAGCTGCTCGCAGAGGGGCTCGACGTCGTCGTCGTCGCAACGCCGCATTCCTCGCACGCCGAGCTGACGATTGCGGCGTTGGAGGGCGGTGCGCACGTGCTGTGCGAGAAGCCGCTCGCCGTCGAAGCGCGCGAAGCCGACGCGATGGTCGCCTCCGCCGAGCAGGCGGGGAAGTTGCTCGGAGTCGCCTTCCAGCAGCGGTTCCGACCGGTGATCGCCGCCGCGCGAAGGCTGCTCGACGACGGCAGGCTGGGGTCGCTCGTCCGCGTGTCGCTCGTCGACCCGCTCTACCGGCCGAACGTGTACTACCGCACAGCGGACTGGCGCGGCACGTGGAGGGGGGAGGGCGGCGGCGTCTTGCTGAACCAGGCGTCGCACACGCTCGATCTGCTCTGCCACCTCGCCGGGCCGCCCGAGATCGTCTGTGGCATCGCGCAGCGGCGCGCGCAGCCGATGGAGGCTGAGGACACGGCGACGGCATTGCTTTTGTATGCCGGTGCGGCCGTCGGGACGTTCGCGACCTCGACGCTCGAGCCGGGCGTTCAGCGCATCGAGCTCGTCGGCGACCGCGGACGGATCGAGATCGTCGGCGATTCGATCGCGTTCGAGCGCTTCGAGCCGCCGATCTCGGAACACCTCGTGACTGCGACCCACATGTTCGCGGCGCCCGCGGGTGTCGCGGAGGCAGTTGAGCTGTCGCCGGGCCGTGGCGACCACCGTGACGTGCATGCAGACTTCGTTGCAGCGGTCCGAGAAGGACGCGAGCCGCGCGTGCCCGCGCGCGAGGCGCTCTGGTCGCTGGAGGTCGCGAACGCGATCGTCCTCTCGACGCACGAAGGACGTGCAGTGCCGCTGCCGGTCGACCGGGACGCGTACGCCGCGCTGCTCGCAAAGCTGCGAGGCCAATGATGCGCATCGCGTTCTCGAACCTCGCCGCGCCCGCGTGGACGCTCGAGCGCACCGTCGAGGCCGTGCAGGAGTTCGGCTACGACGGGCTCGAGCTGCGGTTGCTCGACGGCGAGCCGATCGACGCCCTCGAAATCGCCCCCGCGACCCGCCGCGCGGTCGGAGCTGCGCTGGCCGCGACTCCGCTCGTCTGTCTCGATACATCGATAGAGCTGGCCGGCGCGTTCGAGCGTGCGGTTCCGGCGGCGATCGACCTGGCGCGCGAGTGGGGGACGGACATGCTTCGCGTCTTCGGGGGCGACGTTCGCGACCTCGACGACGCCGCGCATCGGCTCGAGCCGCTTCTCGAGGAGGATGTCGTCGTCGCGCTCGAGACGCACGACCACTTTGCGAGCGCAACGCGCGTCGCCGAGCTCGTCCGAATGATCGGGAGCTCGTCATTCGGTGCGATCTGGGACATGCACCATCCGGCGCGCGTCGGCGAGTCGCCGGCGGATGTGGTGGGCCAGCTCGGCTCGGCCGTCAGGCTCGTGCACGTGAAAGACGCGCGGCGGCGTGGCGACGACTGGGAGCTGGTGTCGCTCGGCGAGGGCGAACTGCCGGTGCGCGAAAGCATTGCCGCCCTGGGTGCGCTCGGCTACGAGGGCTGGCTGAGCATCGAGTGGGAGAAGCGCTGGCATCCGGAGCTCGCCGAGCCGGAACTCGCGCTGCCCCGGGAGCTAGCCGCCCTGCGTGCCGTTTTCGAGGCGCCCAGATCATGACGTGACACCGTTCGACCTTGCAGCGGTCGGGTCGAGGCATTCGGCGGTTCTTTTGGGTCAACTGCAAGCGTGGCGAAGGTACTTCGGTCGCAATAGACGCGCGCCTGATCGGGCGGTGTGGGGTGCCAAAACTCGGTGCCCGCCCAGAGAAGCCGCCTATTTGCAGGTTGGACGCCATCTTTGGCACCTCACACGCCGAGGACGCCTGGGTACAGTTTGAGGCCGGGTCGCCGCCCGGAACCTCCGAGTAAGTCGCGACCTGCCGACACCCGTCGGCTATCAACGCCTCCGTGTTCTCGTCCGGGCTCCGGCTCAACTCGTGCGGAGGTCGTCGAGGACGTCGATGTAGTCGTTGCGATGGCTCTCGCTGGGTATCCGTTGGCCGGTCTCCCAGAGCCGGACGGCCTCGCCGCTGACGCCGACGAGATCACCGACTTCGTCAAGGGTGGCGCCGGCGTGGACGCGGATCGCGCGCCGCCTGGTCGGCGGCGGCAGCTTCCGATTCGTTTTTCTCCTAGGCAAGGATCCTCCGTTCAGATGAACGCTCCAAGCACGAGCGGTTGCTCCTCAGAGATGCCAGCGTACTTCCATTACGCGCGCTGCCTGGTAGCGACCGCCGCCCCTTGCCAGAGTCGGCGTGCGGGGTGCCAAGATTCGGTGCGCGCGCCCGAGAAATCGTGAAGGGCGCCGATATTGGTGTCACCTCTCCGTGTTGCGAGGGCTGGGAGGATCGGCAGCATGGTGTTCTCCTTGCTCTATCTCGCTCTTCGGGCTCTCCGGTGCTCTTGTTCGTAGCCGCCGCGGGCTGCATGTGAAAGACGTCGAGCTGTTGGTGTTGCGGCACGAGCTCGAGATTCTCCGCCGCCAGGTGGGGCGGCCGAAGTTCGGCGCAGCTGATGAGCCTCGCTGGCGGCGGTCGCCTGTCACCTGCCGCGGTCGTCGTTCGGCGTGCTTCTGGTGACGCCGCCCACGCTGTTTCGTTGGGATCGTGCCTTTGTGCGCCGAAAGTGGCGGCAACCTGCCGGCCGGCGTGGTCGCCCACCGCTATCGGCTGAGGTGCGGGAGTTGGTGTTGCGGCTCGCGCGCGAGAATCCGCGCTGGGGCCATCGGCAGATCTGCGGCGAGCTTGCGAAGCTCGGCTTCGGGTGTCGCCGACCAGCATCCGCGGGCTGCTCGCCCAAGCGAAGCAAGAGCCGGCGCCGAGGCGCTGCGGACCGAGCTGGCGCGAGTTCCTGCGAACGCAGGCGGGGAGCATCGTCGCCTGCGATTTCTTCACCATCGAGACGGTGTTTCTGCGCAGGTACTACGTGTTGTTCTTCATCGCGCATGCGAGCCGCCGTGTCTGGCTTGTCGCCTGCACGAAGAATCCGAGCGCTGACTGGGTCACCCAGCAGGCGCGTAACCTCGGCCTCGACATCTCCGAGCAGCGCGTCCGGTTTCTGGTCCGCGACGGCGACAGCAAGTACAGTGGCGCCTTCGACGAAGTCTTCCGTAGCGAGGGCACCCGGATCGTGAGGACGCCGGTGCGAGCGCCGAAGGCAAACGCGATCGCGGAGCGCTTCGTCCGAACCGTGCGTGGCGAGTGTCTGGACTGGCTGCTGATCCTCAACCGCTGTCACCTAGAACACGTGCTCCGCGTCTATGTCGACCACTACAACCGCGAGAGACCGCATCGCGCCCTCGAACAGCGGGCACCCGAATCCGTTGACCGACGAGAGAGATCGCCGGCGGGCGAGATCCACCGCCGCGACCGGCTCGGCGGCCTCATCCACGAGTACTACCGAGCCGCCGCCTGAGGTGTGACGCGAATAATGGCGCCCTTCACGATGTTCATGCGAGCATTCCTCCCAAAGACGCGGACTGGGCGGCGTCGGATCGCCCCGCCGACCCCCGGGGTCCAAAGACGTCAGCGATCGGGTTGTGACGCCGCGAACGTTATCTCTCGCTCAGGCTCGCGATCGCTGGTAGGACACCCATAATGCCCACGGAGCCCACCGGCGCCCGGATCGAGCGCCTGCGTTCGCGGGCCTGGTTCGACAACGCCGAGAACCGGGAGATGACCGCGCTGTATCTCGAGCGCATCATGAACTACGGGCTGACCCTGGACGAGCTTCAGTCCGGTCGGCCGATCATCGGGATCGCGCAGACCGGCTCCGACATCACGCCTTGCAACCGGCACCACCTCGTTCTCGCAGCTCGCGTCCGCGACGGGATCCGCGAGTCCGGCGGGATTCCCTTCGAGTTCCCGATCCATCCCATCCAGGAGACGTGCAAGCGCCCGACGGCGATGCTCGACCGCAACCTGCAATACCTCTCCCTCGTCGAGATCCTGTACGGCTACCCGATCGACGGCGTCGTGCTGACGACGGGCTGCGACAAGACCACCCCGGCGCAGATCATGGCCGCCGCAACGGTCGACATCCCGGCGATCGTCCTGTCCGGCGGGCCGATGCTGAACGGCTGGTTCAACGGCGCCCGAACCGGGTCGGGAACGATCTTCTGGACGGCGCGGGAGATGATGGCGCGGGGGGAGATCGATGCGAGGCAGTTCACCGAGCTGGTCGCCTCGTCGGCTCCCTCGGCCGGCCACTGCAACACCATGGGGACGGCCACGACGATGAACTCGCTCGCCGAGGCGCTCGGCATGAGTCTGCCGAACTGCGCCGCGATCCCGGCGCCCTATCGCGATCGCCAGGAAATGGCGTACCTGACCGGCAAACGGAGCGTCGAGCTGGTATGGGAGGACCTGCGGCCGTCTCGGGTGCTCACCCGCGCGGCGTTCGAGAACGCGATCGTCGTCAACTCTGCGATCGGAGGCTCGTCCAACGCGCCGATCCAGCTGAACGCGATCGCGCGGCACGCAGGTGTCGAGCTCGACAACGACGACTGGGAGCGGCTCGGATACGACGTTCCGCTGCTCGTCAATCTGCAACCCGCGGGCGAGTATCTCGGCGAGGACTACTACCGCGCCGGTGGTGTTCCGGCCGTCGTCGCTGAGCTGATCGCTCTGGGGAAGATCGACGGCACCGCGATCACCGTGAACGGCAAGTCTCTCTACGAGAACAACGAGGGGCGCTTCACGAAGGATCGCGACGTCATCAAGTCGCCAGACGCACCGCTGAAGGAGCAGGCGGGGTATCTGAATCTCAAGGGCAACCTGTTCGACAGCGCGATCATGAAGACCTCGGTCATCTCGGACGCGTTTCACGAGCGCTATCTGGCGAACCCGCTTGATCCCGGTGCGTTCGAGGGCCGCGTGGCGGTCTTCGACGGCCCCGAGGACTACCACGCGCGCATCGACGACCCGGCGCTCGGGCTCGACGAGGACACCGTGCTCGTCATCCGCGGCGTCGGGCCGATCGGCTACCCCGGCGCGGCCGAAGTGGTCAACATGCGCCCGCCCGATTACCTCCTGAAGCGCGGCGTCCGCGAGCTCCCGTGCATCGGCGACGGGCGCCAGTCGGGCACGTCGGGCAGCCCGTCGATCCTCAACGCCTCCCCCGAGGCCGCAACGGGCGGCGGCCTGGCGCTGCTGCAGACCGGTGACCGGGTGCGCATCGACCTCCGCAAACGCACCGCCGACATCCTGGTCTCGGACGAAGAGCTCGCGAGACGGCAGGGGGCGCTCGCGAAGGCGGGCGGCTACAAGTACCCGGAGAGCCAGACGCCGTGGCAGGAGATCCAGCGCAGTCTCGTCGACGACCTGTCTAACGGGATGGTGCTGAAGCCCGCCGTCAACTACCAGCGGATCGCCGAGACGAAAGGCGTACCGAGGCACAACCACTGATACCCGACGGGCGCCGGAGCCGCGCCGGGCGCCGCTCATTTCGACGGCCCGAGAGCGCCCGCACACTCCTCCGCGTTCCGCAGGGCCGCCCCCCGCGCGCGAATGCTCGTGTTGCAACCGTCGTCTCCACGAGCTCCGGACGGAAGCGGGCACTGAACGCCGGGTCACGAGGCCGGCGACAGGAGTCTCCGGAAGAGGTCGACGCTCGTCGGCTTGAAGGCTGGGCTCGAGCCGGACACGAGCCGTCGCCCAGCCGGAGGCGTACGATCTCGTAGTGCTGGCACGCCTGCACACCGTCGACTGCGACCTCGGCGACTTCGAGCCCATGTGACGAGGTGGCGGTATGTGTCGTTGGCCCGCGTACTCGGGCTCGCCCGGCGCGAGATCTTGAGCGCGTTCATGGTCGCCTATCCGCAGGCGCAGATACCGGTACACCTGCCCCCGCAGTGACCGAAACGCCGACTTCGCAACGGTCGCACCTCACTTATCGAACGCCGTCCCCGAAGTAACGCGCCGCGACCCGGGAAACGAGCAGGCCACCACCGCCTCGCGACCGAGGTCAACCCTTTTCCCGGCGCACCTCCCATCTCCGCCTTGCGCAACCTTCGCTCGCGGCGCCGGCACCTCCGCCGCCGCGCTGTCTCGCGGAGAGGTTGACGACGATCGACGCGCCTCCGTGAAGGGGACCGAAAATCCCAAGACACGAGCTCAAACAAACTGCAACGACCGCCGCTTCGATCGCTATTAGCCGCCACAACCTGAAGCCGATCAGGACAAAAGCCTGCAAATCGGGATGGGCCGGGAGGGATTCGAACCCTCGACCTTGGGATTAAAAGTGGATGCAACCGGGTTCGTGCGCTCTCGCGTGAGCTCGCAAGACGGCATGGTTGAGCCGAATCGCCTCACATGCCATCGGGTGCTCTTGGGGCATCCTGTTGATCCTGCGTTGACCCGCTCCGTCTTCCAGTCAGGCAACGCTTCCGACGGGGCCTGGCTATCAGTGTTACGAATCGACCCCTCTCCATGATTCTGGTCTGGCCGACCGAATGCTTCGGTGAACTCGTGTAGACCCGCAGCCGGCGCCGGCGGCGGTAAGTGCGGCCTGTGCGAGCCCTGCTTCGGTTCTCGTGGCGTAGCGGCCGACGTCAACCACCAGAGGAAGTGTCACGTCAAGGCCGTCGGGCGAGCGGTGAGCGAGCTCCGTGCGACGATGGGGCGTTGTGTATATCGAGGGCTGGTGCATCGGTTCGCTCCTTCGTTCAATGGGTGTGTGGCGCAGCGTCTGCGACGGACGGGCGGGTCGCCGCCGCCCTCGAGAGCCCGCTGCTTGTTCAGCCGGGCGCGGCCGGCGGCCGCCCGGCGGCTGCCTGCCGTCGCGTAGTCGGCGAACGTCGTCAGCGCGAGCGCGCGACCTTCCGGTCGTTGGCGGTCGATGGGCGCTGCACGGCGATCGCGGTGCGCGCGAGGGTCGTCGCGGCGGAAGCGGACGGAGCTGAAAGTCATCCGCGCGGATGGCGGCGCGTCGCGGTCAGCGAGATTGAGTGCGCGTCGGCGCCGATCGTCCGCGAGCACTTGTCGAGCGAGGCGCGGAGCATGGTGTTGCTCGCTCCTGCAGCCGATACACGACTGCGAGCAAGCCGACGAGCAGCGCCAGATCGGCGGGGACGACTGATGCCACGCGGTGGGCGCGTCGAACCGGCTTTATGTCTCGCCGCTTCGTCCCAAAACGTCGAGCAGCGCCTCGAGGTCCTGTGCCAGCTCGGTCATCGCCGTCTTCTGCTCGCGCGTCAGGGCACGCAGCTCCTGGACCTCGCCCTCGACGTCGGCTTCTGATTCCCGAAGCCACGCTGCGTAACGCTTGTCCGCGCGCGCGCGCTTCTTGACCTCCGCCGCGTTCAGCTCCTTCTTGTGGGCACGCGCGTCGTCGAGGCTCGCCCCCACGAGCTCCTTCGCGGCGGACGCGATGTCGTCCACGTGCTCGAGGGCCGCTCCGAGCAGCAGGCTCGCGGCCGCCGCCGGGAGCGGGGGCGTCGCGACCGCCGGCTCGACCCCGCGGACGTCGGGAACGGCGACGACCGTCGGAGGTAGCTCCTCGAGCTGCTTCAGGACGGGGTTCGCGCGCACGAGCGCGTTCGCTGCGCGCTTCGTCGCCGGGTCGTCCGGCGCCGTTCCGAACAGTCGCGCCGCGAGCTCCTCCGGTGTGCGTTCGTTGCTCGTCGTCGCGAATCTCATCGTCGCCTCCTCCCTAGTGTGGAACGTTGATCGTGCTCCACGGCGCGGCAAGCGCGGCGCCGTTCAGCTCGATGTCGTGCGGCCCGAGGTTTCCGACGATCGTCGCCGGAGCGGGAGTGCCTGCGGCCGGCGGGTGCACGCCCACTAGGAGCCGCGAGCCCTGGCCGCTCGAGAAGACGTTCGCGCTGACGACGGCTCCGGCGCCCGCCAGGATCTCGCCGATCGATCCCTCGCCTGCGCCAACGACTCTGTTGTCGGCGAAGTGACACGTCCCGGGTGTCGAGACGAGGACTACCGGCCGACGGCCGTCGGCCTCGAGGTGATTTCCGTGCGCCGAGACGAGCCTGCCGTCGGGCTTGTCGAGGGGCGATGCGATCGTGAGCTCGTTCGGGAAGTCGCTCGCGCGCGTCCACGCCGAGCCGACGAGCAGGAGCGAGCCGAGCACGGTGACCTCGCGCGACGGCATGCCCAGCTCGACGGCGCTGGCGGCGGCGTTACCCACGCCCACGAGGCGCACCTCGTTGTCGGCGACGTCGATTCGCTCGCCTTCGACGTCGACGGCAATGCCTGCTGCGGCGCCGAGGAAGTCGGTTCCCGGCCCGACGCCGTCGAGGGTGTTCCCGTGCGCGCGGGCGGAGCCGACGCTGAGCGCGAGGATCCCGATCCGGATCGTCTGCACGGCGAGCTCCGGCGGGGCGACCTCGACCAGGGTGTTGCCGATGAGTTCCGCGTGCGCGCCGTTGACGACAACGATGCCGGCGCGGGTGAAGACCGAGTCGTCGTCGGTCACGCCGACGGACCTCAGGAGGTTGTTCTCGACGACGATCGCCTCGAACCCCGCTCTCTCGGTGCTTACGATGCCGGCGATCCCGGTGCGCTCGACGATGTTCAGCTTGATGAGCGCCGACGCGACGTAGGTGTCGACGGCAATCCCGTAGCCGCTCATGCCGGTGATCCGGTTTTCGGCGATGAGCGCGCGTCGAAGGACACGCCGCGCTCCGGCCAGCAGGAGGATGCCTGTCGACGGCGTCCGTGCGCCCTCCCGTCCGCTGATGTCGTTGTTCGCAATGCGCGTCGCGTCGCAGCCGACAGCGACGCCGTGTCCGACGGTCGCGAGGATGTTCCCGACGATGTCGAGCCTCGAGCCGCCGGCGGACATCAGCCCCGAGCCGAGCATCGGCACGACTCCGAGGCTCTCCCTCATCCGTCCCGCGCCCGCGAACGCCGCCGCGGCGGCCCGCGCCGGGATCGCTCGAAGCACGGCTGCGAGGGTGTCCGGGTCGGCGGCGACCGTGCCGCTCGCGATAATGCCGGCCTCGACGCAGCCCGAGATCGTGTTCCCCGCGATGCGCGTATCGCCCAGGTGCAGCACGACTGCCGCCTTCAGCGACCGCGTCTTGTCGACGGGTCCCTTCGAACGGCCGCTGCGGCCGAGGTCGACGCCGACGCGGAAGCAGGCGAGCAGGTTGTCCTCGATGAACAGTCCCCACGTGAAGACCGACCGCCCGAGCTTCGGCATCCCCTTGAACGTCGACGGCCTCGCGGCTTTGGCGGCGGCGGCAGCTTTCTTGTCCGCTGCGATCGTGCGCCCGGGCTCCCACGTCGCCGCGCGATCGGTCGTCAACGTGCCGATGCCGATGTCCGCGATGATCACGTTCTCGCGCAACACGGTCGCGACGAGCAGCCCCGCCAACCCGATCCCGACGCCGCCGCGGCCGAAGGCCGCGGGACCGCGAGACTTGCTCAGCAGGGCTTCGCGCTCGAATCCGGCCATCTGCGCGATGAAGCACCGCTGCACGGTGACGCCGGCGGCGCTGCGCACGGCGATTCCGATCTCCGGTGTCCGCGCGTCACCGCCGCGTCCGCTCGTCGCGACGGCCAGGTGCTCGATGGTCACCTCGACGGATCGGTACACGTCGATCGCCGGGCCCTCGCCGCGCATGAACAGGACCGTCGCGAGCCCCTTCCCGACGAGCTGCACCGATTCCGCCCCGACGATCTCCACCGCCTTCTCGAGCTCGTACACGCCGGCGTGCAGGCACACCTTGCCGCCCGTCGCGCGCACCTTGTCGATCGCGTCCTGGATCGTGAGCGACCCGTCCGCGTGCGACTCGGGCGTCACGCAGACGTCGCAGTCACAGCTCTCACCGGTGACGGGCGGCGGGCATTCGGGTGGATAGATCACGCGGCAGTCCTCGAGGTTCCCTCCCGACAGCACCGCCAGCCGGCAGTAGTGATGACGGATCCCGCGCGGAGGCGCGTGGTCGAGCACCTCGACGCTCGCGTCCGCTGCGCGCGCCGTGAAGATCCAGTAGTCGCCGGTACGCGCAACGCCCGGTGCGACGACGTCCACCGTGACCTGCACGCCGTCCTCCAGGTTGATCGGCGTGCCGGAGACGAACGGAATGAGCGCCGACGCGTCACCGGGCCGTGTGTCCCAGCGTCGGACGCGAGTCTCGGCGCCGAGCGCCGTGAGCTGGGTGAAGACCGGGGCGGTGACTGCCTCGAGCCGCAGCTCGAGCCGCACGCCGTCGACGCCGTCGGGGGCGATCTTCACCATGATCCCCGGGTTGCCGTCGAGCTCGCGCTTGCGGTCGACGAGCTCGATCCAGTCGCCGGGATGGAAGCGGAGGATCGCGTCGTGGCCGATCGTCTCGACGGGAAAGACCGGCGCCGCGGCGGAGCCTCCCACCGCGCCGGTGACGCGCGCGGCGACCGCTGCATTCGTGCGCGACCACTTGATGGTCCCCGCGTCGTGAATCTCGATGCGGTAGAGGCGGTTGTCGATGCCCCGGTAGCCGCCGCTCGGGAGCACCAGGCACGGGTCCGTCGATGCCGGCGTGCCGATGTCGGCAGTCGTGAGGCGCGCGCCCGACGGCCGCGTGAGGTCGACCCACGCCTGGACGGTGCTCCAGTCCGTGGCGCACGTGACCCCGGCGCCGACCTGCAGCGTCCTGACCTGCCAGACGGTCTGCAGCCTGGTCGCCGTGTCGACGCCGACGGCAGGGTCGACCAGGCCGGCGTTCTCGACCGCGGTCACCTCGCGGTCCCAGACGTCGAGGTAGAAGAGGTGCGGTCCCGCCCCGGCCGGATCCGTCACGTCGACGCGGTACGGCTGGTCGGTGTACGGCGTCGGCTGCGTGCCGATCGGCTCGTCCCAGATGGGCTCGAACGCCGTCAGCGGACGGCGCCCGCGATTCTCGGCGAGCAGGCCGTCGACGTACGCCCGGCCGATGCCGATCGTGAACGAGCCGGCTGCCGCCTGGATCAGGAACCCCGTGGGGACGTCGCCCGGCGCGGCGCCCGGGTTCCGCGGGACGGCGCAGCGGCCCATGATGTCGACCGTCTCCGCGCGCAGGCGCCGGTAGACGACCTCCGCGAGCTCGTTCCAGTCGGCGTCGACCTGGACGCGGCCCTGCTGCATGAAGACCGTCGAGTGGTCGTGCTCGGGCTTGAAGGTGAAGCGCGTGTAGTCGCCGGCCATCTCTTCGCTCCTCGGATCAGGTGACGTAGACGAGCCCGGGCTCGAGGCCGAAGGGCAGGTACTCCTCGAGACGTACTCGGAGGTTCGCTTCGCGTTGAGGTTGCTTCAGGCTGCTGTACGCGCCCATCTCGGAGCCGTCCTCCGCCCCGGCGGCGATCTCGGACGGACACCAGATGCTGAGCTGCGCATACGCCGGCTCGCCGTAGCGGGTCGACGTGAAGGACGGCCGGACGCGCTGCCGGACGGCGGCCTCCTCGGACGCGGGGGCGCTCTCGCGCGCGAGGTCCGGCTGGCAGCGGAACCGGCGCGGCGTGTGTGAGACGGCGGGGTCGAACCACGAATAGCGAACGCACCCGGCCTGTGTGCGCTCGCAGTTGAGCGGTCCCGCGAAGATCGAGCTCGACCCGAGGCGAAGCTCACGCAGTCGGGCAGCGCCGAGCACGGTGACACGCTCGAGTGTGGCGGTAGGCCCTGCGGCGGTTCCCGCGGCGTTGGCCGCGATCGCCACCCGGCTTGCGCCGCCGCCGGGATCCGGGGCGTCCACGATCGAGTCGCTGATCGTCAGCTCCTGCAGGTCGGCAGGGAGGCGGATCGGTCCGATGATCGATCGCGAGATCGTGACGGTGCGCGGCTTGTTCGACGCCGCACCGTCGAGCGACGGCGTCGACGGCGACGTCG
>Ga0075424_100005283_pt1 | contig 12313 bp, 8 predicted proteins | sample SoiMethybrSBSTD3_FD_75301 | JGI IMG/M metagenome (GOLD analysis project Ga0075424, IMG submission 75301) | Bulk soil microbial communities from a Populus tree surrounding site in Tennessee, USA - Soil MetaG P. TD hybrid SBSTD3 | ecosystem: Environmental > Terrestrial > Soil > Tree plantation... | reverse complement strand
ATAACGATTGCCAACGTTCCCGGTGTCATTATCCCCGGAACTCGAATGGCGGCTTATTATCTTCACGCCCTTGCTATAAGTACCTTCTATTTCATTGCGCCCGACCATGGGCCTCATGATGCTACTCGTGGATGTGCTTTTGACTTCAATAACGAAAAGATGGGTTTACTAAAGAGCATGAAGGCTCGCGCACTGTGCGACGACTGTAGAAGGACTCTAGTTAACGTCGGGTTTCAATACTGCCTCAGCATTTGGATTCATTGGATCGAATGTTTGAAGAAGGCGGGCGGCTGGTCGAGAAGATTAGGACTGGAAAAGACATCGATGCACTTCCAAAGATCTTTATTGGATCATCAACCGAAGGCCTTGACTTGGCGAAAGCGCTAAGCGACTCGTTAAGAGACTCTGAGATCGCTGCGCCAGAGGTCTGGAATGAAGGAACAGTGTTTGGATTGGGTACTGCGACACTGGAGGCGTTAGAACAGGCGGTCTTACAATACGAATTTGGTGTTTTCATTTTCACTCCTGACGATGAGCTTCGCGTACGTGGAAAGCTAAAGCGCGTCGCTCGAGACAACGTAATTCTAGAACTAGGTTTATTCATTGGTAAGCTGACTCGGCGGCGAGCATTTATCATCCGTCCGGCTAACAAAACCATCGACCTACCTTCGGACCTCTTAGGAATAACAACAGCTGATTATGATCCCAATGTTGCTGACCTGACGATTGCTTTGAAACCAGCTTGCAAGCAAATTCGAATTGCTATTGACCGCGTCAATTCGCAGTTGTGGAGATAAGACTACATTCATAATAGGATCCGCTGCGATCTGAATCACCTGAAATCTATGACTCTCGTCGGTAAATCCATTCCCCGCAAAGAAGGCCGCAAAAAAGTTACCGGCGCGGCGCTTTATGTCGATGACCTCAAATTCGACGGCATGCTGCACGGCGTGACGGTGCGCAGCTCGATTGCCCGGGGAAGGATCAAGAACATCTCGTTCGATCAACCGCCCGCATCCAGCACCCCGCTCGGGATGCCCTCGCGGGGACCCCGCTCCGCAGGCGGTTCCTACAGCTTCATTCCCTGGAACGAATTCACGATTGTCACTGCGAAAGACATTCCCGGCGAAAACTATGTCGCACTGATACTCAACGACCAGCCCTATCTCGCCGACGAGGTCGTGAATCATCCTGAAGAACCAATCGTCCTGCTTGCGCACCACGATAAGTACCTGCTGGAAGAAGCGCGACGTCATGTGCGCATCGATTACGAAGAGCTGCCCGCGATCCTTTCTTTGGAAGATTCAGTCGCGCAGACAGAGATCATCTGGGGAGAGGACAACGTCTTCAAAAAGTTTCTCGTGAATAAGGGAGACGTCGACGAAGCGTGGTCGCACGCAGATTTTATTGTCGAAGGCGAGTACGAAACCGGCGCGCAGGAACAGCTCTACATTGAAACGAACGGCGCGATTGCGATCGCGAATCCGGACGAAGGCGTCACTGTTTGGGGCTCGATGCAATGTCCCTACTATGTGCACAAGGCGCTGATTAAGTTGTTTGGTTTGCCGGAACAAAAGATCCGCGTCATTCAGACAGAGACGGGCGGAGGCTTCGGCGGTAAAGAAGAATATCCGTCGCTGATTTCCGGACACGCCGCGTTGTTGGCGTGGAAGTCGGGCAAGCCGGTGAAGATGATCTACGACCGCGCCGAAGACATGGTCGCAACCACGAAGCGCCATCCTTCGCGCACCCGTCACAAAACCGCAGTCACAAAAGAGGGAAAGCTGCTGGCAATGGAGATCGATTTTGCGATCGACGGCGGCGCGTATTGCACCTTATCGCCGGTCGTTCTATCACGCGGGACGATTCACGCCGCCGGTCCTTACTTCTGCCCAAACGTTCGCATTCATAGCCGCGCCGTCGCGACAAACGTTCCGCCGCATGGCGCATTTCGCGGTTTCGGCGCGCCGCAAAGCATCTTTGCTCTGGAACGTCATTTGGACAGAGTTGCGAAGACAGTGGGTTTATCGCCCGAAGAATTTCGCCGCCGCAATTTCATAAAGCAAGGCGAGACCACCGCCACCAATCAGACGATTCGCGAGAAGGTGAACCTCGAGGCGTTGATGAATCGTGCGTTTGAACTGACGGATTATCATGCGAAGCGAGCGCAGTTCGCGGAAGAGAATGCGAGCAAGATGCTCGCGATTCGCCGAAAGGCCGCCCCAGCAGATAAAAAAACATCTGCCGGGAACCCCGGCGATGTCGGCGCTCCACTGAAAGGCATCGGCTTTGCTACGTTCATGCACGGCGCGGGATTCACCGGCTCAGGCGAAGTCTATCTTCAATCCGTTGTCGGGGCTGAAGCGGCGGCCGACGGGCACGTGAAGATTCTTGCGGCGAGCACAGAGATTGGTCAGGGCACGAATACGATCTTCGCGCAAATTGCCTCGGAAGCCCTCGGCATTGATTACGATCTGATCGAAATAGTTCGGCCCGACACCGCGCAAGTTCCCAACAGTGGGCCGACTGTCGCCTCACGCACCGCCATGATCGTCGGGAAGTTGGTCGAATCCGCAGTGCTCGCTTTGAAACAAACACTTGTCGGCAGCGGCTTACTGAAAGATCAGTTCACCCAAACAGAATTTCAGAATGCTTGCCGCGAATACATCGCGAAATTCGGAAGGCTTCAATCAACCAGCCAATATCAACCTCCGCCCGGCGTTCGCTGGGACGATGAGAAGTACGAAGGTGACGCGTACGGCGCGTTCGCCTGGGCGGTATACGTTGCCGAAGTCTCATACGATCCGCTCACCTACGAAGCGCACGTCGATGACTTCGTCGCGGTGCAGGAAGTTGGTCGTGTCATCAACCCAACGCTGGCGGCGGGACAAATTGAGGGTGGTGTGGCGCAGGCGATCGGTTACACGCTTTATGAAAATGTCGTGTGGCAAGACGGTCGCATGGCGAACGGACAGATGACTAACTACATCATGCCCACCGCCGCCGACCTGCCGCCCATTCGTGTCTACTTTGAAGAGAACCCTTACGCCTTCGGTCCGGGTGGCGCAAAAGGCATCGGCGAGTTGCCGATGGATGGGCCGGCTCCCGCCATTCTGAATGCAATTGAGAACGCTACGGGCATCAGCTTCAATCATATTCCGCTCATGCCGGAAATGATTAGCGAAACACTCAGTGCTACCAATTGATTCGGGCGTTCACGCGAGCGAATCGATTTCAATTAACTCATTGACAACCCGTCCGCCTTCAGGGTAGAAGTCTCGAACAATTGACGTCGTACACTGGTGACGTATTTCCATGGGACTTCCAACTTTGAATTCGCGGCCGTGAGTCACGTCCTCCCTTCGTTTCGGAATCGCGCGGGGTAACCCACTTTGTTGGCCACACAAATCGCTCACTATCGAATTATTGAAAAGCTCGGCACGGGCGGCATGGGTGAAGTGTTTCTGGCCCAGGACACGAAACTCGAGCGCAAAGTCGCGATCAAACTGCTGCCGGCAAAGTCCCTCGATGACATGCACGCCCGCAGGCGATTGTTACGTGAAGCAAGGGCAGCCGCGACGCTGGATCATCCGAACATCTGCTCGATCTATGAAGTAAACGACGCCGGCGATGCACCCTTCATCGTGATGCAGTACGTTGAAGGGAAGACGCTGTTCACGAAGTTACAGGAAGCGCCGCTTACTCCTGAAGAAGTGATCGATGTAGGCATGCAAGTCGCGGAAGCATTGGCCGAAGCTCACGAACGCCGCGTCATCCATCGCGACATCAAACCGCAGAACGTCATCATCACGCCACGCGGTCAGGCCAAGGTGCTCGACTTTGGGTTGGCGCGCATCGCACAGGCGGCCGAGGTTGATGCCGAAGCAAAGACCGACACGCAACTGACCGGCGAAGGGTACATTGTCGGCACGGTTGCTTACATGTCTCCCGAGCAACTCAAAGCGATGCCGATCGATGCGCGCAGCGATCTGTTTTCGCTGGGAGCGACACTTTACGAATGCGCGACCGGTAAACCGGCGTTCACCGGCAACAGCAAGATCGAGATTTCTTCGAAAGTCCTGCAAGTTGAACCGCGCAAGCCTTCGCATTTGAATCCGGGGATTCCCCGTGGTTTGGAACAGATTATTTTGAAAGCGATGGCGAAGGACGCCGATGCGCGTTACCAATCGGCAACGGAGATGCTGGGCGATCTCAAGCGTCTGCGATCGTCACTTTCGAGCGTCACCGCCGTTTTCCCGAGCGTCACCCGCGAGTCCTCAGGCGCGATAACTCTCGCGGAGTTGACTCCCTTTCAGCGAGCGGTCCGTTCGCGCACAGTGCAAATTGCGGTGGCGGCAGTCGCAATCCTGGTGCTGGGATGGATCGCGTTCAAGCTTTGGAGACCGTCGCCTTATCAGGTGAACAGCTCGGCAAAACTTTATTTTGACGAGGGCGTCAAGGCGATTCATCTGGGCACTTACTTTCAGGCGAGCAAAGCTCTCAAGCAGGCCGTTGATTCCGATCCGCAATATGCGCCGGCGCACACGCGTCTGGCGGAAGCGTACCTGGAAATCAGCAATACCGAGCAGGCGCGCGCAGAAGTCCTGGACGCCGTCGCGCTGGCAAATCAGCGCGCCCTGGCAAGCGGTGACCAGCTAAATCTGGATGCGATTGACGCAACGGTGAGACGTGATTTCCCGGCAGCAATCACTTCTTACCAGGCGCTTTTGGCGCAGGCGCCGGCCGGTGAAAAAGCGAATGCGCTGGTTGACCTCGGCCGCGCTTACGAACGCAACGAGAAGCTCGACGACGCGATCGAAAACTATTCAAAAGCGACCACGTTGGATTCGCAGTCCCCGGGCGCGTTCCTGCGATTGGGCGGCGCTTACAGCCGGCGACGCGATCAGAAAAAGGAAGATCCCAAAAATGCCGAAGCCGCATTCAGCAAAGCCGAACAGATCTACCAGGCCCTGACAAACAACGAAGGCCTGGTCGAAGTAGTTTTTCAGCGCGGCGTGTTGCTGTACGGAACAGGCAACCTACCGGCGGCCCAGGAGCAATTCGAAAAAGCGCTCGAGATGGCGAAGAACCAGAGCAACTCATATCAGATCACTCGGACTGAGCTGGAGCTGAGCCTGGTGTATCGAGATCAAGGCAACGTCGAGGGCGCGAAAGCTTTAGCCGCTGACGCCATCACTATCGCGCAAAATAATGACATCAAGAACGTCGCGATCAACGGGCTGATCGATCTGGGTCTCGCCTTTATGAGCGGCGGCAGTTTCGATGATGCCGGAAACTATTTCCAGCAAGCGCTCGATCTGGCGCGTCGCGCGAATTCAAAAGCTGGAGAAATGCGCGCGCACCTCTCGCTGGCTCGCTTGAGTTTCCAACGGAGCAACAACGACGAAGCGATCGCCGAGCTTAAGCCGGCGCTGGAGTTTTACCGGTCGGCTGGTTACCGGCGAGAGACCTCGATCGTGCTAACGCTGCTCGGTCGCGCGTATCAGGACAAGGGCGAGGACGCGACCGCGCAGAAATATTTTGAAGAGCAGTTCGATCTGGTGACGAAGGCCGGCGATGACGCGGGTATCGGCGATTCGCACATGAGTCTGGCTTTCCTCAAGGGCATCAATCAGGATGCGTACGCTGAAGCGCTGGCGCATCTTGATGAAAAACTCAAGATCGATGACTTACGCAAATCGGAGCGCGGCAAGGCGTTCACGCAAATGAATCGCGGAAATTTTCTCTGGCAACTTGGTCGATACGACGACGCGCGCGCTGCTTTGGATTCAGCTTTCGCAATTGCCACGAAACCCGAGGCGCAGCTCAACACCGTAATCGCGTGGGTTCATCTGGTGCGGGCACGCATCGCTCTGAGCCAACTTCAGTACGGTGAAGCAAAGAAAGAGGCGCAACTCGCAGTCGACGCCAGCGCGAAGTTTCCGGACGTGTCGCTGCAAGCGAAGGCCTGCCTCGGCCGGGCGATGGCACTCTCCGGCGCGGGCGCCGAAGGCAGAAATCTTTGCCAGGAGGCGCTGGCAGCGGCGCAGAATCTGAAATCTCGGCCACTCATTACGAGCGCCCAATTGGCGCTTGCCGAAGCCTTGTTAGCAAGCAAAGACTACGCGGCGGCGCTCCAAACCGCCCTGGATGTGCAAAAAGTATTTGCACAATCCGTCCAGAAGGATTCAGAATGGCGCGCGCTTCTTATCGCTGCCCGGGCCAGCGACCTCGCTGGAAACAAAACTGCGGCCCAGGATTACGCTTCACGCGCGGACAAGTCGTGCGGCGAGCTGTCTCAGAAGTGGGGCGGCGACAACTATGAAAGCTATCTGCGCCGGCCAGACATTCAACTTTACCGGACGCAACTCGCACAGATTCTAAAAGGCAGCAAGTAGTTCATTCACAAAGGAGAAGAACCATGTCTCAGGATTCAATTTACCAATTCCCGACCACTATTCTTTTCGGCACCGGCGACGATCCGAGCGGCAGCGGCGGCACAGGCGACGATCCCAGCGGCAGCGGCAACGGCGGGGGCAAACGCGGCGGCAAAAAGAAGGGCACAAAGAAAAAGCCGGCAGCCAAGAAGAAGTAATTAACGCGCGGACGACACCAGTTCACCTTTCTTCCACGATGCGCGCACTTCGCGGAGTGCCGCTAAGAACTAGAGGTGTAAGTCTGCGCCCGCGGTTCCATCTCACTCACTAACAACGTCGATGTCGGAAAAAGAAATCCTTGCGAGAGCCGCTCTCGAAACTGCGGCACGCGCTGTACGTCCGGTGCGGCTGTCTCGATTTCTGAAAGAAGTACAGGAACGGCGCGGCTTGACTCGCAAAGAGCGACTGCGAATTCTCGATCAGATCATTTTGCTGCTCGAGATGAATTACGTGCATCTACCGCTGAAGCGCGCGATGCATGCGATCGATCCCATCCAGCGGCTTAAGCTCTTGAAGTATCGACTGGAAACCAAGCGCAAGATGGAAGACGAGATGCAGTTCCACAAGCGCCTGCTGGAAATCTTCGCTTCGCTGCGCGACATTCACACCCGTTATCTGCTGCCGACACCGTTCCGCCGCGCCGTCGCGTTCCTACCATTCCTCGTCGAGCAATACTTCGATACGGATCGCAAAGGAAACAAAGTCGAGAAGTTTCTGGTTTCGCGTGTCGCGACCCGGCAATTCAGGCCCGACAGCACAACGCGAGGCGAAGCCGCCGCCTTCAAGCCGGGAGTCGAGTTGCTTCATTGGAATGGCGTTCCGATCCGGCGTGCAATTGAAATCAATGGCGAGGTCCAATCAGGCAGCAACCTGGCTGCGCGTTTCGCGCGTGGTCTCGACAGTTTAACGATCAGACCGCTGCGCTTTTCTCTGCCGCCCGACGAAGAATGGGTTGACATCACGTTTCGCGATCTCAAGAAAAAGCTGCGTACCATCCGTCAACATTGGCTGGTTTATCACACCAGTGCCGCACCGGCTGCGGCGAAGAATGCGCGCAATAAACGTTCGTCGATTGATGTTCAGAAGACGAAAATCAACCAGGTGCGCAGAGAATTGTTTGCCCCGCACGATGTTCCATCACAAGGTGGTTACGACCGAAGGTTCTATACGCAAGTCCGCACGGTACGACTGAAAAAACTCGGAACGCAAAAAGTCGGGTACGTGCGACTTTTTAACTTCGAGGTTGGGCCGAACGGCCCCTTTGTCGAAGAATTTAAGCGGGTCATTACCGAGGAAGGTTTTCCGCAAGATGGACTAATCCTCGACGTCAGGGGAAACCCGGGCGGCAACATTCGCGCGGGCGAGCGCTTGCTTCAGCTATTCACGCCGCGTCGTATCAAGCCGGAACTCTTCGAATTTATTAATACGCCATTGAATCTCGAGATTTGCCGGACCGCCCCCAAAGGAATCGATCTTGAACGTTGGGCAGATTCGATCAGCGAAGCGGTGGTCACGGGCGCCACTTACTCGATGGGCTTTCCTTTGACTTCAGAAGAGATGTGCAACGATGTCGGACAGGTTTATTACGGGCCGGTTCTGCTGATTACTGATGCGCTCTCTTACAGCGCGACCGACATGTTTGCCGCGGGTTTTCAGGACAACGAAGTAGGCGAGATCCTCGGCACGAGCGACAACACGGGAGCAGGCGGCGCCAATGTTTGGGAATACGCGGACTTCCTGAAGCACGGGCGCAAGCTCGCGAGGACACCTTTCAAGCCGTTACCAAGAGATACAGCATTGCGCATCGCGATTCGGCGCAGCATTCGGGTGGGCCAGCGAGAAGGGCGACCCCTTGAAGAACTTGGAATAACCCCCAATCATCGCTACCACATGACCAAGCGCGATCTGGTGGGACACAACGAAGATCTGGTCACTGAGGCGGTGCGGATACTGCGCGCGAAACCGATCTATTCCCTTTCGTTCAAGCCGGTCGCCGGCAAACGGCGCACTTATGAAATTGCGGCAATGTCAAAGACGCCGCGTTCGGATGCCCACCAGAAAATCTTTCGTGTTGATGTGGCGGTGAATGGTTGGCCATACACCTCGTTGCCGGCACGCAACGGCAACGTCGCACCAACAATGGTGACCTTTGACAAGATCAAGCAACCGCACAGCGTTGTTGTCCAGGCATTTGACTACAACAACATTCTGGTCGCTGCCTACCGTCAGCATTGAAGCTGCGAGGCGTTTCCGGTTTCCGCCAGCTTCAATGTCTAAACCCCCGACGGTAACGTGATATCCTTCGGCGCGTCGTTAAATTCGACATCAGCGCATCATCACAAGAAGAAGCTTTGGCTGAAAAAGCGGAAATAAATTTCACCATCAATGGGCAGCCACGGACGGTGCGTGCGTATCCGCTGGAGCGGCTACTGGACGTGCTGCGCGAACAGCTTCACCTTACCGGAACCAAGGAAGGTTGCGGAGAAGGTGAGTGCGGCGCATGCACAGTCACCATCGACGGCAAAATCGTCAACAGTTGTCTCGTGCCGATTGCGCAAGTGAGCGGCGTGTCGATCAAAACAATCGAAGGAATTGCGCCGAGTGAGTCCCAACTGCACGCAGTGCAGCAAGCATTCATCGAGCACGGCGGTGCGCAATGCGGCATCTGTACGCCGGGAATGATCATGGCTGCGGTGAATCTGATCGAAAACATTCCGCACCCGACCGAAGCTGAAATTCGCAACGGCCTGGCAGGAAATCTTTGCCGCTGCACGGGTTACATGAAAATCTTCGAGTCGGTCGTTAAGGCGTGTGAGAAGTAGTAAACCATGTTAGACGTCGCCGAAACGAAATGAAAAATCACAGCCGGTCATAATCAATGAAGGGCGCGTCATTGCAGGGAAACTCTGAAACTTGAAACTTGGCTCCGAACTCTAAGGAGGCAACATGAGACACATGAAAAACTCTCACTGGTGTTTGGTGATAATACTGACCGCGCTACTGCCGCTCTACACCCAGCGAGCGAGTAAGCAGTCTCTGTGCAAAACTCCGGCAGCGCAAAAACAAAGCCCAGGCGCCCCGGAAGCTTGTAAATCGCCCTGCCAGTTTCGCTTTGTCGTTTATGGAGACACGCGCAACAGCGGGCCTACGGCGAAGGATGGAGATAGTACCCATCAAAACATTTTAGAGTTCGTCAAGGGGTACAACCCTTTGCTCATCTTACAAACTGGAGACTTGGTTTTTGATGGTGGTGATGAGAAACAGTGGGAAACCTTCAATCGGCTAACCTGCTTCGGGAAAGACGCCAAGATAACCGCGAACCGAATCTCTTACTATCCTACGCCCGGCAATCACGACAAATGCACCAGGTCTAATTACGAAGGGTACATCCCTCCAGGCGTGCGACGTAATGGTAAATCGTTCGATTACGCATTCGACGTTGGAACAATCCGCTTCATCGCGATTGACACCGTGATCGACCAGGCGAAATGCAACACCCAGCCCACAGGTGATTTCAATTCTCAGTCGTGGCTGGAAGGCGAACTAAAGACGGCACGCAAAGAACGCAAGCTCGTTGTCCCGTTCTTCCACCATGCTATTTGGTCCGTTGGCCAACACGGAGGCGAGCAAAATATCACTCTGAGACACAAACTTCATGATGAGATCTTCAAGCGGTACCAAAATGTTATTAGTCTGGTCTTTCAAGGGCACGACCATATCTACTATCGCGCGCAGCGAGATGGCATCACTTACGTGACTTCTGGCGGTGGAGGCGTACCTTTACCAAATGACGACCAATTGAAATTATCGGAATGCAAAGCTGGAGACCTGTTCAAGAAGGCCTTCAACTTCTCAGTCTGTGACGTGTACCCTGATAAGATAGAGGTGAGAACCTACATCTCAGACGATTCGGGAAGCAAATTTGACTTATTGTTCGACGCGTTCACAATCCCACGCGAGACACCACAGTGACAGCGCGGATGCAGAATATACTTGCACCGCCCGACACTGGCAGGCTTCTAACTGCATACCAGGATAGATTTCTCTCTAATGCGGGCCTACATTCCCGAATATGAATTGATTGCTCCGCGCACGTTGGCCGACGCGCTTGCGGTGCTGGGGCGCGAGCCAGGCGTTTGGCGTCCCTTTGCCGGCGGCACCGATCTGATGGTGTTGCTCGAAGCCGGCAAACTTCCGCACCAGAACTACGTCAACATCTGGTCGCTCGATGAGCTGCGCGGCATTGAAGTCAGCGAAAATTACGTCACACTTGGTGCGCTAACGACCTACACCGAAGTGCAGCAACACCCTGTTTTGCAAAAAGAGTTTCCGATGCTGTGTCAGGCGGCGCGTGAAACCGGGGGCATTGCCATCCAGAATCGCGGGACGCTCGGCGGCAACATCGTCAACGCTTCACCGGCCGCAGACTCGCCACCGGCGCTGCTCGCCTACGACGCTGAACTGCAACTCATTTCCAAAGGCGCCGAACGACGGGTGCCTTACGCAGACTTCCATCATGGTTACAAGCAGATGGATATTCGTCCGGATGAGTTACTCAAAGCCATTCGGTTGCCCCGTCACGCGCAAACGCTGACGCATTACTATCGAAAAGTCGGCACGCGCAAAGCGCAGGCGATTTCCAAAGTCTGTTTCGCAGCCGTCGCCGGGATCCGTGGGGACCGCATTACGCACGTTCGCATCGCGCTGGGCAGTGTCGCGCCTATTCCTCTGCGCTGTCGCAAAACGGAAGCCACGATTACCGGCCAATCTCTTAATGATGACGTGGTTGCCAATGCTCTGCGAACGATGACGGCTGAGGTTTCGCCTATCGATGATATCCGTTCGACCCGGGACTATCGCCTGAAAGTCTCGCTGAATCTGCTCAAAGACTTCATTTCGCGACTGGCGTAATAGCTGCCGCCGACTTCAGTTAGCGGTCGCAAATTTCTTGCGCTAGAATCGCGGTAACGCGAATGAAGTCATCCTCATCCCCCAAATTCCAAGTCACGATTTTAGCGGTCGTTATATTCGCTGTTGCGGCCGGTATTCAGGCCCAGACGGCACCGACTGCTCCGCCGCGCGACTTCAACCTCGTGGTGCTGGGCGATTCGATTCTTTGGGGACAGGGACTGAAAACTGAGCACAAGTCGTGGTTCCTCGTGAAGAACTGGCTCGCGGAAAACCAACACGTCATCGTCCGAGAACGAATCGAGGCCCATGCCGGTGCTGTGATCGGATCAGCCGGAACTGCGCCGCCGCGGTCGCTAATGCTTTATGGCGAAATTAACAGTGCGTGGCCGACGTTGCACGATCAAATCGACGATGCTGTTCGAGCCATCGGAGATCCTTCGCAAGTAGACCTCGTGCTGGTCGATGGTTGCATCAATGATGTGAACGCGCGCAGGTTTCTGAACGCCGGTAACAGTAGCCAGGTGATAGAAGCCCTCGCCCGGGAAAAGTGCGGCGCGCCGGTCGAAGATTTACTGGCCAGAATAGCCACGACTTTTTCCAACGCGCACATTGTCTTGACGGGCTACTACCCGATTATTTCCGAAAACACGTCGCGCGATCTTTTCATGCGCGCACTCGCGAAAAGATTTTATGCTGCATTGAGCCCGGAACAGCGCCGGCCGAGTGACAAAGAGATGTTCGAGCGGCTCACCGCAATCTCGAACACCTGGTACGAAGCGTCTAACCGAGCTTTGACGGCGGCAGTTGCCAAAACAAATGAGCAACTCAATGCGGGAGGATCACGCCAGCGCGTGTCGTTCGCGCGCATACCATTTAGACCTGAGCATGTATTCGCTGCGCGCGAATCGCGGCTTTGGGGTTTCGATGCGACGACAATCCGCAAGATGCTGGCGCTGTTCACGTTC
>Ga0075424_100005281_pt1 | contig 12313 bp, 10 predicted proteins | sample SoiMethybrSBSTD3_FD_75301 | JGI IMG/M metagenome (GOLD analysis project Ga0075424, IMG submission 75301) | Bulk soil microbial communities from a Populus tree surrounding site in Tennessee, USA - Soil MetaG P. TD hybrid SBSTD3 | ecosystem: Environmental > Terrestrial > Soil > Tree plantation... | reverse complement strand
AGCGCGGCCCCCGGCGCCAGGTCGGAAAGGGTCGTCGCCGCAATTCGGCCGGCTGGGTCACGCAGGACCCACTCAACGCCGCTCGTCTTGCCGAGCCGCTCGAGTGCCGCGGCGTCGAAGAGCAATCCTCCCTCAAGCGCGCCTGCCGTCGCGCCCTGGTACAAAATGGGTGAGCGGACCACCATGGCCAGGGCACCGAGCCCCTCGGCGACAGCGATGGAGGGTGAATTGAACGCGCCCCCCATCTGTGTCGCTGGGGGCGCCCCGTTACCGTGCGGAGTCGGGCCGGCCGCGACCACCCTTCCGCTCGAGTCGGCAACGGACAAGAGGTCGAGCCCGAGAAGGACCTGGCGCTCGGCGAGATATTCCGACAGATCGCGGCTCCCGGAGGGGCGAAGGAGGTACAGCCGCTTGAGCTGGGGATCGCGTGAGAGGATCCCTGCTTTCGCGGCGATGCTGCGGCCATCCTCGGTCGTCTGGGCTCCGATTCCTTCCAGCGCCGAAGAAAGCCGCTCCTCCGCTTGGCTCCGCACCATGGACTGGATGCGCGCGGTGAGGATGACCATCGCGAGCGCGAGTGGAATCAGGGTGATGAGGGAGAAGGCGAGGATGAGCCTCGCCTTGAGCGATTTCACCGGCCGCCCCTCGCGATGGCGCAATCCACGATGCCCGCCAGCGCGTCCGGTCCAAGGGAGCGCAGATAGGAGCGGAGATCCGGCGAGCTCACGACAGGGCAGCGGACCGCGAACGTGAACCAGGCCGGGTCCGAGGGCGTGGCCGTTGCCGCGAGAAGGGTCACCCGAACCGGGTACGATCCGGAGGAAGCGCCTGACCCACCGCGAAGCGCCCGATCGAGCGTCTGCCATCCCGGAAGGGAGCGGTCGACCTCGAAGCGGTGCGGAGCCGGCGGCGGGCTCGTTGCCGGGGGCTGCAACGAGACGGCATTTCCGGACGTCCGATCCCACGGCGTGAGATCGCCCCGAAACACCGCTTCATTCAGCCAGAGGAGCGCGGTCGTATCTCCCGGGGCGAGCCGGGCATCGGCGGCGTCGCGGGAAAGCAGGGCGGTCAGCAAAACTCGGGAGCGCGTGCCGTAGAGGGGATCGCGCCACCGAGGGTCTTCACGCATCCGGGTGGAGAGCTCGCCGGGCCAGAAGACCGCCGCGTCCAGCTCCCCTCGCTCCAACGCGATTTCCTGATCGGTCGCTTCGTCGAACAGACGCACGAGGAGGGTGTCGGGCCACTGCGCGGTCGAGGCGTCCGATTGGTCACGAGTCAGGATGAACGAGCGCAGGGTGATCGCTTCGCCGCGATACGCCGCGCGCGGCAAGGGGGATCGGACGCTCGGAGTCCCACACGCGAAGAGGAGATTCGATCGCGAGGGAATTCCGATCCGCAGCACGCCTACGGGCCGGAGCCGCGGATGGTCCGCCGTCACGCGCAAGCGATCGAGCTTCTTGTTCCGATCGAGTGACCCCGACGTGATGCGGGCGATGACGAGCGTCCCATCGAGGATGTTCAATACCGAGCCTTCGGCCGCGACCTTCTTGCCGTCATAAAACGTAAGGAGGTCTCCCTGGACGATAGGGGGTGGATCGCCGGAGGCCAGGTACACGCGCCCCGCGTGCGCCCATACGACCTTCGCGCGGAGCTCGGTGGGCTCCGCGCCAGATGAGCCTGCGACCAGGAGGAGGACGAAGAGCGCTGCCGCAACCGTCCCACCCACCGGTTTTCGTGTGTCCCTCATGACGCGCCCTCCGTGCTGGCCGAGTCCATTGCGTGCGAAGCCGTTACTCGACATACCTACACTGCTCTTCGGCCTAATCTGTGTCAAGCTTGACACACAATTGCCTCGGACTCTCCGCGCGTATAGAGTTAACCTATTGAATTACAACGCATTACCTATTAGGCACGGCATTTGATCTAGTGGTTCTCCGAGCGGCGCAAAGTGCGCCGCTCGCGGTTCTGGGACCGGGGCCCGTGCCCATCACCAGACGATCGTGGCAGTGCCGGCGACCCGGCCAACGATCGAAAAACAGAGCCGGATGGGAGAAGGGCAATGAGGACGAAGGACACAGGAATCAGGGGACGCACGATCGTGGTGGCATCGGCCACGCTGGCATTTCTCGCTTTAGGTTGCAGCGAGCACAAGGAGCAGGCGCAGGTCGCAGCCGACGCAGGACCGATTGCTGTTGTTCAGGAGACCCCGCAGACCGTCGTGGCGTCGACAGGCGGCGGGAGCACACCGGAGGCCGGGCTCATGACCCCGGGCGAAGCGACGGCGTTGGGCGATTCCTTGCCACCGGACGTCACGGCATTCGCTCCGGACTCTCTGGTTGTCCCCGGAGGCGTGGTCGAGATCACCGCGCAAGCATCCAGCGACGTCACGGCGATGACGCTCACGGATCGGCTCGGGCAGAAGCACGCGTTCACCTACGATTCCGAGGCAAAGGCCTGGCGGGTCTACTATCGCGTTCCGATCCAGACCAACACGGAACAGCTCGGGCTTTCCATCACGGCTACGAACGCCGCGAATCGGTGGAAGCGGGTGTGGGTGTTCCTGAAAACTCAGGGCGAGGAGCCGAAGGAATCGGACGGGATCTAGGGGAGCACGCCGGCAGGTCGGGTCTCTGGGAGCCCTCGGGCGAAGGCCCGGGGGCTCCTTTGTTACCGGCCGAGGACCTCGAGGGTTACCCTTGCGGTCCCGTCACGCAGGAATCCAAGCTTGCGCGCGGCGAGACGGGACACGTCGATGACCCGACCGCGGGCGAAGGGGCCGCGGTCCACGATCGTGACCACCACGCTGCGGCCGTTGTCGAGGTTGGTCACCCTCACGCGCGTCCCGAAGGGAAGCGTGCGGTGGGCCGCCGTGAGCGTGGTCTCGTCATAACGCTCGCCGCTCGCGGTTCTGCTTCCGTGGAACCGGGAGTGGTAGTACGAGGCCCGTCCCCGTTCGAGATCAGAGGAGGGCGCGCGAGGGCCGGGCCCGGAGGGTCCACCGGCGGTGGCGCATCCGGACAAGCAGAGCAGGGTCCATAGAACCAACCAGGCGACGTATCTCATGGGGCTTCACTCCATAAGTCGGCAGCCGGGGCGGTCGTCTCCAGAGGAATCGGCCGCCCATCGGCTCCCATTCTCCGTTGACGCCTCGGGATCGACAAGGGTACGCTTCTTGTTCCGAACTGGGCGTCTGCCCGGATCCAGCCACATCCCCCCGATTCAAGGAGGGTGCATATGACGACGGCCATTGAGCTTCAAGGAGCCGGTTCCGGCCGCTAGGCCGCGTCTGAACGCACGCCTTCCGGCCGACGGTCCCGTCGGCTTCCCCGCCACCTAGGAATCTCGAAGCGCTGCCCAGCACCTTGTCGAGGTGCCGGTCCGACGCGCGCGGGCGCCGCATTTTCCTCCCATTCAATGCCTGTTGGGGCAGAGGTGCACGAACGTGCCTAGTTTGGAGACTCTGGGATGGAGTCCGTTTTTCGAGCAGCAGATCGACCTGAGCGCCGACGCTCGGCTCACCCCGGCGCGCGTGGTCGAAGAGCAGCGAGGGAGCTTCCGAATCCTCGGCGAAGAGGGGCTCCTGTACGCCGAGGTCGTAGGGAGGCTCCGCCACGAAGCTTCGGAGCATGCGGCCGCACTGCCATGCGTCGGCGACTGGGTCATGGCCCGCGTTCCGCGTGGCGAGGCGGGGGATGGGGTGGCGCTCATCCACCGCGTGCTGGCGCGACGCACGAAGTTTTCACGCAAGGAGGCGGGGGAGAAGACCGCGGAGCAAGTCGTCGCCGCAAACATCGACACGGTTTTCCTGGTTCAGTCCCTGAACCGCGATTTGAACCTGCGCAGGCTCGAGCGCTACCTCACGTTGCTGTGGGAGAGCGGGGCTGATCCGGTTGTGGTGTTGAGCAAGGCGGACCTGTGCGCCGATCCCGTGCCGCTCGTGGAAGCGGTTGAGCGCGCCGCAATCGGAGTCGCCGTCCATGTGACAAGCGCACTCGCGCCCGACGGGTTGGACGCGCTCGCGCCCTATCTTGAGGCCGGGCGCACGGTCGCGCTCGTCGGCTCCTCCGGCGTGGGCAAATCCACGATCGTAAACCGTCTCGTCGGCGAAGATCTGATGGAGGTGCGCGACATTCGGGTGGACGGTCGTGGGCGCCACACGACCACGTCCCGGCATCTCGTGATGCTCCCCGGAGGCGGCATGCTCCTCGACACGCCAGGGATGCGAACGGTTCTCATGTGGGGCGGCGAGGAAGGGGTCGCTCAAGCCTTCGAGGATATCGCGGAGCTTGCGGCCGGCTGTCGTTTCCGCGACTGCACCCATGAGTCCGAGCCCGGCTGCGCGATTCGACGAGCGCTCGACGATGGCTCCCTCGATCGAGCGCGTTTCCAGAGCTACCTCAAGCTCCGGCGCGAGGTCCGTCACCAGGCCATGAAGTCGGATCACAGGCTTCGTCTGGCGGAGCAGCGCAAGTGGCGGAAGATCCACCTCGAGGCCAGGCGCCGACCCGACAAGCGGAGGATTTGACGGCCCCATCCGGTACACATCTTGCGCTCCGCATAAGCTCCGGCGAGGGAATATCCATGGTCCGAATGCCGCAGCTTGCTGTGGCGGAGGCGTATCAGAGCGTGGAGGGGGCAATGCAAAAACTGCTGGTTGGTCTGGCCGTCTTCTTGTCTTGCATCGTGGCATCGCAAAATGCAATGGCAGGCTCGAGTCTCGGTTTGCGCAGTATCGGCGGCGACGTGGGGTTCGTCGATCCGGAGGGCGTCGACGGGACGGTCGGATTCGGAGCGTTCGCGAATCTCGGGAATATCTCGCGCGACATCCGGCTCGCGCCGCGCGTGGACTACTGGTCCAAGTCGTACTCGTTCGGCGGCGCCGAGACTTCCGTCCACGATGTCGCGATCGGCACGCGCGGCGAGTACATGTTTCACGTTTCCTCGCGGAAGTTTCAGCCCTACGCGGGAGCTGGCCTCGGGCTCCATTTCCTGGGCGCCAAGGTTTCGGCCCCCGGTTTCATGGACGTCTCGGACTCCAGCACGAAGCTCGGCCTGGATATGGGTGGCGGGTTCATCACGCCCCTGAGTCCGAAGACCGATCTGCTGGTCGATCTGTGGTACGGAATCGTCCAGGATTTCAACCAGGTGTCGCTGAAGGTCGGCGTGTCCTTCGATCTTCAAAACGGGGCCGAGAGCCGGGCTCCAAGCAGGCCGGCGGTCAAGCATCGTCCCCGCCGCAGCTGATCCAGAGAAGAGCAAGGGGAGGCTCGAGAAGAGCCTCCCCATTTTTTTGTCCGTTACGTTTCGACCCTTTGCAGTAATGTGGTGTCGGGCCGACAATTTGCAGCGAGCGGGGTTTGGAATTCGGTACTCTCCGGTCCGATGCTGGACGTAACCCATTACCCGCTCGACCGCATAGCGTCTCGAGTCGGCACGCCCTTCTACCTCTACGACGGCGACGCGTTGAACGGCTCCGTCGCCCGGTTCGCCGAGATCGTGGGGCGGTCCGGTTTGGCGGGGCGCTATGCCATGAAGGCGAATTCGGGTCGGAAGATCCTCGACGCGGTGCGGAGAGCGGGCCTTTGGATCGACGCCGTGAGCGGCAACGAAGTGGTGCGCGCGAGACGCGCCGGGTTTCCCGGTGGATCGGATCCGGCGGTGATCCTTCTCACGACCGATGTTTTTCGCGATAACGCGCTCGACACAATCCTGGAAGAGAGAGTCATGCCCAATGTGGGCTCTCCGGGAATGGTCGGCGACCTCCGCCAGGCTGGCTATCGCGGACCCATCGCCGTCCGCGTGAACCCCGGTTTTGGCCAGGGGCATGTGGAATCCTGCGACACGGGGGGGCCCTCGTCGAAGCACGGGATTTGGCCCGATCGTCTGGCCGATGTGCGAAGGCATGCTGCCGAGGCTGCCCTCAGGATCACGATCCTGCACGCCCACGTCGGCACCGGCCCCGAGCTCCGAGAGTTCGATACGAACGTCCGGAAGTTGGTCGAGTTCTTCAAGGAGCTGCTTCCCGACTTTCCCGATACCGCCGCGGTGAGTCTCGGCGGGGGGATTCCCCATCCGTACCACCCCGGTGCATCCCCCTACGATCTAGATTCGCTTCGCTCCCTTCTCGGCGATGCGGTCGGTATCCTCTCCGAGGCCGCGGGTCGGGCGATCCGTGTGGAGGTGGAACCGGGGCGATGCCTCGTCGCGGGCAGCGCAGTGCTGGTGGCGCGAGTCAGCGACGTGAAAGAGACCCGGGCCAACGCGCGGGGACAGGGGCATACCTTCGTGATGGTGGATGCAGGTTTTTGCGACCTTTTGCGGCCCGCCCTCTACGGCTCCTATCATCACATCCAGGTCTGGGGTCCGCTCGCGGCCGGTTCCGAGGAGCCGTGCGTCGTGGCCGGGCCCCTGTGCGAGAGCGGCGATATCTTCACTCGAGGGGACAGGGAACTGCTTGAGCCGCGGCTCATGCCCAGGCCTCATCCCGGTGACCTGCTGATCCTGCACGACGCGGGCGCCTACGGGTCCGCGATGAGCTCGAACTACCTATCGATGGGAAGGGCGGCCGAGGTCTGGTGGGAGGGAGGTCGTGGCTCGCTCGTCGCGCGGCGGGAGACCGTGGACGACATCGTCGCCGTCGAGTGTGATACGCCACTCTGAGCTCGCAAGGCGCCGCCACGTGTTGACGTTCCCCCGGACGTGGCGGTAAGGTTCGCGCATGCCCCGTCGGAACGATCTCCTATGGCTCGCTGCCTGCGCGGCACTGCTCCTGGGAATGCCGCTTACCGGGTTCGGCGCGGACCGGACCGGATCCGGCTCCAGATCCTCGGAGATCGCGCCGGGGCCGCACCGGGTCATGATCGCGGGCGCCGAGATCGCGTACCACGTCGCCGGATCGGGCCCCGTCGTGCTCGCGCATCCCGGGGGACCGGGGATCGAGTGGAGCATTCTGCGCATGCCGCTGGTCGAGAAGTTCGCGACCGTCGTATACCTCGAGCCGGTCGGCACCGGGGCCTCGGGGCGCTTGCCGGATTCGAGCGGCTTCACGATGGAGCGGTACGTAGGCGACGTCGAAGGTGTCCGTGCCCACCTTGGGCTGGACAAGGTCGTGCTGCTCGGGCACTCGCACGGGGGATTTGTCGCGCAATCCTACGCGCTCGCGCACCCCGATCGACTGCGTGGCCTCATCCTCTACGACACGTCCCCGACCACCGGCGCCGAATGGCAGAAGGACGTCGAAGCGAATCTGCAATGGTTCAAGAACGAGCCCTGGTTCGCCGACGCGACGGACGCTCTCGCGCACGAGACCAGCGCGTCGACGGATGATGAGATCACGGCGATCTTCCGGCGCGAGATGCCGCTTTACTTCGCGGACTGGACCGCGCGTGCCAAGGAGTACGAGCCCTATCGCGCCAACGTGCGCTTGACGGTCGCCCCCGGGAAGGTCAGCGATTCGTCGGCGCCGAGTCAGGTCGGGGTCGCCCCGGTGCTCGAGCTCCGCGACCGGCTCGCGACGATTGACGTTCCGACGCTTGTGATCGTCGGGAAGAAAGACTTCGTCACCTCCGAGAAGTTCGGTCGGATGCTCCACGAAGGGATTCGTGGATCCCGGTTCCTCTTGCTCGAGCACAGCGGACACATGGGGCACATCGAGGAGGGGACCGCATTCGCGCGCGGGATCCGCTCCTTCCTCAAGTCGCTGCCGGGCTGAGGCGGTCCCGCCGCTCGCGCACGACAGGAAAAAAGAGAGGGCGGCCGGAGTCGCCCTTACGGGTCTTCCTCCATACCGCCCGGTTGCGTGTGGCTCGGTCGTTAGACCTTGCGAACGTTCGCCGCCGAGAGCCCCTTCGGGCCGCGGGTCACGACGAACTCCACTCGATCACCGTCCCCGAGACTCTTGAAGCCATCGCCTTCAATCGCGGAGTAGTGGACGAAAACGTCCTCGCCCTGCTCCTGCGAAATGAAGCCGAAGCCCTTCGCCTCGTTGAACCACTTCACGGTACCAGTGCTCACTGGAATCCTTTCTCTTCTGCCAGAAAACTGTTGGTTCTGGCCGAGCGCCGTACAGCGCGACGGCTGCGCTCCGGTCCTCATGACCGGGTTTCGGGCCAGGGGCGCACGACCATACAAAAAGGCCGTCAGCTCGAAGCTGGCGGCCTGATTTGCTTACCGTTACTTCCACCTGCTACCGAATCATATGCTTAGATGCAGGCGGGACCGGACCGATGCGCGAGGCTGGCCTAGTGGAAGGTGACTCCGAACACGAATTTCCAAGACGGGACCTCGTCGCTAATGCCCAGCTTCGCGTCGATGAACATCGGCTTCCTTGAATTCCGGCCGAAGTAGATACCCCCGAGGGCATTGACGCCCAGCTGGGTATCGCTTCCGCCGAAATCGGAATCCACGAAGTACATTGCGAGCCCGCCACCGGCGTAGGGGCGGACGTCGCTGTGCACCTTGAACCTGTACTGCAGGTCACCATTGAAGGAAAGGGTGAACAGGTGGTCTCCGAATCCTGCCTCCCCGCTCGGCACGACATAGAGCTGGTCCGCGATGGGGGCGAACTCGAGGTGGCCGCCGAATAGGAACTGGTCCGGGTCAACGCTGAGCCCTCCGCGCAATCCCGTGGCAACGTCCGCCCGGGCAGCCGGAGCCAAAAGAAGCAGGATTGCCGCTGTGAGAACGAGATAGACACTGCTTTGGAACCGCATCGCTCACCTCCTTGCATGGGGGCGAAGCACTGACAGATAGCATAAAAGCCTACCCTATCTCCAGGGCCTCGTGCCACGCGTGATTCGGACCCGCCCATGCGACGAAGCTGGCTCTTGGCCTCGCAGGATCATTTGCGCCCGGGCGGGCCCTGTGCGATGGTACTCACGTCGGGGATCGGGAACCCGCTGCGGTCGCCCAGGCCACGCCCGCTCGGGTGCGGTTCCAATGCTACGGAGGGCCTCATGGCTGGTACCGTCGCGAGCGGCCGCGTCTCAGCGGACGACAAGCGCGAAGTTCTGGATCAAATCCCTTTTTTCACCTACTCCCCACCCGGATTACAACGCGCGTTCATCGAAGCCGCGACAGTCGTCCATCTCAAGGCGGGAGCGTACTTTCTTCGCGAAGGTGATTCGTGCGCCCACTTCGCAATTCTAGTCAGCGGAAAAATCCGGGTCTTCAAGCTGGCGGAGAGCGGGCAGGAAATCACCCTCTACCACGTCGGCGCCGGCGACATCTGCCCGCTGAACGTGGCGTGCATCCTCTCGGACCGTCCGGTCCCGGCCATGGCCAGGATCGAAGAGGACGTCGAGGCGGTTATCGTTCCCGCCAGCACGTTCCGCCTCTGGATGGCGGAGCATGAGTCCCTACGGACGTTCGTGTTTCAGACGTTCTCGAGTCGTTTGAGCGAGGTGATGGCGCTTGTCGAGGAGATCGCTTTCCGGCGGATGGACCAGAGGCTGGCGCGCCGCTTGGAGGAGCTCATCCAGGAGGAAGGTGGAACCCGTCGCAGCGTCGAGATCACGCACGCCGGGATCGCGGCCGACCTGGGTACGGCACGGGAGGTAGTCAGCCGGCTCCTCAAGGAGTTCGAGCGGCTCGGGGCGATCAGCCTCTCACGAGGTAGGATCGTGCTCCGTGACGCCGCCATGCTTCACAAGATCACGTCTCGCGAAGCGGAATAATAGAAGAGGTACCGGCGGCACTGCGACGACCCGTGGCGAACAGCCTCAACTCTCGAAAGGAAAGCAAGGTCACTTTGGCGCGAGGGCTCGGCTGCAAACGGGGAACGCCGAGCACCGCCGGCAACACCATCATGGCCCAGTTGGCGCCCCACGTTCCGTGACCTCGGTCACCGAGACGATGGTTTCCTAGCGCCGCCAACCGATCCAGCGTCCCGCGGGCGACCAAGAAATAAGAAGTTACATCCGGCAACGCGGTCCCAGGAAGCACGAAGTCGGGAAGGCGGCTACCGGATGACCACGAACCTCCCAATCGCGTGCCCGAGCTCCGTGTCGACGGAGTAAAGATAAATCCCGGACACGATGGACTGCCCGTTACGGGAGATCAGGTTCCAGGGAACCGATCCCTGACCCGCCGTCACGGGGTCCTTCCCATACTGAAGATCGCCCGGCGGCCTTCCATCGAAGGGGATGTCCTTCACGAGATCCCCCGCCAAGGTGAAAATATGGATCGTCCCCTTCGTGCGCGGCAGGTTCATGAACGTGACCTTCGTTCCGGTAGGATCGTCTCCGGCGGGCACCAGATCCCACTCCGCTCCTCCCTTGAAGGGGTTCGGCACGACGAACACCTGTTGCTGGTCGTTCCGCGAATCTCCCCGCGGATACACCACCTGCGCGTTCGAGGCGCTCGGGTTCCCCTGCAAGATCGCGTCCGCGGCCGCCGAATCCCCAGGCACTACCGAGATGGGAACGATGGAATAGAAGTACGGGAAGCCGTTCAGCACGTGGGCGTCCACGAAGCTGTACCGCCCCACCGCGAACAAGGTGTCCACTTCCATATAAGTCGTATCGTTTCGAACCCGACGTTGGTTCGGATCCCAATGAACCAGAATCGGGCTGATGTTGATGAAGGGCAGGGAAGGGTCGATGAGCTCCCAAAGGGGCCTGGCCGGGGTCCCCTTGGGCCTTTCCCGCCATTCACCCACCAGGGACCAGAGGTCCTGGCCGGGGGTGTTTGTCCCGAGAGGGCGATTCCACCCGGCCGCGCGGTAGATCCGGTATCCGACGAACGTCTTGAGGTTTCCGTGCTGAACATCCCGCACGTGCTCGGCGAAGTTATTCCACTTGAGGGTGACCTTCCGGTCGCCCGGGAAAAACCATGCGGACGTCCCTGCCGAGTCGTTGTGGGTTGTGTAATGGCTCAAGAAGTCGGGGACCTCGCCCCGGCCGTTCTGGCCGGCGAAGAAGGGCAAGGGCAAGGGCGCGGCGGCCACCCAGTTCACAAGATGCTCCTTCCCGCCCTGGCCCGTGGTCACGTCGCAGTCGAAATCCACGTAGGTGCAGGTCGGCGCCAGGATCAGGGTGTTGGTGGTGTCTTCGCTGGCGCAGTGCGCGCCGCTCGGGATCGTTCCCCCTAGGACGTCCTGGCACACGTATTTGCCAGACTGCTGGAGCTCGCACGGCGTGGTTGGATCCCACGGCGTCACATCGGCAAATTGGGGCACGGTGTTGACGTCGGTATGGAACCGCAAGCGGCAGAGCGAGGACTCGGGGATCTGGTAGACGAACCCTCTCCCGCCGATCTGGTTATTGAAAAGGCAGGTCTCCTTTCCACAACTTCCCGTGAGCGCGTCGCCGTCCAGGTCGGTGTACAGGCCGTCGAATACCTGTTGTGCCCGGATCGCGTTGTCCACCAGGGTCCCTCCGGCAGGGCTCGGCCCTCGGCCAAGGCCCATCACGAATGCCACGGAAATCGTGAGCGATGAATCGGGCAGAATGGATCGGAAAGGTCCGGTCGCCAGAGTGACTCGGTAGTCGAGAGGCCTGGTCGACGTGATCTGCCCCACGATATCGGGGTTCAGGGTCTGGTCGGACATGAGCAGATAGCGCTGCACGTCGTTCGTGGGATCTCCGCCGTTCGCGAACGACGCGCTTCCGGCGAAGAATTTGAACGAGGTGATGCCCACTCTTCGCGGGGCGGTCGCCCCACTCGGGTCGGTCGTGTGGTTCAGGAACATGCACCCGATGAAGCCGGGGGCGTCGCCCCCCTTGTTATCCTGACTGCGAGCCGGGTCGTCCGGATTGTCCCACATGTATCCCATTTGGATCCGTCGTTTCACGACGTCTCCGGTGGATCCCACATAGGTCACCGTCGAATCGAAGAGGCCGGCCTCGTCGTCGAGGTAATAACAATCGGGACACGCTGCGCGGCTCCCGATGTCCATGTCGGCGAAGATGCCGACGAATACGTTCCGCAACGCGATGCCGCTGCGGTTGATGATCTTGTAGTCGATGCCGACGAAATCGTTTTGGCCCGGAGTCGCCCATGCATAGGAGGTCTGCTGGATCTTGATCCCAAGCGGAACGTGCTCGGGGCTCGCGGCCCGGGTATTCTCTCCGTCGTCGAAGTATTCACTGGCGAACATCTGCTGGCCGATGGCGGCAAAGTCCTCGTCGCACCGCCCATCCCCGTCGTCGTCTTCGCCGTTCAGGAAATCCTCGTTGATCCGGCCGTCGCCATCATCATCGGGATTCACGCTCGCCGAGATGATCCGGTTTCCTCCGGGTACCCCCTCGTACGTCTCCCGCACGTCGGCCACCTTGTCCAGAGGAAGCGGGACGCATGGATTCCGCGGTTGGAA
>Ga0075424_100005280_pt1 | contig 12314 bp, 10 predicted proteins | sample SoiMethybrSBSTD3_FD_75301 | JGI IMG/M metagenome (GOLD analysis project Ga0075424, IMG submission 75301) | Bulk soil microbial communities from a Populus tree surrounding site in Tennessee, USA - Soil MetaG P. TD hybrid SBSTD3 | ecosystem: Environmental > Terrestrial > Soil > Tree plantation... | reverse complement strand
GCCGCCCCGGCAAAGCCGGGGCGGCCCTCTGTTACCTACAGACGTATCTGACCTGGGCTTCGGCTAGAAGTTCAGGTCCTCCATCAGGGGGATCTGGTCGGCGAAGATCGGGACCTCGAAGAAGCGGTTGTCGGCGGAGCCATCGGGGTCGATGACCATGGCGCCGTCGGTCTCGAAGAAGACGGCGATCTGGGTCTGCGCGGCAAGGGCGAGATCGCCGGCGACGGTGGCGATATTCGTGAGGAACGTGTGCGGGTTGGCCGGCGCCGTGGGCCGGGCCGCACGCACCAGGTCGTTGCGGAAGAGCGTCCAGCGGTCGTGCACGTCGCCGGCGCGGACGATGGCGCTCGACGTCGGGTTCGGCACGGTCTGGTCGCCCTTGGCGTTCTGGATGATGAACGGCCGCGTGGGCACACCGTCGAGCGGGATCTTCCTCAGATGAGGCGCGTAGGCGACGGGGTTGCCCGCCTGCGACACCCACTCCGTGTTGTCGATGACCTCCTGGATCGGCATCGCGCCCGGCGCCGGCGCCGTGACGGCGGGATCGTCGCGCAGCGGGATGCTCTCCTGGAAGCACCAGAGCGGCGGGGCCAGCGCTCCGGCGTTGCAGAGCGACGGGACGCGTGACGCCAGCGAGATGCCGACCAGCGCACGGAAGGCGGGGCTCAGGCGGGCGATCTCGATGATGGCGCCGCCCGGCACGTTGGGCACGCCGGCGCGGATGTCGGGCTCCACCGCGATGAACTTGACGCCGTAGATGCCGCCGAACGACTGCCCGGCATAGTAGATCCGCCCGCCGTTCAGGTCGGCCACGCCATCGCCATCCACGTCGACGCCGGCCTGGAGCACGCGCACGAGCTGCATGAGGTCGGCCACGGTCTGCCGCAGGCCGTCCCGGCTGCCCACGATGCCATTGGGCGGCGCGGCGCTGGAACCTTCGGTGGAATCGATGACGCCGTTGCCGTCCTGGTCGATCCCGCGCCCGCCGTCGGGAATGGTGACCGGTGCGCCCACGAGCGGGGTGATCCTCAGCGTGCCGGTGGTGCCGCCGCCGCCGTGCCCGACAACGTTGATGGCGATCGTCGCGATGCCGTGGAACGCCAGCGTCGAGGCCACCGCGGTCGGCGCGCCCTGCTTACTGTCGGTGAAGCCGTGGCCGAAGATCGCGACCGGCCAGCCGCCGGCCGGCGGCGTGCCGGACGGCACGAACAGGTTGAAGTACAGCGTGTTCGTGGACTGCACGGCCGGCACGCCGGTGAGCGTGCCGACGGCGGGAATGACCTTGCCGGCCGTCTCCCAGTCCGGCGAGCTGAATCGGCCGAACACGATGCGGCCCACCGCGCCGGGGAAGACGTCGAGCGCGGGCACCGCGACGAACGAGGACGTCGTCGAGCCGTTGCTGCGTGTCTGCCGGTTCCACTGGATCGTCGCCACGTTGGCCCGCGGGAAGCTCGCGAGGATCGTCGCGGGCGTCACCGGCATCGCCTTGATGCGATCGCGGATCTTCTCGAGCACCGCCGTCGCGCTCTGCGTGCTGAAGACGCTGGCCGTCACGATCGTGGCCGGATCGAGGCCCGAGGCGTCGATCGCGTCCAGGAGTGACTTGCGGTACGCCTTGAGCGTCGCGTTCTTCGTCTGGCCGAAGTTCAGATCGTGGCGGAACGTCGCGAAGGCGCCGGCCTCGACGGGGTCGCCGGTGGTATCACGGATGCCGTTGGTGACGATCAGCGCATAGCGCGTGTGCTGGTCGAGGAGCTCGTCGGACTCCGCGTGCAGCGTCTTCGAGGCCGGGTCCCACACGACCTGATTGATCCCGATCACCTGGCCGCCGGCGCCGCCCAGGGTGTCGCCGAGGCTCAGGAAGAAGACGTTGCCGCTGTTGACGCTGGCCACGTCGATGGCGCCCGAAAACGAGACCGTGATCCGGGGCTGCAGGTTGAACCCGTCGAGCAGGTTGATCACGTCGATGTCGGCGCAATCGCTCGGGCGCGCTGCGCAATTCGACTTGGGCAGACTGACGCGAAGCCCGGTGTTGTGACTCGGATCGGCGACCGTGAAGATGTTGCTCGGGAACGGCCCGGCCGATGGAGACGCGAGATCGAAGCCGGCCTTGACGCCGGCGGCGAGCGCCGGTGCCGTGATCGTGAGCAGGAGGGTGAGGGTGACGGCGACTGCGCGACAGCCATGCCAGAGCGTCATGCGGGTTCCTCCCAGAGACATCGTTGGTCGGGACTGGTAGTGGAACGCCGCGCCCGTCAGCAGCGCGAGTGGCGGGAGAAGTACCACCGCGGGCCGTCGGTGTCAACGGCTGACCCGTCATTCAGGTTGGGGGCCCCGAAATGGCCGACCCCCAACGTTCGGACCGTCCCGGCGTAGCCGCGGCGGTCCTCTATTTTCGAGCGCGGCAGTTTGGTCGGGGGCGGGGCGTCTCGACGGTTTGGTTAGTCGATCTTCGAGGTGATCGTCACGCGTTCGCCGCAGCGGCGGCAGCGCTGGACGAGCTTCTCGTCGGCGGTCTCGCCGTCGTGGGTGGCGCTGACGAGCTCGAGGTCGGTGGATCCGCAGCGGGGACAGGCGCCCTGGCCGGCTGCCGGGCTCATGCGCCGAACTCCTTGCGCGTCTGCGCCAGGCGCTGCGCGATCGGCTGCGGCAGGCGCGAGCCGAACTGGGCGTAGAACTGGTCGAGGTCGCGCAGGGCGTCCAGCCACTCGGTGGCGTCGCAGCGGAGGGCTTCGCCGAGCTGCGCGTCGGTGAGGCCGAGGCCGTCGGTGTCGAGCGCGGACGGGCGCGGGATCCAGCCGATCGGTGTCCGCTCCACCTCGGGCGCGCCGCCGTGAATCCGCTCGACCATCCACTTGAGCACGCGCACGTTCTCGCCGTAGCCCGGCCACAGGAGCTTGCCGTCCTTGCCCTTGCGGAACCAGTTCACGCGGAACAGCTTCGGCGGCCGGGTGAGCCGCTGCTCCATCCCGAGCCAGTGCGTGAAGTAATCGCCCATGTTGTAGCCGCAGAACGGCAGCATGGCCATCGGATCGCGGCGCACGACGCCGACCTGGCCGGTGATGGCGGCCGTCGTCTCCGTGCTCATGGCCGAGCCGAGGAAGACGCCGTGGGTCCAGTCGAATGCCTCGAACACCAGCGGAATGACCTGGGTGCGGCGGGAGCCGAAGATGAGGCCGGAAATCGGCACGCCCTGCGGATCCTCCCAGCTCGGCGACACCGACGGGCACTGCTGCACGGGCACGGTGAAGCGCGAGTTGGGATGGGCGGCGGGCGTCCCCGGCTTCCAGGGCTGGCCGTGCCAGTCGAGCAGCCCCGCCGGCGGCTCCGGTGTGAGACCTTCCCACCACGGCTCGTTGGACGGCGTCAGTGCAACGTTCGTGAAGATGGTGTTCGAGCGCACCATCCGGGTGGCGTTGGGATTCGTCTTGGGGCTGGTGTTGGGCGCCACGCCGAAGAAGCCGCTCTCGGGATTGATGGCGCGGAGCTGGCCCTGCGCGTCCACGTGCATCCACGCGATGTCGTCGCCGATCGTCCACACGCGCCAGCCCGGCAGCTTGGACTCGACCATCGCGAGGTTGGTCTTGCCGGAAGCGCTCGGCATCGCGGCGGCGAGGTAGGTGACGCGTCCGCTCGGATCCTCCACGCCGATGATGAGCATGTGCTCGGCGAGCCAGCCCTCCTGGCGCGCCTGCGCGGAGCCCAGCCGGAGCGCGTGACACTTCTTGCCCAGCAGCGCGTTGCCGCCGTAGCCGGAGCCGATGCTCCAGATGAGCTTCTCCTCGGGGAAGTGCGTGATCATCCGCCGCTCGGGCGAGAGGTCGCCCAGCGAGTGCACGCCCGCGATGAAGTCGTCGTCGCGGCGCATGGCGGCGAGTGCCACCTGGCCCACCCGCGTCATGATGTGCATGCTGGCCACGACGTACGCGCTGTCCGTGACCATGATGCCGACGCGGCTCAGGGTGGAGCCGGCCGGTCCCATCAGGTACGGGATCACGTACATCGTGCGCCCGCGCATCGCGCCGCGCAGCCAGCCGCCCACCTTGGCCTTGGCCTCGGCCGGTGCCATCCAGTTGTTGGTGGGACCGGCGTCCTCCTTGCGCGTGGTGCAGATGAAGGTGAGCTGCTCGGTGCGCGCGACGTCCGAGGGATGGCTGCGGTGCAGGTAACAGCCGGGAAAGGTCGACTGATTGAGCGGCAACAGCGTGCCGTCCTGCAGCATCGCTTCGATGAGCCGGTCGTACTCCGCCTTCGAGCCATCGCACCATTCAATGCGGGCGGGCGTCGTCAGTGCCGCGGTCTCCTCGACCCATCGTTCGGCGGCGTTGCTGGCGGCCATGCAGGGACCTCGGTGAATGGAATCGCGCCCGGTGAAAGTATTTTCGCCGTCGCCCGCGTCGCTGTCAAACTTTGCTAGGCTCCGTCCGTGTCCGGTCTCGTCCGCGCCGCACGATATTTGACCATCCTGCCCGTTGGGCGGGGCCCAGGGCCGCGGCCGGAGGGGCTGGGGCGGGCCGCCCTCTGGTTTCCCGTCGTCGGCGCCGGCATCGGCTTGCTGCTGATGGCGGCCAATCACTGGCTGTCACGGACGTTTCCGCCCCTCCTGGCCGCGCTCCTCACGGTGACGGTGTGGAAAATAATTACCGGAGGTCTGCATCTCGATGGCCTGGCCGACTGCCTCGACGGGCTCGGCGGCCGGACGCCGGAGCACCGCCGCGCGATCATGAGCGACAGCCGGATCGGCAGCTTCGGCGCCATCGGGCTCATCCTCTTCCTCATGCTGGAGATCGTCGCCATCTCGGGCATGGACGCGCACGCACGCTGGCGCGCGCTGCTGGCCGCGCCGGCGATCGGCCGGGCCATGCCGCCGTTGCTGGCGCGCCTGTTTCCGGCCGCGCGCGGTGAGGGGCAGGGAGCGAGCTTCGTGCGCGAGGTCCGGCGTCGCGGGGCCGTGGCCGCGCTGCTGGTGGCCGTCGCGGTGGTGCTCGCCGTCTTCGGCGGGTCCGGCCTCGTCGCGCTCGTCTTGGCCCTCGCGATCGCGCTGCTGGCGGCTCGCTTCCTTGTCACCCGTGTCGGCGGTCTCACCGGCGACATCCTCGGCGCCGCCGTCGAGCTGGCCGAGCTGATGGTGCTGCTGACGGTGGCGGGATGGCCGGGCGCGCGACTCTGATCTATCTGCTGCGTCACGGCGAGGTGCAGGGCGCCGAGACGCGCCGCTTCATCGGCCATCTCGACGTGCCGCTGTCGCCCGTGGGTGAGCGGCAGTGCACGATCCAGGCCGCGCGTCTGCGTGGGGCGCGCCTGGCGGCACTCTTCTCCAGTGACCTGACGCGCGCGCGGCGCAGCGCCGAGATCATCGGCGCGCCCCATGGGCTCGCACCGACCATCGTGCCGGCGCTGCGCGAGATGGACATGGGGCGGTGGGATGGGCTGACGGCCGGTGAGATCCGCGCGCGCGAGCCCGACGCCTTCGCTGACTGGATGGCGCGCGTGGGCGAGTTTCCGTTTCCCGAGGGCGAGAGCGTCCCCGACCTGCTTGCCCGCGTGGGGCCGGCCTTCGACGCGATCGCCGCGGCCCACGCCGGCCAGGCGGTCGCCATCGTCGCCCACGGCGGACCGAACCGCGCGCTGCTCTGCCGCGCCCTGGGCGTCCCGCTCGGCCGCCTGCTGGCGTTCGGCCAGGACTACGGCGCGCTCAGCGTGCTGGAGAGCGCACGAGGCGGCTGGGCGCTGCGCCGGCTCAACGAAATCGCGATGCTATAATCCGCGCGCCGTCATCCCTCGAACGTTCCAAAGGAGTCATTCATGCGCCGTACCTCCGCTGTCCTCTCCGCCGCTCTTGCCCTCGCGCTGTTGTTGGCCGCCGGCGCCATGGTCTCCGCGACGGCCCAGGAACAGCAGCCGCGGACCGGCGGCGTGCTCAAGGCGGCCATGATCGGCGAGCCGCCCACGCTCGACCTGCACACCACCACCGCGGTCATCGTGCAGCAGATCACGTGGCACATCTACGAGACGCTCTACACCTACGACAAGAGCTTCAACGCGATCCCGCTGCTGGTCGACAGCCACACGGTCGGCGACAAGGGCCGCACGTACACCTTCAAGCTCCGCCGCGGGGTGAAGTTTCACAACGGCAAGGAGATGACCTCGGCCGACGTGGTGGCGTCGCTCTCGCGCTGGGGCCGCCTGGCCACGCCCGGCAAGCAGTTCTGGAAGAATGTCGAGGGCATCGAGGCCAAGGACCCGGCCACCGTGGTCCTGTACCTCAAGGACACGTCGGGCGCGCTCCTGATGGGCCTGGCCCGTCCCAACAACGGCGCCGTCATCTATCCCAAGGAGATCGTCGACGCCGCGGGCGACAACCAGGTGAAGGAGTACATCGGCACCGGGCCCTATCGCTTCGTCGAGCACAAGCCCGATCGCCACGTGAAGCTGACCCGGTTCAAGGAGTACGCGGCGCGCAGCGAGGCGCCCAACGGCTTCGGCGGCCGGCGCACGGCATATCTCGACGAGATCCTGTTCATCCCCGTCCCCGACGTCGCCGTGCGCCTGGCCGGCGTGGAGACGGGGGAGTACGAGTACAGCCAGCAGCTGCAACAGGACCAGTACGACCGCGTCAAGGCCATGGCGGGTGTGGTGCCGGTCATCATCAAGCCGGCCGGCTGGACCACCGCGGTGCTCAATCACAAGCAGGGCCTCATGGCGGACAAGCGCATCCGCCAGGCGTTCCAGGCGGCGCTCGACATGGAGCCGATCATGGCGGCCGGCTTCGGCAACAAGGCGTTCTACCGGGTCGACCCGGGCCTGTCCTTCCCGGAGCAGCCGCAGTGGCACTCGAAGGCCGGCGGCGAGCTCTACAACCAGAAGAACGCCGCGCGGGCCAAGAAGCTGCTGCAGGAGGCGGGCTATTCCGGGCAGCCGGTGCGGTGGATCACCACCAAGGAATATCAGTGGATGTTCAAGAACGCGCTGGTGGCCAAGCAACAGCTCGAGGCCGTCGGCTTCAAGATCGATCTGCAGGTGGTCGACTGGGCCACGCTGGTCCAGCGGCGGAACAAGCCCGAGGCCTTCGACGTGTTCTCGACGGGAATCACCTTCAACCCGGAGCCGGCCTTCGCCACGTCGACCGCGTGCAACTGGCCGGGCTGGTGGTGCCACGAGGACAAGGAGCAGTGGATGGCCGCCATGGCCCGCGAGATCGATCCCAAGAAGCGCAAGGCGATGTGGGACAAGGTGCAGCAGATCTTCTACGAGGACGTGGGGCGCGTGAAGTTCGGCGACTACTTCTCGCTGGAGGCGATCCGCAAGGACGTGCACGGCTGGCAGGCGCAGGGCGAGCTGCCGCTCTGGAACGTGTGGCTCGGCAAGTGAGTCTCGCCCGGTGAAGACGTACATCGCGCGCCGCCTGCTGGCCCTGCTGCCGGTGGCGCTCGTGGTGGCCACGGTCGCCTTCGTGCTCATGCACCTCGCCCCCGGCGATCCCGCCTCGGTGATCGCCGGGCCCGACGCTTCCGCCGATGACGTCAAGCGGATCTCGCGCCAGCTCGGTCTCGACGCGCCGCTGCCCATGCAGCTCGTCCGCTGGTACGGGCGGCTGGTCCAGGGCGACCTCGGGCAGTCCATCTTCCTGCGCAAGCCGGTGACGGAGGCCATCGTCGATCGCGTGGAGCCCACGCTGCTGCTGACGCTGTTCGCCACGCTGATCTCGGTGGCGCTCGGCGTGCCGGCCGGGGTGATCTCCGCCCGCCATCACAACACGGCGACCGATCAGGTCTTCATGGTGGCGGCGCTCGTCGGCGTGTCGATCCCGAACTTCCTGCTCGGCCTGCTGTTCATCCTGTTCTTCTCGGTGTGGCTCGGCTGGTTTCCGGTGGCCGGCTACTCGCCCCTCGAGTACGGCTACCTCAAGACGCTGCGCTCGCTCGTCATGCCCGCCTTCGCGCTGGGCATCGTGCAGTCGGCCCTGATCGCGCGCGTGGTGCGCTCGTCCATGCTCGACGTGCTGCGCGAGCAGTTCATCACGGCCGGACGCGCCAAGGGGCTGGCCGAGCGGGCCGTCATCTACAAGCACGCCCTCAAGAACGCGATGATCCCCACCGTCACGATCATCGGCATCTCGTTCGCCATCCTCATCTCGGGCGCGGTGGTCGTCGAGCAGGTCTTCAACATTCCCGGCCTCGGCCGGCTGATCATCTCGGCGGTGCTGCGCCGGGACTACCCGGTCATCCAGGGCGTCGTGCTGTGCATCGCGGGCCTCTACATGCTGATCAACCTGCTGGTGGACCTCTCGTACGTCGTGTTCGACCCGCGGGTGCGCTACCAGTGATCGCGCGGCGGCTCGCGCGGCCATGAGCGTCATCGCGCTGCCGCGCGCCGAGGTCGTCCCCAAGCGGCGAGGGCCCGGGTGGTTCACGCTGCTCACGCGGCGCAAGACGACGCTGGTCGGCGCGGTACTGATGACGCTCATGCTGCTGGTCGGCACGCTGGCGCCGGTGATCGGCGGCGACCCCGGCCACATGGACGTGGCCGGGCGGCTGAAGGCGCCCGGCCGCGCGCACTGGTTCGGCACCGACGACGTCGGCCGCGACGTCTTCAGCCGCGTGGTCTACGGGGCGCGGCTGTCGCTGCTGGTCGGCGTCTCGGTCGTGCTGTTCTCGTTCGCGGTCGGCGTGGTGTGCGGACTGCTGGCGGGCTTCTATCGTCACCTCGACAACCCGGTCATGCGCGTGATGGACGGGCTCATGGCGTTCCCGGCGATCGTGCTGGCCATCGCGTTGATGGCGGCGCTGGGGGCCAGCGTGGTGAACGTCATCGTGGCGATCGGCGTGGTGTACTCGCCGCGGGTGGCGCGCGTGGTGCGGGGCTCCGTGCTGGTCATCCGCGAGACCTCGTACGTGGAGGCGGCGCGCGCGCTCGGCGCCGCCGATCTCGTGCTGATGGTGCGGCACGTGTTGCCCAACTGTCTGTCGCCCGTCATCGTGCAGGCCTCGTTCGTCTTCGCGGCGGCCGTGCTCACCGAGGCGGCGCTGTCGTTCCTCGGCGTGGGCGTGCCGCCCTACGTGCCGTCGTGGGGCGTGATCCTGGCCGAGGGCCGCCTCTACATCCAGCAAGCGCCCTGGCTGGTCATCTATCCCGGCGTCGCCATCATGCTCACGATCTTCGGCCTCAACCTGTTCGGCGACGGCCTGCGCGACCTCCTCGACCCCAAGATCCGCGGCCTCACCTCCGAACGCCAGTCGCAGACATGATCGGCAGGAGGGGAAGGGGGAACCCTGCTAGGGTTCCCCCTTCAATAGAGAGATATCTATAGAGAGATATCTATGAAGGAGCTATCTATGCCGCCACATCGTCGTGCCTATCGCCCGACCGTCATGGGGACCCGCGGCGCCGTCGCCTCCGCGCACCCGCTGGCCTCGATGGCCGGCATCCAGACGCTGCTGGCCGGCGGTAATGCGGTGGACGCCGCCGTGGCGATCGGCTCTGCGCTCAACGTCGTGGAGCCGTTCATGTCCAGCATCGGCGGCATCGGGCTCATGCTGATCTCGCGGCCCAACGGCGAGCGCCACGTGCTCGACTTCATCGGCGGCGCGCCGCGGGCCGCCGATCCCGCGCGGTGCACCGAGGACGAGCTCGCGGGCGGGCCGAAGGCGTGCGCGGTGCCCGGCAACCTCGGCGGCTGGCTGGCCGCGCACGAGCGCTTCGGCCGGCTGCCGCGCGCCAAGGCGCTGGAGCCGGCGATCGCGTTCGCCGAGCACGGCGTGCCGCTGACGTTCAAGAACGTCGAGTTCTTCACCCAGGCGCGCGCGACGCTGCAGCGCTCGCGTGAGGCCCAGCGCCTCTACTGGCCGAACGGCGGCCCCCGCCCCGGCGCGGTGGCGACGTACAAGGATCTGGCCGGCACGCTGCGCCAGGTGGCGGAAGGCGGGGCCGAGGTCTTCTACCGGGGGCCGATCGCGAAGGCGATCGCGCGCGCGGTGCAGGAGGCCGGGGGCTGGCTCACCGAGCAAGACCTGGCGGAGTTGACGCCGCAGTGGCGCCAGCCGGCCACCATCACGTATCGCGGTCACGACGTCTACACGATGCCGCCGCCGTTCTCGGCGTTCCAGATGCTGGAGACGCTGAACATCCTCGAGGGCTTCGACCTGCGCGGCTGGGGCCACAACTCCGTCGACTATCTCCATCACCTGATCGAGGCCATCAAGCTCGGCTCGGCCGACCGGCTCGCGTACGCCTACGGCGACGCGGCGCCGATCACGGGGCTGCTCAGCAAGACGTACGCCGCCTCCCAGCGTGCGCGTATCGATGCCAAGCGCGCCGCGGTCAGCGAGGGCGAGCGCTTCAGCCCGGAGAAGCTCGCGGGCCAGATCGCCGAGGGCCACCCCGCCAAGTTCGAGAACGAGCAGACCACACACTTCGCGTGCGCCGACGCCGACGGCATGGTGGTCTCGGTCACGCAGACGCTCGGCGGGCCGTTCGGCTCCGGCTTCGCGGTGCCGGGCACCGGCATCGTGCTGAACAACATCCTCAAGTGGAGCGACCGCGACCCCGCCTCGACGAACGTGCTGCGGCCCGGCCGCAAGTCGGGAACGATGATGTCGCCCACGCACGTGTTCCGCGACGGCGTGTTCCAGCTGTCCATCGGCACGCCGGGCTCGTACGGCATCTTGCAGACGCAGCCGCAGATGCTGCTCAACCAGCTGGAGTTCGACATGAACGTGCAGGAGGCCATCGAGGCGCCGCGCGTGCGCGTCTACCGCGACCGCCTGGTGGATGCCGAGTCGCGTATCCCCGACGAGGTGCGCGCGGGCCTGGCGGCGCGGGGCCACCAGGTCAACGTGCTGGACGACTGGTCGTGGGTGGTGGGGGGCGGGCAGGGGCTCCGCCGCGATGCGGAATCCGGAGCGTGGATGGCCGGCGCCGACCCGCGGCGCGACGGCTACGCGCTGGCGATCTAGCCATGAAGTTCACCTGGTTCAACCTCATGCCGTGGCCGTACCTGCCGGACGACTTCCGGCAGCAGCACCGCTCCGTGTGGGTGGACATCCCCAACACGCTCTACGATCCGAAGAAGGGCCACCACGTCTACCACACGTACCTCGATCAGCTCGAGTACGCCGAGTCGCTCGGCTTCGACGGCATCGGATGCAACGAGCATCATCAGAACGGGTACGGGCTGATGCCGAGCCCGAATCTGATCGCCGCCATGCTGTCGCGCCGCACGTCACGCGCGGCTCTCTGCGTCATCGGCAACTCGATCGCCGGCTACAACCCTCCCATCAGAGTCGCGGAAGAGTTCGCGATGCTCGACGTCATCTCGGGCGGCCGGCTCATCGCCGGCTTCCCCGTCGGCACCTCGATGGATACCAACTTCTGCTACGGCCAGATTCCCGCGCTCACGCGCGACAAGTACCGCGAGGCGCACGAGATGATCATGCAGGCGTGGGCGGGCGAGGAGCCCTTCGCCTTCGACGGCAAGTACAACCAGCTCCGCTGGGTCAACTGCTGGCCCAAGCCGATCCAGAAGCCGCACCCGCCCATCTACATCCCGGGCGGCGGCTCGATCGAGACGTGGGACTTCTGCCTGGATCACGATTACAACTACTCGTATCTGTCGTTCTTTGGATACCTACGCGGCAAGTCGCTGCTCGACGGCTACTGGGAGCGCGTGGCTCAGCGGGGCAAGGACGACTCGCCGTATCGCGCGGCCTTCGCGCAGATCATCTGCGTGGCCGACACCGACGCGCAGGCCGAGGAGCTCTACGCCGAGCACTGCCTGTACTTCTTCAACCGCTGCCTGCACGTCTTCCCGCCGTTCGCCGACCCGCCGGGCTACCGCACGATGGCCACGGTGAAGTACGGCGCGCTCTCGCAGCTCACGCAGGCGCGGCAGAAGATCCTCGAGAATCTCACCTGGAAGCAGCTCGTCGAGGAGCGGTTCGTCATCGCCGGCAGCCCGGAGACCGTGCGGCAGCAGCTCGAGGAGTGCATCAAGGGGCTGCGCATCGGCCATCTCTTCTGCCTTTTCCACAACGGCAACATGCCGGACTGGAAGGTGCGGCACTCGAGCAAGCTCTTCGCCGAGAAGGTGATGCCGCGGCTGCGCGACCTGTGGCCGGACTGGAAGCACGACGAGCGCTGGTGGATCCATCCCATGGACGAGCGCATCCGCCCGGAGGAGCGCAAGCCCGGCGCCGAGAAGCCGCGCGAGGAGTGGCCGCGATGAAGTGGGGCACGGTCGAGACGAGGAAGGGCACGCGCTGCCGCGTGCTGGAAGGCGGCAGCGGCGCGCCGGTCGTCTTCTTCCACAGCGCCGG
>Ga0075424_100005278_pt1 | contig 12316 bp, 10 predicted proteins | sample SoiMethybrSBSTD3_FD_75301 | JGI IMG/M metagenome (GOLD analysis project Ga0075424, IMG submission 75301) | Bulk soil microbial communities from a Populus tree surrounding site in Tennessee, USA - Soil MetaG P. TD hybrid SBSTD3 | ecosystem: Environmental > Terrestrial > Soil > Tree plantation... | reverse complement strand
TCGGGATTGCAGCCGCCCCACCCGTCCCTGAAATCCACCACGAGCGCCCGGGCGCCCCGCAGTTTCCCGCCGAGGGCCTCCTGAAGCGCCTCCATGTATTGTTCACCCGCGCAGGAGAAGAGGGGGACGTAGGCGAGAGTCGCTCCGTCACGCTCCACCAGCGTCGAGCCTGCTGCCTGCGCTTCCAGCCACTCCTGCCCGGGATCGATTCTTCTGGGCGTCACCCGAATCTCCATTGGTGGCGCACCGGAAGCCCGCTCCACGCTCAAAACCACTGCATCGCCGGCGCGACCCTTGAAGGAAAGGACCGGCTCGAAGGCGGCGCCGTCGGCCTTCAGGATCCGGTCGCCCCGGCGCAGTCCCGCCTTCTCCGCCGGGCCGCCCGGGAAGACGACTCGTGCGAATCCCTCCTCCGTGAAATCGGCGCCGATGCTCTCGACCTCCGCTGAGCTGACGCCCAGCACCTCGCGAAAAATGGACAGGAGGCCGAAATAGCGGGGATCGGCGGGTGTGTAGTAGCCGGTGTGGGAAACCCGCAGCTCGGCCAGCGCGCTGCGGGTCATTCGATCGAACTCCTCGCGGCTGGCCGCCGTGGCTGCGTAATGATCGTGCGCGGACGCCCAGGCTTCGCCCGCCTTCGAATCGTAGAAATTGTCGCGAACGAGCCTGGTGATTTCCTGTCCCAGGGAGCCGAGAGCCACTCGCCGACCCGCCGGCAAGGCCGGCGCCACAACCGCCAGCATCCCGATGAGCACGGCGATTGCGGCCTCAAAAATCCTCCCTGGACTCGCGATTCGCACGCTCTCCTGTACGCGGCTCATCAGGCGCTCACCGTCTTCCCGATGCCCGCAAGCGCGGGCCATTTCCTTGCATCGAATCGCTCCCTCTCCCCGCAAGGATGAGGAAGGAGGGAGTGCGGTCGTTCAGTAGGGCACTCCCCATCCACTCGGCGGCAAAACCGGCTGCCGCGGCGTGTATAATGAGGGCGTTCATCCGGCGGCGCTCAGCCGGCGGCGAGCGTCGACCGCCCTCTTCAAACGGATCGATCGGTTGCATAGGAACGATACGATGCCCGACCACTCCCCTCGACATGTCCCGACAGGAGTCCGTGGTTGAAGCGAATACGGGTCGGCGTCATCGAGCTCATCAGCGATTCCGTCTGGCAGAATTGGGGCACGCGCTTCTACGGCAAGCGCTTCAAGCGGCACTACGCCAGCATCATGCCACAGGTGGTGGCGGTCTGGTGCCAGCAGCTCGGCCATGAAGTCACCTACTCGACCTATTTCGGCCAGCAGGATCCGGAGAGCCTGCTTCCACGGCAGCTCGACGTCCTGTTCGTGTCCACCTACACCCACGCCAGTGCCACCGCCTGTGCCCTCGCCAGGCTCCACAGCAGCCGCGGCGCGCTGACGGTCATCGGCGGCCCCCATGCACGGTCTTTTCCCAATGACTGCCTGAGGTTTTTCGATCTGGTGGTGCACGAGTGCGACAAGGATCTGATCCGCGACATCGTCGGCGGCTGCTGCGATCGCAACCAGGTGCTCTCGAGCAGTCGAATGCTGACGGAAATTCCGACGGTGGAGGAGCGGCTGCCCCACATCCTCAAGTCCTCCCTCACCCATGGAACCCCCCCCTACGCGGCCAACATCGGACTGCTGTCGAGCGTCGGCTGCCCGTACACCTGCAACTTCTGCGTCGACTGGGACCGCCCTTACATCTCCATCGCCGGCGACCAGCTGCGCGCCGATCTCCAGTTCATCGCCAAGCGGTTTCCGGGGGTGTACGTCAGCTATCACGACCCGAATTTCGGCGTCCAGTTCGACCGCACCATGGACATCATCTCCAGCCTGCCGGAAATCGAACGCAATCCCTACGTGATGGAAAGCTCTTTGTCCATTCTAAAGGGACCGCGGCTGAAGCGCCTCAAGGAAACCAACTGTTTTTACACGGCGCCCGGGATCGAGTCCTGGACCGATTACTCCAATAAGACCGGAGTGGGGCGCAACGGTGGACGGGAGAAGCTGGAAGGCGTGATTGAGCGGCTGCGGGAGATCCACGAGTTCGTTCCCAACATACAGGCAAACTTCATCTTCGGGACCGACGCGGACGAGGGGAACGAGCCGATTGAGATGACCAAGGAATTCATTCGCCGGGTGCCGTACGTCTGGCCGACGATCAACATTCCAACGCCCTACGGGCGCACGCCACTGTATGACGATTACCTCGCCGAGGGAAGAATCCTGACCTCGATGCCGTTTGCCTTTTATTACATGCCCTACCTGGTGATGAGGCTGAAAAACTATGGCCCCGTGGAATACTACGAAAAGCTCATCGATGTCTATTCCACGGCAAATTCGTACAAGCTGCTGGGGTCGCGCGTAGCTTCGACGCCGGACTACTCCCTCAAGGTTCTCTACTTCCTGCGCTCGTTCGCATTCAAGGGAATTCTCGGGAAGCTGAAGCGAACACGCGATCGGTTCCGCGACGATGAGGAATTCCGAGGATTTCACGAGGGCCGGACTTCGAAGCTGCCCACCTTCTACCGCCAGCTCTACGCCAAGCGGCTGGGGCGCTACGCGGAGCTGATCTCCGAATCGGACATGATCCCGCAGCTGGAGTCGGCGGTGGAAGGAACGACTCGCGATACCCCGAAGCTCCCCGTGGCCGGTCGAGCCGCACAGAGGTTCGCCGCGATCCAACCCGAGGTCCACTGACCCCCGCCCGTTGGCAGCGCCAGGTCGAAATCGCTGGCGTCGCCGGGAACGCCGAACGCCCGGGCCTGGACGGTGATCCTGCCCCGCCCATTTACCCGCCGGTGCATCAATCGCGCCAGGGTGCCCTGGTTTGGCCGACCAACCATCCATACCGGCTGCGGCGTGGGTCGACCTGTCCTGATGCCATTCGGGGAGATGCTCTCGCCAGATCCCCGAGGCTTCTGATCTGAATCCGGTGTCAAAGGAGCCGGGGCGGCAGGCTTTTTGGCGAGCCGACGGAGTCGAAAGCCGTGCCTGCTACTTCAGCAGCCTTTCAATCGCCGTTACGACTTCCGGAGAGTCCGGCGTCACCTTCGATTCGAAGCGCTGCACGACGTGACCCTTGCGGTCGACCAGAAACTTCGTGAAATTCCATTTGATATCGCCGGCCACGGAAGGGTTGGCATCCTTCGTCAGATAGGCGTATAGGGGCGTCTCGTCCTCACCCTTCACGGATACCTTGCCGTACATGGGGAACGTGACGTTGTAATTCCTCGAGCAGAACGTCTTGATCTCTTCATTCGTGCCCGGCTCCTGCTGGCCGAAGTTATTCGCCGGAAAGCCCAGAATCACGAAGCCCTGCCCCTTGTATTTCTCATAAATCGATTCGAGCGCAGTATATTGCGGCGTGTATCCGCACCGGCTGGCCACGTTGACCACCATCATCACTTTGCCCTTGAACTCGGAAAGCGGCATTGCCTTTCCATCGATGGACGGCAGTGTGAAATCGTAAATGCTGGATGCGGCGTACAGGGAATTTGCTGTCATCAGGATTAGCCCCATCAGGAAGAATTCGCGTAATCTCGGGCGGGATGCGGGAATCATCTTAACCCCTCGAAGGAAATGGCAACGCCAATGTTTGTCTGCGGTTGACAGCATAACGGAAGCAAACCCGGCCTGCAATTCTTGGAACCGGATGCAATATCCGCCTGCCTCGTTCGTCTACAGTCATAGATGAAAAAGGTGGCGAGCGGGGAGCGGATGTCACTCGAACAGGATCGGCTGATTTCCGAGGTCGTCGAGCGGGAGCGGTCACGGTTGCGCAACTTCATCCGCAGGCGCGTCCCGGATCCGCGCGACGCCGAGGACATTCTGCAGGACGTCTTCTATGAGCTGGTGGAAGCGAATCGGCTGCTGATGCCGATCGAGCACGTCACCGGCTGGCTGTTCCGGGTCGCGCGAAACCGCATCACCGATCTCTGGCGTCGAAAGAGGCCGGAGAGCTTCAGCGGGAGCGCGGCGACGGCCCGGGACGACGAGTCCTTGCAGCTGGAGGACCTGCTTCCCTCGCCCAATGCCGGGCCGGAGGCGATTTATGCCCGTAACGTGCTGCTCGCTGAGCTGGAGTCGGCCGTCGCAGAGCTGCCGGTTGAACAGCGCGAGGTATTCGTGGCGCACGAGCTGCAGGGACGCAGCTTCAAAGAGATCTCCGCCGAAAGCGGTGTGAATGTGAACACGCTGCTCTCGCGCAAACGCTATGCGGTCCTGCATCTGCGCCGGAGGCTGCAGAAACTTTACGAAGAATTCACCACAGAATGAGGAGCTGAACATGAACTCGAGACTGAAGAGGCTGATCTTGATTGCTCCGCTGGCGATTCTGGGGCTCCTGCTATTCATCGCCCTCGGCGGTGGAATCGTGAAGCAGCTCTGGAACTGGCTGTTGCCGCCGCTTTTCGGTTGGCGCCAGATTACCTTCTGGCAGGCGCTGGGAATGCTCGCACTGTGCCGCATTCTCTTCGGCGGATTGGGATTGCATGGCTCCGGTCGCTCCCGATTCCGACGTCGCATGCAAGAGCGCTGCGAGCAGATGACTCCCGAGGAGCGGGAGCGCTTCCGGCAGGGCATCCGCGGGCGGTTCGGCTTCGGCCCGTCCACGGACGATGGCAAGGAGGCTTGAAACCGGCATCGGTTCTCCTCCGGTGCTCCTGTGGCAGGCGGCGGGCGGTTCGTTCAGAATAGCCACGCTCGCTATGGCACCGGGAACGCTCGGGCGAAGCCTTTCGACAGCCAACGACGCATCCCGGCCGGATCCTGAATCGGGAGGGAACATGCGCGCGACCGATAACCCGGGACGAATCGCCGGACTCCTGTACCTTCTGCTCGTCGTCATGGCCCCGTATCGCCTTCTTTACATTCCCAGCAGGCTGTTCGTGGGCGGGGACGCGGCGGCAACGGCCGGCAACATCGCAGCTCATGAGATGCTTTTCCGTTTCGGCATGGTCGGCGACTTGCTCTGCGGGACCATCCTGGTCTTCCTCTCGCTGGCTCTTTACCGGTTGTTCAGGGGGGTGGACTCGAACCTTGCCGTGCTGATGGTGGTCCTCGGGGGGGTTCTGCCGGCCACCATCGACTTCCTCAACGTGTTGAACGACGCCGCCGCTCTGACGCTGGTTCGCGGCGCCGATTTCCTGTCGGTCTTCGACAAGCCACAGCGGGACGCCCTGGCCATGCTGTTTCTCCGCCTCCATCACCAGGAGATCGTGGCCGCCGAAATCCTTTGGGGCTTGTGGCTTTTTCCCCTGGCAATCCTGGTGTACCGGTCGCGCTTCCTGCCGCGCTTCCTCGGTGTCTGGCTGACCCTCAATGGCCTCGCCTATCTGGCCATGAGCCTCACGGGCCTGCTGCTGCCCCAATACGAGGAAACGGTCTCCAACTTGGCCTTCCCCGCGCTCCTCGGAGAGATAGCGATCATGCTGTGGCTCGTGATCAAGGGCGCAAGACCCCAATCGCCGGGTGCCCCCGTCCAATCTTGATCGAATTCCGCCCGCCGCGTCCGCGGAGGGCGATCAACCAGGAACCATGAACAACTTGTTGTTCAGCGCCGGCGGGGTGGACATCCTGGCCTACGTCACTGTCGTGCCATCGATGTTCCTGGTGATCGTGGTGGCGGCCTACGTGCCGGCGCGACGGGCGACCCGAATTGCTCCGACGCAGGCGCTGCGATACGAGTAGCCCTGAGTATCGCTCACGATCCTCCAAATACCTTGAAAACCACCTCCGGGTTTTGCCTCGATGGGCCTTCAAGGAGAGTGCTGGGTGTTCCCTCCAGAACCTGCCCAAAGAAGGCCCTGATATAGAGGCTCATGATCTCGAAGCCCCGTCGGGCATCGATGATCCTCCCGCCGAACCGGGTGATGGTGTCGGGCATGACAAAGGGAGCGTCACTGAAGCTCATGTGCCCCGTGCCGAGGATAGAAGCCGTGTAGGCGGGGATTTTCGGCTGCTTCAACAATATCCCTTGCCAGGTGGCCTCGATATCCTTCCCCATGTTTTCCCACTGCTGCCGCGTCCGTCCTTTCTTTTTCAGGTCTTCATCCGAATAGATGGGCTGACTCCGCAGAATCAGCGAGGGCTTGCCAATCCCCTTCTCAGAAACGCTCCCGAACGGCCCCCCGTCGAGATCGGCGGAGGCTCTGAAGCGCTCGTCCCGGAGCGCGGCCTCGAGGGCGACCGCGCCCCCGTTCGAATGGCCTAGAATCCCAATCCGGGCAGGATCGACATGCTGGGCGATCCAGGCCGTCTCCTGATCCCCGCCACTCGTCAAGTGGTCGACCACAAAGGAAGCGTCCTCGGCTAAGGCTCGAATCAGATTCGCCGTCGCCTCTTCGCCTTCATCGGCTGGGTATTGCGCTATCGACAGAACCCTCCCGTCGGGCAGAACCGTAACCCCGTTATAAGGGTGATCGACGCACGCGACGACGAAGCCGTGGCTCGCCAGCTCCTCTGAGAGAGCCGTGTAGTTCGAGCGCGAAACCCCGAGCCCAGGGGAGAAGATCAGCAGCGGATAGAGGGCCGCGCCACCGTCCACCGGTGCATCCAGGACGGAGTGCGTGTCGACCCGTCTCCAACTGTCCAGGACGGAGGCGGTTTGAAGGTAGTATTTCTCCTTCTTCATGGTTTCAATCACCACCGGATTCGGAATATAGGGAGCGGTTTTCTGTCCTTCGGTAACCGCCGCCGGGTACCAGACCTGGACCATGATCTCGCGCTGCCGATGGGGTCGCTTCGAGACGGGATCCCCTCGCGAAGCGTCCACAAGATGCAGTATCGCTGTTCCTGTCCGATGGGTGCCCGTCGGACGGGGAAGCTCCGGGGCATCGGGGAGTGTGCCGGTTATCGCGCCAGCGCCGCATCCTGCCGTCATCACGGCAACGGCCAATGCGCCCACCGTCACGAATCTCATCCCCGCGCCTCCCACGAAACGATACTTTGCTCCGTCTCCCTTCTGACCCGGGCGGAGGACAAAAGGTTGAAGCCCTGCAACAGGTAGCGCGAATTGTCGAGGATTATCGATTCTGGATTTGAGACGAAATACCAGTGATGCGAAGTATTGGAGGATGGGCGAAGAAGCCGACGCTCAGGATGCCTTCTTGCTCATGGGCGAATCGAACCTATGAGGAAGCGGCTTCCTCGTGGGATCGATTCGCCCATCGGCCAAGGAAAAGGCCCCGACCTAGCGAGGGGCGCACTCCGGACACCGGGGCCCGCTGGAGCAACGGAGCTCTCCGGTGGCGCAGTTGGGGCAACAAATCGAATTCTGTGAGCAATGATGCGTTCCGCACGTGATGTTTTCCGCCTGCACCGGGCTGGCTGGAGCGTTGTGAGAGATCGGAGCCGACATCCAGGCCGCAGCCGTCGCCGCGACGATCATCAGACCAACCGCTCCCCAGACTTTCAACATGCGACACCTCCTGTCAGATGCACTCGGGTAAGAGATTCGAGCGGGCGGCCCTCACGCGAGGAAAACCACCCGTCGAGGCCATCAGATGCCGGAGTTTAGCATGAGCGGACCGCTGCCGCCTGACTAGGTGACGTACAGGGTCAAGATCAGCAGCGCGAATCGATAGGCCAGTGCGATTCCCAGGATGGCCACGGCCAGGGCCAGCGAAGCGGCGACTCGCGAGATTCCCCTGGCCCCGTAGACCTCGCGTATCGCCAGGTGCAGGTACACCGCGCAGGCGGCCAGATTGAGCACGGTAAGCAGCGCGTCCATCCCCGGTGACTCCAGTCCGGCACCGCCGCGCCATACATTCAGAGCAGCGATCACCAGGGCCGCGCTGTAGAGCAGCAGAAGAAATGCATAGACGTGCACCGCGAACACCAGGTGCATGACGAACGGCCTCCGGCTCCGAAAAAACAGCGCCGGGAGGAGCATGGCGAAGGGAATCGCCATCATGATCACCAGTGACTTCGCGTGAAAGGCCACGGCCTGATTGAAGATCGGCGCGTAGGCATCGAGCGTCGTCTGCCTCGACTCCAGATGCACCGCCACCAGTCGCTGCGCCAGCCCGCTCCAATCCTGGTGGTGCAGATGCGATTCCAGCGGAGAGGAGAAGACGTTCGCACCCGTGAGAGACTGAGCCGCGACGAACACCACGTTGGCGAGCAGGAACAGCTGGAAGGGTCCGAGGTAAGGCTTTCGCGGTCCGTGGACATAGGCGACCGTCAGAGCGCCGGGACGGCTCACGAGGACACGGAGGGACCGAATCAACCGGCCGTCGATGCTGCTCAGGGCATCGATGAGCTGTCGCAGCAGCCCGCGAAGCGTGAGGTCCCGCTGTGGAACGGGGTGGTCGCCACAATCCGGACAATAGCGGGTGGTGACCGTCGCCGCGCACGTCGAGCAGGTCCAAGGCGCGGGAGCCCGACGCCCGGCCTCCATCTAGAAGGTCCTCCCGATGGTCAGGTAGAAGCGATTGCTCCCACCCTCGCCGACGGCGTAGGCGACGAACAGCGGGCCGAGAATCGTGTCGGCCCCGAGAATCGCGGTGAAGCCGTAGCGAAGATCGCTCACGGAGATGTCCGCCGATCGATCCCAGACGTTGCCCGCCTCCAACAACCCGCCGAGGTAGACCCCCTGGCCGAGGCCGGAGGGCAGCGCGGCCAGGCGATAGTGATACCCAAGCTTCGCCGTTGCGAAGTACTGGCCCCGGAATTCCCCCTCCGAATAGCCGCCAAGCGAGAAGAGCCCGCCGAGCGTGAACTCGTCGTAGATTGGAATCGTGGTGCCAAGATTCGAGCCGCCGTCGGCCACGACGAAACCGGTGTGACGCTTTCGGCCGAAGAAGTACGAAACGCCGCCGAACGCGCGATCGTAGCTGGCGTCCGACCCGAGCGCCTCGCGGTTGAAGTCGACGCCGGTGCGAAGATCCACGCCGTGCGTCGCGATCGCGGGTCTGTCGAGCGTCGTCAGGGCCAGTCGAAGCGTCAGCGCACCCGCGTCCACATTGAAGGACGGGAGCGCCGGCGACCCGGTGTCCACGTCCGCCTGGATCTTCGCGCGGTTGACCCCTACCCGGAATTCCCCGACCGATCCGAACTGTGTCCCCAGGTCGAGGCCTCCTCCCAGCACCTTCACATCGTACTCCGCGATCCTCTGCCCCGCCTCGAAGATCGGTTGCTTCTCCCGCTGGGCCTGAATCCAGGGAGCGACGAAAAAGCGGCTGCGGAAATCGAGCGGCTGGTAAATCTCCGAGCGCAGGAGCTGCTTGGACCCGAGCTGGAAGTCGTTCCGCCACTCCATGGCAAGGCGATTGAGCAACGTCCTGGTGATCCTCGTGCGCACGGCGTAGCGCGCATCCCCCTCGAGATCGTCCACGATCTCCAGACCGAAGCGCATGTAGGTCGGGCCCCACTCCTTCTCCTGGACATGCAGCACGATCGTATCGCCGTTGTCAGCGGGCAGGATGTCGAGCATGATGCGCTGGAAGTAGTCGAGGCCGAACACTCGTTTGAGGTCTTTGCGCAGCGCATCGGCGTCGAGCGGGTCGCCCACTTTCACGTTCATCTGGCCAAGAATCACGCGCGTATCGACCCGTTGGTTCCCCTCGACCCGCACCGAGCCGACCGATCGCTGCCGCGGCGGCGGAACGCGTCTCGTGGCTAGGTACTCCTGCCATGCCTCCTCGTCGAGTGCATAGCGGGAGAGCGCTTCTTTGGCAGCGAGCGCCGCTTCCCGGCCCCGGGTAATCGCCTCCGGGGTCGATGCGAAGTCCCCCGAGGAGATGCCCTGGAAATCAGGCGTGACAACGAGGTCGGCGTGCGCCAGCGACTCTTCCGAGTTCTTGCGCGTCAGAAACGTCATGGTTTGCCCCAGGACCGCGAACATCGATCCGAGCTTGTCCCGTTTCGCCAGCGGCGTGCCGACGTCGACCGCGATGACGACATCGGCCCCCTCGCCACGTGCGATATCGACGGGCATATTGTCCACCATCCCGCCGTCCACCAGGAGCCGGCCGTCGATCTCCACCGGTGCGAAGACCCCTGGAATCGCGAGGCTGGCCAGAATCGATTCAATGAGGTCTCCGTGATTCAGGACGACCCGCTCCCCCGTTTCGACGTCAGTCGCCACGGCGCAGAACGGGATCGGCATCCGTGCGAAGTCGGACTCGCGCGGCGTATCGAGGAGGAGGACGCGAGCCTCGAAAGCCAGCTTCTGGCCGGCTCTCAGGCCGCGCGGCTGCTTGAGTTTTCCATCACTGATACCGAGTTCGAACTCGACAAGGTAGCGCGAGGCATCTTCCTTTCTCCGGTAAATCAGCTCGCGATAGGGAGGGCGGTCCTCCAGGAGATCGCCCCAGTCGGCCCCGCGCAGCACTTGCTCGATTCGGTCGGCCGGGACTCCCGCCGCATACAGGCCTCCGATCATCGCGCCCATGCTCGTCCCGGCGATCGCATCAACGGGAACGTGAAGCTCCTCGAGGACCTGGAGCACCCCGACGTGCGCCCCGCCTCGGGCTCCCCCACCGCTCAACGCGAGTCCGATCTTGGGACGCGCCGCCGCCGGCTCCTCGGCCCGTGCGGTGGAGGACGCGAGGAGCAGCGCCAGCAGGGTGTTCACCGTGAGCCTCAGGACTCGCATGGACGGCTCATCTTTCCATCTCGAGCCCGACCCTAGCGAGGGACGACTCTCGATGACACACCTCTCCCCTGCAGCTCTGACCCGCTGAGAACGGAAGGCGGTTTTCCGGGGCACAGCATGCTATTCGCTGGGTCAGCGCATCGGCTCGCTTGCTCTCAGGACTTGGCTACGGCTGGCCGAGATTGTAGGCCTGAACGTGGGGAGTCTCTCAATTTCGCCGGACCCGGGCACCCGCCAAGGTTCGGCGACGGATGGAATCCATTCCAACGGATGGCCGGGAACGGGGGTCTCCCCCGTTCCCGGCCTTGGGAAACTGAATTACGAATCACTCTTGCAGTCGAAATCCGGGAAGAATTCGAATTCGCCTCCGAACTCCCGGAACGCCCCGAAAGGCTTGAACTGCAGCTCGATGGTCGTCGTCTGCCCATCGATGACCTCGAACGGTGTCACCGGCACGATTTTCGTCCAGCCTCCACCGGGCGGTGTCAGCTCGACCTTCGTGCCGTCGAGGAGGACGAATTCAACGTTTCGGATCACAACCACGATCTGATCGTACATCCCGGCCGGCAACGTGCCCGTGGGCAGGGTGACCTGGTTGCCGTTCATGAGGCCGACCAGATCCACGGTTTTCGGCAAGTCAATCACCAGATCGATCAGGTCTCCATCGAGATTCCTGGCCAGTAAGCTCGAAATCGTGACGTTGACATGCTGGAGCTTCGGCAGGACGTCGCTGTCATCCCCGTCACCGTCCTCGTGAAGAACCGTGGTGGATCCGGAAGTCCCGACCGGATTGGAAGCGGCGAGCGAAGCGCTGGTGGTTGTCGTGGAGGTGGATGCGGATTGCGCCGTGAACATGACTTTCACATTGCCGCTCCTGTCGTTCGACGCACCGTTGCTATGGGTGCACGCGGCGCAGAGCGCGAGCAGGACGAGAACCAGGAGTAGAGCCGGGAGCCTGCAGCGGGTGTGCATGAGGAGTGCCTCCTTTGTAGCATGCCGGCGCGTCGCGGGCTTGACTCTCCCGGTTCCGAGCCAATCCACGGCCGCGACCGGGCGGGTGGACCACCTGAGTCCGATTTGATCGGGAGATGCCGGAATGCCTAGGAGTGCGCCGAACCAGCGGCAGCCCGACGGGCAGCCGCACGACCGTGGTGGAAAGCGTACCCTGGAACCGGACCCCCCGCCCAAGGCTCGGCGCCCCGGCGGTGTAATCCCTGTCCAGTCTGTAGAATTTCCAAGCCTACTCTAACGCGCGCCTTGAGATCCTGTCAAGACCACCTTGCTCCCCGATACGCCTCGGCGCAGCAGAATCCCGCGTCCGGAATGGCGCCGCCCTGGTCCGGATTCCGTCAGATGACCTTCAGCGCGATCTTTCCGCGCGTATGACCGGATTGAATGAGCTCCTGAGCCCGGCGCGCTTCGGAGAGAGGCAACACGGTGTCCACCACCGCTTTCAATTTTCCGGAGTCGACCAGCTTGGTGATCTCGCTCAACGATTCGGCCTTCATTTCATTGATCGCAAAGGTGGCCCGGACGCCGTGCTTTTCAGCTTCTTTCGGATCGGGCGGCTGCGCAATGGAAACCAGGATGCCGCCCCGCTTGAGGGTGGCCCAGGAACGCGCCTGCGTCTCACCGCCCTGGGTATCGAAGACCATGTCGACATCGCGAACCACGTCTTCGAAGCGGACCGATTCATAATCAA
>Ga0075424_100005275_pt1 | contig 12320 bp, 12 predicted proteins | sample SoiMethybrSBSTD3_FD_75301 | JGI IMG/M metagenome (GOLD analysis project Ga0075424, IMG submission 75301) | Bulk soil microbial communities from a Populus tree surrounding site in Tennessee, USA - Soil MetaG P. TD hybrid SBSTD3 | ecosystem: Environmental > Terrestrial > Soil > Tree plantation... | reverse complement strand
GCGGCAAGAGCGAAATAGGTCCCCGAACCGCCGAGCACATTCTCAGCGCTGCCGGATGGAGTAGTGATGTTGTCAAAGGCTACCGAACCGACGACGAGGATAGACATTAGCGATTCAGCTCTTAGCTGTCGGTTACTGCAGGTACTTCCCCAAAATCAACTTCAACCTTTCCCGCGTCACCGCCGGGATCAATTTGCTTTCCGTCAAGACCGCGTGCGCCAGCGCCGATCCGCACTTGCAACTCCGCACTTTCGGCATGGCCGCGACTGCCTCGCGAACGACATTGCACGCATTCTCGGCATTCTTCAGCAGCACGGCGACAATCTGATCCACTGTGACTGAGTCATGATGCGGATGCCAGCAGTCGTAGTCCGTCACCATTGCGACCGTCACGTAGCAGATCTCGGCCTCGCGCGCGAGCTTGGCTTCCTGAAGGTTCGTCATGCCGATCACGTCCATGCCCCAACTGCGGTAAAGATTCGATTCGGCTTTGGTTGAAAACTGCGGCCCTTCCATGCAGAGATAAGTGCCGCCACGCTTGCCGACAACCTTGGCATTCTGGCAAGCCTTAGCCATGACTTCCGAAAGCTGTGGGCAAATGGGATCAGCAAACGCAATGTGTGCGACCACGCCGTCTCCGAAGAACGTGTCCACGCGATGCCGAGTGCGGTCCAAAAATTGATCAACCACCAGGAATTCGCCAGGCTTGTGCTCCTCTTTCAGCGATCCGACGGCTGAAACTGACAGAATCCGCTCAACTCCCAGTTGCTTAAAACCATGAATATTAGCGCGGAAGTTTAACTCCGTCGGCAGAATGCGGTGCCCGCGCCCGTGCCGCGCCAGAAATGCAACCTTCTTTCCCTCAAGCGTACCGAGGACATAGGTATCCGACGGCGCGCCGAAGGGCGTCTCGAGCGGAATTTCGTGAATGTCGGCCAGCCCCGGCATCGAGTACAGCCCGCTGCCGCCGATAATTCCAACCTCAGCCTGCGCCAAAAACCCTCCTCTGATTTTGCGATGAGGTGAAGCGTGATTATACAGATCGAGCCGCGAAATCAGCTACGGCGCCGCTCAACCACAAAGGCCACAGAGTTGCACAGAGAACGGCCACAGAGAACCTTGAGTTGATCCTCTGTGTACCTCTGTGCCCTCTGTGGTTATTGTTTTTCCGGTGAAGATGGCAAGACAGTATGCCGGAACTGATCGGTTGTCGCAGACGGGAGGCTCTCCGTGACTAACACCGTATCGTTTTTCACTGCTATGACCACCTCTCCGTCCTGCGTCTTCCACGTGTGGTCTCCGCTCAAGCTGCCCAATGTTTTCAGGTCCGCCGGCAAACCGCTCTCGCTTGCGGCCTTGGCATCTTTGTAACGCTGCAGCACTCCGCGCGCGTAGATTGCGGCAAACTGCGCTGCCGCTCTGGAGCTTGCCCATTTCGACACGAATACTAGCGCCAGGTCCGACGAATTCCCTTTCGGCCGCGCCGAATAGTAATAACCGCCGCGCCAATTTGGATAAATTTTTTGTGCAGTGTCCTCGTCCGCATACTGTTCGGCGAGAACGGCAACATCGAACTCGCCGATCGCGCCCACGTCAAAGCGCTCGTAATCTTTCAAAATGTGCTTGAAATCCGGCAGCGGCAGCGGAGGCAGGTGCTCGCCAGAAAGATACATCTGCGGCTCCATAATTTCCCGCGTGGTTTGCGGAGGATTGGCGAACGTGGCCGCAAATGCCTTCTCCTTGCCTTGCGCCCGCAGCAGTTCCGCCTCAAACACCACTCCGTAGTGATACGGAAACATCAACTCTTCTTTCATGAATATCGGAGCATTCTTGTATTGGACCGAATCCGACGAGCCGCTGGCCATGCCCTCGTTCAAAATCTGCAACACTTCGGGAGAATCGGCCACCGTACGATGCATGGGCGCCAGCATATAGTCCACCAGCACGACCATCGCCTGGCCTTCGGCTATGGCCTCGCGCGCCTCGCTGTTCTCATCTTTCGTGATGTCCTCGGGCGTCAGGTCTTTTTTGCTGTCCAAGTCTTCCGCGCCGCGCCTGAGCCACTTATCGAGACTGAACGATTGGTCCTGCAGCGCATGCGTCAACTCATGCGCCAGAACCGGACGCTGCGCATCCGGCTGCACCCAGTCGAGCAGATTAACCATCTTGGTCTTCGCGTCGTAGTAGCCGGCGACCTGCTCTTCCAGCAAACTGACCAGGAATTTCTGCAGATCGTAATCCTTTGGAAGCAGTCCAAACTTCTTCAGCACCAGCTCAGTTCGGCGGAGGCGCTGTACGTCCTTGTCCTCAGCCATGTTCTTCTTCAGATAGCTGACCACCTCTTCGCGGCTGGCAAGTCGGCGCTTGACCTCATGCTTGATGGGCAGCGCCGTGTCTTTACTGGCGAAATTCAGGATGGTGTCAACGTCGCGGAAGAGTTCCTCGGCCTGCTGGGGTGTGATCTTGGTGCCTGGGTTTGATTCGGACGGTTTCTGATCCGCCTTCTGCTTTCGTGATGGACTCTCTCGCTCCGAATCCGGCGACGTTTGTTCCTGCGCGAGGCCTACACAAACAAGCAAAAAAGCAAGCGCCAGAATTCCCAGAAGCCGCGATGTGTTCAACCCCAAAGCACGGAACATCTCTTAACCATACTGGGGATTGGCGAGTTGAACAAGCAGCGCTATTGTCGCCCTGGAGAACATGCGCGTGGTCATGATTGTCGCTGCTGGCGTAGCCATTTTCTTGATAGCGATTGTCGTCACACTAATCGTCGGCAATTGGCTTCGCTGGCGTTTCAGAAAACCGACGCCGACTTCACAAGAACATCGCCGCCGAGGGAGCGTCTAGTCAACCCCGAGTGGGAAGAGATAGAAGGTTACTTCGGACAAGTCATTCCGCAACAGATCAAGCAGCTATACAACCAGTCCAAGCTCATTACCGCCACAGACATTGTCTTTTCGCGACGGAAAGGGCAGTGTACGGGAATTAGCGCAATTCCAGCCCGCAGATTTGGAGGCGCTGCAAGCAGCGTGGCCGGAAGTCAACAAAAGTAAGAATTTCCCGTCTGCTTCCGATTCTGTTGGCGATCTCTTTTATATCCCTCTTGATGGCCCGAAAAAATACGTCGTCATGTGTTATCACCACGACGGTGACGATGCTGAAGTTGTCAGCAGTTCCCGGGAGGAATTTTTAAGCTGGCACGACGTGTCTTAGGGGCAGCGTTCACTTCACGCCCTTCTCCGGATTCCACGATCCCTGCTCTTTCCGCACCATCACGATCTCGCCGATGTGGTAGGCATTATGGGTTGCAATCTTGCCGATAGTTGAGTACGAACCTTTGAGCTTCGCCTCATCGGCTTTCTCGACAGCATTCTCCCAATCCGTCATGACCTGGTCCAACGCCTTGACCGACGCATCCCAGTCCTTGGGATCGAACTTGAACGTGTCGTCGTTGTTGCCGCTAAATTTCTCCGGTGCTTCACCCTTGAACTTCGCCAAACTCTGCCGGTCCCAAAACACGATGTGATTCACCAGCTGGCCGACGGAATGATTCTTACCATCGCTCCAATTGGCCTGCTCGGCGGTCAATCCCTGGACGGCGACATTTGCGCACACAAACCAGTCGCTATTGTTGTGCGTGGACCGCAACTCCTCCAGCAGAATTCCCTTCAGCGTAGGCGTGGACTTTTCATCCGCAGCGTGAGCCAGCGGCAAGGCAAATAACAACACGACGGCAAGCTGTTTCATAAAGGCTCCTTTGCGACGCTTGGGAGTATACGTCAAGCCCCATGGCTAGTACCGGCGTGCCTGGGCGGCATTCGCCGATTCGGGTTACAATTACCCCTGAGGAAAGCATGCTTAAGCGCGGAATTTTGCTGGCATTCGTGGTTGCCCTCACGATAGTCGCTTCGTCTCAATGGACGATTTACGCGGCGAGCGACGAAGACCGCGTACCGGCTTTTAATTCAGCGCCACCGGCCAAAGGCGCGAAGTTGTCGCCGATTCTCACCAAGGGCCAACTCTGGGGAAACAACGACCAGTATCCGTTCCAGTCACATTCGTACGAGTTGGCAGCAAAGATCCCCAACGTGATTTACCAGCAGCCGTGCTACTGCTACTGCGACCGTGGCATGGGACACAAGAGCCTGCATAGTTGCTTCGAAGGCGCGCATGGCGCCCAGTGCTCAACCTGCATGAAAGAGCTTTATTACGCGTACCAGATGACCCAGCAGCAGAAGACCGCGGCCCAGATTCGCAAGGGAATTATCGCGGGAGAATGGAAGACGATAGACCTGCAATCGGCCGCAAGCATTAACTGACAGCGGCATCAGGCATCAGGCGTCAGGCTTCAGGAAATAAGAAATTCATTCGAACCGACCCTAATACCTGAAGCCTGACGCCTGAAGCCGCAGTTTGACGACTCCAAGCACAAATCGAGGAAAGCTTCTACACATGGCCCAGAAACCTACAGCCAAGCACTCGCTCGCGAGCGATCCGCAGTTGACGCAACTGCTGCAATCCTATGAAGGCGGCCTGCGCGCGATGCAGGAGCACAAGTACGATAAAGCCAAGGGACTGCTGCAAAAAGTAGTCGCCGGCAACAACCGCGAACTTGCCGATCGCGCTGCCGTCCACCTCAGTGCATGCAATCAGCAGCTCGAGCGTGAAGCCGTTCAATTCAAGTCGCCCGAAGAGCACTATGACTACGTAGTTTCGCTCATCAATGTTGGCGACTACGTCAGTGCGCGCGAGCATCTGGATAAACTCTCGAAGCAGGTCCCCAAAGCCGACTACGTCGCTTACGGCCTCGCCGCACTCGATTGTCTGACCGGCCGCATGGAAGACTCCATGCGCAATCTCGCTCGCGCCATCAGCCTGAACCCGGCGCTGCGCTTTCAGGCGCGTAACGACTCGGATTTCCAGAACCTTTCTGAAGATCCCCGTTTCACCGAATTGCTCTATCCTGACCCCGGAGGCGAAATGCCGCTTCCATCCGAAGAAGAGGGAGTCGGAGAGCTCGGCTGATCCCATGTCCGGCCACCGCGGACGCGAGCTGCGCGTAGTCGCCATCGGCGGCGGCACGGGTCTTTCTATACTTCTCAAAGGCTTAAAGAAGTACGCCACACCGGTTCAGCCTGAAATACCGCGCATTTCCCAGCTCTGTGCGGTCGTCACGGTCAGTGATGACGGTGGCTCCAGCGGCCGCCTGCGCAAAGAGTTCAACATGCTTCCGCCCGGAGACGTGCGCAACTGCATCGTTGCGTTGTCGGAAGATGAGGCATTACTCTCGCGTCTGTTTCAGCATCGCTTCGCCAAAGGTCAAAGCCTCGAAGGCCACAGTTTCGGAAATCTGTTTCTCGCGGCGCTGACTTCATTGACTGGAGACTTCGGCGAAGCCGTCCGCCTATCGTCAGAAATTCTCGCAACGCGCGGCCATATCTTCCCTGCTACGACTGCGAACATCGAACTTGAAGCCCTCATGCAAGATGGCACGCGTGTTCGCGGGGAAACGAAGATCACAGCCAGCAAAGGGCGGATTGAAGAGTTGTTTCTGGTGCCGCCCGATCCCGATCCTCTGCCGCAAACATTGGAAGCCATCGCCAACGCAGAGCTGATTACGCTCGGTCCAGGCTCGCTCTTCACCAGCCTGATTCCAAACCTTCTCGTCCGCGGTATCGCCGAAGCCATTCGCGACTCGCCCGCGATCAAGGTTTTTATTTGTAATCTGATGACGCAGGCGAATGAGAGCCTGGGCCGCACCGCAGCCGACCACATTCGCGCACTGAACGAACACGCCGACTGCCAGCTTTTTGACTATGCGCTGATCAATCGAACCCCGGCATCCCTGGACCTGAAAGCAAAATATGCCCTCGAAGGCGCCTCCCAGATTGTTGCCGACCTGGAGGCGATTGAGGCTCTGGGTGTGTGTCCGGTCCTCGGCGATTACCTCTACGAGGACAATGTCGCCCGCCACAACACGGAACGCGTTGCCGAAGACCTGCTGCAACTGGCGACCCAGGCGGTCCCCGCCAAGTCTTCAGCCCAATCGTAAACGCCGACACGCTTCCATCTTCTTCGAGAACCTTCGTGTCCTTTGTGGTTAATGGCCGCTGCTGGCCGTTTTGCAACCAACTGCGAACTATTCCTGCAATTTTCATCCATCTGTGGAAATATGCTGCTAAAGTAAGCTTTTCCCAGCATTTGGCATCTACTCACGTTCGGGTTTTTGGAGGTCAGTGAATGCGGGTTGCAGTCGTTGGTTCCGGCTATGTGGGATTGGTAGCCGGTGCGTGCTTCGCCGATCTCGGCCACGACGTCATTGTCGTTGATAACGATCAGGCCAAACTCGCCGCGCTCAATCGCGGCGACGTTCCCATTCACGAAAACTTCCTGCCGGAACTCTTGCATCGCCATCGCGGCACTCGCCTGAAGTTTTCCGACGACCTTGAAAGCACAGTCCGCGCCAGTTCTGTCATTTTTATCGCGGTTGGGACGCCTCCGACCGAACAGGGCGAAGCCGATCTCTCCTACGTGGAGTCAGTGGCGCGCGGGATCGCGGGCTCGATTGACGGTTACAAGGTTGTCGTCGAGAAAAGCACCGTCCCGGTTTATACCTGCGACTGGGTACGCCGCATTATTCAGCGGAATGGCGCAGAAACCAGCGAATTCGACGTCGCCTCTAATCCGGAATTCCTTCGAGAGGGCACCGCGGTCACCGATTTTCTTTATCCTGATCGGATTGTGGTCGGAGCTGATTCCGAGCGCTGCGCCCAGGTGTTGCGGGAAATTTACGCTCCCTTGGCGGATGGCAGCTACTACGATCGCCCTGACGCAATTCCCCGCCCCGATCACGCGCTCATTCCTCCGCCGCTGATCGTCACCAGCGCAAAGAGCGCTGAGCTGATCAAACACGCCTCAAACGCATTTCTCGCGATGAAGATTTCCTTTATTAACGCCGTAGCTTCGATCTGCGAGAGCGTAGGCGCAAACGTGCAGCAGGTGTGCCAAGGGATCGGCACCGATAGCCGCATCGGGCAGCGGTTCCTGAATCCCGGAATCGGTTACGGCGGGTCCTGCTTCCCTAAAGACCTCATGGCTTTTCGCGCCGTGGCCCGCGAGTGCGGATACGACTTCCGCCTGCTCGACGAAGTCATACGCATTAACGAAGAGCAGCGCCAGCGCTTCATCCGCAAAGTCCGGAGCGCGTTGTGGACACTCCGCGGCAAGAAACTCGGCGTGTTGGGACTGGCCTTCAAAGGCGGGACAGACGACGTTCGCGAATCACCGGCCATTCTGCTGATCCAATCGTTGCTCCAGGAAGGCTGCCGGATCGCCGCGTACGATCCCGCCGCTCATGATCGGGCGAAGGATGTACTCAACTCCGGCGTGACCTTCGCAGAATCAGCCTACGACGCTGCTCATGATGCCGATGCCCTGCTCATCCTGACGGAGTGGGAAGAGTTCGCCGTTCTCGACCTGAAGCGACTCCGCGCAGAATTGAAATATCCCATCGTGATTGATGGCCGAAACCTGTATGATCCTGACGTGATGGCGTCCCACGGCTTCACCTACTACAGCGTCGGACGGTCATCCGCAAGTCCAGAGACTCAACCCTTCCCCAGCGTGGAACGCCGCCCGGGAAAGAACGTAAAGCAATGAGACCGCGTGCGCTCGTGACCGGCGGAGCCGGATTTCTCGGCTCGCATTTATGTGACGCCCTGCTTGCCGAGGGCTATTCTGTCGTCGCCGTCGACAACCTGCTCACCGGACGCCTTTCAAACATCGAGCACCTTCGCCGCGAAGGTCAGTTTGAATTTCTGCAGGTCGATATCAACCGCAAAATAGACTGCGGCGAAGTCAATCTTGTCTTCCATTTCGCCTCTCCCGCAAGTCCCGTGGACTACATGGTCCATGGAGTTGAAACCCTGAAAGTAGGGGCGCTCGGCACCATGCGTGCTTTAGACATCGCGCGCCAGAGCAAGGCGAGGTTTCTGCTGGCCTCGACCTCAGAGTGCTACGGCGATCCCCTCGAGCACCCGCAAAAAGAAACCTATTGGGGCAATGTCAATTCCATCGGGCCGCGCTCGGTTTACGACGAGGCCAAACGCTTCGCCGAAGCCGTGACCATGGCCTATCACCGTTACTACGGAGTGGACACGAGCATCGTCCGCATCTTCAACACCTATGGCCCGCGCATGCAATTGAATGACGGCCGCGTGATCCCCAATTTCATGAAGCAGGCATTCCGCAGCGAAGACCTGACGGTCTACGGCGATGGCACTCAAACCCGCAGCTTTTGCTACGTCAGCGATGAAATTGAGGGCTTCCTTCGACTTTCAAAGTGCGATGAGCATTTTCCGGTCAACATCGGAAATCCAGAAGAATTCACCATCATCGATTGCGCCCACCGCGTCATCGCGATAACCGGCTCTAACAGCCGGGTTCGTTACGAAAATCTGCCCCAGGACGACCCCAAACAGCGCCGCCCTGACATCACCAAAGCCCAAACCCTGCTGGGCTGGGAACCAAAGATCAACCTCGAAACCGGCCTCCGCCTCTCGCTTGACTACTTCCGTGAAGCAGTGGCCGCCGAATCCGCAGTTCGCGCGTGAATTCCCATACCCCTATTCGAGCCTCTCTTTGGCTGAATGCTGAATGCTGAGTGCTTCGTTACTTCCGTCATCTCGCCTTTAGTTCCTTCAGCCGATATTGTCCCTATGTACCCTTCTTCGGGTTACCTGAGGCAAGGACTCCCAATGGGCAAAGCCAGCGGTTGGTTAATCATCGTCGGATGTTTCGCCATGTTACTTGGTCTCACCTTCCTTTCCGCTGCGCTCGGTTCACACCCCGATGAGAGTATTCGTGGCCTTGGAATATGCCTCTTCGCCTTAGGCGCGTTTATTGGAGCGGGTGGGCTTTACATGAAAGCACGGGCCACCCGGAGCGATGCGCCCGCTGCCAACACTCCGAAAGCTCCCAAGCGCGTCCGCGGCGGCTGCGACCTCTGTGGCTCCGAAACTCCCGTCATCCATTGCCGCGTTCATGACGTGCACGTCTGCGGAAACTGTCTCGCGGACCACTACGATTTTCGTTCCTGCGCTTACGTTCCCAGCACCCGTCGCACGGCCGGTTCTAAGTCCGCCAGGTTCGCCGCAAAAGCCTAACAATCTCGTCCCTGTATCATGAACAGATCGATTGTAGGATCTGTACCCCGAGCCTCAGCCTTTAGCCGCTTCCCGTTATAATCAGTAAATTCGCAATGACAACGCTGGCTGACATAATCGCCGCCACTCGACGGGGCATTACGCAGCGCCTTGCCGAGAGTGATCTCGATGCCATGGAGCGCATGGCAGCGGATCACCATCCGCGCGGCTTTCGTAAGGCTTTGGAGTCGGCGAACAAGGAACGCGTCGCAGTCATTGCCGAACTGAAACAAGCATCTCCGTCGAAGGGACTCATACGGAGCAATTTTGATCCAGCTGAGCTCGCGCGTGAGTTGGAGCCGGCGGGGGCAGCCGCACTTTCTGTGTTGACGGATGAAGAATTCTTTTACGGCTCGCTGGCCAACTTGCGCACAGCATCCGAAAACAGCACTCTTCCCTGCCTCCGTAAAGATTTCATTATCGATGAATTCCAAATCCTGGAAGCGCGCGCGAATTGCGCGGATGCGGTGCTGCTGATCGTAGCAGCACTGTCGAAAGATGAGTTGGGCAGCTTGGCGCAGTGTGCGCGGAAGTTCCAGCTTGACGTTCTCTGCGAAGTTCACGACGAAGAAGAACTAGGTCGTGCTCTCGACGCAGGCAACGATCTGATCGGAGTCAACAGCCGCGATTTAAAGACGCTCAACGTGGACCTGGACACAGCCTTCAGGCTTGCTGACAGTCTTCCGCCCGACGTTGTCTCTGTCGCCGAAAGCGGCATCGAATCCGGCGCCGATATCGCGCGCCTGCGTTCCGCCGGATATGACGCCTTCCTGATCGGAGAGAGTTTGATGAAAGCAGCGAATCCCGGGAAAGCGCTCCGGGCCTTCCTCTCAGATGCATCGGCAGTTTCGCCAACAGAGAACGACGAACGACCAACGACGGTCTTATGACGTTACCAATAGCCAAGAGCCAACAGCCAACAGCCGCCTTATGACCTGGATCAAAATCTGCGGTCTCACCAATCTCGGCGACGCGCTCAGCGCAGTTGAAGCCGGCGCCGACGCTCTGGGATTCGTCTTTCACGAAAAAAGTCCGCGATACGTTGACCCGCAGACTGCCCGCGACATCGTTGCTGCCTTGCCCGAAAAACCCGAAAAGGTTGGCGTTTTCGCCGAAATGCCGGGGAACGTGTTGGACATTGTTCGCGATGTGGGGCTGACCGCAATCCAGTGCCGTCTCGGCACGCAGGGTTCGCTGCCGCACGACGGTAAAGCTGTCCTCGGCCGTCCGGTGCGCATGGTTGTGACGTTATCAGTCACCCGGCTTCTTCAAAACGAAAAGAAGCTGCAGGGCTTGATGGCCGAGTTCCTGCGCCTCGCGGAGTCTCCCAAAAAACCCAGCGGCTTCGACACGTTCCTGCTGGATTCAACCAGCCCAGAGCGACCCGGGGGCACCGGGCAGGCGTTTAACTGGAAGAAGGTCGCGCCGCTTGTGCAAGTCATGAATCGCAGCGTGAAGGTGATTGCGGCCGGCGGTCTGACTCCCGCGAACGTGGGCGAGGCAATGCGCATGCTGCGTCCGTGGGGTGTAGACGTCTCGACCGGCGTGGAGTCGGAGCCCGGCAAAAAAGATCGCGGAAAGATTCGCGCTTTCGTAAGCGCTGTTCGCGCCACCGATAAAGCGGGATTGAAGAACTGATGGCGACTGCTTTGACACTGAAGAAACCGAAAATACCTGCTTCTCGCAGACCGGTCCTCGTTCCGCAGCCGGGCCGCTTCGGGCCCTGGGGCGGGCGTTATGTTCCTGAGACGTTGATGTCCGCGCTCGAAGAACTCGAGCGCGAGTACGAAAAAGCCAAGCGCGATCCCCAATTCAGGGCGCGTCTCGACGGTCTCCTAAAAACCTATGCCGGGCGGCCTACGGCGCTCTCCTTTGCGCGGCGCCTCACGGAAAAACTTGGTGGGGCGAAGATCTACCTGAAGCGCGAAGACCTGCTCCACACTGGCGCGCACAAGATCAACAACTGCCTCGGACAGGGGCTGCTGGTCGAACGCATGCGCAAGCACCGGGTCGTTGCCGAAACCGGCGCGGGCCAGCATGGCGTGGCGACTGCGACTGTCTGCGGTCTGCTTGGCTTCGAGTGTGTCGTGTACATGGGCACCGAGGACATGCGTCGGCAGGAACTGAACGTCTTCCGCATGAGGCTCCTCGGCGCGGAAGTTCGCGGCGTCGATTCCGGCTCGCGCACGTTGAAAGACGCGATCAACGAAGCTATGCGCGACTGGGTCACCAACGTTCGCACCACGCATTATCTGCTGGGCAGCGTTCTCGGTGCGCATCCCTATCCGACCATGGTCCGCGATTTTCACACCGTGATCGGCCGCGAGACGCGCGCCCAGATCATGAAAGCCGAAGGCAAGCTCCCGACTGCGATCATTGCCTGCGTGGGCGGCGGATCGAATGCCATTGGCATATTTCACGAGTTCATCGGCGATAAAAAGGTACAACTGATCGGCGTCGAAGCAGGCGGTCGCGGCGAAAAGCTGGGCGATCATGCGGCACGTTTTCGCGGTGGACTTCCCGGTGTTCTGCAAGGAACGTACTCCTATGTTTTGCAGGACGAGGCCGGACAAGTTTCGACCACGCACTCCGTTTCGGCGGGCCTGGATTATCCCTCCATTGGCCCCGAGCACGCCTGGCTCGCCGACATGAAGCGTGCCGAATACGTCGCGGCTTCCGATGCCGAGGCGCTCGATGCCTGCAAGCTGCTGGCGCAAACGGAAGGGATCATTCCGGCGCTTGAATCGGCACATGCGGTGGCCGAAGTGATAAAGCGCGCACCGGGGATGAAGAAGTCAGATGTTGTTGTTGTGAATGTCTCAGGGCGCGGGGATAAGGATATCGGGATACTACGAGAGAACTTGAAGTTGGATCAGTAGGTCTATGAACCGTCCTGTGTTCGCCATGCTTGCTCTTTTCGTTACCTCGACGACTGCACTTTCGAAGGAGCCCCCGGCTATCGGCTCGCCACTCAAAAAGAGGTGGACCGTCGGGCAGCAGCGGACTGTTTGCATGACACACTCTGCGCAACTAGATCCGTGCGTCGAACTCCAAGTCGAGGGAATCAAATATCAAATCGCTTACCGCGAGCAGACGCATCGTGTGAGCTACTTACGT
>Ga0075424_100005274_pt1 | contig 12320 bp, 10 predicted proteins | sample SoiMethybrSBSTD3_FD_75301 | JGI IMG/M metagenome (GOLD analysis project Ga0075424, IMG submission 75301) | Bulk soil microbial communities from a Populus tree surrounding site in Tennessee, USA - Soil MetaG P. TD hybrid SBSTD3 | ecosystem: Environmental > Terrestrial > Soil > Tree plantation... | reverse complement strand
GTCAACGACGGCGAGGGTGGCGTGCCGCTCGAACGCTGGGGCCGTCCCGTTGGTGTGACGGTTGCCGCCGACGGCAGTCTGCTCGTCTCGGATGACGGCAGCAACAAGATCTGGAAGATCACAGCGGCACACTAACGCTAGGGCCGAAACAGGCGATTGATTTTGACGATGAACGCCCGCCCGGCCAGCGAGGGAAACTGCCGGGCGAGCGTGTCCCTGTCTTCGTTGTAGACGACGAAGAATTCACTGCCGGGACGGTACTCCCACCGCAGCCGCACGTTCGCGCTGACGGAGTGACTGCTGGAGTTGTATTGCAGCAGCGCACTCGTGAACATCAGCGGCGTCATCGTGTAGGTCACTCGCGACCCCACCAGCTGATTGTTGAACGACCCCTCCCTGAGATCGACCACATTGAACTGATACGACGGCTCGAGTGACAACTGCGAACCCGCGTTGATCCGCCCGCGGCTCAAACTGAGCGTTGTTTTGTGCCCGTCATAGAAACTGCCGCGGTCGAGCGCGAACTGACCGCTGATCGTGCGGCGTTGCCCGAGATTCATCTGCAGATGCACGTTGTTGAAGTCGTAGCCGCCGACCGGCAGCGTGATGGCCGGCGCGATCTCGAACGGTCGCGGCAGGAATTCGTAGTTGCTGGTCACGTCCAGGCTGAGACGATCGCCGTTCTGAAACTCGATCGCGACCTCGCCGTTCGCGTCGCGCGTCTCCAGATGTCCCCTGCCGTTCTCGATGTAGTCGAATGAACCCGAGTAGAAGAACTTCCGCACGACCCGGATGCCTTTGGGGCGAGGACTGAATCGCAGAAGCGCGGAGCTGCGGCGCATGTCGCGGCGCCGCACGAAACCGACCTCCGGATTGAAGTCGTCGCCGATGAACAGCTGTTCCAGCTGGGCGCCGTAGCGATCGCCCTGGTAATCGAGCTGGGCGCGATAGCTGGTGTCATTTCGCGTGCGGCCGCTGGTGGTCGATCGCGCCCAATACGTATTGATGTTCAGATTGTCGTAGAAGCCGAACGTGCCGTCGAAGCCGAAGACGCCGTTCGTGCCGCTGCCGCTCTGGCCGACGGATCGACCGGTGAACAGCAACCCGACGTTGCTGCGGCGGAGGAAATCGCCCTTGATGCGCATGACCGAAAAATTCGTCGACCGGACGCCGCGATCGTCGTCCGTCTGCATGTCGATGATGCCGAGCGTGTAGCGGCCCATCCGTCCGGTGGTTCGGCCCCCCGCGATGATCGGGATCGGGCGGCCGTCGTTCAGCCCGATGCGCCGGCTGTAAAAGAGAATCGGGACATCGCTGTTGGCGGCCGAGAAGCCGCCGGCTGCGGCTCCGCCGAACGCAAATGTTCCCTGGTTCTCGAGAAAGAACTCGCGTTTCTCGGGAAAGAAGAGGCTGAAGCGCGTGAGGTTGACCTGCTGTTCGTCCGCTTCGATCTGCGCGAAGTCGGTGTTGTAGGTGAAGTCGGCGGTGACGTTCTGCGTCAACCCGTATTTCACGTCGAGACCGACGTCGCCGCTCACATCGTTCGAAACTGCGGATGGGCGATCCGTCTTGACGCCCGAAATCGCGTACGGCTTCAGCTCGAGGACTTTCGATGATGGCGCCTCGAGGCCCTCCAGCGTTGCGCCAACGGATCCCTGGTACAGCGCCGACTGTCCGCGCGCCGCGGGAACATGCGTCACATATGAGATCTCGTTCTTCCACCGGTTGGTGCGGAACGCCTGAAACCCCCAGGTCTGCTCGACGCCGCGCTGGTAGCGAATCGACTTGAACGGAATGGCGGCCTCGACGGTCCAGCCACCTTCGAAGCGGCCCGACCTGACGTCCCACACGGTGTTCCAGTCGCCATTCCACTGGCGCTCGTTCGTCACCTGCCCATCGTCGCGGGCGCCGAGGGCATTCATCACGAAATTGAACGAGTTGCGTCCGTCGTGAAAGGTATCGAAGCTGACCGCGACGAGGTCGTTGCCCTGCCACATATTGGGACCGTCGCGACGCATCTCGTTGGCGACGACACGATCGGGCTCGGTCTCCCAGCAGCGGAACGACACGTAGATGTTGTCGTTATCGAAAGCTACCCACATCTCGGTCTTCTCGGTCGCCGGCTCACCCTCGTGCGGCTCCTGTTGAATGAAATCCGAGATGGGCGCCACGTTGGCGTAGAGCGGTTCGTCAAGGGCACCGTCGATCTTGAGGGGCACCTGGACGCGAACGGCGCGAACGGTCGTCGATCCGGACGGTTCGCGGGAAATGGTCTGGATCTGGCCGGCGTGAACATCCGGCGGAAAAAGCAGCGTGACGCACCCGGCCAGAAGCCAGGCACCGAGGTATCTCATGTGCTGCAAATGATCTAATATTCGCCGCGCCTCTCAAAATCAAAGGAGTCCGTATGCGTACGATGACAGCCCTGGTGGCAGGTCTTGCGTTGGTCGCCGCGATGGCCGGGTGCACCGCCAGGACCGGCGTCGCCGCAGCAGCCGACGCGATGGGTGCGGCGAATCTGAACTCCATCCAGTTCTCCGGCAGCGGAACGAATTACGCCTACGGACAGGCGTACACGCCCGGCGGGCCGTGGCCGCGATTCGAGGTCAAGACCTACGTTGCGGCGGTGGACTACCAGGCTCCGGCGATGCGGCTCGAGATGGTGCGGGCGCAGGGCGAGCATCCGCCCAAGGGGGGCGGCGCGCAGCCGTTTGCGATCGATCAGCGGACGATTCAGGATGTCAACGGCAAGGACGCGTGGAGCGAAGGCGGCGCGCAGCCGACGCCGAACCGCGGAGCCGAAGTTGAACGGCGGCGGGCGATCCTGCTGACGCCACATGGCCTGGTTAAAGCGGCCCAGGCCAGCAACGTCACCGCCAACGGCAACACGTTCACCGTGAACGCCGAAGGTCGCGACGTGAAAGTGACGCTCAACGATCAGAATCTGGTGGAGCGGGCGGAGTACCTGACGACGAATTCCGTCGTCGGCGACGTTCCGGTCGAGCTCACGTATTCCGATTACGCGAAGTTCGGCGACATCCAGTTCCCGCGCCATATCGTCGAGAAACAGGACGGCTATCCGACGCTCGACATCACCGTCAACGACGTGAAGCCGAACGCACCAGTTACGCTGCCGGTTCCGGCAAACGTCGCTTCGGCTCCGGAGCCTCCCGCGACGACTGCGGTGACAATCGACAAGGTTGGCGACGGCCTGTGGTCGGTCAACGGCGCCGGCACGCGCAGCCTCGCAGTTGAATTTGCCGATCACATCGTCATGCTGGAAGGGCCGACGAGCGATGCGCGGTCGAAGGCGGCCAACGATCTGGTGCGGAAGACCGTGCCGAACAAGCCGATCACCGCCGTCGTGAACACGCACGCCCACTACGACCATGCCGGCGGCCTGCGCGAATATGTCGCCGAAGGCATCACCGTGATCACCCACGAGAGCAACAAGGACTTTTTTGAGAAGGCGTGGGCGCGCCCACGAACGGTCGAAGACACGGCGCCGACGACGAACAAGCCGATGATCGAAACGGTCGCCGACAAGAAGGTGCTGAGCGATCGCACGCGCACCGTGGAGCTGTATTTCCTCAACGGGCATCAGCATCACTCCGGGCAGCTGATCGCGTATTTGCCGAAGGAGCGCATCCTGATGTACGGCGACGGCTACAACCCGCCGGCCGGCGACGAGATTCGCACGCCGGAGCGCGGGCCCGATTATGCGGCGCAGCTCGTACAGAAGGTGAACGAGTTGAAGCTCAGTCCCGAGCGCATCGCGCCGGTCCACGGCCGCGTCGTCCCGTACCGGAATTTGTTGATTGCGTTCAACCTCGAAGCGCAGGCGCCGCGCGGCACGAAGTAGGTGAGGTATGCGACCACAGACCTTTCTCACAGCCATCGCCGCTCTGCTCGTGTCGACCGCGGCATTCGCGCATCACGGAGCGGCCTCGATCTATGACATGGGCAAGGAGACGACGATCAAGGCGACGGTGACCGAGTACGTGTGGACCAACCCGCACGTCGAGCTCGGAGTTTCGACGAGCGGCGGCACGACGACCGAGCTGCTGCTCGAACTCGGTTCTCCGCCGAACATCAGAAACAGAGGGTGGACGAGCCGTTCGGTGAAAACCGGAGACGTCGTGACGGTCACGTTCCATCCGGGACTGCGCGGCGCGAAGATCGGCGTCGTCATCAAGATGGTCACGGCCGACGGCAAGGAGTTGCACGCGTGATCCGCCATCTGCTCGCGCTCTCGGCGGCCGCCGCATTGATCGCGGCGGCCGACGGCTGTTCCAGGCCCGCAGCCGCTCCCGCTGCGCCGGCGCATCCGAATCTCTCCGGCTCGTGGGTGCGCCCGCTCGGCGACCAGGAAGTGGGGGGGCTGCCGGCCATCAAGGACCTTCCGCTGACACCGTGGGCCGCCGCGAAGTTCAAGGCCGAGAGGCCCGCTCAGGGCGACAATCAGGACTTCGCCAACACGACGGATCCTTCGCTGAAGTACGCGGATCCGAACGGCTATCCGCGCATCTCGCTGCACCCGATGCGCTTCAAGCTGGTTCAGACCGACGAGTACGTGTATCAGCTGTGGGAATACAACAACAATTGGCGGCAGATTGCGTTGAACGTGCCGCAGGATCCCGATCCCGCGCTCACGTGGTACGGCAATGCGGTTGGCAAGTGGGAAGGCGACACGCTCGTGGTCGATTCCGTCGGCTACAAGGATTCCACGTGGCTCGACGCCCGCGGCCTGCCGCACACCACCGATCTTCACCTCGTCGAGCGTATCCACCGAGTGGGTCCGAATCTCGCGTTCGATATCACGTTCGAGGATCCGGGCGCGTTCACCAAGCCGTGGACGGCGCATCTGATCTTCAAGCCGTCGCCGGATGGAACGATGACGGAAAACATCTACACCATCTCGGACGAGCTGCGGTTTCGTGAGCGTTTCCTCAATCAGAAGGTGAACATCCCGATTCGGAGGTAGAGACATGAGACGGATGCTTGTTGCCGTCGCGATTGGTGTCGCCCTTCTTGCGAGCACGCTGGCGGCACATCACGCCAACGCTGTCTTCGATCTGGGCAAGCGGCTCACCCTGAGCGGCACGGTGACGGAATGGTTCTGGGCCAATCCGCACTGCCTTCTGCGGTTCGACGTCAAGAGCGACAGCGGTGAGATGACGCACTGGGTCGCGGAGACACAGGCGCCCCCGAACATGACGCCGTTCGGCTGGACCAAACAGTCATTCGCGGTCGGCGATCAGGTGACCGTCACTCTCGAGCCCGTGAAGAATGGGTCGCCACTCGGGCGCATCCTGCAGGTGAAGTTGCCCGATGGGAAGACGCTCGTCGCAGGCAACGGGCTGCCGCCCAGCGACGGAAGCGGAGCGCGCCCATGAATGCGGGAGCCGGCATTCGGGATTCGGGATTCCGAAGGATGTCGGTAAGGTCCGGCTTCAGCCGGACCCTCGTCACGGCGATCGCGTTCCTGGTGTTGCTGTCGCCCGTAATCCGCGGTCAGCAGGGATTCCGCCGCACACCCGGCGCGGTGTACGACGTGGACGTCGCGGGCAAAAAATCAGGTCCGGCGCCGAAGCATGACATCTCTGGCATCTGGGAATTCGCAAAGGGGGGCGGCGAGGGCATTCAGGCAGATGGCGCGAAGGCGATGCCGTCGGACGGCAAGCCCGAGCACGAGCTGCCCTTCACGCCGGAGGGCCGCAAGGCCTTCATGAACAACAAGCCGACGTACGGGTTCACCCAGGTGCCGTCGGCGCTCACCAACGATCCGATGCCCGGCTGCGATCCGCAGGGATTTCCGCGCATCGTGCTGCACAACGCGCATCACGAGCAGATCCTTCAGACCGCGACACAACTCGTGATCCTCTATCAATTCAACAAGAAGTGGCGCGTCATCTGGACCGACGGGCGGAAGCTTCCCGCCAATGCGGAAGTACCCGGGTGGGACATCAAAGGCTCTCCTCCACCTGAAGCCCGTTTCTGGGGCTACTCGGTCGGCCGATGGACAGATGACTACACGTTCGTCGCCGACTCGAACGGCTTCGACGATCGCACGTGGCTCGACAACGCGGGACGTCCGCACAGCGACGCCCTGCATGTGATCGAGACGTATCACCGCATCGATGCCGATCATCTGGAGAAGACGATCACGATAGACGATCCGAAGTACTACACGCGGCCCTGGGTGGCGCTCGACAAGCTGCCGTACCGGCTGCAGTCGGCAAGCCTGGAGATTCCCGAACAGGAGTGCGTCCCGTCGGAGACCGCGAAATACAACCAGCTGTTCGCGAACCCCGCGGCGAAATGAATTGCGTCGTGCACTCCCGTTGAACAGCTTGATCGACGCCGGCGGGTGCGGGCGTACTCGGCTTGACGATTACGCGCGCGCCGCCGCCGCTGTCAGCGCGCGGCGCGTGAAGACCCGGATCATCGCTCTGCGGTAGTCCGCGCTCGCGTGGATGTCCGAGCTGATCTCGCCAGCGGCAAGGGCCGCCGCCTGCGCCGCACCCTCAATCGTCTCTGTCGACAGCCGCTGACCCGCCAGCGCCTCCTCGACAGGGATCAAACGGCGCGCGTGCGATGCCGCGCCGGTCAAGCCAACGCGAGCCGAAACGATGGTGCCATCGTTCACGTCGAGGCTCGCTGCGACGCCGACGATCGCAAAGTGCGAGGCGCGCTGGTAGAGCTTGGCGTACGCCGCCGTCCGCACCGGCGAAAACTGGATGCTGGCGAGTATTTCGTCGCTCGCCATGTCCACCGTGAACAGGTCCGTGAAGAAGTCTGCCGCCGGCACCACCCGCCACCCCTTTGGTCCCTTGAGGTGCATCTCCGCGTTGAGTGCCAGCATTACCGCGGGCATGTCGGCCGATGGGTCCGCGTGCGCGATGCTGCCGCCAAGCGTGCCGCGGTTGCGCACTTGTGGATCTCCGATCGTGGCGGCCGCCTCAGAGACGACGGGACATCGCTCGTGCAGCAGCGCCGACGTCGCCACGTCATGGTGCACGGTCCCGGCGCCAATGGTGATCTTGCCGTTCCGCTCGCGGATGCCGGACAGCTCGGGGATACGACTGATGTCGATCAGTACCCGCGGCTCGCTTAGGCGCAGCTTCATCAGCGGGACAAGGCTATGCCCGCCGGCGATGAACTTGCCGCCGCCGTTGGCCGCTTTCAGCTTCGCCAGCGCCTCGTCGAGTGTCGTGGCGCGCTCGTACTCGAATCGCGTCGGGATCACACCTGGCCTCCCTGAATGATGCGCCACAGCTTTTCGGATCGCAGCATCAGATCAATGTGCGTCACACCGAACTGTGCCAGCGCATCGACGGCGGCATTGACGATGCACGGCGTCGAGCCGAGCGTGCCGGCTTCGCCCACGCCCTTGGCGCCGAACGGATTCACCGGTGTCGGCGTCACGGACGAGTGCAGCTCGAATCGCGGGAAATCGGTGGCACGCGGCAGCGCGTAGTCCATGAACGATCCCGTCAGCAGCTGGCCCTCGTCGCTGTAGATCGCCTCCTCGATCATCGCCTGCCCGATGCCTTGCGCGAGTCCCCCGTGAATCTGTCCCTCGACGATGAGCGGATTGATCAGATTGCCCGCGTCATCGACGGCCACGAGCTTCAGCAGCTTCGGCTCGCCGGTGTCGCGATCGATTTCGAGCATCGAGATGTGACATCCGAACGGGTAGGTGTTGTTCGCCGGTTCGAAGAAGGCTTCCTCGCTCAACCCCGGCTCGAGTCCCTCGGGGAGAGGCACGGGAACGTACGCGTAGCCGGCGATGTCGGAGAACGATTTCGCGGCGGCGGGCGACCCCTTCACGCCAATCGTGCCGTTCTGGAACACGATGTCGTGTTCGTCCGCTTCGAGAAGCGCCGCGGCGAACTTCGTCATTTTCGTCTTCACCTTGACGCCGGCCAGGTGCAGTGCAGTGCCGCCGACCGCCTGCGACCGACTGCCAAAGGTACCGATTCCCTGCTTCACGATGCCCGTGTCGCCGTGTTGAATCGTGATGTGCTCGATGGGAACGCTGAACTGGTCCGCGAGCATCTGGGCAAAGGTCGTCTCGTTCCCTTGTCCGTGCGGCGACGCACCGGTCGTCGCGCTGATCCGGCCGTCGCGCTCGACGGTGACCTGCGAATGCTCCCAGCCGCCGGTTGGCAGCGAGGAAGAGGGGCCGATGCCACACACCTCGACGTACATCGCAAGGCCGAGGCCGACGAGACGTCCTTCCTTCCGTGCCGCGTCACGTTCCGCCACGAGCGCGTTCCAGTTCGACGCCTTCAAGGCCAGGTCGAGCGCCTTTCCGTAATCGCCCGAATCGTACACGGCGCCCATTTGCGTGGCGTACGGGAATTTATCGGGCGCGATGAAGTTCCGCCGGCGCACTTCGGCGGGATCGAGATGCAACTCGCGCGCGAGCATGTCCATCGCACGCTCGATGAAATACGTCGCCTCGGGACGACCGGCGCCGCGGTAGGCGTCGGTCGGCGTCTTGTTCGTGAAGACCTCGGTGAGCGTCGTACGAATGGCCGGAATGTCGTAGGTGGCGCTGGCCATCATCATGGTCAGTGTGGGGATGGCGGCCGTCAGCAGCATGTTGTAGGCGCCGATGTCGGCGATGAGCCGAAGCTTCAAGCCGAGCACCTTGCCGTCGCGCCTGGCGGCGAGGTCGATGTAGCCAATGAGGTCGCGGCCATGCGTGGTGGCCACGAACGCTTCGGAACGATCTTCCACCCACTTCACGGCAAGACCCAGCCGCTTCGACACGGCAGCCGTGACGTACTCCTCCGCGTAGATGTTGATCTTCGCGCCGAACCCGCCGCCGACTTCCGGGGCAATCGCGCGGACCTGATCCTGGCCCAACCCGACCATCGCCGCGATCATCGTGCGCAGGATGTGCGGGTTCTGCGTCGACGACCAGATCGTCATCGACGCCTTTCCCGGCTCGAAATGCGCCACGACGCCGCGCGGCTCCATCGCGTTGGGGACCAGCCGCTGGTTGATCATGCGCTGCGAGATGACGACCTCGGCCGCGGCGAACGCCGCCTCGATCGCAGAGTCGTCCGCGCTCCCGTCCGCGCTGACGCCGGTACCGCTCGGCACCAGCGCCACGGCGAGGTTGTTGGGAAACTCCGGATGGATGACCGTGGGCTGCCCCGTCATCGCACGCTCGGGATCCATGACGGCCGGCAGCGGATCGATGTGCACCACGATCGCATCAGCGGCGTCACGCGCGATGTAGCGGTCGGCGGCCACCACGACGGCGACCGGCTCGCCTGCATAGCGAACGACGTCGGTGGCAACGGCGCGGTGGGGCGGCGAAGGGAACGGCGTGCCGATGGGCATCGGTGCGAGCATCTCCGCAATCTGTGCGCCGGTGAACACCGCTTCGACGCCTTCCATGGCCTGTGCGGCACTGGTGTCGATTGAACGAATGCGGCCATGGGCGACATCGCTGCGCTTGAACGCCATGTGCTGCATGCCCGCGATCTTGATGTCGTCGACATAGGTGCCGCGTCCCTGAATGAGTCGCGGATCCTCGCGGCGTTTCACCCGCTCGCCGACCAGTTTCGGCAGGATGGGAGCAGCGCCCATCACGACCTCCGTCCCGCAGCGTGCTGGATCGCGTTGACGATATGGTGGTAGCCGGTGCACCGGCAGAAATTCCCGGAGATGCCTTCGCGAATCTGCTGCTCGGTCGGTTGTGGGGTATCGGTCAGGAGATTGACCGCCGACATGATCATCCCCGGCGTGCAGTATCCACATTGGAGACCGTGTTCTTCCCAGAAGCCTTCCTGCAGCGGATGCAGTCGGCCGTCCTTCGCCAGGCCCTCAATGGTGGTGATCTGCGATCCGTCGGCCTGAACGGCGAAAATGGTGCATGACTTGGCGCTGCGCCCGTCGATCAGCACGGTGCAGGCGCCGCACTGGCTGGTATCACAGCCAACATGCGTGCCGGTCAGCAGCAGGTGCTCGCGCAGGAAGTGGACGAGCAGGAGCCGCGGTTCCACGTCGGCCTTGCGCGCCTTGCCGTTGACGGTCATGGAAACATGAGTCATCTGACCTCCGCGTCGTTCATTTCTCGTCGTAGAACCCGCGCGTGTGCTCATGGCGTCCCTTGACGCCCTTAGCAGCCTGCATGCGGCCGGCCTCTAGAATCCCATCGATCGTCTGCCCGTTTCCCTCGAGGCACGCCTCTTCGTACAGCTCGTACTTCGGGTCCTTGATCCGTTTGATCGGGTAAGCAATCGTCCACGGCCTCGTGAACGCCTTGGGATCGTCCAGGGTCGCCTCGTAGTTGATCGTGTTCGCGTCGGCGATCGTCCACCGCTCGACGACGTGCAGCGCATCGGTGTGGATGGTGCCGTGCGAATCGAACCACGTCTGGTCATTCATGTTGGTGACATCCACCACCAGCGTGTTGCCTTCCCAGCGGCCGCGTGAATCCCCGTTGAACAGCTTGATGGACGCCGGCGGATGCGGGCGCCCGTCGAGCGGGATCATGCGATACGCGTGGTTCCAGGAATAGAGCATCGTCACCATCCCCGGCGATTGATCGATCTCGAAGTCGAAACGATAGTTGATGCGGGGCACGCCCATCGGCGCGCAGCGGTCTTCCGGCTCGATGTCGGTGATCTTGAGGGGCGTAAAAAGCGCGTCCAGCAGCTCGCGCTGCTTCGCACGCGCCCATGGCTGATACGGAATCTTCGGCCCGGGCGCGGGGTCGACGATCAGCACGCGCCGGTTCTTCCGCTCCTCTTCGATCTGCGCGAGCGTTTTGCCGCGACCGCGGCCGAGCGTGTTCTCGGGCTCGGCGCCCTCCTCGAGGCTGTGCGACGCATCCGGCGCATCAGGTACGAAATAGCCATGAATGTCCGGCTGGCCGTCGACCGTCCGCGGCGGGTTGAACGGCGTCTTCGTTTGACCCGCGACGGCGCCAGGCGCCAGCGCGAGCGCCGCGAACACCGCTGCACCGGTCACCGCCGCAGCGAAAGTCTGCTTGCGCATCTGAACGCCACCTCGAAGCGGATTCTATCCGAGGCGAACACCGCCAATGGCGCCGATCCTGGCCTGGCGTAAAACCCTGACGCTGCGACCACCGGCGCCGGGTGTGTGCTGTCTTGCACAGCGCGATCACCAGAACCATGCAATAAGCAGGGGATCGGTGCAGCTGAATCGCGCGCGAGTCGGGCATCCGCCTGCGCGAATGCACGCGGAGCATTCCATGACGTTCCACATTCGACAGGTCGGTTGCGTGGTCGCCATCAGCGGCCTGATGCTGTTCAGTCCTTCCGCCGTCCGGGCCGGCGACGCCGTCCTGCACTGGAACGACGTCGCGGTGAAGACGTTGACCACGCAGACGCCCGCGTTGAACCCGTTCCAACAGGCGCGCTTCTCCGCCATCGTCCAGCTTGCGGTCTTCGAAGCGGTGAATGCGATTACGAGTGAATATGAAGGCTACCTAGGATCGGCCGCCGCGCCGCTCGCGACGCCGGTCGTTGCGCCGTTCGGCGCATCACCAGACGCCGCGGCGATCGCCGCCGCGCATGCCGTTCTCCTGCACTACTTTCCGGGCAACGCGGTTGCGTTGAACGCCGAGCGCGATCTTTCGCTTGCAGCCATTCCCGCGGGCACAGCGAGGAATGATGGCGTCGCTGTGGGCCAGGCGGTCGCGGCGGCGATGATCGCCGAACGGGCCGGCGACGGCTCCAGCCCGCTGACGTTCTATCACCCGTCGGCGCCGCCTGCCGGCCAATGGGACATCACGCCCGGTTGTCCGCTGGATGCGGGTGGCAATCCGCTCGGCGGAACGCTCCTCAACTGGCGCGACGTGAAACCCTTCGGAGCCGTCCAGACCCCGGGAGGGGATTGGAGTGAGCCGTTCCGTCCAGGGCCGCCCCCCGGGCTGACCAGCAATCAATACACGAAGGATTACAACGAGGTGAAGACCGTCGGAAACGCGGCAAACCTCGACGTCGCTCCCGACCGCAGGACAGTCGCTCGCTTCTATGGAGCTTCTTCGCAGACGCTGCTGTTCGGTATGGCCGCGAGGCAGCTTGCCGAGGCGCGCGGTGACTCGCTTTCGGAAAACGCGCGGAACTTCGCGTTAATCAGCATCGCGATCAGCGACAGCCTCGTCGCATCGTTCGCCACGAAGTATCAGTACCTGTTCTGGCGGCCGGTGACGGCTATCCGCCTTGGCGATACCGACGGCAACGACAAGACGGAGCCCGATAGCGGTTTCACGCCGTTCATCGTGACGCCGTGCTTCCCGAGCTATCCCTCGAACCACGCGACCGGCAGCA
>Ga0075424_100005271_pt1 | contig 12322 bp, 11 predicted proteins | sample SoiMethybrSBSTD3_FD_75301 | JGI IMG/M metagenome (GOLD analysis project Ga0075424, IMG submission 75301) | Bulk soil microbial communities from a Populus tree surrounding site in Tennessee, USA - Soil MetaG P. TD hybrid SBSTD3 | ecosystem: Environmental > Terrestrial > Soil > Tree plantation... | reverse complement strand
CCACCGCACCGGTGCCGAGCTGCGGATGCGGGTCGGCTACGAATGGGTGCACTCGCTCGTCGACGACCACTCCCGGCTCGCCTACAGCGAGCTCCACCGCGACGAGAAGGCGGCGACCGTCACGGGCTTTGTCGAACGCGCACTCGCCGCTTTCGCCGCGCACGGGATCAAGGCGAAGAGACTGATGAGCGACAACGCCTGGACCTACACCCACAACCGCTCCCTCGCCCAGCTACTCGCCAAGCGCGCCGTCCGTCACCTGCTGATCCCGTACCGGCGGCCGCAGGTCAACGGCAAAGTCGAGCGCTACCAGCAAACCCTCAAACGTGAGTGGGCGCTCGGCCAGACCTATCGCACCAGCGACCATCGCGCCCAGGCCCTGTCACACTGGCTCCGCTACTACAACGAGCGCAGACCGCACAGCTCGCTCGGCGGCCGACCACCGATCAGCCGTGTCCACAACGTCCCGAGGTAGGACATCTAGACCCGGCCTGAGCTGAGGAGTAGCCTTGAGCGGCGCATCTCCGCGCGGCGAAGGACAAAGGAGGGGCTGTGGCGGAGCGGCCGCGATCGCTACGACGAGGCCGTAGCCCATTACGGGCCCGTGTTACAGGCCGCCTTCGCCGCCCACGATGGCCGCGTCGTGCTCACCCAGGGCGACTCTTTCTTCGTCGCCTTCCGCACGGCCGCCGACGCGGTGGCATCCGCGGTCGACGCCCAGCGTGACCTCCCGGCTCAGTCGTGGCCGGAAGGTGTGGAGCTGAAGGTGCGCATGGGCCTGCACACCGGGGAGCCAAAGGTGGGAGCCGAGCGCTACGTGGGCATCGGCGTCCACCGCGCCGCCCGGATCGGCGCAGCCGGCCATGGCGGCTAGGTGCTGCTCTCCTCGACGATCAGGGAGCTGGCCGAAGAGGAGCTTCCTGTCGGCGTCTCCATCCGCGACCTCGGCACGCGCCGCCTGAAGGACATCGACCAGCCGCAGCGTCTCTACCAGCTTGTGATCGAGGGGCTCGAGAGCGAGTTCGGCCGGGTGAACACGCTCGATGTCGAGTTCCGCCGGAAGCGTCGACGCATGTACGCCGGCGCGGCTCTCATCGGCCGCCAGCGCTACTTCGTCAACTCTCGAGGGCTGACCACGTCTGCTCTGAACACGAGCCGGCCCCTGTTCTCGGATGCGAGGATGCGCCGGGCGGTCAACTACGCGCTCGACCGCCGGGCACTCGCCCGGATAGGTGCTTTCGGGACCGATCGCGGCACGGCCACCGACCAGGTTCTGCCGCCAGCGATTCCCGGTTCGGGGAGGCGCACATCTACCCGTTTACGCCAGGCCTCGACAAAGCGAGAACACTCGCAAGCGGTCTGGGCGGGCACGGAGTGTTCTACACCTGCACCAGCCCGAAATGCCGGCGGGCCGCGCAGGTCATCCAGGCGAACCTGAAGCCGATCGGGATCGACCTCGAGGTCAAAACCTTCCCAGTCGGGGTGGTGTTCGACCGTGTCGGCAAAAGGGGCGAGCCATACGACGCGGCCATTGTCGGCTGGACCGCCGACTATCCGGATCCGGCGGACGTTCTCAACCTGCTTCACGGACCCTCGATCGGGCCCAAGGACAACAACAGCCCGTGGTCGAACCTCAATTGGTCGTACTTCGACCACCCGTCCTACAACCGCAGACTCGATGCGGCGGCACGGCTCTCGGGGCGGCAGCGCTATTCGGCGTACGCTGCGCTCGACGCCGACCTGGCGCGCAACGCGGCGCCGTTCGCCGCCCTGTTCAACCCCTCGGAGGTCGACTTCTTCTCCGCCCGCATGGGCTGCCAGGTCTAACAGCCCGTCTACGGCATCGACCTCGCCGCGCTCTGCATCCGCGGTCAGGGTTAGCGGCGGCTAACAGGCGCGTGACGGGCGGCGTACCTTATGCACGTGATCTGCTCGAGCTGTGGAGCCGAGAATCGCGAGGGCGCCCGTTTCTGCGGCGAATGCGGTTCGCCGCTGGCCGCGGTCTGCCCGAGCTGCGGCGCGCCGAACCCGCCCGACAAGCGGTTCTGCGACCAGTGCGGAACGCAGCTCGCCGCCGGAGAGGCCGGCGCCGCGCCGGCCCTCCGCGCCGCGCCGACCTCTGAGCGGCGGCTCGTCTCCGTCCTCTTCGCCGACCTCGTCGGGTTCACCGCGCTCTCCGAAGACCGGGACGCCGAGGAGGTTCGGGAGCTGCTCTCCCGCTACTTCGACGCCGCGCGGCAGGTGATCGAACGCTTCGGCGGCACGGTGGAGAAGTTCATCGGCGACGCCGTGATGGCCGTGTGGGGCACGCCGGTGGCCCAGGAGGACGACGCCGAGCGCGCCGTGCGGGCCGCGCTCGACCTCGTCGAGGCCGTCGAGGCGCTCGGCGCCGAGGTCGGCCAGCCGAGCCTTCTGGCCCGCGCCGCAGTCATGACCGGTGAGGCGTCGGTCACCGTGGGCGCGGCTGGTGAGGGCATGGTTGCCGGTGACCTCGTCAACACGGCATCGCGTGTCCAGTCCGTGGCCGACCCCGGCAGCGTGCTCGTCGGCGAGCGAACGCGGCATGCGACCGAGGCCGCGATCGCCTACGAAGGCGCCGGCGCTCGCGGGCTGCGCGGGAAGACGCAGGACGTCGCCGTGTCCCGCGCGCTGCGTGTCACCGGAGCGCGCGGCGGTTCCGGGAAGTCGGCGGGGCTGGAGGCGCCGTTCGTCGGGCGCGAGCGCGAGTTCCGGCTGGTCAAGGAGCTCTTCCACGCCACGGCGGAGGAGCGGCGTGCACGGCTCGTCTCGGTCGTCGGACTTCCCGGAATCGGCAAGTCACGCCTGTCCTGGGAGCTCGAGAAGTACCTCGACGGCCTCGTAGAGAACGTCTGGTGGCATCGGGGGCGCTGCCTCCCGTACGGCGAGGGCGTGTCGTACTGGGCTCTCGCCGAGATGGTGCGCATGCGGGCGCGGATCGCCGAAGGGGAGGACGCAGCGAGCGCCGCCGCCAAGCTGCGCGACACGCTCGAGGAGAACTTTCCCGATGAGGCTGAACGCAGCTGGATCGAGGCGCGCCTCGGTCATCTGCTGGGGCTCTCCGAGCACGGTTCGTCCGACCGTCAGGACCTCTTCTCGGCCTGGCGGCGGCTGTTCGAGCGACTCGCCGAGCAGAGCCCGTGCGTGCTCGTGTTCGAGGACCTCCAGTGGGCGGATAGCGCGCTGCTCGACTTCGTCGAGCACCTGCTCGAGTGGTCGCGGAACCATGCGCTGTTCGTGCTGACCCTGGCGCGGCCGGAGCTCGCGGAACGCCGTCCCGACTGGGGAGTGGCGAGCCGGAACTTCCACCTGCTGTCGCTCGAGCCGCTGTCCGATCAGGCGATGGACGAGCTCCTGCGTGGCCTCGTCCCCGGGCTTGCGGCAGGGCTGCGGGATCAGATTCGCGAGCGGGCGGACGGTGTTCCGCTCTACGCGGTCGAGACGGTCCGCATGCTGCTCGACCGCGGTCTCGTCGAGCGCGTCGGCGACGAGTACCGCCCGGTCGGCGCCGTCGAGTCGCTCGAAGTCCCGGACAGCCTCCACGCGCTTATCGCCGCCCGTCTCGACGGGCTCGAGCCGGACGAGCGCCGGGTGACCGCGGACGCGAGCATCCTCGGCAAGACGTTCGCGGCTGATGCGCTCGCGGCGCTCGCTGAGCGGCCCGAAGCCGAACTGGAGCCGCTGCTCCAGGCTCTCGTGCGGAAGGAAGTGCTCAGCTTTCAGGCCGATCCCCGCTCGCCGGAACGCGGGCAGTACGGCTTCCTCCAGGCGCTTGTCCAGAGAGTGGCGCACGACACGCTCTCCCGGAAGGAGCGGAAGGCGCGGCATCTCGCCGCCGCTGCGTACTTCGACACGAGCTGGGGCGCCGACGAGGACGAGATCGTGGAGGTCGTCGCGTCGCACCTGCTCGACGCCTACGAGGCCGATCCCGACGGCGACGACGCGTCCGCCATCCGCGCAAGGGCCCGGGACATGCTCGCCCGGGCCGGCGAGCGTGCCACCTCGCTCGCCGCCGGGCGCCAGGCACAACGGTACTTCGAGCAGGCGGCGGCGCTGGCGGACGACCCGCAGCTCGAAGCCGGCTTCCTCGAGAGGGCCGGTCGCGCCGCGCAGACCGCCGGGCGGCCGGACGAGGCCGGCGCACATTTCGAACGCGCGATCGCGATCTACGAGGCCGGGGGCGAGACGCACCCGGCGGCGCGGGTCGCAGCTCGTCTGGGCTGGAACCTCGAGCAGCAGGGCGAGAGCGAGCTGGCAGTCCGCCGAATGGAGGAGGCGTTTGCGATCCTCCGTCATGATCCGCCCGACGAGGATCTCGCCGCGCTCGCCACCGAGCTGGCCCGGGCGCGATTCTTCACCGGCGATCTCGACGGGGTATCGGAGCCGCTCGAGTTCGCCCTCGAGCTTGCGGAGGCGCTCTGGCTGCCGGAGCTGCTCTCGGAGTCGCTGAACACGAAGAGCCTGGTGCTCGACCAGGGCCGCGGCCGGGCGCAGGAAGCCGAAGCGCTACTCCGGCACTCGCTCCGGATCGCCGTGGAGAACGACGTCGCCCGTTCGGCGCTTCGCGCCTACTTCAACCTCTCACACACGATGCTGTCCCGCGACCGCATGGAGGAGGCGCGAGCGCTCGACCGGGAAGGCCAGGCGCTTGCGCGTAAGCGCGGCGATCGGATGTGGGAGCACTTCTTCTACACCCACCTGACCAGCGGCCACTATTGGCTCGGCGAGTGGGACGAGGCGACGCAGCTCGTGGCCGAGGTGCCGACCGAGGATCCCAATCTGGCGCGGCTCGCACTCATGGTCGTGGTCATTCCGACCGCGCTCATCCACCTCGCCAGGGGGGAGTTCGAGGAGGCGAGCGCCGGGGTCGAACAGTACGGGCGGGGCGTCGACCTCGCGAACGTGCAGGAGCGCGCGGCCTATGACGCTGCGCGCTCGAGCGTCCTGTGCGCGGAGGGCCGAATCGACGATGCGCTCGAGGCCGGTCTGGCCGCCTTCGACAGTCGGGAGCCGCTGGGTCTCAATCACCCGCTCGTCAAGCTTGGTTTCGTTGCCGCGGCCGACGCGGCGCTCGCACGCGGTGACTTCGAGCGGGTGCGACAGCTCGTGGCGGAGATCGACGCGGTGCCGCGTGGACTGAAATCCCCGTATCTCGCGGCCCAGGCCGCCCGGCTCGACGGCCATCTAGCGGCTCGAGCGGACGACCGCGAGCGAGCGGCCGGGCGGCTCAAGCTCTCGGCGGCCATGCTTCGCGAGCTCGCCTTTCCCTACTGGATGGCTGTGTCGCTGCTGGACTACGCGGAGCTGGTCGGAGACTCGGAGGCGGCAATTGCGGCGGCCGAAGCCCGCGAGATCTTCGAGCGGCTGGGCGCGGTGCCATGGGTCGACCGAGCGGACGCGGTACTCATGCAGGTGGCCGAACCGGTTGGATAGCGCCCACCTCGCGTAGGGCGGCGAGCGTCACGAGGCAAAGCGCAGAGAAGGTGAGGTAGGGCACCGCGTCCGAGGTCGCGCTGGCGATCGCACCCCCGCCGGCCGCGCCCAAGGCCTGACCGGGCGCCCAGGCGAGGTTGATGAGCGCGAACGCGTACGCGGGCTCGAGTCCACGCTGGTCGGCCGCGTCGCTCAGCCAGGCCATTGCCGGCGCCCAGAACGTCCCGTACGAGTTGCCGGCCAGGAAGACGACGACCGCGAGGACGAACGCGTTCTGGGGCCACGGAAGGATGGCGGCGGCGACCGCGGATGCCGCGAGGCCGAGGCGAAGCGGGAACAGCCGCCCGCGGCGATCGGACACGCGGCCGACGATCGGGGCGAGCGTCGCTTCACCGCCCGCCGTGACCAGCCACACGGCGCCGATGGCAACCGAGCTCATGCCGAGGTCGTGGAGCGAGAGTGGGGCGAGGACGCCGAGGGCGCCGAACCCGAGCGCGGGGAGGAGGATGAACCACAGCCCGACGAGAACCGCGCGGGCACGCAGGGCATGGGCCAGAGCACGAAGCGGCTGGGGTTCGCGTGGTCGTGGAGCCGGAGTGCGCGCCGCCCAGACGGCGAGGACGATCGCGATTCCGCCGACGGCGCTGAACGCGGGCGCCGTGCCGATCACCGACGCGATCGCGCCGAGCACCGGCCCGAAGAGCGCCCCGGCGATCGCCACTCCGAGCGCCGTGCCGATCAGCCCTCCGCGGCGGTCGCTCGGCGCCGTATCGACGAGCCACGTGAAGCCCGCCGTCCACGCGCAGGCGCTGCCGATGCCCTGAACGAAGCGAGCCAGGTCGAGCAGCCAGATGCTGTGCGCCAGGCCGAACGTCACCGTCGTCGCGGCGAGGAAGAGCAGACCGAGAATCAGGGTTCGTCGCACGCCGATCCGCGAGGCGAGTACGCCGCTCGGAATGCCACCGACTAGTACGCCGGCCGGATACGCGCCGGCGAGGACGCCCGCCGATGCCTTCGAGAGATCGAACTCATCGGCGTAGTGCGGGAGCAGCGGCGCCAGCGCCGCGAAGAACATCGTGTCGAGGAAGACGACCGCGCCGACGAGCGCGACGAGCCTGCGCACGCGTCTAGCCCTCCGGGGAACGCACGAGGCTCACGGCGAAGAGCCTAGATGGGCGGGGGCCCCAGCCGGGGCCCCCGCATGCTTACAGGCTGTAGAAGCCGGTGTAGCCGAAATTCGTGACGCGGAAAACGCCGCGGAAGCTCGCGAGATCCCCGGACGTCCCCTGGGCGTAGAGGCCGCCCTGCACCGCGCCGCCGATCGCCGTCATGTCGCGGAGGACAAGCACCAGGTGGACGGTTCCGGTCTGTCCCTGAACGGTGCACGTGCAGTCGCCGATGACGACGACGTGCGTCAGTCCCGACTGATCCGTGCCGGCGGTGAACCTCATGTTCGCGGTTCCGTTGAGCGTCCCCGAGAACTGGTCAACCGCCGTGCCCTTGATGACCACCTCCTTGCCGTTCAGCACAAAGGTGGTTGTCGTCTGCGACACCTGCGCGACCGTGCCGCCCCCGGTGGCGGCATCCACCGGTGCCGCGAACACCAAGGCGATCGCGAGCGAGGCCAGCGCTGCCAGCACGAGAAGCCGGCGCCGTGATCTCTCCCCCATAAACGACACCTCCTCGGGAGTCGATTTGTCGCACCGAGTGTTACACGTCAAGCGCGCTTTGGCGCGAAGACACCCCAGGCAGACCCGTCCGGATGGCGGGCAGGGCGGCGTTCGATGAAGGCGCGGAGCCCCTCCTGCCCCTCGGCGCTCGTGCGTCTGGCCGCTGCGATCTCAGCCGTCGCCCGTCCCTGCGGACGCTCTCGCACGAGGCGCTTCGCCTCCCGGACGGCCTCAGGGCCGCTCTCCAGGATCGCCCTCATAAGCGTCTCGATGGCCGCATCCGGCTCGTCTGCGACCTCGTGGACGAGACCGATGCGGAGCGCGGCGGCCGCGTCGAATGCCTCCCCCGTGAGGAAGTAGCGCCGCGCGGCCTGCCCGATCCTTCTGAGCACGAACGGGGAGATGACGGCCGGGATGATCCCGAGCCGGACTTCCGAGAAGCCGAAGAGCGCGTCGGGCGAAGCCACCGCGATGTCGGAGCACGCGACGAGGCCGCTGCCGCCGCCGAGGGCGAACCCGTGCACGCGGCAGATGACGGGCGCGGGACAGGCGTCGACCGTCTCCAGCATCCGGTAGAGGCGCATCGCGTCCTCGACGTTCTCGTCGTACGAGAGGTCGATCGAGGCCCGTTGCCACTCGACGTCCGCGCCGGCGCAGAAGGCCGGCCCGTCCCCGGCGAGAATGACCGCTCGCGCGTCGCCGACGTCGGCGAACGCCTCGGTCAGCTCGGCGATGACGGCCGCGTCGAATGCATTTCGCCGCTCCGGCCGCGCGAGCGTGATCCGCAGGACGGGACCGCCGCGCTCGATGCGAAGCGCCTCGCTCACTGCAGCACGTACGTGCCAGGCTGAAGCCTGGCGCGAGATCCAGTTGTCGGCGAAGCGTTGCTCACTCCTCGGGGATCGGCAGCTTCTGCAGCAGCTCCTTCAACTCGCGCAGCAGGTCGGCCTCGTCATGCCCGAAGTCCTCCAGAAAGGAGCGGAGGGCCGAGCGGAGCAGCATCAGCTCACGGTCACTGAGTTCGAGTATGTACATGGGCGAAGCCTAAAAGGGCCCGCGCGGGGAGTAGCTGCCAGGCGGCGAACCCACGGCGATCATGGTCAGGCCGTCCGCGCCCGCGACCGGCTGTCTCGTCGTTCCCGGGTCGAAGCGAAGGAACGAGCCGACGCGGACCGGCACCTCCTCGCCGTCCACGCGGTAGACGCCCGATCCGCGGATGATCACGTTGACCTCCTCTTGTCCCGACTGAGACTCGTCGTGCTCGCGACCCGCCGCGTTCGGCGGCAGCTCGAACCAGTTGATGCCGAACGCATGGACGCCCAGCTCACGGCGGACGAAGCGGACGGCGCCGCCCGGCCCGTCCGGCTCGATGTCGTCGACGTGGACGATCGAGAATCCCATCGCGGCGCAGCCTACAATCGGAGCGCGCGGATGGCGGACAAGGCGCTTACGGATCAGGCGCTCGTCGACGTCCTCACCGAGTACCTGAGGATCCTCCAGGAGCACCCGTCGGCGGAGGAGATGTTGTCGGCGATCCTCACCGACGACTTCGAGACCGGCTTTCTCGGCGGCTACCTGTGGCAGGGGATCGATGGGCTACGTGACTTCCTCTCCCAGCGCGACGGGTTCTTCGACGAGCACCACGAGATCGACCGGGTCCTCGAGAACCGATCGGTCGACGACCACGTCGAGGCGCGAACGCGGCTGCACTTCTTTCTGCGCCGCTGGGAGGCCCCTTCGCCGCACAGCGGAGAGTTCACGGGGGCGTGCTTCCACACCTGGCGGGTGCGGGCGGTCGACGGCCGCTGGCGGGTAGCGGCGCAGCTCGTCGAGCGGTTCGAGGATCTGAACGACAACGCCGAGCGGCTGTTCGCGACGCCGGACGAGGGGCTGAACCGCTAGCGCTGGACTTCGCTCCGGGCCGGATCGTCAGCTCGAGCTCTCCACGGCGGCAAGTTCGCCACCGTCCAGACCAAGAACTACACGGACACGCTCGACAACAGGGGGACGTACACCGCAAGGTCTGCGCGACCGCCGTCTCGATCTGCTCGAACACGGCGAGCGTGAGCTTCTGAGGTGGAACCACGAGGGAGCGACGATCGTGACGATGGACCGCGAGTACGCGGTTCATCCCGATGGGCAAATGATTGTGCGGATAGCCACATCATCGTAGTGTCGCGCGGCCCAATCGGGGTTCGGGAATCCGTTTGCCGGGGTCAACGCGTAGTTGAGGTAGGCCGCAATGCCGATGACCCCGACGGATGAGTTGCGGATCACCATCGACGACGCGCTCGAGGTGGCGAGTCGGGTCGCCATAGCGAATGACTGTCGCGAGGTGTCGCTCGTGATCGTGAAGCTCACGGAGGCCCTCATGTGGGCCGAGCGTCTCGAAACCACAACGCTGGAACCGAGGGAGTAGTCATCAGGCCCTACATGCGGAAGATGCCGAACCTCGTCTCGGGGATCGGTGCGTTCAGCGCCGCGGAGATACCGAGCGCGAGCACCTGCCTCGTGTCGAGCGGGTCGATGATCCCGTCGTCCCAGAGCCGCGCCGTCGAGTAGTACGGATTGCCCTCGGCTTCGTAGGTTGCGCGGATCTCTTCCGGATCCGCGTCACCTACCATCGTGAGCACCGTCGCCGCCTGCTCGCCACCCATCACCGAGATACGGGCGTTCGGCCACATCCAGAGCTGGCGCGGGCCGTACGCGCGTCCGCACATGGCGTAGTTGCCGGCACCGAACGAGCCGCCGGTGACGACCGTGAACTTGGGAACGGCGGCGCAGGCGACGGCCATGACCAGCTTGGCTCCGTCCCTCGCGATCCCGCCCTCCTCGTACTCCTTGCCGACCATGAACCCCGTGATGTTCTGGAGGAACACGAGCGGGACATGCCGCTCGCAGGCGAGCTCGATGAAGTGCGCGCCCTTCTGCGACGACTCGGCGAAGAGGACGCCGTTGTTGGCGAGGATGCCGACGGGGTAGCCCTGGATCCGGGCCCAGCCGCACACCAGGGTCTCGCCGTAAAGCTCCTTGAACTCGCTGAACCGGCTGCCGTCCACGATCCGCGCGATCACCTCGCGGGCGTCGAGCTGCTCGCGGTAGTCGTCGGGCACGAGGCCGTACAGCTCCTCCGGATCCGCCGCGGGCGGCTGCGGCTCGGCGATCTCCCAGGGTGGCTCGGGCCTGCGCCCGTGCAGGTTGCGGACGATCGAGCGGGCGATCGCGAGGGCGTGCTCGTCGCTCGTCGCGTAGTGGTCGGCGACGCCGGAACGGCGCGTGTGGACGTCGGCGCCCCCGAGCTCCTCGGCCGTGACGTCCTGGCCCGTGGCCGCCTTCACGAGCGGCGGGCCGCCGATGAAGATCGTCCCTGTCCCGCGCACGATCACCGTCTCGTCGCTCATCGCCGGGACGTATGCGCCGCCGGCCGTGCACGACCCGACGACGACCGCGATCTGCGGGATGCCCTTCGCCGACATCCGCGCCTGATTGAAGAAGATGCGCCCGAAGTGCTCGCGGTCGGGGAAGACCTCGGCCTGAAGCGGGAGAAAGGCACCGCCCGAGTCCACGAGGTAGATGCACGGCAGGTGGTTCTGTTCGGCAACCTCCTGTGCGCGTAGATGCTTCTTCACGGTTAAGGGGAAGTACGTGCCGCCCTTGACCGTGGCGTCGTTCGCCACGATTACGCACTCGCGGCCCTCGACGACGCCGATCCCGGTCACGATCCCGGCGGCGGGCGCCTGGTTGTCGTAGAGATCCCAGGCCGCGAGCGGCGAGAGCTCGAGGAAGGCGGTGTCGGCGTCGACGAGGCGGTCGATCCGCTCGCGTGCGAGCAGCTTCCCGCGTGAGCGATGGCGCTCGATCGCCCGGTCCCCGCCTCCTCGCGCCACCTGGGCCGTGCGCTCGCGCAACTCCGCCACGAGCGCGGCCATCCGCTCGTGTCGGTGGGCGAACGAGTCCGACTCGCGCTCGACCTGTGTTGTGAGGACCGCCACCGACCTCTCAGGCTATCGCCGCGAGCGGCGCTACACTCCCCGCCTCCGCGGAGGGCCTATGCGCCGACTCGTTCTCCTCCTTCTCGTGCTCGCGGCAGCCTTCGTGCCGTCAGGCGTCGAGTCCATGCCAGCCGCGGCGGTCGGGAACTGCACGCCGGGCAACTGGGGCTCGCTGCGGACCGACTTCGCGAGCCAGGTCGTCTCGCTCGTCAACCAGCATCGACAGAGCATCGGGCTCGCGGCGCTGAAGGTGTCGCCGACGCTGACGGCGTCCGCGCAATGGAAGTCGTTGCACATGGCCTACTTCGGCTACTTCGACCACCTCGACGACAACTACCCGTCCTCTGGTCAGAACCGGTCGCCGTGGGACCGCTTCGCCGCCTGCGGCTACACGTACAACACCTATCTCGGCGAGAACATCGCTTACGGGCAGACGAGTCCCGGCGACGTCATGACCGCATGGCTCAACTCGTCGGGGCACCGGGCGAATATCGAGAGCTCGAGCTTCGTCGTCATCGGCGTCGGGGTCGCCTCGTCGAGCGGCGGTCGGCTCTACTGGACGCAGGACTTCGGCGGCTACGACGACTCGAGCGCGTCGCCTCCGCCTCCGCCGCCCCCGCCCCCGCCTCCGCCGCCCCCGCCCCCGCCTCCCGGCGGCGGCCTGGGGGGCGAGGCCCGCGTCGGCCGGTCGTCGGGCCCCGACGTGCGGGGCCGGGTCATCGGCGCCCAGCCCCACGGCACCGGGTCCGGCGGCGGGGTGGCCGTGGCCGCCACGGTCCGGGCCGCCGCCCAGCGCCGCCAGGCCGACCCCGGCGGCCCGATGGTCACGGTCGACGACCTGCGCGAGCCGGTGCGGTCCCGCACCGTCGGCCGCACGGTCGTGATGGCGGTCGACGCCAGCGGCTCGATGGGCACCCACAAGCGGGTGTCCGCCGCCACGGGGGCGGTGCTCGGCCTGCTGGCCGACGCCTACCTGCGGCGCGACCGGGTCGCCATGGTCACCTTCCGGGGCGACACCGCCGAGGTGGTCCTGCCCCCGACCGCCAGCATCGAGCTGGCCCGCACCCGGCTGGCCGAGCTGCCGACCGGCGGGGTCACGCCGCTGGCCGAGGGCATCACCGCCAGCCTGTCCATCGCCCGCCGGGCCGCCAGCGACGGCTGGCCGCCGCTGCTGGTCCTGATCACCGACGGCCGGGCCACCGGCCACCA
>Ga0075424_100005270_pt1 | contig 12328 bp, 11 predicted proteins | sample SoiMethybrSBSTD3_FD_75301 | JGI IMG/M metagenome (GOLD analysis project Ga0075424, IMG submission 75301) | Bulk soil microbial communities from a Populus tree surrounding site in Tennessee, USA - Soil MetaG P. TD hybrid SBSTD3 | ecosystem: Environmental > Terrestrial > Soil > Tree plantation... | reverse complement strand
ATTTCGACTCCCAGGCGCCGGAGGGCATGGCGTTCCTCGCCTTCACGACCGCCACCGGGCTCTCCCGGTTCACCGACATCCCGTGGCCCAAGGGGCTGGCTCCCACGACCGGCCCGAAGCCGGCCGGGAGCGGCAAGGGCCCGCTGCCGCGCGCCGACGTCCTCGTCGTGACCTGGACGGTGGACGAGGGGCACGCGCTGAGCCGGGTGCTGACGCCGGGCAAGGACTCCCGCAACGACTACGTCTCGTACACCCACAACTACGCGACCATCTCGAAGCGGATGCGCAAGGGTGCCCCCGCGCTCATCGCGAAACGGCTGGGCGCGTACTGGACCGCGACGGTCGGCGGGAAGAAGGTGGTCGTCTTCAAGTCCGATTCCCACCTGTCGCAGGACACCCGGAAGCTGCCGGGGAAGAACGGGACGCTCCCCAACGAGGACGTCTGGAAGCAGATCATCACCGAGGTGCGTCCCAAGCTCGTCATCACCACCGGCACCGCGGGCGGGATCGGCCGGCAATGCCAGGTGGGGGACGTGGTGGTCAGTCCGATCGTGCGCTTCGACTGCAAGCAGTGGCTCAAGGCCGAGCCCTACCACGATGCCGACTACACCGCCGGCGCCCCCCGGGCCAAGTATCTCGCCAAGGCCAGGACGCTCTTCAAGGCGAACGCGGGACAGCTGCCCAAGGACAACCCGCGCGCGCCGAAGATCCTCCGGAGCAAGGCGCCCGCGGCGTCCGTGCTGACCACGGACTTCTTCGGATTCGACACCTCGGACGACCGCTACGGCCTCCAGGGCCTGGGCAGCGTGTCGGAGATGGGGGACGCGGTGCTGGGTCTGGTGATGAGCCGGTTGGGCTCCGGGGCGCCGCGCTGGGTCGCGGTGCGCAACGTCTCCGATCCGCAGATCAAGGCCGAGGGCACGCAGAGGGAGCAGGCGCATCTGGCCGGGCTGATCTACAAGGGATTCGGGCGGTGGAGCTCGATCTGCAGCGCGATCGTGTGCTGGGCCCTGATCGCGGCGGAGTAGGGAGGCCGGGGGCGGCGAGCATCTACTTCGGCAACGCCTCCGGCGCCATGTTAGACTCCCGCGCATTCCATCGCCCGAGACGGGAGGATCGATCATGAGCCCTCGCGTGAAGCTGTCCATCTCTACGGTCGTCATCGCGGTCCTGTGCGGCGCCATGGCCAGCCTCGCCGCCGACCCGCCCATCCCGATCGGCGTCTCGGTGGCCCAGACCGGGCCGGTCGCCCTCGCGGGACAGGAGCAGGTGCTCGGCGCGCAGATCGCCGAGGACTACTTCAACAAGCACGGCGGGGTCAACGGCCGTCCGATCAAGCTGATCTTCCAGGACGGCGGCAGCGACGAGCCCACCGCCATCAACGCCTTCCAGAACCTGATCAACGTGGCGAAGGTCGTGGGGATCATGGGTCCGAGCCTGTCCCAGCAGGCCTTCGCGGCCGATCCCTTCGCGGTCCGGGCCAAGGTCCCGGTGATCGGGCCCTCCAACACCGCGAAGGGCATCGCCCAGATCGGCGAGTTCGTCTCCCGCGTGTCGTCGCCGGTGGCGATCGTGGCCCCCAACGCGGTGAAGGCGGCGATGGAGATCAACAAAGACCTCAAGAAGGTCGCGGTGCTGTACGCCCAGAACGACGCCTTCAACAAGTCGGAGACCGAGACGTTCCAGCAGGCGGTGAAGGACCTCAAGCTCGACCTGGCCACCGTGCAGACCTTCCAGACCACCGACACCGACTTCACCGCGCAGATCACGAACGTGCTCAACGTGAAGCCGGACCTCGTGATCGTCTCCGGCCTGCAGGTGGACGGGGCCAACCTGGTGAAGCAGCTCCGCGACCTGGGCTACAAGGGCCTGATCGTGGGCGGCAACGGGGTGAACACCGCCGCCATCTTCCCGATCTGCAAGGCCAAGTGTGACGGCATCCTGATCGCGCAGGCCTACAGCCCGGCCTACAAGAGCAAGATCAACGACGAGTTCAAGTCGGTGTACAAGGACAAGCAGAAGAAGGACCCGCCGCAGTTCAGCGCCCAGGCCTTCACCGGCATCCAGGTGTTCGTGGAGGCGCTGCGGGCCCTCGACAAGAAGTCGCCGATCGCCAAGCTGGACCTGGCCACGCTCCGGGTCGAGCTGAACAAGCAGCTCATCTCCGGCACGTACGACACCCCGCTGGGGGAGATCTCGTTCACCACCGGTCCGGGGATGGGCGGGGAGATCGTCCAGAAGCAGGCCTACGTGGCGCAGATCAAGATGGACCCCGACGGCACCAAGGGCACGTTCGTCTTCGTCAAGTAGTGAACCGGACGTTCCTGCTCCAGCAGGTGCTGAACGGCCTCGCCATCGGGAGCGTGTACGCCATCTTCGCCCTCGGCTACACGCTCATCTTCTCGGTGCTCCGCATCATCAACTTCACGCACGGCGCGATCTTCACCATCGGGGCCTACACCACCTACGCGCTGACCGGCTCGCAGTTCGGCATCAACGGGCTGCTGGCCGGCGCCGCCCTGCCGTTCGGGCTCCCCTTCGTCCTCGCCCTCCTGGGCGGCTCGCTCGTGGCGGCCCTGAGCGGGGTCATCGTCGAGCGCCTCGCGTTCCGGCCGCTGCGCGCGCGGGGCGCCGACCCGCTGCTCACCCTGGTCTCGAGCCTCGGGGTGGCGGTCGCCCTCGTCAACATCACCCAGTATCTCTTCGGGGCCGAGCCGTACTCCTATCCCGATCCCCTCCAGGGGCTGCCGAGCGCGATCAACTTCGGCACCGCGGCGGCGCCGGTGCTGGTACGCACGGTCCAGGTGGTGATCTTCGCGGTGTCGATGGTGATGCTGGTGCTGCTCACCTACCTGATGAACGCCACCCGCACCGGCAAGGCGCTCCGGGCGGTGGCGGAGGACATGACCACCTCGAGCCTGCTCGGGATCGACACCGATCGGCTCGTCCTCCTGACGTTCGTGATCAGCGGCTTCCTCGGCGGGGTGACCGGGACCCTCATCGGGCTGAGCGTCGGCGTGGCCGGCCCCTACTTCGGGATCGCCTTCGGGCTCAAGGGCCTCGCGGTGATCGTGCTCGGCGGGCTGGGCGACATCCCGGGGGCGGTGGTGGGCGGCCTCGTCATCGGCCTCGCGGAGGCGTTCGTGCCCGCGCAGTACATCGCGTACCGCGAGGCGGTACCCTTCGCGCTCCTGTTCGTGGTGCTGCTGGTGCGGCCGCAGGGGCTGCTGGGCCGCGCCCAGGTGCAGAAGGTCTAGGCCCGCGTGGCCACGTTCCTCGCGACCTACGACTTCCTGCTGGTCTCGATGGTCCTGGCCGCGGTGCTGGCCCTCACCCTCTACCTGCCGCTGATGGCAGGCCAGCTCTCGGTGGCGAGCCCGGGTTTCTACGCGCTGGGCGGCTACATCGCGGCGATCATGTCCACCAAGATCTTCCCGCCCGGCCCCGGCCTCTATCCGGTCTCGCTGGTGCTCCTCGAGATGGCGGTCGCGGCGGTGGTCTCGGGCGTGCTCGGCCTCGCGGTGGGGCTGCCCGCGCTCCGGCTGCGCGGCATCTTTCTGGCGCTGGCCACCATCGCCTTCGTGCAGATCCTGGGGGTGGTGGCCCTGAACCTGAACGTGACCGGCGGCGCCATCGGCATCTTCGGGATCCCGCAGCCGTTCTCGAGCGCGCTCCAGTACATGTGGCTCGCGGTCCCGCTGCTCGTGGTGTCGATGCTGTTCGTGGCGCGGCTCGAGCGCACCCGGACCGGGCGCGCCCTGGTGGCCCTGCGGGAGGACGAGCTGGCCGCCGCCGCCATGGGCATCGACCCGACCTACCACAAGGTCCTCGCGTTCACCACGAGCGCGGTGCTGGCCGGGGCGGTGGGGGCGGTCAGCGCGCACTTCATCAACACGTGGAACTCGCGACAGGGGACGTTCGACACCAGCGTCAACCTCATGGCCTTCGTGCTCGTAGGCGGGTCGCGCACGTTCGTGGGGCCGGTGGTGGGTGGGCTCGTGCTGACCGCGCTGCCGGAGGCGCTGCGCGGGATCGCCGGCGTGGCGGGGCTGCCCGAGTGGCTCGCCGCCTTCCTGCGCGACGGGCGGCTCATCATCTTCGGGGTCCTGATCGCGATCGGCACCGTGTTCTTCCCGCAGGGGCTCATCACCCCCGGCCTCCTCCGTCGCCTGGTCCGGCGCCGGGCGCGTCCCGGATGAGCGGCGCGCCCGGGCCCGCCGCGGACCTGCTGCCCGCCGCGGACCTGCTGACGGTAGAGCGGGTCACGTGCCAGTTCGGTGGGGTCACCGCGGTCAACGAGGTCTCGTTCGCGGTCGGGCGGGGCGAGCTGTTCGGGCTCATCGGGCCCAACGGGGCCGGCAAGACCACGCTGTTCAACCTGATCACCGGGCTCACCGCTCCGAGCGGCGGACACCTGCGGTACCGGGGCGAGGACATCACCGGCCTGCCGCCCCACCGGGTGGCGAAGCGCGGGATCGCCCGCACCTTCCAGAACGTGCGCCTCTTCGGCGAGCTGTCCGCGCTCGACAACGTGATGATCGCGCGCCACGTGCGCACCCATAGCGGGCTCGTGAGCGGCGTGCTCGGCCTGGGCCCGGCCCGACGCGAGGAGCACGAGACCCGCGAGCGCGCGACCGCGCTCCTCGCCCTGGTCGGCCTCGCCGACCGGCCCGAGGAGCGCGCCCGCAACTTCGCCTACGGGGACCAGCGCCGGCTCGAGATCGCCCGCGCCCTGGCCCTGGAGCCGGAGCTGCTCCTGCTCGACGAACCCGCCGCCGGCATGAACGCGGGCGAGAAGCGCGCGCTGAGCGAGCTGATCCGCAGCGTGCGCGCCCGTCTGAGCCTGACCATCTTGCTGATCGAGCACTACGTGCCGCTGGTCATGAACCTGTGCGACCGCATCGCGGTGCTGAACTTCGGCCAGCTCATCGCCCTGGGCCCACCCGCCCTGGTGCAGAAGCATCCCGCGGTGGTCGAGGCCTACCTGGGGGACGGCGCGTGAGCCCCGCGGTGCCCGGCGCGCCCCTGCTCGCGGTCGAGAACCTCACCATCCGCTACGGCCGCGTGCAGGCGCTCGAGCAGGTGAGCCTGGAGGTCCACCCCGGGGAGGTGGTGACCCTCATCGGGGCCAACGGGGCGGGCAAGAGCACGACCCTGCGCTCGATCTCGCGGATCATCCCCATCCATCGCGGGCGCATCGCCTTCGACGCCCGCGACATCAGCGGGGCCCGGCCGAGCGACGTGGTGCGGATGGGCATCGCGCAGGTGCCCGAGGGCCGCCGCATGCTCGCCCGCCAGAGCGTGGTCGACAACCTCCTGCTCGGCGCCTACACGCGCGCCGACGGCGCCGAGATCCAGGCCGACCTCGAGCGCCAGTTCGCGCGCTTCCCGCGCCTGGCCGAGCGGCGGCACCAGATGGCGGGCACGCTCAGCGGCGGCGAGCAGCAGATGCTCGCGATCGCCCGCGCCCTCATGAGCCGCCCGCGCCTGCTGCTGCTGGACGAGCCGTCGCTCGGCCTGGCTCCCCTGATCGTGCGCGCCATCTTCCAGATCATCCGCGACCTGCACGCGGCGGGGGTCACCATCCTGCTCGTGGAGCAGAACGCGAGCCTGGCGCTCCAGATCGCGGACCGCGCCTACGTGCTGGAGGCGGGCCGCCTGACGATCTCGGGTCCCGCCGCCCTGCTCCTGAGGGACGAGCGGGTGCAGCGCGCCTACCTCGGGTAGATCGTAGGGTCGGGGCGGGTCAGGCGGGCGCGGACCGTGCGGCGGGCCGGATCTCGGCGCGCAGGGCGTCGAGCGCGATCGAGCGATGGCCCCGGCGCCAGACCAGGAAGGTGCGCGCCTTCGCCACCGCGGGGGGCAGCGGGGAGGTGGCCACGTCGGCCGCGCCCAGGCTGACCCGGATCACCGAGCGCGGCACGATCGCGATGCCGGCGCCCGCCGCGACGCACGCCACGATCGCGTGGTAGGAGCCGAACTCCATGACTCGCTCCGGCGCGACCCGGGCTCCTCCGAGCCACGCCTCGAGCCGCCGGCGGTACGAGCAGCCGGTGGCGAAGGCGATCAGGGTGGTGTGGCCCACGTCCCGCGCGCTCCGGATCTTGCGGAAGCTGCGCGGGGTGATCAGCACCAGCTCCTCGCTGAACGCCGCGTCGCCCTCGAGGTCGTCGCCGGTGTACGGCTCGGCCACGAAGGCGGCCTCGATCTCGTGGCCTAGGACCCGGGCGACGAGGGCACCGGTGGTGCCGGTCACCAGCTCGAGCCGCACGTCCGGATATTTCCGGTGATAGCGGGCGAGGATGGGGGGAAGGCGGGTGGCCGCGGTGCTCTCGAGGGCCCCGAGCTGGAGCGCGCCGGCGGGCGCGTCGCTCCGGAGCGCGGCCTCTGCCTCGGAGGAGAGGTGCAGAAGCCGGTCCGCGTAAGTGAGGAGGCGGCGCCCCTCCGCAGAGAGCACGAGCCGGCGGTGTCCGCGGAGGAACAGCTTGGTGCCGAGGCGCTCCTCGAGCTGCTTCACGCGGGTGGTCACGTTCGACGGCACGCGGTGGAGGCGGCCCGCCGCCTTGGCGATGCCGCCCTGCTCGGCGACCGTCTTGAAGATCTCGAGTGCGGTCAGATCGATGTTTCCCATATCGAGAACAGTCATATCACAATTATTCACTTTCCTGCACGCGAGACCCCGGCGAGACTCAGGGGTATGGCGACGGCGACGCTCGCGGTCCGGCCCGCTCCCCTGGTCACCGGCCTGGCCGGGCTCGTCACCCTCGGCGTCGCCATGGGCATCGGCCGGTTCGCCTTCACCCCGATCCTGCCCATGATGCAGCAGGACGCGGCGGTCTCGGTCGCGGTGGGCGGATGGCTCGCGTCGGCGAACTATCTCGGGTATCTGGTCGGCGCCATCGCGGCGGTGGCGCTGCGGGCGCGAGCCACGACGATCGTGCGGGCCTCACTCGTCGGCATCGGGCTGGCGACGATGGGGATGGGGTTGACCGGGAGCTTTCCCGCCTGGCTGCTGCTCCGCGCGCTGGCCGGGGTGGCGAGCGCGTGGGCCCTGGTCTTCGCCTCCGCGTGGGCGCTCGGCCGGCTCACGGCGGCAGAGCGGCCGGTGCTGCGGGGCGCGGTCTTCGGAGGCGTCGGCGCCGGGATCGCGGCGGCGGGCCTGGTCTGCGTCGCCCTCATGGAGCGCGGCGCCGGATCGGCGAGCGCGTGGCGCGCCCTCGGCGTCATCGCGCTGGCCGGCACGGCCGCGATCTGGCCCGCGCTGCGCGAGGACCGCGGCGCGGGCGGAGCGCCGGACCCGCAGCGAGCCGCCGGCCGCCCCCGCTGGGGTCTCGACTCGGCGCGCCTCGTCCTCTGCCACGGGATCCTGGGCCTCGGCTACATCATCCCCGCGACCTTCGTGCCCGCGATGGCGCGGACGCTCGTGCCCGACCCGCTCGTCTTCGGCTGGGCGTGGCCAATCTTCGGCGCCGCGGCGATGGCGTCGACGCTCGTGGCGGGGGCCGCGATCCGCGTGGTGGGGAACCGGCGGCTGTGGGCCCTGAGCCAGCTGGTCATGGCGGTGGGGGTGGCCGCGCCGGTGCTGTGGCCCAGCATGGGCGGCATCATGGTGGCCGCGCTGCTCGTGGGAGGCACCTTCATGGTGAGCACCATGGGCGGCTTGCAGGAGGCGCAGATCGTCGCGGGCCCGCACGCGAGGCGGCTGATGGCCGCGATGACCGCCGCGTTCGCGGCGGGCCAGATCGCCGGCCCGCTCCTGGTGGCCGCCGCGGTCGGCCCAAACCGCGATTTCTCGCGGCCGCTGTCGATCGCGTGCCTGCTGCTGCTGGTGAGCGCGGGCGCGCTGGCCCGCCGCGTGGAGCCGGGACAGGTCTCGGGGCGCTGACGGTCAGCGCGCCGGACGGGCGTGCTGCAGGGCGATCTCGACGGAGCGGACCATCAGGGGCAGGTCCATGCTCGGCTCCTCGAGAGCGTGCGCGCTCACCATCGACGGCAGGAACGGCAGGTGGATGAAGCCGGTCGGGATCGACCGCCCCCGGCCGGCGAGGGCGTGCAGGGTGGTGTAGGAGATGTCGTTGCAGAGATAGGTCCCGGCGGTGTTCGAGATCGCGGCGGGAATGCCCTCCGCGGTGAGCGCGGCCAGCATCGCGCGCAGGGGGAGCGTGCTGAAGTAGGCGGCGGGGCCGTCCTCCACGCAGGCCACCCCGCTCAGCACCTGCCCGTGGGCGTCGGGCCGCGAGTAGTCCATCACGTTGACCGCCACCCGCTCGAGCGAGACGCGCGCACGTCCGCCCGCGAGCCCGAGGTGCACCACCGCGGCGAGCTCCGGCGCCTCGAGGAGGGGCGCCACCCGCGCGCGGGCCGCCTCGTGCTGCACCGGCAGGATCACGCTCCGCACCACCGCGTCGCCGATCACGCGGCCGTCGAGCTGCTTGGCCACCTCGCCGGACGGGTTGACCGAGTCGCCGTCGAAGGCCTCGAAGCCGGTGAGCAGGAAATGGCGCGACGGCTCGAGCGTCACGCGGGCTGCACTCCCTTGCGATGGCGCTGGGCGAGGGCCTGGTAGCCGGCGGGGTTGACCTGCACCCAGCGCTCGGCCGGCGTGCCCGCGAGCGGGCCTTTCACCTTGCAGGGCGCGCCCATGGCCAGGGTGCCGTCGGGGATCTCGGTGCCCGGCGTCACCAGCGAGCCGGCCGCCACCATCGCCCGCACCCCGATCTTGACCCCGTCGAGCAGGGTCGACGAGTTGCCCACCAGCGCCTCCTCGCCCACGGTGGCCGCATGCACCAGGCACAGGTGGCCGACGGTGGCGCCGGGGCCGATCTCGACGCCGCCGGCGGGGGTCACGTGGATGACCGCGCAGTCCTGCACGTTGGCGCCGCGGCGGATCACGATCGGGTTGAAGTCGGCGCGGAGGACGGTGTTGTACCAGACCGACGCGTTCTCCTCCACCGTGACGTCGCCGATGAGGTTGGCGGTGGGGGCGATGAACGCGGTGGGGTGCACGCGTGGCGACTTGCCTTCGAACGAGAAGAGCGGCATCCGCGGCTCCTTGCCGACGAGGGAATGGCTGCGAGGCCCGATATTGCGCCCGTCCCCGGGGCAAGGCAAGTGGACAAGGTTGGGGGCGAGGTGTAGCCTGCGCCCATCATGGTGGCCCCCAAGATCGCCGCCGTCGCCACCGCCACGCCGCGCTGGCGCTACGATCAGGCCACCGTGCTGCGCATGTCGGGCTACGACGACCCGCGGCGCATGGGGTTCTTCAGCAACAGCCTGATCGAGACGCGGCACCTCTACATGGACCCGGAGACGTTCACGCCCGACGAGAGCGTGGACCAGCTCAACGAGCGCTGGCGGCGCGGCGCGGTGGAGGTGGGCACCGCGGCGGTGGCGCGCGCCATCGAGCGCGCGGGCTGGCGCCGCGAGGACGTCGACTTCCTCGCCACCACCACGTGCACCGGGCGCGTGTGCCCGAGCCTCGACGCCCAGCTCATCAAGGAGCTGGGGCTGCGGTCCACCGTCCAGCGCGTGCACGTGGGCGACACCGGCTGCGCGAGCGCGATGGTGGCGATGCAGCAGGTCTCCAACCACCTGCGCGCGTTCCCCGACCATCGCGCGGTGATGGTGGCGGTGGAGATCTGCTCGGCGGCCTACTTCCTCGACGACCGGCTCGAGAGCGCGGTGGCCCACGCGATCTTCGCGGACGGCGCGGGCGCCATCGCGATCAGCGGGGACGGGGCGGGGCCGGAGATCGTCGAGCACCGCACCATCTTCCGCTCCGAGCACCTGGGGGCGATGGGCTTCGAGTACCCGGGCGGGCGGCCGCGGGTGGTGCTCTCCAAGGACGTGCGGCGCATCGGGGCGGGCATGATGAAGGAGATGGCCGACGCCCTGATGGCGGGCAACGGGCTCAAGACCGAGGACATCGGCCACTTCGTGCTGCACTCCGCGGGCCGCCGGGTGATCGAGCAGGTGGGCAAGGTGATGTCCCTCGACGAGACGCGCCTCGCCCACTCCCGCCACGTGCTGCAGCAGTACGGCAACATGTCGTCGGCCACCGTGGTGTTCGTGCTCGACGACCTGCTGCGGTCGGGCGAGCCGGCCCCGGGGGACTGGGGGCTCATGATCGCCCTGGGGCCGGGGTTCGCGGCCGAGGGCGCCCTGCTCCGCTGGTAATGCCGCTCTTCCCTCCGCTGGCGCGGGCGGTGGGCGCGCTCGAGATCATCGACGGTCCCCGGCCGGTCGCCTTCGACGACATGGCGTGCTGCATGAGGGACATCGCGCGGGTGAACGGGCTCTTCGGCGGGCGCATGGTCACCATGATCCACGTCAAGCGGCTCCTCGCCGCGCTGCCCGCCGATCACCTCATCACCGTGCTCGACGTGGGCACCGGGGCGGGGGACATCCCGCGCGCGCTGGTGCGCTGGGCGCGGGGCGAGGGTCGCCGCATCCGGGTGTTCGCGCTCGATCGCGACGCGGACACCCTCAAGATCGCGGCCCAGGTGGTGCGCGCCTACCCGGAGATCATCTTCCTGCGCGGCGACGCGCTGTCGCTGCCGATCCGGCCCGGCTCGGTGGATCTCACCATCTCCGCGATGACCCTCCACCACCTGGAGCCGGAGGCGGGCGTGCGCTACCTCGCGGAGATGGATGCGGCGGCGCGGGTGGGCATGATCGTGAACGACCTGGTGCGCTCGCGCATCGCCCACGCGGTGGTGTGGCTGATCACGCGCTTCATCACCCGCAGCGCGATCTCGCGGCACGACGGGCCGCTGTCGGTGCGGCGGTCGTACACCCCGCACGAGGTGAGCGGCCTCTGCGAGCGGGCGGGGGTGAGGGACGCGAGCGTCGTGCACCACTGGCCCTACTTTCGGTTCTGCGCGGTGCGGGCCAAGCGGTGACCCGCGCTGACGTAATCGTGGTGGGCGCCGGGCCGGCCGGCGCCGCGACCGCCATCCTGCTCGCGGAGCGGGGCCACGCGGTCACCCTCCTCGACAAGGCCGCGTTCCCGCGCCCGAAGATCTGCGGGGAGTACCTCTCGCCCGAGGCCGCGCGCGTGCTGGATCGCCTGGGCGTGCTCAAGGCGGTGGACGCGGCGGGAGCGCAGCCGCTTCACGGCATGCGCATCACCGCGCCGGACGGCACCGTGCTCGACGGCACGTACCCGACCGGCGGTCGCTGGCGCGGCTACCGCGACCACGCGCTCGCGCTGCCGCGGGAGGTCTTCGACCGCCTCCTGGTCGAGCGGGCGCGGGCGTTGCCGATCGACGTGCGCGAGCGGCAGCGGGTGACCGGGCTCCTGCGCGAGGGCGATCGCGTGGTGGGCGTACAGGCGGAGGACGAGGACGGCGCCCGCGTCGACGTGGCCGCGCGGCTCGTGGTCGGCGCGGACGGGCGCGCCTCGGTGGTGGCGCGCGCGCTCGGTCTCGTGCGGCCGCACCGGCTGCGGCGGCTGGCCCTCATCCAGTACGTGAGCGGGGTCGACGGGTTCGGCGATCGCGGCGAGATCTTCGTCGATCCGCCCGACTATTCGATCCTGAACCCGGTGGCCCCGGGGCTCGTGAACCTGAGCCTGGTGGTGCCGCTCACGCACGCGACTCCGTTTCGCGGGCGGCTCGAGGCGTTCCTCGGCGCGCGGATCAAGCAGCTGCGCCACCTGCCCGCGCGGGTGGCCGGGATGCGGGCGGAGGGGCCGCTGCGGGTGATGGGGCCGCTCGCCTATCGGGTGGCCGAGCCGCGGGTGGGCGGCGTGCTCCTGGCGGGGGACGCGGCGGGCTTCTACGATCCGTTCACCGGCGAGGGGCTCTTCACCGCGCTCCGCTCCGCCGAGCTGCTCGCCGAGGTGGCGCATCCCGCGCTCACGCGCGACGACCTCTCGCCCGGCGCGCTGGCGCCCTACGCGGTCGCGAAGCGGCGGGCCTTCACCGACAAGGCGCGCGTCACCCGCGTGCTCCAGCTCGTCATCGGCCACCGCCGCCTCGCGAACGCGGCCGCCCACTTCCTGCGCCGGCGTCCAACGCTGCTCGCCACCCTCATGGGGGTGATCGGCGACTTCATCCCCCCGCGCGCGATCTGGGGTCAGGTCTTACATTCCGACATTGTCGGAATGTAAGACCTGACCCCGGCCTAGCGGCGGGCGCGGCGGCGGGGAGCGGGAGCGGCGGGACGCTCCTCGGCGGTGCCGGCCTCGGGCTGGTCGGACTGCAGGAGCGGGATGTTGGCCTCGCGGAGCGGGCGGCCGATGTGGTCGCGGATCCACTTGCCGTCCCACCACTCGACCGGCGTGACCGAGATGCCCTGGATGAGCACCTCGAAGTGCAGGTGGTCG
>Ga0075424_100005269_pt1 | contig 12329 bp, 9 predicted proteins | sample SoiMethybrSBSTD3_FD_75301 | JGI IMG/M metagenome (GOLD analysis project Ga0075424, IMG submission 75301) | Bulk soil microbial communities from a Populus tree surrounding site in Tennessee, USA - Soil MetaG P. TD hybrid SBSTD3 | ecosystem: Environmental > Terrestrial > Soil > Tree plantation... | reverse complement strand
CGGTGCTGCGGGTCAACATCGGGCTTGCGCTGACCGGCGCGATCGTCGGCGAGTTCATCTCGTCGCAGCACGGGCTTGGCCGCACCATCTTCTATGCCGGGTCGACCTATGAAATTGCTCTCGTCTGGGTCGCCGTATTCGTTCTCTCCACTCTCGCCGTCATCATGTATGCGGTCGTGTCCTGGCTCGAAAACGTGCTGCGCAAGGGCACGCGTCAATAAGGCAAACAGGAGGTTCGCAATGGACAGACGCAAGTTCCTCGGCACAACCGCGGCCGCCGGGGCCGCATTCGTTGCCAAGCCCTATATCGCCCACGCGGCCAAGCACGAGCTCCTGGTCGCGGAGCCGGTGCATTCGACTGGCTATCTGCCGATGTACATCGCGATGGCGAAGAACTACTTCGCCGAAGCCGACATCGACGTGAAGATCGTCACCATCGAGACCGGTGCCGGCCACACCAACGCGGTGCTGTCCGGCCAGGCCTTTGCCTTCATCGGCGGGCCGGAGCATTGCGCGTTCGCCAAGGCGAAAGGGGCCGAGCTTCGCGCCGTCGTGCATTGCGTCGACCGCGGGAATGTCTATTTCTGCGCCGAAAAGGGCCTCGCACCAAACGGCCGCGATTTCACCAGCTTCGTGAAGGGCAAGGCGGTCGCTACCGGCGGCTTCGGCGGCACGCCGAATTCGATCACCCGGTACCTGCTGAAGAAGTGGAAGCTCGATGCCAATAAAGACGTCACCGTGGTCGAGACCGCGAACTCGGCGATCCTCGCCGCGGTCAGGGGCAGGCGCGCCCAGCTCGGCTGCTCGACCGAGCCTTACATCACCCAGGGCGTGCGGCACGGCGTCTGGGACGAGCCGTTCTTCAACGTACCCAAGGAGCTCGGCCCCTATGCCTATTCCACCATCAATGTCCGGCTGGACTCGATCCAGAAGGAGCCCGAGGTCGTCCGCGGCTTCGTGCGCGGCATGGTCAAAGGGCTGAAGTTCCTCTACGCTAACCAGGCCGAATCCGCCGAGGTCGCCAAGAAGCAGTTCCCGACCATGCCGCTCGAGGACCTCAAGGCGACCCTCGACCGTTCATTCGCCGACGAGATGTGGAGCAAGGACGGCATGGTCAGCCGCGGCGCCTGGGACACCGCCAAGGCCGTGGTCATGGAGGCCGGCATCCTCAAGACGGACGTCAAATACGAGGAGATCATCGACATGAGCTTCGTGGAGAGCGTCCGCGCAAGCCTGTAAGATCGATATCTGCTATCAATAGACACCGATGAGGCATCAAGGAAGGTACGACCCATGTCGGAGCCGATCTGGAACAAATTTCTCACCGAACGCGACAAGGCGGTCTTCGCCACGTCCGGCTATGGCGCCCGCCAGGGTTTCGGCAAGCGGCCGGCGCTTCTCATTGTCGACGTGAACTGGGCGTTCTGCGGCGACAAGCCGGAACCGATTCTTGAATCGATCAAGAAGTGGCGCAACTCGTGCGGCGAGGACGCCTGGGTGGCGCTGCCCTACATCCGCTCGCTGATCGACAGGTGCCGGCAGAAAGGCGTCCCGGTGATCTATACGACCGGCGTGCGCCGCGATGACAATTGGGACGCGGGAAGCTGGAGCTGGAAGAACAGCCGGTCCGTCGAGGACAAGGTGACAAAGACCGCTCTCTCCAATCTCGACGGCAACGAGATCGTTGCGCCGATTGCGCCGGGACCGCAGGACATCGTCATCTACAAACAGAAGCCGTCCGGCTTCTTCGGCACCAATCTCACGAGCTATCTCACCTTGCTCGGCTGCGACAGCCTGATCGTGACCGGCACCACGACGTCGGGCTGCGTGCGCGCGAGCGTGCTGGACGCCTTCAGCCTCAACTACCGCATCACGCTCGCCGAGGAGGGTTGCTTCGATCGGTCCCAGGCGAGCCACGCCATCAATCTCTGCGACATGAATGCGAAATATGCCGATGTGGTGAAGACCTCCGAGGTGCTGGCGTTCCTCGAGACGCTGCCGAGCGGCATGTTCGATCTGCCGAAGGGTTCGTCGGTGCGCGCGCCCGATCTTTCGCCGAAAATGGCGGCGAACTATTGAGAGGGCGGCGGGACTGACGGAGCCCGCTTCGAATCCAGTCCCCCGCCGCTCAAACGCGCCCGGAGGCTTGAGCGCGCCGCGACGGCCCTGCCAATCCGCACGAGCTCTGGGCGGTCATTCCGGGGCGCCCAAAGACCTGACGCGCCATCGTGACCGAAGCAGCCGTTTTACTCGGGAGGGCCTGCTCGGCGGCCGAAGGCCGAGGTCAAGGGACAAGCGCCACAAGATCTCGAACGCTGGACGCCATCGTAATCTGATCGAGGTCCAGCGATTTGCCGAAACGGCGCTCGAATTCCAAGCAGATCGTCAAATGTCCCATCGAATCCCATAATGGAGTGTTTTCCATCGACGACTCAGGGCTGAGTTCATCGGCAGAGATATCGAGAGCCTTCGCGACAATCTCGATCACCGCCCGCAGTTTTTTATCTGGCATCGATTGACTTCTCGTATGTGACTCGTCCATCCGCACTTTTGAAGAGCGGTTTGAACCCGTGATTTTCATAAAACGAAGCGGCCATCTTGTTCTTTCGAGACGGAATATATTCTCCGATGACCTTCTGAAGACCACGATCGCGGCAAAGCTCGATGGCTTTCTCCAGCAGGCGCGTTTCGACCTTTCGCCCGATGACGCGACAACTCGTCAGAAAAGTATCGATGCGGCCTCCCGCCAAGTCGACGATCGCGAGAGCGACCGAGCCTTCGTCCCCGAAACGGTCCCGGTAATCGAGCATCAGTACCGCGTGCTCGGCGCTTTTCACGAACCTTTCAAGGTCGGTGACGTCGTACCGGCGGGTCGTGAGATTGAACTGGTTTGTCTTTTGGGTCATTTGCGCGGCGCGCGTTAATTGTCCAGCCGCGTTCACATGAATATTGCATTCAATATTCAGTTCACGCAGGTAGCCATCGAGATCGAAACTCGCGGCCAGCTTTTGCCGTGCCGCATTCGCGCGATATTGTTCCGTCTTCGCAGCGTCTTCGGCCGTGATGGAATACTTGCCGAAATGCGCCGGCATCACCTCGCCGAACAACCAGGTTTGCAGATTTTCGATGCGATCCGGAAATTCCGGAACCGCGACCTCAGGTAGGAATTTTCGGATGGCGGCGCGCTCGACGGGATTATCATCGATAAAGACGAAACTGTCCGTCCCGAGATTAAGGGCCTCGGCGATCTTGATGATATTTTCAGCTTTCGGCTGCCAGTCAGCATAGATCGCGGCGAAGTCCTCTCGCCGGAGGATCATCATCGGGTTTGTATCCAAGGCCTCGTAGACATCGGCTTCTTCATTCTTGCTGGTGATCGCCAGCAGAACGCCGGTCTTTTGCAACGCTTTCAAAGCGCGTTGAAAATCCCGATAGCAACGGCCGGCGCCTTCTTCGCCCAGCGTCACGCCGTTTGGGCCGACTTCACCCACCAAATCTCCCCACAACGTATTGTCGAGATCGAGGATGAGGACCTTCCGGCTCTGGTGGGTGTAAGCCGCCAGCATCTGACGTATTGTGCTGGCGAGCAATTCGAACATGCGGGCGGTGTATCGGACTCGGCCTGCGTACCAGAGTCCGTTGGACAGCAGGACCTTCTCGCCGTACCGGCGGAAAAGGAGCTCCATATCGAAAACCAGTAAATTGGAGCGCGCTTTGGCGATCGATATGAGCTCCTCGTTCAGGGACGCTTCGATGCTTCTGAGAGAATTCGGGTGGGTAACGTCGGCGTACCCGAGCTGGCGGCTAGCGCTGAGACAAAAAGAGTTGATGACGACCACCTTTTCCGGATGACGGCTGCAAAAACCAGAAAGCGTGGCAAGGAACATATTGCATTGCTCGAATGTACCGATGCCGTAGCGTGCGTCGCCCATCATAGTGTCCGCGTCAAAAAGACATAGGACGTGGGTGATGTCAGCTGCGGTCGCAGGCGAATTCGCCGTCGACAAATCGGCGAGCAGGCTGTTGTACGCTCCGCAATTTACCTCCAGTGGCTGGAGATGCGCCAGCAGCGGCTGGACATTCACGTTGCTAAGCAGGAGGAACTTCATGTGTTACCTTTGCCTCCACCACGACCCTGGACCTCGTCCCATGTCTTGTTTTAACCACCAGTACTATTCCGATTACGACAAATGCGAGCCCAATGAATAGTCCGGGGTTCAACGGCTCGCCGAGAAAAATGACTCCGGAAATAATTGCGGCAACGGGATTAAGCGGCAACAGGATCATAGTCGCTGTCGGCGCCGTGCGACCTAACGCCCAGGCATAAAGGAAAAACGACAAGGCGCCCCCTACCGTCCCAATATAAAGGATGACGAGCCATCCCATCCCATTGAGATGCGGCATTTTTGGCGGGGCGTCCCAGATCAGCCAAAGTGCCACGAGTGTGGCGGCCCCCGCCCCCATCGCGATGGCGGTGACGATCACCGGCGGATATTTGGAAAGATACGGCTTGGAGAAAACGGCGTAGCCCGCCCCGCAAACGGTTGCCAGGATCATGAGGACATGGCCAAGCCAACCCGTTGCGCTGAGTTCGGCGGCGGTTCCCCCGATGGCGATCGCGGCTCCCAAAATGGCCAAGATCACTCCCGCCCACTTGCGCGCGGTCCAGATCTCGCTACCCCATAGGGTCGCCAGGACAAGTGTCACCGCGGGTGTGCAAGCCAGGACGATGGCGCCGCTGGACGCGGTGGTGAACTGCATGGCTGTGCTGATACACCAGGGAAAGACGCAAAAGTATAAGATGCCGAGCATTGCAATGGAGAAAAAATCGTTTTTGGCAACTTTGAATCCATAAAAGACTGCCGCCAGCGGCAACAGGCATGTAGCGGCCACGCAGTAACGCAGCGTCGCGACCGTCAATCCGTCGGCCTGCATGACTACGTAGCGGGTGGCGACCAGCGCCACACCCGTAATGATGCTGGCGGCCGCAGAACTCATGCACGGGAATAACCCGCTGCCGTGTTCCCACGCCGGCCCAGCCGCCGCATTACCCCCGTCATCCATGCGCGACGAACAACCTGCCCTGAACGAAATCCCCGATAGACCCCCCGGAAGAGTAGGGATCGGCCATCTTGCCGTCGAATGTTAACCCATCGACGTTTCCGGCGGAAGGTGAAACCATCTAGAAAAAGAATCCAGTTGGTTAATACATAGGAATGAGGCAATAGCTCCTGACCTCGCGCGATTGAAATTTCGGGACCTAAATGTTGATATTGGGCTACGCTGGGCATCAGAGACACGGATGGAAATCGGAGGGAAAACTGGCATCGCGAATACGGCATTCGCGCCGCCATCCCGTCATTTTCGATGCGATCACCTCGTTCGGTGAGGAGCTCGAAGACCTTCCGCTCAATCTATTCCCCCTCGACGGAGTAGGACACGACAGCGCCGCCGCATTGTTGCAGGACGGGCGTCTGATCGCTGCGGCGGCGGAGGAGCGCTTCAATCGATTCAAGCACTCGACGTCTGCCGGCGGTAGAATTTTGCCTCCGCGGGAGGCTGTGAAATATTGCCTCGCCGAGGCCAAACGCACGATTGAAGATGTCGATCATATCGCCTTTTACTGCGATTTCACGCCCACCGTCATAGAGCAGCGCATCGGTGCCGTGGAGCCGCATCTTTCGCCAAAGATCAAGAACCGCGTCATCTCGGGCTACCGCGCGGTCTATGATGGTACGGTATCAAACGAGCGCATCGCAGAGGAAATCGCGGAGCTCTTTGCCGAGGGCGGGCGGAGGGCGCAAATCCATTTCGTTCCTCACCATCTCGCGCACGCGGCTTCCGCTTTCTATTCGTCGGGCTATCCCGAGGCCGGCGTGCTGACCATCGACGGCTTCGGCGAGCGATCGAGCTCCATTTTTGCCATCGGTACGGGCAGCGGTATCAAGCAGGTAGAAGAAACCATGCTGCCGGGCTCGCTCGGCGTGCTCTACATGATGATGACCGCCTATCTGGGCTTCAAACCACTTGATGGCGAGTACAAAGTGATGGGCCTTGCCTCCTATGGCGACCGCAAGACCTATGCCAAGCACTTTGAAGATTTATTCGACGAAGCCGCGGACGGTACATGTCGGACGCCGGCGTTGCTGCGCGACGACTTCGGAAATCATATCCGCGGCCTGTTCGGCGAGCCGCGGGGGTTCACCGACCCCGTGACTCAGCGCGAGATGGATATTGCCGCAGCCCTCCAGGCCGGACTGGAAGAAGCCATGTTTCGTCGGCTGGCTTACCTGAAGGAGAAATACGGAATTGAGCGCATTTGCTTGTCGGGCGGCGTCGCGTTGAACGTCGTCATGACCGGAAAGGTTGCCCGCTCCGGCGTGTTCAAGCAGACCTACGTTTTTCCAGCCTCGGGGGACGACGGCGCGAGTGTCGGTGCCGCGCAATATGTGCAGCATCAGATCCTGGGACATCCCCCGTCCGGCAAGGCTGTGCGGACAATGAGTCTCGGTCCAGCATACCAGGAAGACCAGGTGCTGCGGGCGCTCGAGAGCTATGCGAACAAGGTGGACTTCCGGCGCGTTGATGACATCGCGGAGATGGTGGCCGAGGTTCTGGCCGACGGCAAGATTGTGGGATGGTTCCGTGGGCGAATGGAGTTTGGACCAAGAGCGCTCGGAAACCGAAGTATCTTGGCGGATCCGCGCACTGCCGAAATGCGCGAAGTCGTCAACCAGCGCGTCAAGCTGCGCGAGGAATTTAGGCCATTTGCGCCGGCCGCGCTCGCTGAAAGAGCGAACGATTACTTCGACATGCACGGCGTCGGTCGGGCGGATTTCATGGAGTTCGTCGTACCCGCGAAGCAGCTTGGACGCGATAATGCCAAGGCCGTCGTCCACTTCGACGGTTCTGCACGAATTCAAACGGTCGACCGACGCGGCAACGAACCATTCTGGAAGGTCATTGAAGCGTTCGGCCGCAGGACCAGTGTTCCAGTCGTCCTGAACACCTCGTTCAACGTGCGCGGCGAACCGATTGTGTGCACGCCGCGAGATGCCATCCGGTGCTTTCTATCCACCGATATAGATCTGCTGGCGCTCGAAAATTACGTTGTGAGCAAGAAAGCAGGACGAGTGCTGGCGGAAGACATGGCCAAACCGGCCCTCGACGATTAGCGCGTTTCGTTAGCTTGAAGAAACCGCCTCCGGAAGGACCTATCCAGGCAAGGCTCGAGCGGGCACGCGCTCGACGTCAGGCTGCCGCAACAGCGCGCTCGAATTGCGCAATGAAGTCGGCAAGCTGTGATCCCGTGCACGGGCGGCCGATGAGATAGCCTTGGCCCTCTGTGCATCCGGCGCGACGAACGAGTTCCAATTGCTCTGCGGTTTCAATTCCCTCGGCCGTCGTCTCGATGCCCAGCGTCGAGCCGAGCTGAGCGATTGTACGAATGATCGCTTCGCCCTGCTGGCCGGAAATGCTGTCGAAGACAAATGATCGGTCGATCTTGATCTTGTCCAGCGGGAAACTTCGCAGATAACTCAACGAAGAATAGCCCGTGCCGAAGTCGTCCATCGCAATCCGCGCGCCGAGGGCGCGAAGTTGATGAAGCGTGCTGATATTGGCCTCATTTTCCTCCAACAACACCGCTTCTGTAATTTCCAATTCGAGGCGATGAGGCGAAAGACCCTCGGCGGCGAGAATTTGCGCCACGCTTGAAACAAGCCCCCGGCCCCGGAACTGGGTCGGCGACAGGTTGACCGCGACTTTCAGGGGAAATGGCCATTTCGCCGCCTCCGCGCAGGCCTGCCGGAGCACCCATTGACCAAGCGGAATAATCAAGCCGATCTCTTCCGCCACGGGAATGAATTCCGGCGGAGACACAAGTCCGCGCTCGGGATGATTCCAGCGCAACAGCGCCTCGAACCCGACCAGCTCATTGCTCGAAAGGTTGATCAGCGGTTGATAGGCAAGGTGAAACTCCCCGGCGGCAAGCGCTCGGCGCAAATCGGTCTCGAGCGCGCGGCGCATCTGAAGCTGGACGTCCATCGTCGGCTCGAAGAATCGATGGGTGTTACGGCCCTGATATTTGGCTTGGTAAAGTGCGAGATCGGCGCACTTCATCAGCTGATCGCTCGTGTTTCCGTGCTCAGGTGCGATGGCGATGCCAATGCTGATTCCGGTGGCGATCTCCTGCCCATCGATGACGATCGGCTCGGCAACGGCACTGATCAGCTTGCGCGCGAGGTCCTCGGCATCGCGCGGAACTCGCGCGTGATGGATAATTGCAAACTCATCGCCGCCAAGCCGAGCGATTGTATCGAGGCTCTCGATGGCGCTGCTGAGTCGTTGGGCGATTTTCTGCAGGAGCTTGTCGCCGATCGGATGGCCAAGCGAGTCGTTGATGGTCTTGAAGTTGTCGAGGTCGAGGCACATCACCGCCATCGACTCCTTGCTGCTGTCGACCCGCTCCAGCCCTTCCGCCATCTTTTCATGGAACAGCAGCCGATTCGGGAGTTCCGTCAGCGCGTCGTGCCGCGCCATATGCGCGATGTTCGCTTCGGCCCGGTGCCGCTCAGTGATGTCCTCGTAAGTACCGACCCAGCCCCCATTGGCCATGGGCCGATGGCGCACCGCGATGATCCGACCATCGGCCAGAACGCGGTGCAGCACCGGTTCTTTCTTTTCGATCAGGCGCTGCTTGAAATCGGAATACATTTCCAACGCCGTCGTACCGGCGCGGTGAACGCCGCGGGCAACGCTCCGGCTCATCAGGTCCAACAACGAAGTACCGGGCCGCGCATCCTCCTCGGTCAATCCGTACATCTCGAGATATCGGCGATTGACAACGATGACGCGGAGGGTCTCGTCGAATGCGCAAAGCCCATGAACCATATGCTCAAGTGTGGCGTCCAACAGCTGGTTTCGTTCATGAAGCGCTTGCCCATAACGGATATGAGCCGTGACGTCTTCGCTCGCCAATGCGCAAGTCGATACCCAGCCCTGGCCAGTCACCGGTTGAAAGCGAAACCGTACGAGAGTTCCCTTCACGGTTCGTCGGCTCAGATCGAAAGGTTCTCGCCTGCCAAAAGTCTTCCTGAGGTCGTGCCACATTTCGGCGCGCGAGGCGCCCGAGGCAGGATCGCCCGCTTGCTCAAGCATGGTTTGCAGCGTCATGCCGACTTTCACGGAACCCGGCCGGAGGTCGAGGAGTTCGACGAGCTTGCGATTGAAAAGAACGATCCTGAGTTCGCTGTCCAGAACGCAGAGACCTTCGGCCATGCCGTCGATAGCGAGGGCATGCAATGCCAGAATGGTCTTCAACGTTTCGGACTGGCGATCCGACGAATTTTCAGAAACCGTCATTTCGATGTGACTCACGGCATTTTCGTCAGATTGTTTTTATCGGGCATGACAAAATTTGCCGTTAAATGACGTGGTTTACAGAATCCTCGCTAGAGCGCGGATAATGGTTGATGGTTCGTTCATGAGCGCAAAATTCCCAGCGTCCCGAGCCGGTAACCCGTCGTAAATTGCTTCGGTCGACGCGCGGCCCCGGGGAACCCGGTGCATTCGATATGACAGACCGCCGGATCGCTGTCGCTCGGATTATAAATGAGGTGGCGCTCACCGGCGCCGGTCAACGCTTGACAGCCCGCCAGCCGGCTGCGAGGGGGTTTCCGCCATGACGACCAACTGGCTCGAGCCAGGGGCCGGCCGCGCGAGCGGCGCCGCCGATCTGCGCCGCTTGATTGCGGCGAAGGCGACCGTCGCCGCTCCCGGCGCCTATGACGGCATGTCGGCGCTGCTCGCGCGCCGCGCCGGTTTCGAGGCCCTTTATCTCTCGGGCGCCGCCCTGTCGGCCTCCATGGCCCTGCCGGATCTCGGGCTGATCATGCTCGAAGATGTGAGCCGCCGCGCGCGCGAGATCGTGCGCGCCGCGGGTCTGCCGCTGATCGTCGACTGCGACACCGGCTTCGGCGAGGCGCTCAACGTCATGCACACGGTACGTTGCCTGGAGGAGGTCGGCGCTGCCTGCATGCAGATCGAGGACCAGCAGTTCCCCAAGAAATGCGGGCACCTCAACGACAAGCGGCTCGTCCCCGTGGAGGACATGTGCCGCAAGGTCGCCGCGGCGCGCAACGCGGCGACAGACCTGATGATCTGCGCCCGCACCGACGCAGCCGCCACTTCGCTCGACGATGCGGTCGCTCGCGCCAACCGCTATGCCGAGGCCGGCGCCGATCTCGTCTTCGTCGAGGCGCTGACCTCGCGCGACGACATCAGGCGCGTGCGCGATGAAGTCTCGGCGCCGCTGCTCGCCAACATGACCGAGTTCGGCCGCACCCCGGCGCTGTCGCTCAAGGAGTGGGGACAATTCGGCTACGAGGTCGTCATCTTCCCGGTCTCCGCGTTCCGCATCGCCGCGCGGGCGGTGGAGAAGCTATATGGTGATCTGCGCCAGAAGGGGCACGCACAAGACATGCTGCCGGTCATGATGACTCGGGCGGAGCTGTACGACATCATTGGCTACTATGATTATGAGGCGCTCGATTCGTCGATCGCCAAAACAGTGCTCGATAAGCGCTGAATGGAAACGCGGCAGGAGGGGTGATGGCCGGGCACGCCAGCGGGGATCATGGCTACACGCGCAAGATTGCCGAATTCGTCTCCTCGCTGACCTACGATCGAATCCCCGAACAGGTTCGCGAGCGCATCAAGCTGCTCATTCTCGATTCCATAGGATGCGCCATCTATGGCGCCGATCTCGAGTGGTGCCGAATTCTGCGCGAGACCTGCGCGGCGCTCGACGTCACGCGCACGACCTCGATCTGGGGCACCGGCCAGCAGCTTTCTTCACCCCATGCGGCGCTGGTCAACGGAACCCAGGTGCAGGGCTTCGAGCTCGACGACGTGCACCGCCAAGGCGTGTTGCATGTCGGCGCCGTCACCTTGCCCGCATTGGTGGCGGTCGCCGAGAGCCACGCCAGGTTGAGCGGCCGCGAATTCCTCGCCGCCGCGGTTGCCGGATACGAGATCGGGCCGCGCGTCGGCAGATGCATGGGGCAGGAGCACATCGGGCAGGGGTGGCACTCCGGCGCGACGGTGGGCGTCTTCTCGGCGGCCGCCGGGGCCGCCCGCGGCCTCGCGCTCACGGCGGAGCAGACGGTGCACGCGCTCGGCATCGCCGGCACCCAGGCGGCGGGATTGATGGCCGCGCAGTATGGCGCCATGGTCAAGCGCATGCACGCTGGCCGATCGTCGCAAAGCGGCCTTTACGGCGCGCTCCTCGCGCAGAACGGCTTCACCGGCATCGTGGACGTCTTCGAGGCGCGCTATGGCGGTTTCTGCACCACGTTCTCGCGCTCGAGCGACCGCTTCGATCTGGATGAGCTCACGTCGGCGCTTGGCGAGCGGTTCGAAACCATGGGTGTGTCGCTCAAATTCTACTCTTGCGTCGGCAGCAACCACACAACACTCGATGCGATCCGCGACATCCGCGCGCGCCGTCCCTTCACCCTCGACGAGCTCGACCGCATCGTCGTGCACGGCTCGCAGGTCACGGTCGATCACGTGGGCTGGCCCTACCAGCCCGACAGCATGACGACCGCGCAGCTCAATCTGCCGTTCTGCGTCGCGACCCTGCTCATTGAAGGCGACGTGTCGGTCGATCAGTTCAAGGCCGGCGTCATTCATGATCCCGCGCGCATTGCGCTCTCGCGCAAGGTCACCGTGGTGCATGATCCCGAAATCACCGCCCTCGGTTCGGCATTCCGGCACAAGGTGCGCGTCGACGTCCACCTGCGCGATGGCTCCGTTCACACCGAGACGCGCGAAGCGCCGCGCGGCAGCGAGCAGTCGTTTGCGAGCGAAGCCGACATCGTTGCCAAATTTCGCAGTCTCACGCGCGCGGCCTTGACGCCGGCGCACCAGGCCGGACTGATCGAGGCTGTGCTCAGGCTCGACAAGCTGACCGATATCAAGCGAATGACGGAGCTACTGCGGGTCCGGTAGACAGTATCGTTGTCAGGAGCGGAAGCATGGAGAAACAATCGGTGGCGAAGATTGCTGCCGTTCGCTTGCAATAACGAAGACCTGCAATCGGAATCTCACGCCTGCAGCAGCGGCCGCAACTCGATCGCTGAAGCCAGCTTCTCAAGCGATGTGACGGTGTCGACGAGTTTTTCAGCGCGCCCCTGCCCGATCACTGGCGCGGTCAGGTCGCGCGCTTTGTCCTCGACCTCGTTTTTGTCCATCGGATTATCCGGCGTGCCGCGTACCGCATAGGTACGATGATTTAATGACCGCCCGTCCTCCGTCTCGATTCCGAC
>Ga0075424_100005268_pt1 | contig 12329 bp, 11 predicted proteins | sample SoiMethybrSBSTD3_FD_75301 | JGI IMG/M metagenome (GOLD analysis project Ga0075424, IMG submission 75301) | Bulk soil microbial communities from a Populus tree surrounding site in Tennessee, USA - Soil MetaG P. TD hybrid SBSTD3 | ecosystem: Environmental > Terrestrial > Soil > Tree plantation... | reverse complement strand
GGGATGACGATTCTCGTTCTGCTGTTCTCGCTGGTTTTCCCGGAGGCGGCCGCCCCGCCGGCGGAGCTCGCCTTCTCGATCGAGAGGGATCACGGGGGGTCGAGCGACCACCTGACGCTGTGCCGGGTACGCGTCGTCAATTACGGCGGAAGGTCGTGGTCGGGTCGCGCGATCGCGTTCGAGGCGCGCGCGATCCGCGACGGCGCGGTCGCTGCCACGGAGCGGGGACGATTCGGGCTGACGCTTGCCCCGTACGGAAGTCTCGAGACCCTGGTCGGATTCGCCGGACGGTTCGAGCGATTCGAGGTTTCTCCCGTGGCCGGGCGAAGCGGCGAGCGACGGCCGCGCGTCCGGGCGCCGGGCGGCCGCGCGAAACCTCGCAGGTCCCGCGGCTCGGCCGGATGACTCGACGCCGGGCGGCTAGAATGCCCCGGCATGAAAATCCTCGTCGTCGGGGGCGGAGCCCGCGAGCATGCGCTTTGCTGGTCCTTCGCAAAGGGGTCCGACGTCGAGGAGATCTATTGCGCGCCCGGCAATCCGGGCATCGCCGAGGTCGCGGACTGTCTCCCGGTCTCGTCGAACGAGATCGTCGAGCTCGCCGACATCGCCGAGAAGCTGCGCATCGATCTGACGGTCGTCGGCCCCGAGCTCCCCCTGTCGCTCGGAATTGCCGACGAGTTCGCGAAGCGACAGATTCCGATCTTCGGCCCGAGCCGGCTCGCCGCGCAGATCGAAACCTCGAAGGCGTTCGCCAAGGACTTCTTCGCGCGGCACGCGATTCCGACGGCGCGGGCCGTCGTGTGCAGCTCCGCGGACGAAGCCCGCGCCGCGATCGAACGCTTCGGATATCCCGTCGTTCTCAAGGCGGACGGCCTGGCGGGCGGCAAGGGGGTGCTCACCCTCGACTCGACGGCCGACGTCCCGAAGGCGCTCGCCCTCTTCTTCGAGGAGCGGGTTTTCGGCGACGCCGGCGACCGCGTCATCGTCGAGGAATTCCTCCGCGGTCACGAGGCGTCCTTCCTGGCGATCTGCGACGGGGAGGTCGCGGTGCCGCTGCCCACGGCGCGCGACTACAAGAAGGTCTACGACGGCGACCGCGGTCCGAACACCGGCGGGATGGGGGGACACTCGCCCGCCGGCGTTCTCGATGCGGAAGGGTCTTCGCGGGTCCTGCGCGAGATCATCTGGCCGACCCTGCGCGGCCTCGCCGAGGAGGGACGTCCGTTCCGGGGAGTCCTCTACGCCGGACTGATGGTGACGGATCTCGGGCCGAAGGTCCTCGAGTTCAACGCGCGGTTCGGCGATCCCGAGACGGAAGTGATCCTGCCCCGAATCCTGACGGACATGTCCGCCGTGCTCAAGGCCTCCCTTTCGCGCGGGGAGCTCGATCGCTTCAGCCCGCTGGAGGTCAAAGCCGAGGTCTGCGCCGGAGTCGTCCTCTGCTCCGCCGGATACCCGGGCGTCAGTGTGGGTGGGAAGGTGATCTCGGGCCTCACGGACGCGGCGCGCGTGCCGGGGGTGGAGATCTTCCATGCCCACACGGAAATCGAGGAGGATCGCCTGCTCGCCGGCGGAGGACGGGTCATGGTCGTGACCGCGACTGCCCCCTCGCTCTCCGAGGCGCTCGCGCGCTCGTACGAAGCGGCGAATCGAATCGACTTCGAGGGGAAGCATTTCCGCCGCGACATCGGCGCGGCCGGGCTCCGCGGAAACAAAGATTAGACGCGGCGCGCTCAGCGAAAACGCGCTCTCCGTCCGGGAGAGAGCCGGGTGAGGGCGGTGCTTGCGCCGATCGGGCTCTAGTTGATGCAACCCCCGGCGCACTTCATTTCGAAGAACGCGCCGTCCTGGGTTCCCCCGTCGAGGATGTTGACGTAGCCCTCGATCGTCGGTGTGGTCGCCGTCGCGCCGACGACGTCGGCGAACACGAGCATCGCCGTCACGTTGTTCGGGATCGTGGCCACCGCCCGTATGTTGTTGATCTGCCGCACTTCCCCGGGCTGGAGTGCCGAGAGAGTGAGCACCGTCCCGACCCGCTGGCCGTTCGTGGGGCTTCCGGTCGTGACGTCGTAGAACTCGAGCGTCACGTTTGCAGTCGCGCCGGAGCCCAGGACGTCGGTGTTCCGGATGCCGACGTTCGTCCGGAGCGTTCCCGCGAAGTTCGGCACCGTCTGCGTGTCACGGATGGTTGCGACGAGTGTCGCGTGCGCGGATTCGAAGAAGAGCGACGCGGGATAGGCGATCGCGACGGTTCCCCCGCCGGCCGGGTTGGGGCTGTAGGTCCGGGCGAACACGGTTCCCTCCCACCCCTGCGCGGTCGGAAGGTTTTCGAACGTGACGAGAAGAGTGCCGAACGAGCTCTGATCGGCGCCGGGCTGGAGAATCCCGGGAAGCGTTCCGAGGTACTGGACCAGATCGTCCTGGTGAAAGTTGTCGAACGCGAGCAGGTTGATGTTGAGCGCCTGGCCCTGCGGGGTGGTGGGATTGGGGGTCCGGAAGAAACTGACCGTCCCATCCGAATTCACCCGGTTGTACGAGTACTGGAGCTTCGCGACGACCGGAGCCGCGGCCGTTCCGGAGCTGGTGTTGTTCGAGATGTCGATCGCGGTCCGGAACAGCGCGGTCCCGACGACCCGCGTGACCACCGGAACTTCCACCGAGTAGGAGACGGCGGCGCTCGACGGGGTGGCGCCCGGCAGCGCTCTCGCGCGCTGGACGACCCGTGTCGGGCCGGCGAAAGCGATCGAGGCGAGAAGCGAGAGAAACACGGCGCAAACGGCAGCCTGCGCGGAAGCGAACGACCGAGCTTTCATCGATTGGTCTCCTGTTCCGGGGGTCTCCCCCTCTCCAGCTGCCCAAACCGCCGCGTCCATGGAAGCAATTCCCGATCCAGAGACTGAGGATAGCGGACTTGTGGAGCGATCGGCTCGTCCCTAAACTGCCGCGATGACTTCCAACCGGACGGCACGGACCGTGGCGATCGTCCGCATCCTGACGGGCGTGATCTTCGTCGCGGAAGGCTGGGGGAAGATCGTGGGGGATTTCGTTCGGGGAGGTTTCGCGGAGTCGGCGCGCGAGACCGCGTCGCACGGGGCGTGGCCCTTCTGGGCCGCGTTCCTGCGCTCGGTCGTGCTTCCGAACGCGCGCGCGTTCGGATGGTTCTTCGCGGCCGCCGAGCTCGCGCTCGGGATCGCTCTCGTTCTCGGTCTTCTGACCCGCGCGGCCGCGCTCGGAGGCGTCCTGCTCATGCTGATCCTTCTCCTCGGCCAGACCGACGTGGGCCCCGGGAACTGGACCCGATGGGTGACGGCCGGACTGACGTCGAAGTTCGCGCTGCTCCTTCTCTGGCTACTTTTCCTGGCCGACGCCGGAAGGGTCTGGGGCCTCGACTCCCGGCTGCGAAAGCGTGCGCGACCCTTCCGCACGCGCTCTTAGCGTTATCGCGACTCCAGAAGTTTCCGCACTTCGCTCTCGACGCCCGCGACCGGAAGCGCGCCGGAAAAGACCCGGACCTTCCGGCCCGACCGGTCGTAGAGGACCGAGAACGGCAGCTCGCCGCCCCACGACGAGTCCACCGCTTCGATGAAGTCCTGATCGTCGCCGCCGCCCTTCTTGCGATAGTTGGGAAACGCGGGACGCTGGCGGGAGAGAAACGTCCGAACCGCCGCCTTCTGTTTCGCGAAATCCGTCGAGACGCCGATGACCCGGAGTCCCGCCGGTCCGTGTTTCCTCTGGAGCTTCGAGAGTTCCGGAAACTCTTCGCGGCAGGGGACACACCACGTTGCCCAGAAGTTCAGGAGGACGACGCGGCCCTTCTCTCGGGCGAGTGTCTGCCGGAGCCCCGCGGCGTCGAGCTCACCGGCGAGCTCGCCGGGCGCGGCGGCGCGGATCGGTGCGGCGGCCAAAACAATGAGGAGGGCGATCGCCCTCCTCATTCCGTTTCTCAACCTGGCACCTGGAACCGGGAACGGTTCAGACCCGTTTGATCGAGCACCCGAACGCCTTGGTCTCCGCCCGCGCGACGGGCTTGCCGGCGAGGTAGGAGTCGAGCGCATTCTTCAGGTCGGGAGAGCTCGCGGGATCCTCGTGGTCCGCTGTGATCCGGCCGTGATAGCGCAGCTTGCCCTCCGGGTCGACGACGTAGACCTCGGGAGTGTGGCGCGCGTCGTACAGGTCGGCGACCTTGTTGTTCGGGTCCTTCATGATCGGAAAGGTGTGGCCGTGGGCCTTGGCGTGAGCGACCGCGGCCGCGGCGTCTTCCGTCTTGTTGCTGTTGATGCCGACGAAGAGGACGCCCTTGGAGGCGTAGGCGTTCGCCAGATCCTTCATCTGATCGTTGTACGCGTTCGAGTAGGGGCACTGGGTCGAAATGAACATCACGACGACGGCCTTGTGCGCCTTGGCCGCCGACGAAAGCGAGAACGCCTTTCCGTCGAGCGTCGTCAGTTGAAAGTCGGGCGCGGCGGCGCCGATGGCCGGCGCCTGAGCGATCGCCGTCGCGGCGAGAGCAGAGAAAACGGCGAAGAGAAGACCGGACCTCAAAGCTCGCATGGCAGATTTCTCCTTCCTCGAGCCGCCGAACGCGGCTCCGGGAGTGCCTATTCCCGCGAGTCAAAAGGTTACAGGTCTGTCCTTGAACCTCGATACGAACCCGTCTCAGACGAGGAAGGTCGGCCGGCTCACGACCTGATCGAACTTCCAGACGTATTTGTAGACACCTCCGAAGAACTCGAGCGGGATCTGATAGTGCGCTTCGACCGTGACGGCTTCCCGGGAGCGAACGACCTTCAGGTTCTCCTTCGTGATCGGGATTCGCAGCTGCTCCGCCCGGCGAAGGATCTCGTACGCGATCGCTCCTTCGCTCTTGATCGATCCGAAGGAGGCCTGTTCCTGCATGACGTCGTAAAACTCGGACGTCCGGATCTTGACCGGCACGACGATCCACAGCACGTGCGCGACCGCAACGACCACGATCACCCAGAGCAGGCAGCCGATGTTTCCGGCGCCTCGCGACGCTCGTGTGCGTCTCATCCGACCTCCTGAAGTTTGCGAAATCTTACCCCCGATTTCGACGAACGGCGCTCATCGAACCGGCATCAGGGTGCGGTCCCACCTCGTCCGGCGGAAGAAGTTGAGCGCGATCGAGACGAGCTCCTTGACCGAGCGGTGCGTCGAGGGTTCGAGGGGGAATGACCAGTAAACGAACATCGCGCGGCCCTTCAGGTTCGCGACGGGAACGGGCCCCCAGAAACGGCTGTCATAGGAATTGTCCCGATTGTCGCCGAGGGCGAAATACGAGTCCGGGGGAACCGTGAACGGGCGGGACTGGTCGCGCCGCCGGTAGGAATCGGGCAGTGCGGGATCGTCCGGCCACACCCGTTCGTCCGAGTGCTCGGCCTTCGGCTCGTCGAGTCGTTTGCCCTCGACGTAAACCGCCTTGTCCCGGATCTCGACCGTCTCGCCGGGCAGCGCCACCGTCCTCTTGATGAAGTCGCGCCGCGGGTCCTCCGGGAACTTGAAGACGAGGACGTCTCCCCGCCGGACGCGCCGGTACGGCAGTATCCGCGCCAGAAAACCGTCGCGGTGAGGCGCGAAGATGAACTTGTTGACGATCAAGTGATCGCCGACGAGGATGTTCTTCTCCATGGAGGCCGTCGGGACCTGGAACGCCTGGAACAAAAACGTCCTCGCGAACAACGCGAAGATCACGGCGACGAGGATCGCTTCCGTGTATTCGCGCGCTCGCGAGTGCGGCTCCTGCGAGGGGCGATCCTCGGACGCCGGTGCTTCCCCCGGGACGATTCCCGGCGGCGGAGATCCGGCCGGTTCGGCCGGCGACGGCGCGGTCAGCGCACGAGCCGGAACATCCGGTTCCATCGGGTCCGTGAGAAGAAGTGGATCGCCACGTCCGCGAGCTGCCGGATCTTCGCCAGCGGTCCCCGCCACACGTGGGAGTTCGGCTCCGCCTCGTACGACCAGTAGAGGATCGTGGGTCGGCCGAAGATGTTCTCCCGGGGGATCGGTCCCCAGTATCGGCTGTCGAGCGAGTTGTCGCGGTTGTCTCCCATGCCGAACCAGTGACCCGGCGGCACCGGGAACGGTCCGAACTGGTCGCGCCGCCGGGCCATGTCCGGAATCGCGGGATCGTTCGGATAGACCTCGGGGTCGGTATGCTGGACGTACGGTCCGTCCGCCGGCTTTCCGTTCACGAAGAGCTTCTTGTCGCGCACCAGCACGACGTCGCCGGGCCCGGCGACGGCGCGCTTGACGAGGACGTTTCCGGGGTTGACGTCGTCCCCCGGCTTCTTGAACACGATGATGTCGCCGCGCCGGACGTCGCGGGACGGGAAGAGCTTCGCCCACCGTTGGAGACGCGGCGCATAGGCGAACTTGTTGACGAGCAGGTGATCGCCCACGAGGATCGTCTTCTCCATCGAGCCGGTCGGCACCTGGTACGTCTGAACGACGAACGTCCGCACGAACAAGACGAAGATCCCCGCGACGAGCAGGGACTCGTACCACTCCCGCGCCGAGGAGTGTTTCGCCCGGTCGGGGGCGGCCGCCGGTTCCGCGCGCGCCGCCGCGGTCACTCGACCTTCAGGACCGCCAGGAACGCGTCCTGGGGAATGTCGACCCGTCCCACTCTCTTCATCCGTTTCTTCCCCTCCTTCTGCTTCTCGAGGAGCTTCTTCTTCCGGGTGATGTCGCCGCCGTAGCACTTGGCGAGCACGTTCTTCCGCATGGCGGGGACCGTCTCGCGGGCGATGATCTTCGAGCCGATCGCGGCCTGGATCGCCACCTCGAACATCTGGCGCGGAATGATTTCCTTCATCTTCGCCGCCAGCAACCTGCCCTTGGCAGTCGATTCTTCCCGGTGAACGATGATCGACAGGGCGTCGACCGGCTCCCCGTTCAACAGAATGTCGAGCTTGACCAGATCTCCCTCCCGGTAGCCCGCGAACTCGTAGTCGAAGGACGCGTATCCGCGCGAGATCGACTTCAGCTTGTCGTAGAAGTCGAGGACGACCTCGTTCAGAGGAAAGTCGTACGAGAGCACGACCCGGTTCGACGAGAGGTACTCGAGCGACCTCTGGACTCCCCGCCGGTCCTCGCAGAGCTTGAGCAGTCCGCCCAGGGAGTCGTCCCGGGTGATGATCGTCGCGGAGATGAACGGCTCTTCGACCCGCTCGATGGTCGTGGGCGGCGGCAGGTGGTTGGGGTTGATGACCTCGATCACGTCGCCCTTCGTCGTGGTCACCCGGTAGTTGACGCCCGGCGCGGTTGTGATCAGGTCGAGGTCGAACTCACGCTCCAGCCGCTCCTGGACGATCTCCATGTGGAGAAGGCCGAGAAAGCCGCAACGGAAACCGAAGCCGAGGGCCGTCGAGTTTTCGGGCTGGAACGTAAAGGAGGCGTCGTTCAAGCGGAGCTTCTCCATCGCGTCGCGCAGGTTCGCGTAATCGTCCGCGTCCGTCGGGAAGAGTCCCGCGAACACCATCGGCTTCGCCTCGGCGAAACCGGCCAGCGGCCCCGCGGTCGGCCGATCGAGCTCCGTGATCGTGTCGCCGATGCGGGTCGTGTGAAGGTCCTTGATGTTCGCCCAGAGGAACCCGACTTCGCCGACCGACAGCGCGGGCACGCTCTGGCGGGCCGGCGTGAAAATGCCGACCTCCTCGACCTCGGCCTCGAGGCCGGTTCCGATCGCGCGAATCCTCTTCTTGGCCGGAAGGGTCCCTTCGAAGATCCGGACGAAAGAAGTGACGCCGCGGTAGGGGTCGTACCAGGAGTCGAACAGCAGGGCTTTCAGGGGAGCCGACGGATCGCCTCGGGGCGGCGGGACGTCGCGCACGATGCGCTCCAGGAGCTCGTCGATGCCGATCCCCTGCTTGGCGGACGTCAGCACGGCGTCGTGGGCCGGGATGCCGACGACCTGCTCGATCTGCTCGCGCACCTTCTCCGGCTCGGCCGAAGGGAGGTCGATCTTGTTGATCACGGGAACGATGGTGAGGTTGTTGTGGATCGCGAGGTACGCGTTGGCGAGCGTCTGCGCCTCGACGCCCTGGGTCGCGTCGACGACGAGCACCGCGCCTTCGCACGCGGCGAGCGACCGGGAGACCTCGTACGAGAAGTCCACGTGTCCCGGCGTGTCGATGAGGTTCAGGGTGTACTCGATCCCGTCGATCGCCCGGTAGCGAAGCGTCACCGCGCGCGCCTTGATGGTGATGCCGCGCTCCTGCTCGAGCTCCATGTCGTCGAGCATCTGCTCGTGCATCTCCCGGTCGGCCACCGCGCCGCACCTCTGCAGGATGCGATCCGACAGGGTCGTCTTGCCGTGGTCGATGTGCGCCACGATCGAGAAGTTGCGGATGCGGCCGGGGTCGGTCATCAGACTGGAGTCCAAGTCTAAGGGCCAAAGTCCAAAGTGCGTCGAAGGTCGGAGAAGTCGAAAGCCCGGACCGGTGTTCTTGAACTAACTCCCGAGCGGCCACCGAGACCTCGCACTCGCCACAAACGGTTCTCGGGAGCCGTTCTGTCGAAAGCGCAGCAGTCCGGCGAATGCGATCATCGCCGCGTTGTCGGTCGTGAAGGCCCGCTCCGGCAGGAGAACCGGCACGCGGCGCGTGGAGCCCCACTCCGAAAGAGTCCGCCGCAGCTCCGAGTTCGCGGCGACGCCGCCCGACACGGCGAGCGACCGGATCCCTTCGTCGCGATGGACCGCCTCGACTCGATCGACGAGCGCCGTGACGATCGCGCGCTGGAAGGACGCGAGGAGGTCCGTCATGTCGGAGTCGAGGGACCCGGGATCGACCGGCCGCCCGTCGACGCCGCGCTTCTGCAGCTCCCGCAGCATCGCCGTCTTGAGCCCCGAAAAAGAGAAGTCGTTCGACCCGTCTCCGGTCCGCCCGATCGGGAGGGGATAGCGGCTCCCGTTGCCGCGTTCCGCGATGCGGTCGACGAGCGGCCCGCCCGGATATCCGAGGCCGGCGCGCCGCGCGACCTTGTCGAAGGCCTCGCCGGGCGCGTCGTCGCGCGTTCGCGCCAGCGGGACGATCCGGTCTTTCTCGACTCGGACGAGCTCCGCGTGCCCGCCGGAGACGACGAGACCGTGGAACGGCTTTTCGACCGGTAATGCAGTTTCGCCGCCGCCGCGCAGGAACGCGGAGTAGAGATGTCCCTCGAGGTGGTTGACCGGCACGAACGGAACGCCGCGCGCGAACGCGACCGCTTTGGCCGCGGAGAGGCCGACGAGGAGAGCCCCGATGAGCCCGGGTCCCGCGGTCGCCGCGACGATGTCGACCTCGCCGACATCGGTGTCCGCCTCGGAGAGCGCCTGTTCGAAGGTCAGCGGAAGGTTCTCGAGGTGCGCCCGTGCGGCGATCTCCGGCACGACGCCGCCGTACGGCGCGTGCGCCGCGAGCTGAGACGAGACGACGTTCGAGAAGACGCGCCCGTCGCCGTCGAGCACGGCGACGGAGGTCTCATCGCAGGAGGTTTCGATTCCGAGGACGCGCATGCGATTTCCTGTCCGGGGAGCTACGACGCCCGTGCCCGGAGGTGCTTTCCGGCCTTGTGGACGGCCTCGGGAAGCGACGTCGCATAGGGCGGACGGCAGATCCCTTCGTCCGTCACGATCGCCGCGATGTAGCGCGCGGGCGTCACGTCGAAGGCGGGATGCCGCGCCCCGACGCCGGCCGGAGCCGTCGGGTGGCCCGCGAACGAGAGCACCTCGCCCGGCGAGCGCTCCTCGATCGGGATCGCACGGCCGTCGGGGCACGCCAGGTCGATCGTCGTCGTCGGAGCCGCCACGTAGAACGGCACGCCGTTCTCCTTCGCCAGCACCGCGAGCGAGTACGTCCCGATCTTGTTTGCAGTGTCTCCGTTCGCGGCGATCCGGTCGGCGCCGACGACGACCGCCGCGACTTCACCGCGCGAGAGGTAGTGGCCGCTCATGCTGTCGGTGATGACTTCCACCGGGATCCCCTCGCGCGCGAGCTCCCACGCGGTCAGCCGCGAGCCCTGGAGGAAGGGTCGCGTCTCGGGGGCGAGAACCCGCACGGCCTTCCCCTCTTCGACCGCGGCGCGGATGACTCCGAGCGCGCTCCCGTAGCCGCCCGTCGCGAGCCCCCCCGCATTGCAGTGCGTGAGCACGGTCGTTCCTCCCGAGAGGAGCTCCGCCCCGTGGCGCCCCAGCCGCCGCGACGACTCGAGGGTCTCGTCGGCGATCGAGTCCGCCTCTTCGACGAGTCCCTGCTCGATTTGCTCGGCGGTTCCGGCCGCGACCTCCGCGAATCGCTGCGCCATCCGGTCCAGTGACGCGAACAGATTCACCGCGGTCGGACGCGTCGCGGCGAGCACGCGCCGCGCCGTGTCGAACCTTTCGGCCGTCGGGGTCGAGGCGCCGCTGCGCATGGAAAAGGCCGCGCCGTAAGCCGCTGCGACGCCGATCGAAGGCGCACCGCGGACGGCCATCTCGCGAATCGCCAGCGCGATCTCGGAGGGCTTCTCGAACGACAGCCAGATCTCCTCCGCCGGCAGAAGCCTCTGATCGAGAACCCGCAGGTGCCGGCCGTCGCGATAGACCGGGCGGAGGATCTCCGTCGTCAACGGGACCGGCCCACTGCCGGGGGCCCTGCGGTCCCCGGAACCCCCGAGACGACCCGTCCGACGCCCCCTCCGCGCGGATCGGCGACCGCCGTCAGCGTCCCGTCCGCGCGCCGCGAGATCGCGTGAACGCGGCCGATCGGGTCGAAGTCGGGCGCGCGCTCTTCGACGGTGTGGCCGATCCGGCGCAGCGCGTCGATCCACCCTGCGTCGAAGCGGTTCCGCTCGATCTGGATCTTGTCGGGGAAGTCCTGCTGGTGGAAGCGCGGCGCCGCCACCGCGGTCTCCAGCGGCTCCGCCCGATGGAGAACACCGAGCATGACCTGGAGGTTCGTCGTCGGGATGGTGGATCCTCCCGGAGTGCCCCAGACGAGCGCGTTGCGACCGCCGATGACGGCGATCGAGGGACACATCGCCGAGAGCATCCGCTTGCCCGGCGCGACGGCGTTCACCTCTCCCTGGATCAGGCCGTAGAGGTTCGGTTTGCCCGGGGCGGTGGCGAAGTCGTCCATCTCGTTGTTCAGGAGGAACCCGAGCCCCGGCGCGACGCGCGCGTTGCCGAAGGAGTCGTTCAACGTCGTCGTGACCCCGACGGCGCCGCCCGCGCCGTCCATGACGGAGAAGTGCGTCGTGGATGGCCGCTCCTCCCGCAAGGCCTGGAGCGTCTGTGACGGGGTCGCGCGCCGGGGATCGATCGTCGTCGCGAGACGGCGCAGGCGCGCCACGTCCGTGAAACGGGCCTCCCGGACTCCGGGGAAGGCGGGATCTCCGAGCCAGCGGTTGCGGTCGTGGAACGCCCTCTTCTCGATCTCCGCGAGGTAGTGGGAAGACGCGGGGTCGCGCACCTTGAACCGGTCGAGCCCGATGAACCCCGCGAGGATCGCCATTTCCGCAAGCACGGGACCGGACGAAGGCGCCGGGGTCGTCACGATCTCCGCGGCGCCGAACCGGAACCGGACCGGCCGCCGGATCCTCGCGCCGTAGATCGCGAGGTCTCCCCGCGTGATCAGGCCACCGACTTTCTTCTGTCCCTCCTCGATCTCGCGTGCGACGCGCCCCCGGTAAAAGCCGTCCGCGCCGCGGTCCCGGATCGCCTCGAGCGTGCGCGCGAGCGCCGGTTGGCGGAGCAGCGTTCCGGGAGCGGGAGGCGCGCCGTTCGGTAGGAAGATCGCGGCGGTCTCGGGATCGGCGGAGAGCCGCGCGCGGTACTTGGGCCGCGCGATCGACTGCGACACCGCTTCGGACACGACGAAGCCGCCGCGAGCGAGCTTCACGGCGGGGTCGACGACCACCTTCCACGGCAGCCGTCCGGCGGCACGGTGGGCGCGCCAGAGCCCGTCCACCGCGCCCGGGACCCCTGAGGCGAAGGGTCCCTCGGTCGAAGAGGGCGGGGTGCCCCCGGGGCCCGGCCGGATGAAGAGGTCGCGGCGCGCGTTTCGCGGCGCGGTCTCGCGGAAGTCGACCGCGAGGGTCTTCCCCTTCGCGTCGCGCGAGATCCAGAAGCCGCCGCCTCCGAGATTCCCCGCCTCGGGCCATGTCACCGCGAGCGCGAAGGCGACGGCGACCGCCGCGTCGGCGGCGTTGCCGCCACGGCGGAGGATGTCGATCCCCGCTTTCGCCGCGTTCTCCTCCGCCGCGGCCACCGCGCCTCCGGTGCCCCGGGCAACCTGCGGCGCTGCCGCGAACCCGTTGCCGGCGACGAGAGAGACGGTGAGGAGGAGGGCGGC
>Ga0075424_100005267_pt1 | contig 12330 bp, 12 predicted proteins | sample SoiMethybrSBSTD3_FD_75301 | JGI IMG/M metagenome (GOLD analysis project Ga0075424, IMG submission 75301) | Bulk soil microbial communities from a Populus tree surrounding site in Tennessee, USA - Soil MetaG P. TD hybrid SBSTD3 | ecosystem: Environmental > Terrestrial > Soil > Tree plantation... | reverse complement strand
AACACCAGGTAGTCCTTGCTCACCTCGACCCGGAACTTACTCCGCACGGGTACGCTCTCTTGCTGAGGTCCAGCCATCCTCCAAAATAACCACGCAGATGGCCGCCGCCGTGAGGTCGGCCGTGGTGCCGGGGTTCCGGGTGTTGCGATCGTCCCTGAGCTCGGCGTCGAAGGCGGCCAGGGCGAGCCGGCCGGCCGGCGTGGCAGCCCCGCCAGCCCGCTTCACCTCACCAGCTCGGCGCATGATCGCCTCGGCCGGTGCCGGCCCCAGCTTGCGAACGACATGGCTGTCCGGAATCTCGGCGAGGAGGTCGAGGTATGTCTGGACGACCGCCTGACTCCAGCTGAGTCCCCCGCGCAATGCCTTCCGCAGGGCCGGCGCACCCCGCTCGAACGTAATCGCAAAGTCGGTGACGTACTCTCCTGCCACCATGTCCCGCTGAGCTGCCAATGCCATTGCATCACGCAGCGGGATGGTAGGGACGCTCGAGACATCCTGCGCCTCGGTCGAGCCGAGCCCGGTTGGCGCTGCCAGCCGTATCGCCTGGTACACGGAGGCCGCGTCCGCTACTGTCGTCTCGGCGAGAACCTCGCGCACCCGCTCGCGAAGCTGCCCCGGTCGCTGTGCGGCTCGGCAAAGCGGTGCCAGCAGCAGCACGATGCCCAGGTTGGTATTGGCTTTGGTAAACCGCCGCGTCGATGAGATCGCGGCGTGGATAGTGCCGCCGAGGGGAACAGTCCCGGCTCGGGCCATCGCCGGTCCGATCGCGACGGCGCTGGCCAAAAAGTCTTCGTAACTCGTGTCGTGGAAGGCGTGCCCCGGGGAGACGTTGCCCGGCTTGGGAGCGCTGGCCTCGAGCAGGCAGGCCAGCTGCGCCGCCTCGGCGACCTCCGCCGGCGTCACACCAGGCTCGCGGCCGGCTCGCGCACGAGGTGCTCGACCAACGCGGCCGCAATGTCGAGGCCGGTTGCGCCCTGAAGCCCTTGCCAGCCGGGGATGCCGTTGACCTCGAGCACGTACACCGTTCCATCCGTGGCCGGCAGGAGATCGACCCCGGCGTATGTCGCACCGACGGCCTCGGCGGCGCGAACCGCGAGGTCGGCCCAGGCCGCCGGCAGCGCGAGCGGCCGGGCTTCCGCGCCTTGGGCCAGGTTGGTGCGCCAGCCCGGTGCCCGCCGCTCCATCGCGGCGACGACCCGCCCGCCGACCACGAACGCCCGCACGTCCCGGCCGTCGTGCGGGATCGTTCGCTGCAGGTAGAACACGCCCCGGATCGTGTCGATCGCTCGAAAAACGCGGAAGGCCGTCTCCTCATCGCTTACCCGGACCATGCCGAGCCCCATCGAGCCGAACAGGGGCTTCACAATGACGTCGCCGCCGAGTCTCTCTCTGGCCTCGTAGGCCGCCTCGAGCGACTCGCAGACCACGGTGGCCGGCGTTGGGAGGTCGTGGCGTTCCAGCGTCGCGGAAGTCCAGAATTTGTCCACCGTTCGCTCGATGACGCGAGCGGGGTTCACGACTCGGGTCCCGCGCTCCTCGAGCACGTGCAGTGCGTCCACCCGGAAGATGATCTGCTCCAGCGATCCGTTCGGGATGATGCGGGCGAGAACCAGGTCGGCGTCCGTAAGGGCCGCCGCGCCGCTGCGCACGGTCGCGCCGCCCCGGATGCTGGCGATCAGGTCCTCGTAGCGGGCGAGCGCGGCCGTGTGGCCGCGCTCGGTGAGGACCCGCAGCAGCTGGTCCGTGTGCCAGCCAGATCGGGAAGCGAGAATGACGACGCGCATGGCCTCCCTTTTACTTCTGCTCGCCGACCATGCCGACTAGGCCTCCGGTCGCGAAGTTCTTGAAGTCGTCACCAACCCTCTTGAACGCCTCGGTCGTGGTTCCCTTCTTGAGCGCTTCCATCGATGGGAAGCAGAGCTCCGCCTGCCGGTACTCGGCGGCGGCGCTGCCGTCCAGGTTGGAGTCGAACTTGGTCAGATCGGCGCGGACGAATCCGATCTCCGATTGCCCATCGCCCACGATCTTGAGGTGGGTCGGGTAATAACTCTCGAACGCGGCCGGGTCCTTGGGAGTGTGGTAGACCACGGTTACCAGCGCCGAACAAGGCGTGTCGCTCTTGTCGCCGGTTTCCGTCGCGAGCAGGCCCACCAGTCCGCCGGTCGCGAAGTTCTTGAAGTCGTCGCCCACCTTCTTGAAGCCCGCCGTCGCCATCCCCTTCTTCGCTGCTTCCATGTTGGGGAAGTAGAGCTCGGCCTGGCGATAGAACTCGGGTTTCTTGCCATCGAGCGAGGCGGTGAACTTTGTGAGCTCCGCTTTGGTGAAGCCGATTTCGGCCTGGGCGTCGCCCACGATCTTGAGATGGGTGGGATAGTACTTCTCGAACGCCGTCGGGCTCTTCGGCCACTTGTAGAGCACTGTCACGATCGCTTGGTGCTCGGGCGGCGGCGCGGGAGCGGCGGCAGGGGCTGCCGTCGTGTCGGCGGCGGCGACGGGCTTGTCGGCCGGCTTGGAGCAGGCAGCTGCCGCGAGCAGCGAAAGAGCAACGAACGGGGGCATGCGGGTCATGAGAAACTCCGGAGAGGGCCGTGGGCTACGACAGACACGATTGCGCCAGCACGTCGGGGTTCAACGCGCCCGCGCGGAACGTACGTCCACTAGTTGCATTGGTGAGCCACACCTCCGCCGGACTGAATAGCAGAGGGTCGATCTTGTAGAAGTCGCCGCCGTACCGCTGAAAGATGTCGTAGAACGGCGTGCCGTAGTCGCGTGACGACGACGCGGGCACCCGCTCGACCAGCGCCGCCAGCTCGTCGTCCTCCGCCCGCACGGTGTACCGGGCCCGACCGCCATAAAGAATGCAGTCGTTGGTCCGGCCGATGCCGCGGATGTCATTCTTCGCGACCGGCGCCACCGGCGCGGTGCCGATCCCGCTCACGATCTTGCGGACGTCGAAGCCGAGCGTCTCCATCTTGTGCAGTCCGGTTTCCAGGATCCGGGCGGAGATCTGGACCCCTCCCGCCAGGCTGGCGGTCGGGGCAATGACAAAAGTCAGCTCCGATGGCGTCAGGCCCGCCTTGCCCGCGACCCATGCGGCGACGGCATCGGTGGGCAGGGTGCGGCCCTCGAGCACCAGCACTCCGCGCTTAGCTGTCTCGCTGTAGCCCAGCTTGGCGAACAGCTCCTTTTCGACTCTGGCGTGCGCGCGAAGCGGACCTGAGCCCATGGCGAAGAACTTGTCCACCGAGATCGCCCATCCGGCATACTGCGACGCCATGCACGACACCGCCGGGTGGTCGGTCCAGACCGTCACCCCGGACCATGTCTCGTTCCCGATGGCGAGCGGAGCGTAGGTAATGGTACCGAGCCCTCCCATGCAGATCTCCGACAGCGCGAGGCCGGCATCGAGGCCTCCCGGCACCTCGATCCCGGCGTCGATGACTCGGGCGCCGCTGCTCAGCCGGTGGACTCGCACCCGGAGCGCGGCGGCCTGCTCTTCCATGCCGTCCGCAATCTCCGCGGCGAGCGCGTTGAGATTTGGTGGGGTCAGTTCCTGGTCCATGCGAGAATCTCTCCCGCGCCCAGCTCGGCGAGGTCGCCACTGTAGCGTCGATAGGAGCCCGTCAGGTGTTCGCTCGTGACCGGCAGGCGCTGGTCCCTGAGATGGCGGAGCAGCAGGCTCAGGTACTGTGGCCGGTAGGTGCATGCGTAGCGATAGCTCGCCGGCGGCGTGACGGGACCCAGCGCTACCAACGTGCCGCGCTTCGACCACTGACCGGGGTTCGGCCCCATGGCGCCGAAGACCACGACGGTGCCCGCGATGGTGGCCCGACCGGTCCCCTCGCCCGCATCGCCGGCGATCGCAACCAGGCCACGGCGCATGCTGGCGCCGGCCTCCGGGCCGGCAGACCCTCGCACGATCAGCTCGCCGCCGGTCATGCCGCGCTTTGCTCCCAGCGGTGCAGCACCGGACCGGGGTCCGACGCTGCCGCCGATGTCGAGCGTGCCGCCGGCCATCTCGAGCCCCGCGCCCCAGCCGGCATTGGCGGTGACGGTGATGCGGCCGCTCTTCATTCGTGCTCCGACACGGGCTCCCACATTCCCTTCGATCAGGAGCTCGCCGCCATCGAGGCCGGTCCCCAGACCCTCCACGATTGAAAGGTCGCCAGCCACCCGGACCCGGTTGGAGCGCTCGCCCTTCACGGCGAACACGTCGCCCAGCGCGACGGCACCCACTCCTTCCACCCGCAGCGCCAGCCGCGCGACGTCACCGGCGGCAAGCTCGCCCCACGCGTGCGGCGCGAGCGACGAGGCATCTACCGTCCCCTGGGGCACGCCGCGCAGCGACAGAACGATCTCGTCGCTCACGCCGCAGCCCCGTCGCTCATGATCTTCCGGAGATGGAAATGGTGCGGTCCCAGCTTTCCAGCGTAGTTGCCCGCGCTGATCGACACGACGTCATCGCGGCAAGCCGCGTCGATACCCGCTTTCATGGCCCGGGAGATCGCCGGCGCATCGAGGCCGTTGATGACGATCTCGAGCACGGAGTTGATGCCCTCGGCGAGATCGCTCTTGGTGATCGCCCGGAGCGTGGGACAGAATGCATCGTTGGTCGAGGCGATCATCGTCTTCGAGCGGCGGGAGCCGACCTTGCTCCCGCTCCGCACCACGCCGCCGGGAAACGGCAGAAATACGCCGGGCAGGCCCGCCATCGCGTCCACGGCGGCTTCGGCAGCCGCCAGAGCCGCGGGCGCGCTGCGGGCGAGGATCAGAAAGTTTCCTCCGCCTACGGCTTTGATCATCCCGAACTTCTCCTGCACCAGGAATTCCCCTTCCATCACCGGCACCCGCCAGTAGCGCTCGCCGGCGATGACCTTGCTCGCCTGAAAGCCGTCGCCAAAGAATCGCAACGCCGAGCCCACCCCGACACGATCCGGCGCGTCGGGCAGGCCGTCGAAGCATGCTGTGGTGGGACAGGTGAGCACCGTTTGCCCCACCCGCTCGATGAGGCGCTTCGGGAGGTCGTCCTTGCCCATCGTCATGGCCAGGACGCTGACGCCGGGCCGGCCGTCCGGCGTATCCTCCGGCCCGAGCTCCCGCTCGATGCCCGCCTCGATCTTGCAGCCGATCACGGAGGTCGCGAAGCCGGTCAGCTTGAGCGCCGCCGCCATGGCCCATCGCGGCGACGTTCCCGTGATCACCAGTCGCGCCGCGCGCATCGTGAACGCTTCAGCGAACGTGTCCTCGATGAAGACGCCGCGGATCTTCATGATCCGATTGCGACCGGCTCGCCTGGGACGTCGCGAACCGCGTAGTTGTCGTAGGCCACCGTGCCGAACGTCTCGAAGTGCTTGCGCAGGTCGCGCACGACGCTTTGGTCGAACCCCGGACGGACGTGGAGTCGGCGTCCGCGCGGGGCCCGTCGCAGCTGACCTTCTTCCACTACCAGCCGCCCCGCTTTGATCACGTAGCGCGGGCTCGCGAACATCCGCGCGATGTCCCCGTCCCGCGCGTAGACTGTCACGTCGGCATCGGCGCCCACGCCGAGCTGCCCCTTGCCGGCCAGGCCCAGCAGCCGCGCCGGGCCTGCCCGCGTCACGATTGCAATTTCGTTGAGGCTGTACTCCCGGCTCAGACCGTCCGCCAGTGCGCTGCCGGCGAGCAGCTTGGGGTTAGCAAGCTTGAGCTGTTCCTCCCGCGCCGTCCGATCCATCAGCAGACGGATCAGGGCAGGATAGGAAAGAAACGAGCCGCCGTTCGGATGATCGGTAGACAACACGACGCGCCAGGGGTCCTTGGCCAGCAGAAAGAGCTCGAGACCCACCGCCCACTGGAGCGTGGCGACGGCAGCCTTCTCCCTGTACGAGTACGGCACGATCCCGCAGCCGGTCTCCATCTCCACGTCGATGTTGACCCACTTGCGGCCGCTGGTGGAGTAGAGGAGGTACTCGACCGGTCCATCCGCGGTGACCGTCGTCGCCGGCCCGAACATCACCTGCCCGACGTCCACGCTGTGCTCGGGGTGGCCATTCACATACTCGATCACTTTTGACGCGGCCGAGCTCCAGCCCTTGCCCGCCTCACCCCCGTAGCAATGAAACTGGAGATGGGTGAAATGGGCTCGGCGGCCGGCCAGTGCCTGCATGGTCGCGAGCGTCGTCGCGCTGTTGCCGGCCTGTCCCAGGTTGTTGCCGTGAATGTGGACCGGATGCGGAAGCTTGAGATCGTTCGCCGCGTCGGTCAGGCTGTCGAGAATGGCGCGCGGGGTAACGCTGCTCGCGCCCAACGCCTGATCGATGTCAGTCAGGTTGCGCTGCCCCGCCTTCCAGGCCTCGATGCCGCCCGGATTCACGATCTTCACGGCGTATCCGCCGGTCGCGCCGAGCATCCAGGCGACATAGTGACGGGCTCGCTCCTGCTCGCCGGCGGCAATCTGGCGAAGCAGGTACTCGTCGTTGCCCAGCAGCACGAAACAGCCTGCATCCAGCAGAGGCGTGTCGTCCAGCTCCTCGTGGGTGTGCCGCGCCATGATGGGCGCGACCGCGGCGTCGAAGGCCGTCGTGTAGCCCAGTCCCGCGTAGCGATAGCCGGTCGCGAACGTCGTGGGGATGGTGCCGCCGGTTCCGGAGCGGGCCGGGGGCTCGTCGTCCAGCAGCGCGGGTGCGGGGACCGGGTCGGCCGCGTGCTCCTCGGGCAGCAGCCGGCGGCCGTGATTGCAGGACGAGCTCGCGAAGTGTGCATGGATGTCCACGCCCCCGGGCATGACGACCATCCCCCGCGCGTCGACCGTCGGGGTGCCGGCGGGGAGGCTCGCGACGATGCGTCCGTCCTCGATGCACACGTCGCGCACCTCGCCGTCGATGCCGTTGGCGGGGTCGTGGACCGCGCCGCCCGCGATGCGGAGTCGCTCCGGCGTCGCCATATCAAGCCGCCCCGGTCGAGCGCAACGCCGCGGCCACGGCCTGGAGCGCGGCAACGGCCGAGATCGGACCGGCGACGATCTGTGGCACCGGCAAGGGAACGTCGTCCAGGCGATACCCGATGCCGGCCTCGTGAATGCCCGCCACTCCGGTATCGATCGCAACCTCGGTCGCGAAGGGCGCGTCGCTTGCGCGCGGCCCAATGACCGCGACCCGGCGCCCGGCCAGCCCCCGGGCGACCTCGTCGGGAATCCGGCGCACGGCGCCAACGATCAGGACGCTCGCCATCCTGGTGACGGTTGTGGAGGCGGGCTCCTCGGCCCGGTACCGCGGCGCTCCACTGCTGAAATCGACTGCGAACGGGAATCCGGTCTGCCACGTCATCGCCGAATCAGCTCCGGATCGGTTGCCCCCGCCCCGAAGGCTCGACAGCACGCACCGGGTCGGCCCGTTGAGCGCCTGAGCCAGCCCGGTGAGGCCCTCCGCGCGTTGCGGGTCTGCTGGGCTGGAGGAAGGCTCGGCATCGTGTACCAGGACGACGTACCGCGCCCCCATCATTTGCCGCGCGAGCTCCGCGGCTGCCTCCAGCGCGGGCGAGAGATCGCCGAGTGCGCGGCCCATCACCGTGGCTCGCATGACGGCGAGCGCGGCAGCCTCGTTTGCCAGTGTCAGCGCGACCCGCGAGCCGGCCCGGGCCGCTCCCCGCGCATCGCCTACGTCCACCGCCACGACCTTGCGTCCGGCGGCCCCATCGGGGACCTGGGTTCCCACCGGATCGAGCGCGTAACGCGAGAGAAACCGCGGATACCGCACATCCGGATCGACCGCCCAGAACACGAGGACGTCAGCCCGGTTCCGGATCTCGCCCAGTGTTGCGGTTGCGCGGCCGCGCCGCTGCCCGGCTACCAGTCCCGAAGCCGCGGTATCCGATGTCACGCTGTCCAGGCGGGCACCGACCCGGTCGGCCAGCGCGATCGCCGCGCGCTGAGCCTCGGTGGTCAAATCGGGCGCGAGATAGACCATCGCGGGTCCGGTCCGCAGCAGTTTGGCGACTTCGGCCGCCGCGGCGTCGACGCCCACGGCGGAGCCGCGCAGCTTCACCAGCGTGGTCGTGGTTCCGTCACCGTACCACGCAAGGCCCACCGGACAGGCGTTCCGTACGCTCGCAATTCGCCCGTCGCGAACGACGACCTCGATGTCGTCGCAGGCGCAGCCGCATCCGAGGCAGACGGCGTGCTCGATCGTCCCGGCTGTCACGCCGCGCTCCGATCGACTCTCGTGCCGGCGGAATAGACCCAGGCCGCTCGTGCCTCGAGCACCGCCATGCACGCCGTGGCGCTCTCGGCGGCGGCAAAGACCGTGCAGATCGGACGCCCCCGAGCGATGCGCTCGCCCGGATGAGGGACGTCGCGGATGGACTCGTCTCGCCAGCGGCGGACCCGTTGGGCGATCAGGGATTCCGTCGCATAGATGACGGCCTTGCCGTGCACCTGAGGAAGCGGCCCACGCAGGTGGGCCGCGGATGGGAGCCGGCCGCTGCAGCCATCCACGTGGGCCTGGAAGATCGAGACGCGGTGCGCGCGCTCCACCAACTCCATGGATGCGGAATACCGTGGATTGAGCTCGACGACCCAGGCAACCCCATCGCGCGCGATGAAATCGATCCCGTTGACGCCAACCAGGCCGAACGCCTCGGTCGCAGCGGTAGCGGCGGCGATGGCCGACTCTAGCAACGCGGGCTCTCGGTCGAACAGCGGCGCCGGTCCGCCGCAGAGCAGGCTGCCGCAGTAACGGAATCCGCTGGCGCCGAACCCGGGCAACCCCACCAGCTGAAGTGAGAGACCAAGGGGGGCCGCCCGGCGGCCGTCGGCCACAAACGTGATCGAGCCCGCCACCCCGTCGATTCGCTCCTGCACGTATCTGGTTCCGGGGACGCGGTCCCCGGGGCGGAGCGGGCGAATGCCCTGCCCGCCGCCCGAGAGGCGAGGCTTGAGGAGCCAGCGGTGCGAGTCGTCCCGCTCCGGTGTGTGGGATGTCCTGGGGGCGGGGAGGCCGCGGCTGCGGAGCGCTTCGGCGAGCCGAACTGGATCGCGCGCGCGCCGCAGGACCTCCGGCTGGTTGCCCCACAGCCGTCGGCCACGCGCCAGCCGCGCCACCGCGGCGGGATGGTTCTCGAGGTTGGATCCGTAGGCGATGGCCCGGCAGGGAATCGCCGCCGCGACCCTTGCGGCCGCGGCGGCGGACCACTCCCGTCCCAGGTCGCGGCGCATGGCGACCGTGCTTGCCTGCGCACGCAGGTCGAGGTCACCGTACGCGTCGATGGCATGGACCCGGTAGCCGGCCCGTGCCGCCGACTCAGCCAGGCCGCGGGCGGATGCCGCCACGATCAGCACTTGCTCGGTCACCTCACCCATGTGAGGCCAATCCCAGCCGCTGACGTGCCGCCTCGGCGCTTACGACGAACAGGTAGTCGAGAGCGCTGCCCGCGGCGTGTCGCAGCCGCAGTGCTTCGACCAACGTTTGGTGTCGCCCACCGGCGAGTCCGTCCGCCAGCAATGCTGCTCCCTGGGCGCCCTGCTTGGCGAACTGCGCGAATCCTCGGAGCGGAACCACGGGTGCAACAGTCGCGAGCCGCCCCGCCAGCGCGTCCTGCAGCGCGGGATTATCGGCCCGCCGCCCCGACAGAATGATCTCGTGCGCGGCCGGTGCCGAGCTGCGCATCTGGTGCACCGCCTTGACGGCCGCCTCCAGAAACCCCTCGATCGCGACCGCTTCCAGGTCGGGGCGCGCCGCAACGATGGACTCCACGCCGCCGCGGAACAGCAACGCCTTGTCGACGACGCCGGCGAGGAATGCGACTTCGCCATCGAGGGCCCCGGCGGCCCGCCACCCCATCGGCCCGCTGGTCCCGCCCACGCCATCCACGATCCGGCCCTCGTCAACGGCAATCGCCGCGGTGAACGCGCCCCCCAACTCGAGCAGGACGAATGACGTCTCGCGGGCCTCGAGTCCGCGCCGGGCGGCCTGGTCCGCGATCGCCAGCGCGGTCACGGAGATCTTGTCCGCGGTCCCGAGGTCCACCCGATTCAGCTTCCGGTGCGGGGGGACCGTGTCGAGGTGCACGACGCCCGGAAGGAACACGAGCGGCAGGTTGGCCTCGGCCAGACCTCTGGTCAAGCGCCGGAGCCCACCAATGCCGCCTTCGGTGCCGGGCGCGGCCAGGAAAGCGAGCCGCCAATCGTCGTCGGTGACGCGACTGGCGGGTACGAGCGGCAGGCCGTAGCCCGAGAGCCCAACGACCAGCTCCGGCTCGCCGGCGGACCTGAGGTAGGCAGCGAACCTTGCGGTGTCGGCTAGCGCCTCGCTCGTGGGCCACCCACGATCGAGCACGACGCGGCCCTCGTCGAGCCCGCAGACATCGATCGAGACGGTGCCGGGGTCAATGCCGACCACCCGGGGCATGGTCCGATTAGTACCGCGGCTCGGCGATGAGCGCCCGCGCCACCTCCGCGATGGTCTCGGCGTCGAGCACGAGGTCGTTTCGCTCGAACAACTTCGAGATGCAGGCCTTGTGCAGCTTGGTCTTGAAGCCTCCAACGCCGAAGGCGCCGTACACCTTCACGCCTTGGCGCTCCACCCCCGAATCGTTCAGCTCGACGCCCTCGACGCCGAGCGGCGGCACAGCATTCAGGTCGACCACAACCCTGAGCGACTCACATCCGGTCCACGCGGCCTTCGGCGCCATCAGCACACCTGCGGGTCCCGAATTGAGCAGAATATGCGCGCCCTTGAGAACCTCCCCGCACTGCGAAGGGTCGGCCATCGTGCGCATCTCGACCTCGACGCCGAAGCGTTCGCCGATCGCCCGGCGCGCTCGGTCTCCCTGCTCCGGCTTGCGCGACGTAATGGTCACTTTGGCGCCGCCCTTGGCGAGAAGACCTGCGGCGCGCTGTCCAACTGGCCCCGTTCCGGCGAGTATCACAGCCGACTTTCCCTGGAGGTCTCCCACGGCCTGCTCGATGCGCACGACCGCCGCCACTGCGGTGGTGTTGGAGCCGTTCGAGTCGAGCATCATCGACACTTTGAACGGTCCGAAGACCGAATCCAGCGCGATCGCGAGCAGCTGCTCCCCGGCGGACATGTTGTTCCCGCCGATCCAGACGGCAGTGTTCTTGAGATCCTTCGGGGCGCGGGTGAAAATGCAGCCGTGGATCAAATCGCGAACGTCGCCCTCGGTCACGCCGGCGTAGCTCATGATGATGTCGGCTCCGGCATCATAGGCCACGATTTGATCGAACACGCTCGCCAAGCGAGAGCTGTCGAGCTGGAGCAGGACCTTGTGCATCGCGGACGGGCACTCCTTCAAGGAGACGTCGGGAAACGACGAGGGGCGCCCCGCTCGGGCCGCCCCTCGTTGCATCGTCGGCCTATGTCTGATCGGCGAATCAGCCCTCGGCGCCGCTGGCGAAGGGGTGACGCGCGGCCTTGTACTTGGCCAGCACGTCGTCCACAGTCGGCTTGCCCGCCAGAGCCCGCTGGATCGACTCCTTCACGGCTTGGTAGTTGAAATCGTAGATCTTCTTGTCGCTCTCGGCCTGCCAGTGGATGAACACGCCGGTCAGAATGCAGTAGTCGTTCGCCTTGTCCTTTGGGATGACGCCGGACGCGACGCTGTCCATCACGGCTCGCGCCACCGCGGCCTGGGCGGGGCCGAACATCTGGACCGCCTGCTTCGCGCCCTTGATGGTGACCTTGTTGAAGAGGAGCGTATCCGGCTTACAGGGGAGGTTAGGTGTCACGACCGCCAGCAAGGTCGAGAACCCGTCCTTGTTGTTGGAGAGCGCGTGGCAGAAGGCCGCTCCGGCGGGCCCGGACTTGCTACCGATGATCAAGTCCACATGGGCGATTTCGTTGCCGTCACCTACCAAGGACTCGCCAATGAAGAAATCCGCGGCCATAGCTGCCTCCGTTGTCGGTTTAAAAAGGTGCGCGAAGAAGTCGCGAAGCATGGCTCAATCCGGGCGCGGCTGGTGATAGGGCGCAGGAGCAGCGAGTGGCCGGAAAACCGGAAGCACACCGCAGTCCCGCCGAGGCGGGTAGCTCGTCACAGGAACTGGTCCACGCGACAAAAACGGCCCCTAGTATGGGCTTGGCCTCCTACCCTGTCAAGCAGACCGAGCCTGCCGCGATGCCCCTCGGCCGACGCCTCTTAACGACCCGCTCAGCGCCCCGTCCTCCTGATGTGACGACCGGGCTGGGTGCAAGAAGGGTATTTCGCGTTGCCCCAACGAGTTAGGGAATGGCACAGCAGTCGCAAAACTAGGCTTTGCAAGGCAATTCGACCTTTTCCAGAGGATCATATGAAAGCGAACGTGGTGGTAGGCGGGATCGCCTTCAGTCTCCTGCTCGC
>Ga0075424_100005262_pt1 | contig 12331 bp, 15 predicted proteins | sample SoiMethybrSBSTD3_FD_75301 | JGI IMG/M metagenome (GOLD analysis project Ga0075424, IMG submission 75301) | Bulk soil microbial communities from a Populus tree surrounding site in Tennessee, USA - Soil MetaG P. TD hybrid SBSTD3 | ecosystem: Environmental > Terrestrial > Soil > Tree plantation... | reverse complement strand
GTAATCTTCATGATGTCTCCAGCCTGGGGTCTTAGATGCATTGTGAATGAAGAAAGGATTCAGGACGAATTCTCCGCACCGCTGCGTGAACTTGTAAAACCGTAGTGGGTGCCCCAGCCTATCGCGCTTTTTGCGAAGGCTGGGTTGGAAACGGTGGACCTGGAGGAACCCGCGGGCTAGCGGGGAGTGCACCGATGTAATTTCTTATTGAGTTCGGCACCAACGAAGCCGCAACTCAGCCTTCGCCAAGAACGCGATAGACTGGGGCTCCCGGACGTGCGGACTCGTATAATTCGCCCACAATACGACTGATCTATGCAGATCGACTTGCACTCCGAACTGACCTTCAAGAACTCCTTCCTATTTCCCATCCAGAACTCCCTGGCGCGAAGGGAAGTACTGCTGGGCGCAGCGCTGGTTCTTCTGCCTCTCGTTGGATGGCTGCTGAACATGGGACATCGCATTGAGATGGTGCACAAGATGCACCACAGGCAGCCCGCCTGGCCAAGTTGGAACAACTACGGGCGCTTGCTGAAGAGCGGGACTATGACTTTCCTGGGAATGATTTATTACTACCTGCCGGGCGCAGTCCTGCTTGCCGTCAGCTATCGGCACCGGGCTTGGTTGCTCTTTCCCGCCGTGGCCTTGCTTTTCCTCGCAACTATCGCCATACCCGGATACATGACGCACTATTGCCGTGACTTGGATGCGCGCGAAATCTTCGAGCCTGTCCGTGCTTTTTCCCGGGTGCTGGAAGGTGATCAACTCTATTGGAAAGCGTGGGCCATCGCTCTGTCAGCCTTTGTATTGTCGTTCGCAGGGTTGCTGGCACTGGGCATCGGATTCCTTGTCACGAGCGTCTGGTTCTGGCAAGTAGCCGGATTCGGCTTTGCCTCAGTTTTCACTCAGCGTTTTTCACTGGCTGAAGAAAAGCAGGACCGATGATGAGCAGGTGCCCCGGCCTATCGCGTTCTTGCAAGGCCGGGTTGGTTGACCTTAAACAAAGTTGGTGCCCCAGGTTCGCGTCCGTTCTTTGGACGCTAACCTGGGAAAGGCCTGGAAGAGAGACTACGACTCCCCGTTCCCCTCACTCCCCACTTCCACGACATCCCTCACCATCTCTCGCCGGATCTGTGGTCCGCCGCCGCGCGGCACAAGCACCCGCACGCGCCGCGCTGCAATATTCACTGGCTCCAGTTTGAGGAGCTCCCCCTTGCGCACATGTACGTCGAAGCGGAACCAGTCCGTGCGATACAGTCGGCCTGATGCATAAAACGTAATCGAAGCCGCGATCGTTCCTTCATGGTCATCACCTGTGCACGCAAAGAAGCGTTTGCCAAGCTCGTCCGTCCAGGTCATGCCTCCGACCAGTGGTTCATTCAGGAAGTAGCGCACCGCGGGCACGCCGTGCGACAAACGGCGTACCTGCACCATCTGCAGCAAGACTGAAATTTTGGCAAGGTTGGTCACCACAATGCGGGCATTGCGCGAGGACAGATGCTCCATCTTGATGTGCAGCTCCGGAGACCATTGCCGGTCAAACTCTTCCCGCGCCAGCGCCAGGCTCTTATCGCTGGCCTCGACGTAGCGCAGGGTCGCACGCGCCAGCACCAGGCTCATCACGGTCGTAACCACGGTCGCCAGTAGCGGAATATAGGCCACAATCAGCGTGAAAAAGTTGCTGTGCTGGGCCAGCCATTGCAGGTTCATCGAGCGTGGTCCTCCGGCGCTCTTTACGTTCGGTGGGGATGAGCGAGTTTAGCCAAGGAGCCCAGGCTGGAAAAGTGGCCAGAGGACTAGTCCCTGGGATATGGGTCTTTCGTTACCTTTTAAGTCGAGGATGGTTGTACGAGGGAGAGTGAGCTTTCGACTTTGATCGCCGCAGTTTTTTCACAACGGCAAGGTCACTCACTTTCTTCACCGCAGGCTTCAAGGCAATACAGACTGCCGTGAACGGTTGAGACGTAAGCCCGGAACTGCTTTGAAAGGGCCCGGCTTTAGCCGGACCGTACGCGTCCGTTCAGAACTGGGGTCTAGCCTCTGCGGTAGTGGGCTGTGATCGACGACGAACCCACGCGATTATTTTGTGAATCTCGTTACAGGACCCACAGAAAAGCCAAGACATCAACGACCTTCAATGTTATGTGTTTCGTGTCTGGCAAGAAAATCCAAGGAGTGCCCCACGTCTCGCGGTTTCTGAGACGTCGGGCTCTTCCCATCGAAACTGAATCGCTCAATGTTGCTACCGAAGAAAGGAAATTCCGACTAAGATAGGCGCGCTCTCCAGCAACCAATTTCGAACGGAGGAAAGGCGATGGTCAATCGTGTTTTGATTGTGGGGCTGATTCTTTCAGTGATGCTGGTGCCGCTGCGCAGCCGTGCGCAGGAAGCTGCCAAGCAGGGCAAGACCCTTAGCGAATATGACGCGGTGTCGCAGACCTGGAACGACGTCGGACGCAAACTGATCGCGATGGCGGAAGATTTTCCGGAAGACAAGTACGACTACAAGCCGAATCCGAGCCAGCGCAGTTTTGCCGAGCAGTTGCTCCATGCCGCGGGCGCCAATTACTACTTCACGAACCTCGCCAAGGGCGAGAAACCGCCCGCCGAGGAAGAACCAAAGCGCGACCAGTTCAAATCGAAGGCCGAACTGGTGGCGTATGTGAAGAAAGCCATCGGCGACGGCGCAGACGCCCTGAAGGCCAAAGGTGAAAAGGGAATGAACGAGCGTCTGACGGACCCGTTTAGCCACGACAAGGTTCGCGTGGCAGATTTCGCATACGGTTTCATTGAGCACATGGGTGAGCACTACGGGCAACTGGCCGTCTACTACCGTGTAGCCGGACTGGTCCCGCCCGAATCGCGTCCGAAGAAGTAAGTGCCCTGTGACGCGACATGCGTGTGGAGCGACGGGCGTCCGCGCCCGTCGCCGAGCGCAGCTCGGTGTACGCGGTTCCAAACTCAGGGAGGCGACGGGCGTGCCTACGCCGCCTCTGAGATGTTCGTAAACCAAAGGCATCAGTTCAAGTTGCGGGTTGCGGCAATCGAAGAGGGGCGTAGGCTTACGCGCGAATGTCCTTTCCTTCGGCGTCCAAGGAGAGGAAAATAATCGTTCTAATCCCTTAGCCTGATTCGCCAATAGAGTTTAATAAGCGGATAAACCCAAACCCCCGTTAGCGCGTCCAAATAGGGAAGCGTTCAACTCTTGCCAGGAGGAATTGCCATGAAACGCAGAGACTTCATGCTCGGAACTGCTACCGCAGTAGGAGCCGCGTGGCTGGGCTCAAAAGGGCTTGCGATGCACAGGCTCCGGGCGATTCCCGTGATGCCTCCCTTGCCCCAAAAATTTACCGCCGCCGATACGGTGACTCTGGGCAAGACCGGAATCAAGACCAGCCGACTGGCAATGGGAACGGGCACGGTCGGTGTGGGCCATCATTCCCATCAGACGGCCCTGGGCGTCAAGGGACTTTCCGATCTGCTGCTGAACGGCTATGACAAGGGCTTGCGCTTCTTTGACGCCGCCGACTCCTACGGCAGCCATCCTCATGTGGCCGAAGCGCTCAAGCACATTCCGCGCGACAAAGTCACTGTGCTTACCAAAACCTGGGCTCGCGACGCCGCCGGCACTCGCGCCGATCTCGACCGCTTCCGCAAGGAGTTAGGAGTTGACTACATTGACGTTGTCCTGATGCATTGTCTCACCGAAGGCGATTGGGCGGACCGCTTCAAAGGGACGATGGACGTCCTCTCCGAAGCCAAAGACAAAGGCATCATTCGCGCCCATGGTTGCTCCTGCCACAGCATCGAAGCTTTGCGTACCGCAACCAAGTCACCCTGGGTGGAAGTCCACCTGGTGCGCATCAATCCCGTTGGCGCCTACATGGATGCCAAGCCGGACGAGGTGGTCAGCGTGATTCGTGAGATGAAAGCCGCCAGCAAGGGTGTGATCGGCATGAAGATTCTGGGCGCCGGTGATTTACGCACGCGCCAGGACGATGCCATCAAATACGCTTTGTCCTTGGGACTGCTCGACGCATTCACCATCGGAGCTGAGAACATTGGCGAGCAGGAGGACCTGATCCGGAGGATCGCCGCGGCCGCGTAAAAATAACTCTAACGAGTCCTGCTTTTTAGTCCGAATATTTTTCGTCCTGCTCTTTGAAAGGGGGACGGCCTTCAGGCTGTCCGTATACTACAAATCAGCGCGGTTTTACAGGCTGGTGAAAAAGTCTGTAGCAACATACAGGGAAGGGCACGAATTTATTCGTGCCGTAAACCGTTGAAAATCCGTCAGCGCTTTGGCGCCTGAGGTTCGCTTTGCTGTCTAGCCGCTCTGCTCGACGAGTCAAATCTTCCTTCGACGAATTCCCGGTTTACATTCTCTTTTAGCTAAGTTATTGAAAGTAGGTCCAGGCGATTTTTGAGCCTCGAATTGCGCCTGCCAACCTCGCATGGGATGCCCATTCCTTGCGTTCTGGAGCCCAAAAGGCGCACTTTTAGGCACGAGTCGAGGTTCAGGCCATCCGATCGGTTCTCGGCCGTCTGAGGCCCGCGAAGCGCGAATTGTTAACCTTGAGCTAAGTAGCACCGTCCCGCCGGTTCCGGCCCGCAGCAGTTGTTGAGGATGTCCAGGCTATCAGCGAATGGTGTCGCTGCGCCTTGCTTTCGTTTTACCTGTGAATCGTTGCTTACCGAGAGCCGGGCTTGGTCGCTTGACCTTCGCGCTTAAGTTCCTCCAGGAACGCCTTGCCCGTCGACGCGAGCTTCTTCTCCAGGCGCTCAGTGCAATCACACTCTCCACACGCCCAGGGCTCCGACCCGTTCTGATCACGGCAGCGACTGCGATCGTGTGCGTCCTGGATCTTCGTCAGTTCGAAATGTTCTTCCCAATACGGCTGCTCTTCCTGCAACGGAGTCGGACAATAGCAGACCTCGACCCAGCGCGCGGTGCCGTCGTCGCAAAGGCGAGCGTCTTTCATGTTGCGCAGATATTCGCCCTCGGCGACCGAACCCCGGCCAAGAGTTTCTTCCTCAATCGCTTGGAGCAGCTTTTGTTCCTCACCCGGCCTGACTTTTGCCCGAACCAGATAGCGCATGAATCTATTTTATGCTTTGTGGGACCAGGTTTCAGCGGGGGCGGGCGCCAAAGGCGCTCAGGACAGGCGATTCGGCGCGCTCGATCGGGAAAACAGTTGTATACTTCCGCCTGCGCCTGAGGCCGACGTCGCCGAAGGGGAGTCTATGAAGCGTTGGATGCTGATCGCTCTGTTATTTACAACGCCTGCATTCGCAGCCAGCATGAACATCTACGCGTCCCAGCAAGGCGGGACCAACCTGATCCAGATGATTCCGGGTGAGTTGCCGTTGCTCACCACCACTTATGCCGGCACCGCGCTGCAAAATACTTTTCCTACCGCGTTAATCTTCCAGACCAACATCGCTCCCGTGGGGACGTTCACGCTCGCGATGTCTCTGAATATCGGCGGACAGCAATTCACCCTGCCTACAGCGACTTATTCGTGTACCACCTCGCCGAGTTGTTTTTTCGACAGCACGTTTGTCCTGCCCACGTTCTTTCACGCAACGCAGGGAACGCTTACGGTGAATGTGAATGGCTCTGTGTCCACCTACGGCTTCGTATTCCAAAGTCCGGTGCCCGAGCCGGGAACACTGCTGCTCGTGGGTACAGGAATCTTAGCGATGTCGTCGCGAAAGCAGAGAAACAAAGCGAAATTCACGAAGCGTACCTGAAAGTAAAGTAGGCGCCCAGTCCCTCAAAATGGAGGGAGGGCGTCCCCGCCCGACTCTCCAAGCACAACCGTCTTCCTTCCAGTCCGGCGATGACTCCCGACTCTCCACAAACGCGCAGATTTCCTAGAAGCGTGTCACCAGCAACCACCCCAGAGCGATGGCCACCAGGTCTTCCGGAATCGCGATCGCGAAATCCGGGACGTGCAGGGCTTGCACCAGTCCGACTCGCGCCTTGTAGCCTGCGAACGCGCCGGCGACGGCACCCACGCCGCCGAGCACTGCTCCGAGCCACGGCGAATGTCCCGCGGACAACATTACGCATGCTCCGCAAAGTCCGCCCATCACGATGCGCGCAATCAGCGGCCCAGGTGCCGTGCGGGCGGGAGTTTTCGGCAACTGGTCATTGATGAACTCGCCCAGCGCGGCCAGCGTGAAGATCGCTGCTGTCCACTTGGAGCCCATAAAGGCAAGCGGAGTTCCCATCAGGTGCAGTCTTCCAAGATGCGCCGCCCAAGCGGTCACGGCCGGCGCGGTCATGGCGCGGAGTCCGGCGACCACACCGATGCCGAAGGCGAGAAGCAGGGGTAGTGACGAGTTCATCGCGAGCACTCCTCTAACTGGATTGCGAAAGGCAAATGATAGTAGCGCAGCCGCTATGCAGAAGAAAGCCGGTCGTCGTTTCGAAGAGGGAATGTTGGATTGAAGGAGACGCGAGAACTAGACTCTCCCTTGAGGGCGATCGGCCAGACGGCAGCCTCCGGTGCACTCCGAAGTCTCTCGCGAACGCTATTAATAAGCGGAAACGAGGCGTCCACCCGCTTGCTTGTTCATCAGCCGGGACAGGTCAATTTTGAGATGGTGACGTATGCCAATCAGACCCTCTTAAGCGATCACGACACACGTGTCCGAGCCTTTGGAATGGTCTGCTGAGACCAAGTTCACAATTGTGCGAGCGATCTTAGCGCCGCCCACAGAAGAAGGTTCAATTGGGTTTGCATAGTCGATTGGCGAGGAGCATACGAATCGCAGGTCAATGATGGTGAGTCGGCATTCGATTGCGACCCTCAAAATCACGTCATTGAATACCATGAGTGCGGTTGCAACTGTCCGCTGGAAAACACCGTCGGGGAAGCAGCCGTTGTAGATTGTGCAAAGCGTCAGAGGAAGGCCCAATCGTCTGCACTCATTCACTACTGTGCGATACCTGTCTTCAAACTGCTTTGAAACCTCGGCCAACATCCCTAAGGCCTGCGAAGCGGACTCTGCAGGCATGTGGAGAATATTGGAATTCATTAGAGCGTCGTTTCCTCCGACGCTGAGCACCAGATGCGAAGCATCAGATGGCATTCGCTGCAGTTGCGAAGGAACGTCTTTAGTCGTTGTACCATCGACGGCCAATAGGGAGGCGTGCCAGTCGGCCGGCAGCAGTTGGCGAACTTGTGAGATTACATCTGGGCCGCCCATCGTGTAACGGCCGTTGTCGAAAATCGAATCGCCAAGGAGAACGATGTGCATCATGCGTGTACTGATTTTAGCTATGCGGGACCACAACAGAAGGTTTGCCGATTACCTGTTCTTCGATGAGTGTTGCAAACAGGCGATGAGCCAACCTATCGGGATTGTCGGTGACATAGCGATGTTTCACCAGTTATCCGAGGGGGGCACTTCAGAAGATGCTCCACACACCTGGTGTAACCACTTCCAACAAATGGCCGTCGGGGTCCCGGAAGTAAAGCGCCTCTCCGCCATATTTCCAAGTCTTCCTTAGCTCAATCGTAATCCCCTGCTGCGACAGCCATGCCTCCCATGCTGGTAGTTCCGACCGTGAAATGGCGAAGGCGACGTGGATCGCGCCTTTTGCGTTTGTGTCTACTGTAGCGCCTTTCTTGAACAGGAGCAGTACGCTGCGGTCACCGGCACGCATCGCACACAGTCGCGTCTCATCAGTGATACCTTCTTTCTGATCCGTGTCGATCGGCTCAAAGCCAAAAATGCGGTGATAGAACTCGACCGATCGCGTCGGGTGCTCGACGTAGAGCGAGGTTTCAAGGATTCCATTAACTTGCGGTCGGCTGGGAGTAGCGTCTGACATCGTTACCCTCCGATGGGTCCGAGATGACTCAAGCCGGATGGCTATTCAGATGCGCCAGCTGCCATTTGGACGCAGCCAGACGAGTGGGCGTAGCTGTTGTAACCACGAGGATAGCGCTCAGTGACGGGTTTTGAGCGTAATCACAATTCTTCACCAGCAGCTCGGTGAGGGCCGCTTAAACTACTGCCTTCATTGACTTGCGCGTTTCGGCGACTTAAGATTCGCGACCAGCAGAACACAGGGAGACCACGTATGGAAACTTCGAACAATGTAGGTTTCGAGGTATCACACGTGTTTCCGGTCTCGCAAGCGAAGTTGTTCAAAGCTTTCATCGATGCAAACACCCTAAAACAGATTTGGGGAGTATCCAGCATTTCTGTGGATGCAAGACCTGGCGGCCATGCTCGTGCAGAACTGTCGTTCGAAAACGAGAGCTGGGACTTCACGATCAGCTATCAAGACGTGATGCCGCACCATACACTGCGGTGGATCGTGCACTTTGACCGCTTCCCGAATAAAGAACCTCAGGCCACTCTTTTGTTTAGCGCAATGGGGAGCGGGGCGGAAGTAACAGTTCGAATGAAGAATTTTGAAACGGCTCATGAGCGCGACAGCAACAAGCAAGCTTGGGAAGGGGCTCTGAGAAAATTGGAAGAGATTTTCGCCACCTAACGAGTCGAGCGGGTTGGCTTGGCCGTCCTCTAATTTTCATAAATCCCAAAGCGCGGCCGGGCAAACAGTACTCGCCTCATGAGAGGAGAACCCCGTGCTTTAGCCAAGCGGTTCACCCTACACCTATCAGGCCACTGAGAAAGCCCGCTATTTCCGTCGTTCTTCCATGATCCCTAGCAGGGTTGACTCCGAATCGCGGATCCACTCAACCATATGTCGCGGTCAGGCAGGTTTGCGATGATATGAGGCGCTCGGTGGATTGTTACGCCGGAGTCCTGAAAGGATGCGTTAGTGCGGTCGATATTCGTAGACCGGAAGTACACGAGTGAGTTTCCGCCCGCCTCCGCACTGCCAGGATTAGCATCGAGATAGATCCGGATCCCGCCGCAGTCCAGGAACGCCATGTTTGGCCCGTTCATTAGCAGACTCAGGCCTAGTGTGTCGCGATAGAACGCAGTAGCGCGTTCGATCTCTTTTACTGGAATAGCAATTTGAAGGACCCCGCTCAGTTCGCCCACCATGTCGATTCCGTCCTTTCTTAAGCGCGCCAGAGGAAAGGTCCGGCAACGCTGCGAGTCTTCGTGATAATCTGACGAATGTGTAGCTATGCTACTAATTAGCATAGCTAACTATGTCAAACAACGAGGCCGTATGTCAAGCAAACTTTCTCTCGAAGTGGCGGACGCAATCCACAGCGTGTCGATCCGGGTCTTGCGGATCGTCCGCGCTGCAGACACGAAGGCCGGGATCGGTCCGGCGCAACTCTCCGCCCTCGCTGTCCTGGTATTTGCTGGACCGAAAACGGTAGGCGAACTGGCGGCCGTCGAACAGGTCAGAGCCCCGACAATGAGCCGAATCGTGCAAGCTCTTGTGGGCCAGGGATTGGCAGTGCGAGCGAGCTCAACACATGACCGACGATCAGTGCAAATAGCCGTAACGCCGAAGGGACGCAAGCTGCTCCTCGCTGGACGTGATCGTCGGGTGCAGTTGCTGGCGAACAGACTGAGTGCTCTGGCTGAGGACGACCTGCGACTGTTACTGCAAGCTGCCCGGCTACTCGATGGATGATGAACAAGGAAGCGCCCATTGTCGTAGACACGCGATTACGCTCACAACCCGTTCAAGAAGTACCGGAGTAGAGCGTCACAGTCAGTAGTTCTCTAGTATTTCCCACATCTAAAGAGACGACTGAGGTGACATAACCCGACAAATCTTTTGCACATTGGTGACGTCCGTTCCGAAGCGCGCGTTGCTAAACTGCGGCTAATGACAGATCTCACAGCCGATGAAATCGCTTCTTCGTTGCTCGCGCGCGTCGTCCGAGAGATTCAGAAGTTCGCTATGAACAATATGATTCACGAGGGCTCGAGCGCCGAGCAAATGTGGACTCATTTCGTAGACCACTTGAGCAGCAGAAAAGAACTTGACGGTCACCCGTAGACGGTCGCCAAATCCTCACGCGGTTAGAATCGCAACGCTGCGACAGTTGACGAAATCAGACCAACCATTGGGGCGGCACTACTCAATTAAGGCTGGCGGATACTACTTGGGATACCAATCCAGCAACCGAACTTCGATTCCGGAGCCTTCCAACGCCTTCTGAAATACGCTCAGATCCGAACCGCGATAATGATAGGGGACAACAATTTTGGGGTGGAATGCTTTGACCGCTTCCGCTGCCTCGTCGGGCGGCATCGTGTAGGGCAAGTTCATGCACACAAAAGCGACGTCAATGTCCTTCAGCGCACGCATCTCGGGCACGCCTTCGGTGTCACCTGAAAAATAGAAGCGCTTGCCACCGTAGGTTAGTACGTAACCATTGCCACGCCCCTTGTCATGAAAGAGCTTACCGGACGCCGGACCACGTTTGAGGTTATAGGCGGGGATGGCCTGCACGGTCCAGTCCTGCCAGCTCTCGGTTTCTCCATTCGCAATGGCTTTGCCCGCAGTAACGGTCTGCAATACGGCCGGCGGGGCCAGGATTTCGGTGCCGGTTTTGCTGATCGCTTTTATTGCATCGGGATCCATGTGGTCGCCGTGAATGTCGGTGATCAGAATGAGGTCGGCCTTAGGGTTCCCGGAGAAATCAACCGGTTTGGCAGGATCCAGATAGATGATTTTCCCGCCGGCCTCAATGAGTGTGCTGGCATGGTTCAGGGGTGTGATGCGGACCGGTCCAGACGAAGTCGGGAAGACTTGAGTCTGGTTGGCGGCATGCGAAAAAGAAGCCAAAAGTAGAACCGGGCAGGCCAGGCGAAGCAAGTTCATGGTTCACCTCAGAGGATAGCAATCGCTCCACTAATAATAACGGGTCGCGCTGAGTTGTTGGTGAGATGGGGATCTTTCACCGACTATCGATCAGGGCAGTCGCGGGCCACAGAATTGTAGGGGAAGCCCGCGCGCAGTTGTGTCGAGCTACTCGGTTTGCTAGTTTGGCCTAGATGCCGCCGCCTGTGCCCGAACCACTCAGCAGGGCCCAACTGAATACGACCATTGAGACTCTTTACCGATCGGAATCGGGACAGGTTCTGGCGACGCTGGTGCGCCTCCTCGGAGATCTGGATCTCGCCGAAGAGGCCATGCATGAGGCATTCGCCGCCGCTCTGGAGTCCTGGCCTCAGTCTGGTATTCCCGACAAGCCGCGTCCCTGGCTGATTTCAACGGCACGCTTCAAGGCCATCGATGTGATACGCCGACGCGCGCGCTTCGACGAGAAACAGAAAGATTTCGCGCTCTACACGGAAGCGCACATCAACGAAGCGGTCCTCCGTGTCGAGGGGATGGATGACCAAGAGATCGAAGATGATCGCCTCCGCCTGATCTTCACCTGCTGCCATCCCGCTCTGCCTCCGGAAGGACAGGTTGCGCTCACCCTGCGCGAAATCTGCGGCCTGACCACGGAGGAGATTGCCCGGGCATTTCTGGTTACGCCGGCAACGCTCGCCCAACGCGTCGTGCGGGCGAAGGCTGTCATCCGCGATAAGGCCATTCCTTACCAAGTGCCCGCCTCCCATGAATTATCGGAGCGGTTGGGAGCTGTGCTCCTGGTCGTATATCTGATCTTCAACGAGGGATACTCCACGACGGGCGCCGAACTCAGCCCCGAACTCAGTAAAGAGGCGATCCGTCTGGGCAGACTTCTGCTCGATTTGCTCAAGCTTCACCTAATTCAGGAACCCGAGGTGATGGGCCTCGTGGGGCTCATGCTGCTGCAGGAGTCGCGCCGCGCCGCCAGAACCTCTCCCGACGGAGACTTGATCCTGCTGGGCGAGCAGGATCGGTCGTTGTGGAACAGGGAGCAGATCGCCGAAGGCATTTCGCTCACCGAAAGCGCACTTCGATCGCGCCGCTTCGGCGCCTACACTCTGCAGGCAGCCATTGCGGCCGTTCACGCCGAGAGTTCCTCCCCGGCATCCACGGATTGGCGCGAGATTACGCTGCTCTACGACCGGTTGCTTCGGATTCATCCATCCCCGGTTGTCGAACTGAACCGCGCAGTAGCCGTTGCGATGTGCGAAGGTCCGGAGCAGGGTCTTCGTCTTATTGATGGCTTGCTGGCGCGCGAGCAGCTCGCTGACTATCACCTCGCGCACTCTGCCCGTGCCGATCTGTGTCGCAGATTAGGGCGGATTCCGGAGGCCCGTGCGTCGTATGAGAAGGCGCTCGCCCTGGCTCGGCAGGAACCAGAGCGTCGATTTCTTGCGAGGCGGCTCGAGGAATTGAAATAAAAACAGTTCGCCTCGGCTTTCGATGTTTTCTGTGCCCACGCGACGCATGCCCGGTGGCGCATTGTTATCCTAAAAAAAAAAGGGG
>Ga0075424_100005259_pt1 | contig 12334 bp, 17 predicted proteins | sample SoiMethybrSBSTD3_FD_75301 | JGI IMG/M metagenome (GOLD analysis project Ga0075424, IMG submission 75301) | Bulk soil microbial communities from a Populus tree surrounding site in Tennessee, USA - Soil MetaG P. TD hybrid SBSTD3 | ecosystem: Environmental > Terrestrial > Soil > Tree plantation... | reverse complement strand
CGAGCGTCACTTTTCTCGTACGCGCGGGGATGTCGTGGATTGGAGGTGCGGAAGGGCCGTCGAGGGCGAGAAGGAAGATGCCGTGGGTTGGAGGTCGTGCTGCGCGAGCTCACTCGGCGCGGGCGCGCGGATGTCGTCGTGGGCCGGAGGACGTCGATGTTCACCTGCCGTGGGTTGGAGGTATCATGTGGGATGGAGGTCGCCTGAGCTCATCGATGTCGTGGGCTGGAGGAGGTCAAGGCGACGCGGGAGATGTCGTCGTGGAATGGAGGGGGCAGTGGGCTTTCATGCGTCCTAGGCGACGCCCGTCGTGGGCAGGAGGTGATCCGGTCGGCAGCTCGGTCGTGTCTGTCGTGGGCTGGAGGCGCAGTCTCGTGACCTCTAGGCGCTGTCGTCGTGGGCTGGAGGCCTACACTCTTCGGTGCAAGGCTCAGTCGTGGGGCTGGAGGGATCGGATGGTTGCTCGTGGGCGGAGGACCTCGAAGCTGCTCGCGTCGTGGATTGGAGGGCCCGTTGAGAACGTAGAGAGCTGTCGTGGCGGAGGACGAACTGGTCAGTCGTAGGGTTTGGAGGGACATGAGCCCAGTTGAAGTCGTGGGGCTGGAGGGCCAGCCGGCTGTGTAGGACAGGGACAGTCGTGGGTTGGAGGTCGTAGACCCAATCGGGACAAGGAGCACGAGATGGCAGACGAGAAGGTACCGGTCGTGATCTGGCAGCGCGAAGTAGAGCCGCTGTTCAGCACGCAGAAGCCCACGCTCTACCGGATCGTCCGGACGGCTGCGGGCGTGGCGTACGAGAAGTCGACCGGCGACATGATCGACGCCATGGGCGTGCGCAGCTGGACACCCGCCAACCCGACCGAGGATCCGGACACCAAGGTGCTGTTCGTGGCCCTGGTCGAGCAGCTCGACGAGAAGGAGCGCCAGTGCCGGCGCTGAAACCGATCGAACCGCCCGTGCTCGACCCGGCCGCCGAGGAAACGCGCGCGCCCGTCCTGGAAGCGACGCTCCGCTCGCTCACCGAGCTCATCGTCGTCACCTTGCAGGGCAAGGACCGGGGACGGTTCGCATCGGCCCAGCGCCTCTGCGCGCTCGCCAACTCGCTCCAGCGCGAAGGCGGCAAGAAGCGCGTCCGCGACTTCCTCGGGGGCATGCCCCGCATGCCGGGCTTCTACGCCGCCGGCATCGCCGGCAACCCGATGCTGGATGCGCACATGGATGCCGACCCTGAGGGCGACTACATCGAGCAAGGCGCCGGCCCGATCTACCCGGGCCTCCTCGGCGGCGACCAGGGCCTGCTCGTCCGGCAGCTCATCACCAACCTGCAGCCGAAGATGGAGCAGGACACGAAGACGGCCGCGGCCACGGCCGCGCAGGCCGAGGCCGAGGAGATGCACACACTCGCGGCGTCGCTGGAGCACCTGCGCGCCGAGGGCCTATCCACCGAGAGCGTCACGAAGCGCATCGCCAACCTGCAAGCCCGCATCGAGGAGAGAAACACCCATGCACAGCCAGCGCCTCTGCCTTCCATGGTACCTGCCGAGCTTCTACGGGGACATCAAGCTGGAGACGACCGGGAGCGGCAAGACGGTCCTCGTCTACGAGGGCCTGTCGCCGACGGAGTGCCTGGCGATGAAGACGCTGCGCAAGCGCGCGATGGGTGGGCTCGGCCGGACCCGCTGGTGCCTGCCGCAGGAGTTCCGGGAGGACTTCGGGGCGGATAGCTCCGGCACCATCCTGCTCCAGGCGAAGATCGAAGAGGTGCAGGCCTTGCTCTCGAAGGCGCTCAAGCCCGGACGCTCGCTCGTCACCGCCGTGCGGTTTTCCGACGGCTCGGTCGAGGAGAAAGCCTCCGAGCTCGGCGACTACCGCGTCAACGCCCAGAAGCTCGGCGACGACGACAAGCCCAAGGAGGAGCCGAAGAAAGAAGAGAAGAAGCCCGAGAAGGAACCGAAGGCCGCGGTCACGGTGGCAGCTCCGGAGCGAGGATGCCCGCCGCCGAGCTTCGACGAGGCCGAGGTGCGCGCGAGCCGCGTCTTGGAGGTGTTCCTGTCGCCGGAGCAGATCGAGGACTTCCGGACGCGCCAGCAATTCGTGGTCGTGGGCGCGGACTCGGGGCACCGGTATCTCCTCACGAGCAGGCACGCTCCGCGCGCGCTCGCCCGCGGCGGCGGCCGCTCGCTCTACGACCTCGACGAAGAGATCCCGATGTGCGTGCACGACTGGGACGTGCCCGCCGCCGAGGAGCTGCTCGCGCTCCGGTGCTTCCTCGCCCTTCCCGGGCGCGAGGAGTACATCCGCTGCTTGCCGGAATGAGTCGTGGGTCTGGAGGGCCCCGCTGGAGGTCGCCGTGGGCTGGAGGTCGACGCCGTTGTAGTCGTGGCTGGAGGGTGCCGTAGCCTCGTCGTGGGATGGAGGGACCATAGCGTGCCCGTCGTGTGGATGGAGGGAACGAACCCGGCTCGTGTCGTTGGGATGGAGTGACACCGCTCGTCGGCCGGAAGCCGAAGCGCAGTCGTGGGATGGAGGCTGGGGCGATGCTGTGCGTGGGCTGGAGGTTTGGAGCGCTGGGTGGTCTAGCAGCGGCGGGAGCCGAGACAGTAGAGCCACACGAAGAGGCCGCCGAAGAACGCGCCGACGGCGAAGGTGAGCGCCGTCTCGCCCATGGAGCCGCCGTCCGCCGCGCCGTAGGCGGCGGGCGCGGCCGGCGAGCTCTCCATCTCGTCGAGGTCGCCGCAGGTGTAGCGCACAATCACGGGCAGCCCGTCGTACTCGGTCGGTAGCTCGGCGGTGCCGGCCGCAAACGCCTGCGCCCACTCGGGCGAGCAGCGATCGACCCAGACGACCACGTAGGGGAGATCGTCCACGTAGAGCATGTCGGCGCTCACGACGCCCCAGCCGACCCACCACGCCGGCGCCCAGTCGGGCCAGTAGCCAGCGTGCGGGTACCACGGCTTCCACCACGGCCAGCCTCCCGGCTTCTTCGGTCCCGGCTTCGGCTTGCCCGGCTTGCCTCCGAAGAGAGGCTTCGGCTTCGCGACCGGCTTGGCTCCAGGCGGGAGCGCCGCGGGCGAGAGCGCCGTGCCCGGAGAGAGCAGCCCCGCCGGATGCGACGCGCCGCCGCCAGGTGTCCACGACGGCCTGATGGCGTCGTGACGTCCCGGTCGCTGACCGCCCCAGCTCGGCCTCTGCCCCCAGGAGTTCGGTCTCGCGCCGCCCCAAGGTGAGATCGGCGCTGTCGAGCGGACCGCTGGCGGCATGCTCGTCGCGACGGGCGCGGACGGAGCCACCGTGCGCACGGGTGCAGGGCGCGAGAAGCCGCCGCCACCGCCGCCACCTCCACCACCGACCACGCGTCCCCCGCCGCCTCCGCCCATCCCCGCAGCCGCCGCACCTAGGCTCTCGTACATGGCGCTCTCCTCCCGACCACGGTAGCAGAGCCGGTGGAAAGTCGGGAGGCGGCATAGTAGGCTGCTCTCGTGCGCCTCGCCGTCCTCGCATGCGTGCTCGCGCTCGGCGCGGCTTCGTCGGTAGCACGCGCGGACGTGATCCCGGACCCAGACGATGTCCGGCGTCCCGAGGTGCTCGCGGAGGACCCGCCGGCGCGGCTACCCGAGCCGCGCTCGTTTGTGCTCGGCTGGCTCGCCGGGCTCGGATTCGCGGGCGCCGCAGTCGGAGCTGCTGTCGTGGGACGGAGGGACCCCGGTACGCCTGCGCGGGGCAAGAAGAGGAAACTCCGGTGGGCTACGCGCTGACCGGCCTTGGCGCCGTCTCCGCGGCGCAGCAGCAAGCCGCGATCGCGCTCGCGGACAAGCAGAGCTTCAGCCAGCTCTCTGTCGCCACCGTCAACGCCCTGCCGCCGCAGAAGCTCGCGGTGATCGCGCTCGCCGCCATCCAAGACAGTCCGAAGACGCAGCAGCAGCTCTCCTACCTCGGGCAGTTCCACCTCTCGATCGCCACGATCACCATCGAGACCGCGGCCGGTGGCGTCCCGCTCGATGCGCTCAAGACGGTCGGCATCGAGATGCTCAAGACCATCTACGCCAAGGTGAGCGACATGCTCCCGAAGGTGTCGGCGAGCATGATGAGCGAGGTCGGCTCGGCCGCGGCCGACATCGTGCCCCTGATCGGCACGGCGCTCTCGATTGGGATCACCGTGCTCTCGTCCATCCAGGCCGCCTCGAAGGACAAGGCGATCAAGGCCTGCCAGGACTTCTACGACCCGCACGCACTCGGCACCGGCTACGGCGGCGCGCTCATGCCGTGCGACCTGATCGCGAGTCGGGAGCTCGGCGCCCCGTACACCTCCACCGTCGGCGCGACGCTCCAGGCTGTCGGTGAGAACACCTCGCGCGAAACCTACTCGAAGTCGCACTACGCCGCGGCCTGCAAGGCCGGACCATCGCCGTCGTGCCCGTACATCCCGCACGAGACGCGGATGATCCTCCACACGCTCTTCATGGCGATCCTGAAGATGCGTGGCGATCCGAAGACCGACGGCGGGGCCGCGCTTTGGCCGGTCTACATCGATCTGCTCTGGGCCCAGTTCCGGCTGGGCCTCATGAACTACGACTGGGCCTGGGACACGTACATCCGGCAGGTCCTACCCGACTTCGACGACTACTCGACCGGCGCGGCCGCGCCGGACCGTGTTCCGGGCGGCTGCGGCAAGTACGAGCAGCGCGGCTACGAAGAGTTCAAGCAGATCCTGCGCAACTGGGAGCTGACGGTCCATCCGATCTACCTCCAGGACCAGCAGAAGGCGAAGGAGCTCCGCGTCGCGATCCAGAAGGCCGAGGCGAAGCTCCGCGCCCCGCAGGTGAAGCTCGGCGCCGGCCTCATGGCCACGATCGCCAACATGGGAACGACGAAGACGACCTCGGCTGCGATGACTTCGAAGCCGCAGGCCGCCGCGGCCAAGAGCGGTCACGTCCTGCTCGTGCTGCTCGGCGCGGCCGCGATCGTGGGCGGCATGTACGCGTACAAGAAGGGGTACCACAAGCCCATCGTGCGGCGCATCCAGGCCGCGAGAGCATGAGCGAGGCGTGACGGCGCGCATCGTCCACACCGACTACGCGGACATCGGCTCGGGCGTCTCGTACCGTCTCCGCTACATCGACGACGAGCTCGATGCCGTCGAGTACAAGCATCCGTGCAAGAACGCGTGGTCGCAGTGGGGCAACGTGCCGGTCAAGCCCGCGTGGCCGGACGGCTGGGAGGTCGTCCGGCTGGAGCCGCTGACGCTCTCACCGTCGCTCCAGTGCCGCGCCTGCGGGCACCATGGGTGCATCACGGAAGGACAATGGGTGGCTGCATGACCGACCCGAGACCGTTTCCGGAGAAGCGCGAAGAGCCGTGGGAGCTCTCGACCGAGAAAACGCCTGGAGCGCCCGCGTCGGTGCTCGGAGATCCCGCCTACGCCACCGTCGCATGCCCGTGCGAAGGCAGGGTGCACGTCCTCTACTACACGGCCGAGGACGTGACCCACGCCTACTGCGCCGGGTGCGACCACATGCACCTGCTCCCCGAGGCGATCAAGAAGAGAAGGCTCAGCTGATGCACCACAAGCGCCGCCGCCCGAAGTCTCGCCGCGCCGGCTGCGGCCTCTGCAAGCCGCACAAGCAGAATCACGCCTCCGAGAAGGAGAAGCCCTCGGTCCGGCGCATCACCCAGGAGCGCATCGAGGAGCTGCTCCTGGAGGGCCTCAAGAACGCGCGGGAGCTCGACAAGCAGCTCGCCCGCGTCTTCCGGCTGCCCGACGCGGATCTCCGGGTCGACTGATGCGGGGCAGGAAGCGCCTCCGCCGCCGGCCGCGCCACGTCGGCCGTGAGCCGTCCAGGGAGGACAAGCACCACGGCGGGCTGCACGCGCTCGGCCCCTGCTCGGCCGGGTGCGGCGTCGGCTACCACCAGAAGATGCGCCTGCACGAGCGCCGCCGCGTCTGGTTCCGGTGGGTGGGAAAGCCGGCGGCCACTGGGCGTCCTGCCGTAAGGACGACCCGGGCGCCGTCGCGCCGCTCCGCAAGCTCTAGCCGCTCTCCTTGTGCAGCTGCCCCTGACCGGGTAGTCTAACCCCGCGGACCAACGAGTTGGACGTGGTCTGAGAGGACACGTCCATGCAGATCCAGCCCTCCCCACGTCCGCGCGTCCTCGCCGGACTGCCCCGCCTCGCGCCTAGCGCCGGGCGGCCAGGGTTTCTGGGGATGCTGCCCAACGCGTCGGTGCGCCCGTTCCGAGGCCCGCGCGACACGCTCGCGACGATGGCGACGCACGCGCTCGGGGACCGCGGAGAGCGCAGCATGCTCGTCCGCTCCTTCACGGAGTGGATCGTGCGCGACGTGCACCCGAAGGACTACCTCGGCGAGATCCTCGCCGTCCGCAACGCGTTCGTGCAGTACTCGCCGATGCGGCCGGGTACGCCGCTCTTTCGCTACACGAACGACCCTCGCCACGTCGAGATGGTGAAGGACCCGGAGCGGATCGTCACCGAGATCCTCCAGCACGGGACCTCCCTCGTCGACTGCGACGACTCGGCCCAGATGGGAGCGACGATGCTGATGCAGCTCGGCCGCGAGGTCGAGCTCGCCGCCATGGGATTTTCCCCGGGCGCGCTCTCGCACGTGGGCGTGCGCGCCAAGGAACCGAAGAGTGGGCGCTGGGTCTGGCTCGATGGCGTGGCCGGTCCTCGCGAGCGCGAAGCTGCAGGCCGCGCGAAGGAACTACTGACGTGGAGTCTCGATTGAGGAGGACAAGATGAGCCAGGGCTACTACGTGCGTCGCGGAGCTGAGGGCCGATCGATCTTCGGAGGCAAGGTCTACGGAGAGGGCGCGATCCCGCGTCACGACATCGCGACCCAGGCCTCCGATCCTCGTCTCATCGGTCCCGAGGGCCAGCCGCTCAACGGCCCTTCGATGATGGTGCGCCCGGATCAGCCGCAGCCGATCATGATGTCGACTCCGGCCGCGGCCCTGCCGATCGGGCCTCTGCCGCCGCAGGCGCAGCAGTCGGATGCGCCGACCCCGATCGCGCCGGCGCCGGGGCAGGGGCGCGGCCAGTACCTCAGGCGCGGCCCCATCGGCCGATCCATCTTCGGCGGCCCTGTCTACGGCGAGGGATCGATCCCGCAGCGCGACATCGGAACAGCCGCAAGCGACCCGCGCCTCATCAGCCAGTCGGGGCAGGTGCTCAACGCCGAGCAGCCGCAGCCGATCGGGCCGGCCGCGGGCATGATGTCGCGCGAGTGGAGCGAGCACCCGGGCTGGCGCCGCGGCCGCGAGCCCATGAGCGGCTACGGCTTCGGGCTCCCCGGTGACCCCGGCTCCCCCGACACGGTCGTGCCCGTCGGAGCGCAGGACCGGATCGTGCGCGGCCCCGGCCGCGGCGTGCCCATCCGTCGCGACTTCTTCGGCCGTCCGGTCGGACCTCGTGGATCGATCGCGGTCGGGATCCCGGTCCAGGGCGGCGAGCCGCATGCGCTCCCGGTCGACCGGCGCTGGACGGCGCCTCCGATCGATCCCTCGATGCCGCCCGGCGCCGTCCCGATCCAGCCCCAGGCCCAGCAGCCGATCGGCCGGAGCATCTTCGGCCGGCCCGTCTGGAACGACGGCCCCCATCCGCCGCAGATGGTGCGCACCCCCGGCACGAACGAGCTCCCGACCGGCAACACCGGCATCTTCAACGACGCTGGCCAGGACTTCGGCGCTTCGCCCGACGGGCTCGGCAACGACGGGCTCGGGTACAACTACTACGCGCGCCCGGCCCCGATGATGGTGCGCCGCGGCGGCCGCGGCGGCTTCGGCTGAGCGATGGGTGGGCTCCAGGCTGGAGCCCGACGGAGGCGGTAGACGGAGATGGGAGCGATCAAGACACTGCACCGACGGCTCGCGCGCGCCTTTGGCGACGCGCCGGGCCCGCTCGTGTGGGTCGGAGATCTCTCCCGTCTCGGATCCGACTACGACTACTTCTTCGTCTGGATCTACGACACGGCCTGGCCCATGAAGGGCTGGACCCCGAAGGGCTGGCAGCTGGCGAAGGCGGGCGTCTGCCAGACCGCGATGCAAGAGGAGCGAGGCGCCGCGCTCGCGTCGACGGCGGGAGGCTCGGCCGCCTACCAGCGCTACGCCTTCATCCACGACCGAAACCTCCAGGTGCTCTACCTCGGCGACCTCGCGTACCTGCACGGCTCGGTCTGCGGCGGCGTGCCCTATCAGGTGCAGGTCTTCCATGGGGCCGGCTTCGGTGAGCAGGCGCTGCCCGTGCAGCAGCTCCCGCCGGCGCCGACGATCCCGCCGCCTCCGCTTCCGGGTCCGCCTCCGACCCCGGCGCCTCCGAAGCCTCCGGCGCCGAAGCCGGTGCTCTCCTCTCTCTCTCCGACGGCGCTCGGCATCATCGCTGCTGCGCTCGTCATCGGGGTCATCGTGTACGCGAGCGAGGTGCGCCTGTGACTGCTCCCCCCTATCCGCCTCCGAGCCGGCAGCCCTTCACCGGCAACGTCGTCGACCCGGATCCGATCAACTGGTACCGGCCCATCCGCGGCCAAGAGAGCCCCGAGTACGAGGAGAGCTGGCGCATGCACCACGGACGATACCTCGCAGGCCTCGGAAGTGCCGAAGGCCTGGGCTTGACGGAGATCGACGACGAGCCGGATTGGAGCGACCACTCCCTCGACGTCCTCGAAGCCGAGGACGACGTGGTCGGCTCCGGCATCTTCGACCCGCGCGGATCCGCCACCGTGCACACCAACATGGGCGTCTTTCAGGACCACCCGTCGATGCCGGGCTACATCGCGCGGCACCCGCCGTTCACGGTCAACACCGAGGTCTCGGATCTGCCGACCGGGGCCGACGTGGTCGAGGTCCCTGGCGGCGGCATGGCCTACGTCGAGCGCGACGGCGTGCTCGTGGGTCCCTCGGGCGGGCCGAGCCCGCAGCCGGCGCCGCGGCAAGTGCCGCCGCCCACCAACCGCTTCGACCCGTACGTCAACTACAGCCCGCGCGAGCCGGCGCTCGGGCGCGGCCTGGGCGCGCCGGATCAGCAGCAAGCGCCCTGGACCGGCCGCGGCGGCCGCGTCCCTCGCGTGCCCGGCGAGCGCGGCGTGCCGTCGACGCCCACGTACGGGCCCGTCGGCTACCGCGACATCTCGCAGGTGGCGATGTACTCGCTCCCGATCGGGCCGTACGGCACCGTGCGCGAGAGCGAGCGTCTCGTCCCGGTGCCGTCGACTCCGACGTACGGGCCCGTCGGCTACCAGGACATCTCCCAGGTGGCGATGCAGCGCATCCCCGTCTCGGCCCCGTGGCCGGGGCAGCCCTGGGGCTACGGCGCGACCGAGCCCGCCCCGCCGAAGAGTCCCGGCTGGGGCAGCTACGCGTTTGCGGGGGCGCTCGTCGGAGCGGCGGCCGCGATCTTCATGGGCACCGTCGGAAAGAAGAGGCGCTGATGCTCTCCTCGGACGCACTCGGATTCGTCATCTACGGTCGTGAGCGGGCGCTCAACTACACCAATCCGCTCCCGAAGGCGCTCATGAAGAGCATGGGCAGCTACGACCGGATCGTGCCGGTCGACTTCGCGCGCGCCATCACGCGCGTCTGGCCCGGCGCCGTCGGCGCGGTCGATCGGCAGAAGCCGTCGGACTGCATGCCGAACGAAGCCGTCTCGCCCGTGCACGGCGACTGCGTCTGCGCGCCGGGGTTCAAGTACAACGCCGACTACTCGGCGTGCATCCCGGGCGCGACCCGGAACTTCCCCGACTGCAAGGACGCGACGGGCAAGAAGCTGCCGGGCTGCTTCATGGGCTACTCGGTCTCCCAGTACGCGCCGTTCGTGGTGGGGGGGGCGTTCGCGGGGATCATGATCGCCGCCATCGCCATGGCGGTGGTGAGGTAGCCGATGCACACCCCTGGTCGAAAGCCCGAGCACGGGTCCATCTTCGGCGACACCTACGAAGGCGTCGTGTCGCCGACGGTCGGGCACAACCACCCGTACCCGACCCGCTATCACGGTCCGATCTGGACCTATCCGATCTTCACGCGGCCGTACCGGCAAAACCCGTACGCGCTGACGCCCTACGCCGGGCTCGGCAGCCCCTGCGCTTGCAGCGCCAAGGTGGGCGCGAGCGGGCTCGGCACTTCGGAGACGTTCGGGAGCCCGACGGGATCGTCGCTGCTCGACGCCGGGATCGGCGGCGCCATCGGCTACCTCATCGGCAAGAATCCGCACGAGAAGACCGTGCTCGCCGCCGTCGGCGCTGGCGGCGGCGCTGTCTTCGGATCGCTCGGGCTCGCGGGCCTGGTCGCCCTCGGCGTCTACCGCGTGATGAAGGGAGCCTGACCCGGCCGTGAGCTACGCCCTCGCCAGCCGCCGTCGTCGCGCCCTCCGCGGTGGAGGACTCGGCGACGACCCGCACCCGCTCTGCACCGATCCCAACGCGTGGAAGGACTCGGCCACGTGCGCGGAGACCGGGTGCAAGCAGGGCTACGCGGCGACCGTGTACGGCGACTGCGTGCTCGTGGGATCGAGCGGGTCGGGCGCAGCAGCCAACGTCGGCGCCTCCGCCTGCGCCGCGGCCGGAGGCACCTGGGACGCCTCCGCGAGCCAGTGCCGGAGCGCCGCGGAGGACTCGGATGAAGGCTCGGGCACCGGCATCCGCTGGCCCTGGTCGGACAGCCAGAGCAGCGGCGGCAGCGCCGGCAGCGCCTTCGAGGCGGGTAAGCCCACACTGGCGTCGGTCGCGAAGAGCGCCGCGCCCTGGGTGGTCGGCGCTGCCGTCGGGATCGCGCTGCTCGTGTCCTACGCGAGGGCCGCATGAGCTACGCCCTCGCCTACGCCGGCTTCGGCGCCATCACCTGCCCCCCTGGCTGGCAGCTCCAGCCGGACGGCACGACGTGCTGGGCTCCGCCCGGGTCCACGTGTCCGCCCGGCTTCATGGGGCAGGCGACCACGGAGGGAGAGCCAGGCACGTGCGTCCCGACCGAGCCAGGCGCGTGCAAGACGATCGGGAGCGTGTTCGACCCGCTCTTTCCGAGCCGATGCAAGAAGGAGTGCTCGCCTGGCAGCGCGGCGAATGAGATCGGCGTCTGCATGCCCATCCACGAGGCGCCGCCGCCGGTCCCGGCACCGCCGCCTCAGCCGGCACCACCACCCGCGTCGAAGGCGGGCGCAGCGCAAGCAGGGCCGAGCGCGCTGGAAAAGTCTGCGCCCTGGATCGCGCTCGGAGCGCTCGGGCTCGGGCTCGTCGCCGTCCTCGCATCCAGTCGTCGGAGGAAGTCGTGAATCGCCACCCAGAAGGAGCAACGTCGTGAGCTACTCAGCAATGGGACGATCGTTTGGTGCCGCGGCCGACTGCGCCCCGGGCGAGTTCTTCGACGAGCCCTCGGGCGAGTGCCTCTGCAAGCCCGGGCTCACGCCCTCACCGGTCGTCGGCGGCGGATGCGTCGCGGTCAAGACCGGAGGCACGACCGGGGACACCTGCCTCATGAAGGGCATGGACTACGACATCGCGACCCAGAAGTGCATCCCGCGCTGCCCGCCTGGCCAGGGCCGCGACGTCTCGGGCAACTGCGTCTCGCTCGTGGCCTGGGACACGGCGCACGGGATCACGCCCGCCGGCGGTGGCGGCGGCGGAGGCGGTGGCCAGCCTGCGGCCGAGACCCCGGAGCAGGTGGCGAAGGCGAGCTTCCCCTGGGTGGCGGGCGCCGCCGTCGGCATCGTCGCGATCGCCCTCATCGCCGCGATGACAGGCAAGAGCGCGCCTTCGGGCGGGAGCCGCTCCTCGGGCGGACAGCGCTACGCCGCGAACAAGCGACGCGCGAAGAAGCGCCGACACTTCCTCAACGAGTACTTCCTCGTCTACCACGAGGGCGGTCGGGCCAAGGACTACTCCGGCCCGTACGCGTCGAAGAAGTCGGCGGTTCGCGCCCGCGCGGCCGAGAGGCGCAAGTACGGGCTCGCGGCCTCGCGCTACCGGATCACGCAGACCAAGCCCTGGTAGAGCGATGAGCTACCTGCGCCACGGCCTCGGGACGGAGTTCTTCCTGCCGGACGTCACCTACGTGACGGACGGCGGGCTCGTGCTCGTCCGCCCCGAGGCGCTGCCGGCGCTCCAGCAGGTGCTCTCGCTCATGGCGTTCGACCTGAAGAGCGCAGAGGACCCAGTGCAGGGCGAGGCGCGCATGCCGCTCGGCCCTCCGCCGAAGAGCGCCTGGGCCGTGATCGACGACTTCATCGTCGGCGGCCACATGGCTGCCCTCGTGGAGAAGCGCTCGATCCCGTCCGACGCCGCCAAGCTCATCTTCACCGCGCAGCCCTCGCTCGTGGCCTCGCTCGCGAGCGAGGGA